>Ga0206116_1000441_pt1 | contig 44636 bp, 40 predicted proteins | sample 3A1Ametagenome_FD_178000 | JGI IMG/M metagenome (GOLD analysis project Ga0206116, IMG submission 178000) | Enriched microbial communities from leaf-cutter ant dump, University of Wisconsin, Madison, United States - 3A1A | ecosystem: Environmental > Terrestrial > Nest > Insects nest > Nest dump...
ACCAGATGCAACGCGTTGGTATATGATTTCGAACGCGAATCCTTGGGAAAACTTAAAATTCGATATTGAAGGAATTGACGAAGTGAGAAGAAAATTCTTCGGAACACTTTATAACACTTATTCTTTCTTCGCTTTGTATGCTAACGTTGACGGCTTCAAATATCTTGAAAGTAACGTAGAAAACCGTCCGGAAATTGATCGTTGGATTTTATCCGAATTAAACTTATTAATCAAAGAAGTAAAATCTTTCTACGAAGATTACGAACCGACCAAAGCTGCAAGAGCAATCAATACGTTTGTTAATGATAACCTGTCCAATTGGTACGTGAGACTATGCAGAAGACGTTTCTGGAAAGGTGATTATTCCGATGACAAAATTTCCGCTTATCAGACTTTATATACTTGTCTTGAAACTGTTGCTAAATTGTCTGCCCCAATTGCACCATTCTTTATGGATCAATTGTTCCAGGATCTTAACAAAGTAACCGGAAGAGATTTGGTAAATTCTGTTCACTTGACGGATTTCCCTGTTGCGGATGAAAGTTTGATCGACCAAGATTTGGTTGAAAAAACACATTTGGCTCAGCAAATTACTTCGATGGTTTTTTCATTGAGAAAAAAAGAAAATGTAAAAGTTCGTCAGCCACTTCAAAAAGTGATGATTCCTGTTTTGGACAAAAAGACAGAAGATCAAATTTTGGCAGTTTCAGAACTCATCAAGCAAGAAGTGAATGTTAAGGAATTACAACTGATTAATGCAGAAGAAGCATCGCATCTTATTGTAAAACAGATCAAACCGAATTTCAAAACTCTGGGTGCGAGATTAGGAAAAGATATGAAAACGGTTGCTGGAGAGATTTCAAACTTCAGTTCGGAACAGATTGCTGAGCTGGAAAAATCAGGAAAAACAGAGGTTGCAGGCTACGAAATTACGATAGAAGATGTTGAGATTTCCACGAAAGATATCCCAGGCTGGACGGTTGCAAGCGAAGGCAAAACAACTGTGGCATTAGATTTGACGCTAACGGAGGAATTGAAGGCTGAAGGAATCGCAAGGGAGTTCATTAATAGAGTTCAAAACCTGAGAAAAGACAAAGATTTTGAATTAACGGACAGAATTTCAATAGAATTGGAAGAATCCTGCCCTTTCCGACAAGAATTTATTAACAATGATGCATATATTTCTGCAGAAGTATTGTCGGATAAAATAGAATTTGTAAATTCACTTTCAAATTATGAAGAAATAGAGATAGATGAAGAAAAATTCAAAGTAAAAATTGAGAAAATATAATCCATATTACTTTATTATTAAGGATTTGTTAATTGAATTTTTAACTGGATTATTTTCAAATTTTATCTTTATTCTTGCTGGTTGAAAAATGCGTGATAATAAAATAGAATAAAAGTTAAACAATAAATAACCGCTGGAAATGGCTGACGAAAAATTACGATATAGCGATGCTGAGCTTCAGGAATTCAAGAAACTGATTCAAGACAAAATCGCAAAAGCTGAAAACGACCTTGGTCTTATAAAAGAGAGTTTTATTAATAATCAAAATAACGGAACGGACGATACTTCGCCAACTTTCAAAGCTTTTGAAGAAGGCGCTGAAACACTGAGTAAAGAACAGAATGCTATTTTAGCTTCGAGACAGGAAAAGTTTGTGCGTGATTTGAAACACGCGCTCATCAGAATCGAGAACAAAACTTACGGTATCTGCAGAGTGACTGGAAAACTAATTCCAAAAGAAAGGCTCCAGGCTGTTCCGCATGCCACACTTAGCATTGAGGCTAAGAATATGCAAAGATAAATCACTGTTTATCAAAACACAAAGTCCGAATTTCTGATTCTAAAGATTGGAAATTGGGACTTTTTTCTTATAACAAAAATGACAATTCTAATTATTCTACTTCTGGTTGCAGCAGTCGGTTTTGCCGTAAGCAGAAATCAATCGGTAAAAAACATCTTCAAGCCCGGACAAAAATATTACTCCATTGATGATGAGTATAATGCCCAGCGAAAAGAAAGACAAGACGAGATTGATCGTCTTTTAAGCAAAATTGGAAAAAACGGCTTAAATGATCTGACGCAAAAAGAACGCAAAAGACTGGACGAATTGTCCAAGAAATAAGTTATTTGAATTACATTTGCAAAACTCTTTTTGAAGGAAACAGATCTCAAAAATTTAATCAATGGAATCTATTATTGTACATCCAAAAAACTCTATGGAACTGGCAGCGCTGAAAAGCGTATTGAAAGATATGGGCATTGAGTTTGAAAAATTTCACACCAGAAATCAATTTCATAATCAGAAAACGGTTCAAAAAATCAATGACAGAAAGGAGAAAAAAATTAATAAAAACCAAAAACCTAAAGGATTGTAATGAAAAAAATAGTACTCATCACTTTTCTTATTCTATTAATAGACCAGTTTTCTAAAATCTATGTTAAGACCCATTTTTATCTTGGAGAAAGCATCAACGTTTTCGGACTGAGCTGGTTCAAACTGACTTTTGTAGAAAATCCCGGGATGGCATATGGTCTGCACTTTGGCGGATTGTGGGGAAAATACACGTTAATTCTTTTGAGAATCGTCCTGGCAATCGGAATGGTTTTTCTGTTCAAAAAGTGGTTGAGAGAAGGCGCTTCTAATTATCTGATCATTCCAATGGCGATGATATTTGCAGGCGCAATCGGCAACGTTTTTGATGGTATTTTCTACGGTGTTATTTTTGACAGCGGTACTTTTTATGATGCAGAATCCGGAAGATGGATTGATTATGGCGGAATTTCTAAACTGACGCAATTTGGACACGGCTATTCTGATCTGATGAAAGGCTGTGTGGTAGATATGCTCCATTTTCCCCTGGTTGATACAACCTGGCCGGACTGGGTTCCAATCTTTGGAGGTAACAGGATTGAATTCTTTAAGTATATTTTTAATGTTGCGGACAGTTCTATTACGCTGGGTGCATTATTTTTGTATATCTTCAGAAAGAAAGCTTTCCCCAATGGATTGGATTTTTAACTATGAAACGATTCAAAAAAATATTATTTGCAGGACTGATTTTCTTCGGAATATCGGTTCTTTTTATTTTCTGGGCTAATTTCAAAATCGAAAGTGAAACTGAAAATAAAATTACCTTCGGATTGTCAAAACTACCCAATGAAAAAGTCAGGCTTCTTTTAGGAACCAGTAAAATCCTGGCCAACGGAAACCCGAATCCTTATTTTTTTAACCGAATCGAGGCTACAGTTCAACTTTACAAATCCGGAAAAATTAAAAATATTATTGTAAGCGGTGATAACTCCCGAAAACATTACAACGAACCGGAAGACATGAAGAACGAGCTAATCAGATCCGGCATTCCGGCAGATAAGATTTACGAAGATTTCGCAGGTTTCAGAACTTTGGATTCGGTGGTGAGAGCCAAAGAAATTTTTGGACAGAATTCCTACATTATTATTTCTCAGCAATTCCATAATGAACGTGCTGTTTTTCTTGCGCAAAAAAATGGCATAGAAGCCTTTGGTTATAATGCAAAAGACGTTAACCAATATGCAGGTTTTAAAACTAATGTCCGCGAAAAATTAGCACGAGCAAAAGTGTTCTGGGATTTTTTATTTGGTGTGGAACCCAAGTTTGGTGGCGAGAAGATTGAAATCAAATAAATCCTTTCGTTTTTTTAAGTTGTCCAAACTTTTTATCTTTCTTATTTTTACAATCTGAAAAAATTATAATGTCAAGAATACTTACAGGTATACAAGCCACAGGTACGCCACATCTCGGAAACCTTTTGGGAGCCATTATTCCCGCAATCGAGTTATCAAAAAAAGCAGAGAACGAATCTTTTTTGTTTATTGCTAATCTGCATTCTTTAACACAAATCAAAGATGCAAAAGAACTGAAACAAAACACTTACGAGATTGCTGCAGCCTGGCTTGCCTGCGGACTGGATACAGAAAAAACATTTTTCTACAGACAAAGCGACATCCCGGAAACTTGTGAATTATCCTGGCATTTATCGTGCTTTTTCCCTTACCAGAGACTGACTCTTGCTCATTCTTTCAAAGATAAAGCAGACCGATTACAGGATGTCAATGCCGGATTGTTTACTTATCCGATACTGATGGCAGCAGATATTTTGTTATATGACGCAGAGATTGTTCCTGTGGGAAAAGACCAGCTGCAACACTTGGAAATAGCACGCGATGTAGCATCCAGATTCAATAATCAGATGGGTGAAGTTTTTGTTTTACCAAAAGCCGAACTGGAAGAAAATACGAAATATGTTCCGGGAATCGATGGACATAAAATGTCAAAATCCAGAGGAAATATTATTAATATTTTCTTGCCCGAAAAAGAATTAAAGAAACAAGTAATGTCCATCGAAACTGATTCTACACCTCTCGAAGACCCAAAAGATCCTGATACGGATAAAGTTTTTGCTATCTATTCATTAATTGCGACACCGGAGCAGACAGAAGAATTGAGAGCCAAATACTTAGCCGGAAATTATGGTTACGGTCACGCCAAAAAAGAATTATTGGATTTGATTTTAACCAGATTTGAGAAGGAAAGAGTAACCTTCACTTATTATATGAATAATCTGAATGAGTTGGAAGCAAAACTACAGGAAGGTGCTGAAAAAACCAGAGTTATCGCAACTCAAACGATAAAAAGAGTAAGAGAAAGTTTGGGAATATAATTTCAACTTTTAAAATGTAAAAAGCCTTTCGGATCTGAAAGGCTTTCTTTTTATAAATATTGTTTGATTTCCGATAGATGTTTGATGAATTTCAACCCTTCTTCCTGAGGATTTTCGTCCAAAACGTCAAAGAAAATAATATCAATCCCAAAATTCTGCGCGCCTTTGACATCGGCAATCCAATCATCTCCTATTAAAATACTTTCTTCTTTACTGGCTTTCGCAAGTTTTAATGAATATTCGAAAATTTCCGGTCGTGGCTTTCTGATGTTGACGGAATCTGCACTGGTAATGGTTTCGAAAAAACCGGAGATTCCGGAGAGAATACATTTCCGTTCAGTTACTTCCTGAAAACCGTTGGAAATAATGTGCATTTTATAGTTCTTAGATTTCAAATAGTTGAGCAGATCCAGTGCACCGTCAACCAACTCATTATATTTAAGGATTTCGTCCAGGAAATGATGTTCGAAGTAATCGGCGAGATTGACATCATCCACTCCAAAATTCAGGAACGTATCATAAAAACGGTGTTTTCTCAGATATTCCTTATCAATTTCACCGTCACGGATCTGTTCCCAAAGTTTTTCGTTGATGATATGATAGGTACTGTGAAATTCTTCAAAATCAATTTTATACTTCTCAGATATTTCCTGCTTTCCGAATAAATCTCTAATGGTTAAATAAGCATTCTTGTGATGATCCCACAACGTATTATCGAGGTCAAAAAAAATGTGCCTTACGTTTTTCATAAGGCACAAATCTAGTCAATTTTTTTTGTCCACGTAGGAAAGCTCAGTCATAAAATTCAATTATTTAAAATCTAAAAATCTCAGTTTTTTGAAACTAAAACAATTTTTCTATTTTTAGTTTTTATCGGTTGAATATTTTTCGAATAATTCAACAGAAAATCGATGATTTCTTTTTTAGGCGTCAAAGCTTTTGTTGTTAAAGTGTCGTTTTTTTTCATAGGCAGGCTTTTACAACATAACGCCAAAAAAAAATGTTTATTATTATTTTGTCAAAATAATTTTATTTTCCTCCATGATTTTTCTTAGGTTGATCAAAGCATATCTCACTCTGCCCAGAGTTGTATTGATACTTGTATCTGTATGATCCGCGATCTCTTTGAAACTCAGACCATCAAAAAATCTCAGCTTGATTACCTCTTGCTGATTGTCAGGAAGCATTACCAGCATTTTTAGCAAATCCTCATTTATTTGATCTGCTATTAGTTTATCCTCAATATTGTTTTCTGGCTCCTTAATGATATCAAATATGGAGAATTCTTCGTTATCAAAAGAAGTTTCCGAGATTTTGATATTTTTGGATTGCAGCCTGAAATGATCGATGATCAGGTTATGTGCAATACGTTTTGCCCAAAGGATGAACTTGTTTTCTTCTTTGTAACGACCTTCTTTTAAGGTCACAATGATTTTAATAAAGGTATCCTGAAAGATATCGTTTGCCAAATCTTCATCCATCAACTTGTAGTAGATAAATGTGAAGAGATCTTTTTTGTGTCGGTTGATCAGTGTAGAAAGGGCCTTCTCATCGCCATTCTGATATTGGAAAATCAGTTTGCTGTCCGTTTGCGTTTTCATAACTATACTCTTAATTTGTGAACCCAACCATACACTCAGATACTGGTGTAACTGATTTGACAGGTTCGATTCTGTTATTATTTTTTAAGAGTAAATTTTTTCTATACGCAAGATTTTTAAAGAGGTGTAAAAATAATAAAAAAGATCAAACAAAAAGTTAAAGGATTGTTAAATTTTCATTTTTCTTTAATTTGATTCAAAAAAAACCGAATAGTTAAATCAATTAAGTAAAACCAGTGGGATATTTATTGTGAAATTGATATTAAGTCCTTTCAGCTCTTTTCCATTAATTCCGTCTTTATCTAAAGAAAATCCATAACCTCCTGTCAAATCTAAAATCCCGAAAAGACTAAAGCCGGCTTTTGGTGCAATATATTTATTAGTTGCTTCTGCTCCTAAAACAAAATAATGAGCGTGATAAAAATCCACGTTTTTCTGGAAATTCAATAAAATGTCAGCACTTACTTTAGGCATTATAGCAAATTTTTGATTCGATGAGCCCATCAAAGCAGAAACTCCTGTCCTGAAAACGACATCATCATTACTCAGAAAAAGTAGTTTTCCGCCGACTTCACCAAAACTTTGATTCTGATAAACATAACCTGCGGTCAACAGCTTATGAACGGTAAGCTGAGATTTTGCAAGTCCACAAAAGGTAAAAAGCAAGACAACTGTATATATAATTGATTTCATTGATTAATTTTTTAACGGAATTATTTATTCCTGCACAAAAGTAGCAAAAGTGATGCAATGATTTGATAAAATAAAAAACTGCTTTACCCAAAGATAAAGCAGTTTCCAGATTTCTAAAATTCCGAATCTTACAATCCGAATTCTTTTTTGATATCCTCTACCCGATCCAGTTTTTCCCAAGTGAAAAACTCAAGATCTTTTAGAGTTAATTCGTTTTTCTGTCCTTTGTTAAAAGTTTTATCAGCTACATAATAATCTTTTCCCATATGTCCGTAAGCTGCAGTTTCTATATAGATAGGGTTTCTCAGCTTAAGGTTTTTCTCAACGGCATAAGGTCTAAGGTCAAACAATTGCTGAACTCTTTTCGCCAATTCTCCATCATTGATATCCAGTTTTGAAGTGCCGTAAGTATTAATATAAAGTCCACAAGGCTCTGCAACACCAATCGCATAAGAAACCTGAACCAAAACCTCATCTGCAACGCCTGCCGCAACTAGGTTTTTAGCAATGTGTCTTGTTGCATAAGCAGCACTTCTGTCAACTTTGGAAGGATCTTTTCCTGAGAAAGCACCGCCTCCGTGAGCCCCTTTTCCTCCGTAAGTATCAACGATGATTTTTCTTCCCGTCAAACCTGTATCGCCGTGAGGACCACCGATTACAAATTTTCCAGTTGGGTTGATATGATATTTGATATCGCCGTTGAACAATTCTTGGATTTCCGGCTTTTGTTTAGCCTTAACTTTAGGAATTAAAATTTCGATAATATCTTTTTTGATTTTAGCTAACATCGCTTCTTCACTTCCGAAATCGTCGTGCTGTGTAGAAACCACAATACTGTCGATTCTGATTGGCTTGTGATCGTCAGAATACTCGATAGTTACCTGAGATTTTGCATCCGGACGCAAGTAAGGAATTGCGTTTCCTTCTCTTCTTAGATCTGCTAATTCTTTTAGAATCTGATGCGCAAGATCCAAAGCCAAAGGCATATAATTTTCAGTTTCGTTGGTAGCATAACCGAACATCATCCCCTGATCTCCAGCTCCTTGAGCGTTTGCTCTGGCTTCGAAGTCGGTTTCGTCCAAAGTTCTGTCAACACCCTGATTGATATCCGGAGATTGTTCGTGGATTGCGGAAATTACACCACAAGAATCACCATTGAACATATATTCACTTTTCGTGTAACCAATTTTATTGATCACATCTCTCGCGATATGCTGTACATCAAGGTAAGCATCAGACTTCACTTCACCAGCCAAAACAACCTGGCCAGTCGTCACAAGCGTTTCACAAGCTACTTTTGAGTTTTTGTCATAAGCTAAGAAATGATCGATAAGCGCGTCAGAAATCTGATCAGCTACTTTATCAGGATGCCCTTCAGAAACTGATTCGGACGTAAATAAATAAGACATAAATAAATTCCTTTTATATTAATTTGTTTAAGGATAAACCACTGATTGTAAAAAGGAACTAAAAGAGAAAAATCTGTTTTAGCATTTTTTATTGAGGTTGCAATCAGTCAAAGTTCTCCTCCGTTTATTCAAAAATCGAGGGCAAATTTACAAAGTAATTCTTAAACTTCAAAATGAATTCCTATTAAACCAGTATGAATTTATTCAGGTTTTATGCTGACATAGTTTTCAGAATCCTTATAATAATTAAGTCTTTGTGACATCGATTCTCTGATTTCTGAAATCAGTTCATCAATAATTTTCTGTTTATAAGTCGGTTTATAATAGATGATGCTGATTTCTCTGAAAGGAAACGGTTTTATAAATCTGGAAACTTTTTCCTTCTGTTCTGTTGACAATTGCTCAACGCCCATTTCCGGAAGAATCGTGATACCACCTACCTTATCGACCATTTGGATTAATGTATTGATGTTGGAAGCCAAGAATTCCAAATTACTGGGTTTCAGAGAGTTTTCTTTTAAATGGCAAATATTTTCAAATTGTGTTCTTAAACAATTTCCTTCTTCCAAAAGCCAAACTTTGTCCACATCGATGTCATCAGGAACCACAAAACAATCCTTTTTTGAACCACTTTCCTGGCTTGCGGAGTACAACATCAGTTCCTCGTTGAAAAGAAAATCCTGGTAAAACTCATCAGCAGCAGAATATGGTGTAGAAATAATTCCTGCATCTAATTCTCCGGATTTCAAAGATTTGATGATACTTTCAGTTGTCATTTCTTTGATATTCAGTTCAATCTGGGGATTCTTTTGAAGGAAACTAAAAATCTCATTCGGGAGAACATAACTTGAAACGGTTGGGATAATTCCTAGATTCAATTTACCGGCAAGAATATTATTGAGAAAATTAGCCTTGTTCTTGAGTTCCATTACAGAATCAATGACTTTCTGAGCTTCTTTGATAATTTCCGCTCCGGCGTCTGTTGTTCTGATTGGATGAGTTGTTCTGTCAAAAACCTTCACATCAAGCTCATCTTCAAATTTCTGAATCATTGCACTAAGTGTTGGCTGAGTAATGAAACACGCTTGCGCAGCTTTACCAAAATGTTTATATTTATCTACTGCAATCAGATATTCTAGTTGTTGGATATTCACGATTTCTAATTAATTTTATCTATTACAAATATACTTATTAATTTGTTTCATAAATAAGTTTTTTTATCGAATTTAGCATCACAATTAATGAATTAAATCATAAATCTGAAATATGGAAAATAAGAGAAAACTCACAAACGCCGTTGGCTCACCTTATTATGAGCATCAGGATTCGCAAACCGTAGGACCTAGAGGTCCGGTTTTGTTACAGGATTTTATACTTCAGGAGAACCTTGCTCATTTCGTAAGAGAAAGAATCCCGGAAAGAATTGTTCACGCCAAAGGTTCGGGTGCATACGGAACTTTTACGGTAACACACGATATCAGCCAATATACAAGAGCAAAACTGTTTTCCAAAGTCGGGAATTCCTGCAGGATGTTTGCGAGATTTTCTACAGTAGGCGGAGAAATGGGAAGTGCCGATACGGAAAGAGATCCCAGAGGATTTGCTTTGAAATTCTACACCGAAGACGGAAACTGGGATCTGGTTGGAAACAATACACCGGTTTTCTTTATTAAGGATGCAAAAAAATTTCCTGATTTTATCCATACTCAGAAACGTGTCCCGAAAACCAATTTGAAAAGCAAAACGATGATGTGGGATTTCTGGTCGTTGAATCCGGAATCACTTCATCAGGTTCTGATTCTGATGTCTGACAGAGGAACACCCTATGGTTACAGACATATGCACGGATTCGGGTCTCACACTTTTTCTATGATCAATGAAAATAATGAGAGAACCTGGGTCAAATTTCATTTCAAGACGCAACAGGGTATCAAGAATTTTTCTGATGCCGATGCAACCAAAATGAAAGGTGAAAACCCGGATTTTGCGCAGGAAGATTTAGTCAATGAAATAGAAGCCGGAAATTTTCCGAAATGGAAACTTTACATCCAGACTATGACAGAACAACAGGCAAAAGAATGGCGCTGGAATCCATTTGATGTGACTAAGGTCTGGTTTCAGGACGAATTCCCACTACAGGAAGTTGGCGTAATGGAACTGAATGAAGTTCCAAGAAACTACTTCGTTCACGTGGAGCAGTCGGCATTTGCACCAAGTCACTTAGTTGACGGCATCAGCTTTTCTCCGGACAAGATGCTTCAGGGCAGATTATTTTCTTATGCTGATGCGCACCGATACAGAGTTGGTGTGAACTCGCATCAGCTGGAAGTTAACAGATGTCCATTCGCTGTGAATAATTTCCAAAGAGGTGGTTTTATGGCAGACGATTCTAATTACGGTGACCAGCCGAATTATTATCCAAACAGCTTCAGTGATATAGAACCAACAGAATCATACAAATCTTTCGAATATGACCTGGACAACAATCATGTCGCTAACTTCAACAGGAATCAAAACGATGATGACCATTATACACAGCCGGGATTGTTCTATACAAAAGCTCTGAATCAGGAAGCGAGAACAGCTCTGGTCAACAACATCGTTGGCCATATGAGCGGAATTGACGGGCCAAAACGAGACGAGATCATCAACCGTCAGCTTTGTCATTTCTTCCGTGCTAATATAGAATTAGGAATGAGAGTAGCGCAAGGTCTTGGAGTTAACATCGATGCGAATGCAATGAATCACACTAAGTAGACTCAGAGATAAAAGACTGATAGAAAATAGATTTCATAGGAAACCTTTCGAATTTTTTTCGGAAGGTTTTTTTATTGATTATAAGTGCATTAATAATTATTTCTTTAAATTCGCTTCCCTTTTAATTTATCTATGAAGAAAACTTTATTCTCTTTAACATTTGCGTTATTATCAGTACCATTTTTTGGGCAACAACAGAAAATTTCTTTTGAAACATCCGAAGGTTATAATCTGGGAACGGTTGTCGGACAAAAAGAATGGACCGTTAAAACCGATAATGTTCCAAACAATAACTTCAAAGTTGTTACCGGAAAGGCGACCGATGGCAACAATTCTGTGGAAGTCACCAGCACTAATAATTACACCGAAAACTTTACTTTCCTTTTCAAAAAAATCCCTGAATATAATAGACTTTCTGTTTCAGCAGACGTGAAAATGGAAAAATTGGACAGTTCCGATTACTATATGCTTTCCTTGTACTATAACAATAATGGCAATTATTCCTGGGCCGGTGGATTCAATTTTATGTACAGTGGTAAATTGTATGCTGACAGTGATGTCAATTTCAAAGACCTTGGAAGCTGGGTTCCCGGAAAATGGTATAACCTGAGGATTGAGATCGATCATGTAACCGACAAAAACGTAAAATATTACCTTGACAATCAATTGGTCCACACCTCTGCTCTAGGACCAAAAGTTGTAAGAGCAAACGATTTGAATTTTGAATTCGATAATGATGGAAGCGGTTTTATTGTTGATAATATCATCATCAAGGATATGGATCAACTGGCAGTTTCAGAAGTTGCAAAAACTGAAATTAATGTATTTCCAAATCCAATTTCGGATTTTATTAATATCAAATCCAATCAAGTCATTAGATCTGTTAAATTATACAATGCTGCAGGATTATTAATTAAAACCGAAAACAGCAATTCATCAAAAATAGATATGTCTTCTTTTCCAAAAGGAAATTACTTGATTTCCATCGAAACTGAAACCGGAACTGAAACTAAAAAAATCATTAAGGAATAAGCACCATATTCTTCAAAACTTAAAAACGGTTACTGATCATTCGGTAACCGTTTTAATTTCCGAAAGCCGTTTTTTTTCTTTACTTTTGTAACTATGAGTCAAAGATGGATTTATAAACCCGAGCCTGATGAAGAAATTGTTGACGGACTGATTTCTTCGATTGGATTTGGAACTTTAGAATCCAAAATCCTGGTGATGCGTGAGATTGACAATTATCAAAAGGCACGCGAGTTCTTCAAACCAAACGGCACAGACATCCACAATCCTTTTCTGATGGCGGATATGCAAAAAGCGGTAGAACGCATTGCAACAGCAATAGAAAACGGCGAAAAAATATTAGTTTACGGCGACTATGACGTTGATGGAACAACAGCCGTTGCGCTGATGTATCTTTATCTCAGCAAGATTGTTGATAAAAAATACCTTGATTTTTATATCCCGGACAGAAATGTCGAAGGTTATGGCATTTCTGATGAAGGAATTTATTTTGCAAAGGACAATGGATTTTCATTGATTATTGCATTAGATTGCGGCATCAAATCGGTTGACAAAATCGACCTGGCCAATTCTGTTGGTGTCGATTTCATTATTTGTGACCACCACTTACCCGGGGAAAAGCTTCCGAATGCAGTCGCAGTTCTTGATCCTAAGAGAAAAGACTGCCGTTATCCTTATAAGGAGCTGAGTGGCTGTGGCGTTGGCTTTAAACTTTGCCAGGGCCTTAACACCATTTATAAAATCCCGGAAAACGAATTATTCGAATTGACGGATCTTTTGGCTATCAGTATCGCTTCTGACATTGTTGCAATGACAGGCGAAAACCGTGTTTTGGCAATGCAAGGCCTTAAATTCCTTAGAAAAACAAGAAAATTCGGTTTAAGGCTTTTAATTCCTGAAGAGAAATTAGCGCACTTCGAAATCTCAAATATCGTTTTTGATATTGCCCCAAAAATCAATGCTGCGGGAAGAATCTCGCACGCCAAGGCTTCGGTGGAACTAATGATTTCTAATAATCTGAAACAAGCTCAGCAAATTGTTGATGAGATCATCAATCTGAATGATGAACGACGAGAGATGGATATCACCATCACACAATCGGCAATGACCCAGGTTTTGGAACTGCAGAAAACCGAACGTTTTTCCACCATCGTTTATGATCCGAGCTGGAACAAAGGTGTTATTGGGATTGTAGCTTCCCGTCTTATTGAAACTTACTACAAACCGACTTTGGTGTTTACCGAAGGGAATAATGGAGAATTGGTAGCGTCCGCAAGATCGGTTTCTGATTTTGACATTCATAAAGCTTTGGAATTTTGTTCTGATCTTTTCATGAAATTCGGAGGACATCAGGCCGCAGCCGGACTTTCTATGGAAAAAGAATTCTTTGAAGAGTTTAAAGAACGTTTTGAAGATTTTGTAAAAAACAACATTCAGGATCATCAGAAAGAACCTTCTATCTATATTGACAGCATTGTGAAACCTGAAGATCTGAACCGCGAATTTTTTAATTTCCACAGAAAGCTAGCCCCTTTTGGTCCTCAGAATATGAAGCCTATTCTGGTTCTTAAAAATGTAAAAGTAAACGGTTATGTAAGGTTAATGGGAAAAGAAAGCTCACATCTGAAATTCAATATTCTGCAACCGACTACAGGAAGGAATATCGAATGTGTAGGCTTCCGATTCGGCGAGTTTGCAGAAGATTTTAAAACAAAAACATTTGATCTAGCATTCACCATCGAAGAGAATCATTGGAAAGGCAATGTTTCTCACTTTCTGAATATTAGAGATGTAAAGTTTCATGACTAAAAAAATATCCCGCCTCATTTCGAGACGGGATTTTATTACTCCTTAATGATTTTCTTTATTGAAACTCCTTTATTGGTTTTTATTTTCAGATAATAAATGCCTTTTGGAGAGTTAATATTTAATCTAGATTCTTTTGAAGGCAAATTATATAGTTGCTTCTGCATAATTCTTCCGGTCAAATCATAAACTTCGACAGCATTAATTTTTTCATTAGAAATAATGTTAATCAATCCTTTGGTTGGAATTGGGTAAACTTTCATCTCTGTATCATTAAGATTCCCAGCATCCAAAGTTGGTTGTTTCTGAACCATTTTATTGGCAAATATCAATCCTTCCGAACAGGACACAATTGCATTCACATCTATGGATTGTCTCAACAAATTGTTATTGGAATACAAAAATACTTTAATGTAATATCTTCCCGGAGACAAAGAGTAATTATTTACTTTGGGACTTCTGTTGTTCAACCAGCCTTTGAAACCATCATTCATCCATTGTGTTTTTGTGATTTCGGTTTCAGTCTCACTTCCGTCAGCATTTACTTTTACAAGATATGTCCAGTTTCTTACGAATGATAATGATCTTAGATTCAACTTAGCATCTGTTGCATTATCAGGAATTGTAAATTCTCTGCTCTTATAAGTATAATAACCTTCCAAATTGTTGAGGGTAATCCATTGGCTGTTCTGCCCATTTGCAAGATCTGCATAGCTCCAGCCTGTGTAGGTATGTCTAACTTTAGGAGTAATTTCGGTTCCATTGATATCATAACCTTTCCAGTCATCTTCATCTGCATCAATTGCTATGAAGTTATTTTCAGAATTTTTACCGGTTGACAAATCTGCGACATTTCCTCCAACGCTGAAAGTAATTGTCTGTGAAGAAGACACTCCATTGGAATCATAAACAGTCAATTTCGCTGTGTAATTTCCTGGTGTGTTATACGTAACCACAGGTTTTACATCTGTACTTGAACTGATTAATGGATTACCTAAAAACTCCCACTGATAACCTGCAATATTACCTGTACTAAGGCTTGCATCGAAGTTAATTGGATAATTATTTTGACTGAAATTGGATGCCGAATAGTTGATTTTAGCAGCAAGAACATCACTTGCACTATAAATAGTCGTTACATAATCATTGGTTTCAATCGGGAAATTGTAATCAAAATAGATCTCTGCCACGTTATTAACTGTATCACCTTCGACAAGATCTGACTTGGATCTCATTTTTAACAACACATTACCATGACCTCCGCTTTGCAATTTTATGTTTTTGAATGCGAATTCTACCTGGTTTCCAACGATTTTTGTATCAACACTTGCTGAAGCATTTTGCAATTGTAATGTATTAATATCGAATTCATTTGGATCTACTTCCATTTTCACTACAATATTCTCCGCCTCTGCATTTCCTGTGTTTTCAAAATTGATGACATAGTGCATATATTTTCCTACCGTTGATACAGGAACCGTTTCTCCTTCCAAACAAACAATATCATTGGGATCAAAAGAGTTAACCACAGTATGATTGAAACTAAAAAGGTTATCTTCTGGAGTAATGTCTGCATTGGTAGGCGTAATCTGTGCATTAAAAGCCAGTACATCTCCCATATTCACAGGATTAGTTGAATCTGTTGGTGTATTGATTTTGAATGTAATTTCCGAAGCGGCGTTAGCAAATGGTTTCAGGTCGGTATAATTAAATTCAATCGATCCATTGCTTAATATAGAATAGGGTAAAGAACTGCTCTGGAAAGTCATCTTATTGGAATCGTAATTCAGAATTACTTTTCCGGATAAAGTCGTGTTTCCTTTGTTTCTCCACACCAAATTATAAACAGCATCGAACCCTGGTCTTGCACTGGTCAGCGGTGCAATTACTACTTCCGCATCATTTTGACTTCCGTTAGCTGTTACACAAATATCCTGAGTAAAGACATTATTGTTATTGTCCGCAAAAGTGGTAGAAAAATTAGCTGGCGAAACGGTAAACAGGGTTGGGTTTTCTGCAAGTGCAACTATATTAAAATTACCTGCTTGTGTATAAAACTCATATTTCCCATCATTTTGGACAAAAGTTTCGCCAGAATTAGTTCCATCATTAATCTTTAATTTCAGATATTCGAATGGGTTATCCGTAGAATCACAGCCGTTGTTATCAGTATCAATTTTTGCTGTTCCTGAAATAGTATTGTAATTTCCGCCTGGTGTGAATGAGCAGTAAGAGTTGACGTTAACGTTCGTCAAACCGCTTTGGAAAAGTATATCCTTTATGATCTTTGTATCCATTTCATCAGCACAGATGAACTTTAAGTTTGGAGTATTAAAAAATGGGCTGTAGATTTTGTCTTTAATCCCATTTTTCATATATATGCTTTTTAGCAATGGCATATCGCTAACTTGTTCTATGCCCATATTCGAGCTACTCAAATCTATCGTTTCCAAATTTTGACATCCGGCTAATGCTATACCTCCAGATGGACAAACAATTTTAAATGTGGATGATTGAAGCCCATTTGCAAGAACAATTGTTGAAAAAGAAGTATTCGAATTAAAATTTAAATATCCTAAACTCGTATTTGAAATATCTAAATAATCCCAAATAGCAAGACTTGGCATATTAAACTCCGTAATAGGATTATTAGCTATACTAAGTCTTCCTAAATTATTAATACCATTTAAATTAACATTCTCCAGTTGATTATCACTTAAAGAAAGATATGCTTGCCCCATCCAACTTGATAGTGGTCCTAAAACTTCAAAATCTGCAATTTTATTATTACTCAAATCTAAGGATGCAAAACTTACAGGAAACGAAAAAATAATATTCTGATCAAACTTATTGAAAGACAACTTAATATTTCTATTAATATTGTTTATTGCAAACAATTTAGAAAAATCCAAACCATTATTTTCTAATAAATTGTTGTTGGCGTAGAATGTACTAATATCTGAAATAGTGGGAAGCAATATGGCTTTAATCTGGTTAGTCGAACAATCAAGGTATGTTAATTTAGAATTTTGGGATATATCTAAAGAATTTTCGATTTTATTATTTTTACAATCCACTATTTCCAAAAGTGGTGATTGAGTCAAATCCAAACTGGTAAGCAACTGATTAGTGACATTGAGATATTTCAATTTCGACAAACCATTAATATTCAAACTTGATAATGTTGGATCAAAATTAGCTTCATTAGGAACTGGTACCCAAGTCTGTTGATTATTGGACAAATCAAGACCTTCAAGGTTTACGAGTTGTGATGCATCAAAAGCAGAGATAGAATTCCCTCGTAGTTCCAAATGGATAAGAGTTGGGCAATTAGTAATATTTGCATTTCCTAAATTATTATTGGTCCATAGAATTTTTTGTAATTGCGCACAGTTATCAATCGTCATCTCCTGTGTATTCCCATGAACATCAAAATTCGGTGCATTATAAGTATCTGTGTAGACCGATTTTATCTCAATAAGATTAGGACAGTTTTTGATACTTATTTTTCCGATATCACATCCTGATAAATTAAAAGTTTTGAAATTGTTAAGTCCATCAATATTAATATCATCAATTTTCCCGTGAATATGGGAAGAGGAACCATCATTCTCATACTGAATCGTTTCCAGATTAACAAAGGAATTGATTCCTTCCAGAGTTGTATAATTTGATCTTTGAAAAAACACCATTCTTTTTACCAAATATGCTTCTGCCATTTGGATTTCGCCGTCTTGATTTTGATCTAATAGAAAATTGGTGTTATTGTCATCATAGCAAATAACGTAATTGTTAAAATTTGTTCCCAATAAAGCTGCTTTAAAATTCGCATCCGGGAAATTGATGTTTTGTGATCTGATTCCCAAAGAAAAGAGAATCATTATTATCAAGAATAATTTTGTTTTCATCATTTGTGCTTTCAGGGTTTAAATTTACTTTTTATCATTACATTATGTTTGTTACATTTAGAATTCGGAAGGTTTGAGTTAGAATTACAACCTTCCGATAACTTCCTGTAATCGTTCTTTTTTCCTTTGAGAAACAGGCACTTGTGTATTATCAGACATTATTACAAACCCTCCATCTTTTTTGATATAAGATTTCAGTTCATTCAGATTGATGAGATGTGACTGGTGAATCCGTTCAAAACCCTGATCAGATAACAATTCCTCATATTCTTTCAATGTTTTGGAAATCAGGACTGTCTTGTGATTTTTGAAATGGAATTTGGTGTAGTTATCAACAGACTCACAGCGGATAATATCCTTAATCTCAAACAAATGAATTCCATCCGACGTTGACAAGGCAATTTTTTTGAAACTATCTGCTTTCTTCGAGATATTTTCCAACAGAAGTTCTATCGTTTTATTTTCAGAACTGTTATCTGTAATATTTTTAATTTTCCGGATGACACTTTGTAATTCTTCCGGGTCAATCGGTTTCAGAAGAAAATCTAAAGCACTGAAACGAAACGCTTTTATAGCAAATTTTTCGTGCGCTGTTACAAAAACAATATGAGAAGAGATTTTTCCGTACTTTTTGTTGAGCCGTTCCAGAATGTCAAAGCCGGAACCATCGTTCATCATAATATCCAGAAAAACAATATTAGGGTTAATTCCTTCGATCAGTTTAGTTCCGGTTTTCACGCTGTCAGCTTCGCCTAAAATATTGATTTCAGGAGCATAAAGAGCCAGCATTGCCTTCATCCCATTTCGGAGATTATGATCATCGTCTATTAAAACAGCTGTTATCATTTTTCTATGAATTCTAATGGTAATTTTATCAAAATCTGAGTCCCCAAAATCTTCTCGTTATCTCTTAGTTCTGTGATACTCAGTTCTATTTTTTTGTTTTCCAGTTGCTCCAGAGTTTCCAATCGCTTTTTAGAAATTTCCATTGCCATAGACTTATGAGCGTTGACAAATGTTTCTTTATTTTTCTTCGATTGTTCTATCCCTACACCATTATCTGTGATGATGCAAATCAGCTGATCCTCAATTTGACGGAAAATAATATTGATGAAACCTTTATCTTCTAAAGGAACTACACCGTGGATGATTGCATTTTCCACATAAGGCTGCAGAAGCAAAGAAGGAATCGCAGTATCATCTTCGATATTGGATTCTTTGGAAATGTTAAAATCGAATTTATTATTAAACCGCAATTGCTCCAGTTCAAGATAATTTTGAAGTGCTTCGATTTCTTTATCTAGAGTAATACTGGATTCTTTCGAAAATTCCAACGTCAGTCTCATCAATTTGGAAAACTTCGCCAGATAACGAATCGCTTCATCTTTTCCGTTTTGAATCACAAATGCCGAGATTGCTGCCAGACAATTAAAAACAAAATGAGGATTCATCTGCAGATGCAGCGCTTTATGTTCAAACTCTGTCAGTTGTTTTTGTAGAAGCAAGGTTTTTTGCTTTTCCTTATTTCTGTAAAAAAGAAACAATCCGAGTAAAAGTAACCCGATTATTAGAACCGTAAAAATCCATTTCAGCCTTTCCCTGCTTGCATTTTCTCTTTTTTCCAACTGCTGTTTTTCATATTGAAAATTGAGTTCCGTTTTTAGACGTTGCTGCTCATTTTTAACAGCGTCAAATTTTTCTTTTTCGATATCATAATTCTTAAGATGATACAGAGCCAACTTCTGATCTTCTTTTTGATCATAGATTTGAGAAAGTAATTTTTCGGCGTTCATTCGGGCTTCTGTCAAATCCAGTTCTTTAGCAAGTTCAAGACTTTTGTTGGAAAACTGGAGTGACTTTTCAAGTTCTTTCTCATCAAAATAAATCTGAGCCAGAAACATATAAGTGTCAGATAACCCAAACTTATCGTCAACCGATAAAAATTCTTCTTCCGCTTTTTGAAGACTATTTTTAGCTTCTTTTTTCTGATTTTTACGAATGTAATACTGAGAATAACTGTTATAAAGTTCTCCTAAACCACGCGGATTCTCATTTCCCTGGTAAGATTTTAGACTCTCGTCAAAATACTTTTTCGCCTGCTCCAACTTATTCTGAAACAAATAAATCAATCCAATGTTAGAAGCACTTGCAGCAAAAGTTTCTGGGTTAATTTTCCTGGAAGTCTGGTTAGCTTTCAGAAAATATTCTAATGCTTTTTCTTGATCATCAATAGACTTATAAATAACTCCAATATTGTTATAAAGCTTTGAAGTCTGGAGATTATTTTTGTTTTCTTCATAGATTTTCAAAGCCTGGAAATCATTTTCCAACGCCGCAGCATAATTGTTCTGTTGAGAATAAACAACGCCTTTGCTTCCAAACGTTTTGGCTAATGTTTCCTTGATTTCTTTTTTTTCAGAATTGATTTTTAAAAGAATCTTTTCCGATGAATCAAAATTCTGTAAGGCCTTTTTATAATCACCATAAATCAAAAATGAAACACCAATATTCTGATAAGCAACTGATTGCTGATAAATATTTTTATTTTTCCTGGAGTTTGTAAGTGCCAACAATGCAAATTTCTGCATCTGCTCAGGATCCGAATGTTTATAAGCATCCGAAATCTGATTTTGTAAAGCCGCAATACGGTTTGGATTTTTTTCTTTTTTAAGAACCGTCAATAGAGAATCCACCGCAGATTGCGCAGAAATCAAGATGACAGAAATGATCATCAGAAAAAGTAGAATTTTTCTCATCAATTATGTTTGTTGCAAAAATAATCATAAATTATTGACTATTAAATGACCAATGAGAAAATTAATGATTTGACTTAGAATTCGATTTCAATTATAATTTTTAAATTTGAAAAGTAAAAAACGACTATTCTATCTTGGAAAAACGCAAAAAAATCGGTCTATTTTTCGGCTCATTCAACCCGATTCATATTGGACATCTGATTCTCGGGAATTATATTTTGGAGAATTCTGATATGGAAGAATTGTGGTTTGTGGTGAGTCCGCAAAATCCATTCAAGGATAAAAAATCTTTGCTGAAAGATCACAATCGATTGGACATGGTTCAACTGGCCATCAAAAATTATCCGAAAATGCGTGCTTCCAATGTAGAGTTTTCTTTGCCAACACCAAGTTACACGATTGATACATTAACTTATCTTCAGGAAAAATATCCGGATTATTCTTTCTCTTTGATAATGGGTGAAGACAATCTGGGAAGCCTTCATAAATGGAAAAACTATGAATTGCTCTTAAAAAATCACCAGATCATTGTTTATCCCAGAATTTTCGGAGAAGACAAAAAAGACACGGACTATTTGCAACACGAGAATATTTCACTCATCAAAGCACCTGTTATAGAGCTTTCTGCAACGGAAATCCGAAATATGATTAAGGAGGGTAAAAATGTGCGGCCAATGCTTCCACCAGAGGTTTTTGAATATCTTGACGGTTCTTCATTTTATAAATAATTTTGAATGAAAAGCGCTCTTCTTCTCTCTGTTTTTTCAATATTTCAAACATTACTTTTTGCTCAAAACAAAGAGCTTATTAAAATAAACTGTGATTCAATTTTCAGTAAAAAAGGTTATCTCGTTTCTTTGGAATTTGACCCGAAAGATGAAAGCCAATTCAATGTACTCTTTACTTTTTCAAAAAAAATCAACGGAAAGAAAAAAATTATTCATCAGGAAAAGTTGTACAGTCAATTTCAAAATGTCGAGTTTACTGATTTCAATGGGGATGGAATCAAAGATATTCTAATTGAAAATACTGCAGATGTTAGGAGTAATGAGACTTACCATCTTTTTATTGTCGATTTCAAAAATCAGAAACTAAGGAAAATAGAAGGCTTCGAGAAAATCAAAAATCCAAATTACCTGGAGAAATATAATCTCATCGATTGTCTTGTGATGTCTGGCAGAAACTGGACGCGTTTTTATAAAATCGAAGGCGATAAAATCAAAGATTTTGGCTTTATTGTAGAAGACGGCGAAGATGACAATGGGAAAGACTTGGAATACGATAAAAATTACAACCTGACTTTATCAAAAATCCTGAAATCTGAAAAAGTAAAAAGATGAACTTTATAGAAAAATATTACTCAAAATATCCGGAAGAAAAACTTATCAATTGGTTTAAGCAGATTTGTTTTGCAGAAGCTATTTCGTGGCTTTTATTATTTTCCGCCATGATTTGGATTCGGGTTGAGCCGGAAAATATTTTCGCCATTATTTACATCAGTACTATTGGGAGTATCCATGGACTTTTTTTCACACTTTATCTTATCTTTCTTCCCGCGATTAGAAAAATATACGATTGGGATGATGAGGATTTTATCTTTGCATTGATGGGTGCTTTCTTCCCTTTCGCAACGATTTGGGTTGATAAAAAGTTAGCCCGAAAAAATCGGGTTGAGTAACGAATAGCAACTAAAAATAATCTAAAATTCATTCACCACAAAAGTCACAAAAGGAGTGAATTAAATTTAAATTCACATTGATATAAAGAGCAAAAAAAGGAGATGTTTAATAAAAACTGATTTGTACTTTTTACTAAGCAGAAAGATAAAAATCTTATGTGACTTTTGTGGTTAAAAAACTAAATCATAATAACTTTAAAATATGAAAATCACGTTCTTCTCTTCCAAACCCTACGACAAAGAATTTTTTGATAAAGCGAATAAAAAATTCAATTTTGAGCTAGATTATTTTGAGACCCATCTTGGTCCGCACGTTCTTAATCTTATCGAAAATACCGACGCAGTTTGTGCCTTTGTGAATGACAAGCTTGATGCTGAAGTTCTAGAGTTTCTGGCAAAAAAAGGCGTTAAATATGTTGCGATGCGATGTGCAGGTTTCAACAATGTGGATTTGGAAGCCGCTAAACGTCTTGGTTTGAGAGTCAGCCGGGTTCCGGCTTATTCTCCCGAAGCCGTTGCAGAACACGCAATGGCAATGATTCTTACGCTTAACAGAAAAACTCATAAAGCTTATAACAGAGTTCGTGAACAGAATTTTGCTCTGAATGGATTGATGGGTTTCAATCTTTATCAGAAGACAATCGGCGTTATCGGTACCGGAAATATTGGTGCTGCTTTTGCAAAAATTGCGAAAGGATTTGGAGCAAGAGTTTTAGCTTATGATATTACAGAAAATCAGGAACTTAAAGACCTCGGAATCGAATATGTTTCACAACAACAATTACTTTCCGAATCTGATATCGTTTCACTTCATTGTCCACTAATGGAAGCTACCCATCATTTGATCAATGAAAATTCTATCCAAAAAATGAAATCAGATGTGATGCTAATCAACACTAGTCGTGGTGGACTAATCGATACAAAAGCTGTTATCAATGGTTTGAAATCCAAACATATCGGTTACCTCGGCATCGATGTCTATGAACAGGAAGACAAACTATTTTTCCGGGATCTTTCTCATACGATTATTGAGGATGATACAATCCAGCGTCTGATGAGTTTCCCAAACGTTTTAGTAACTGCACATCAGGCTTTTTTCACTCAGGAAGCGCTTGAACAAATTGCAAATTCAACTTTATCAAGTCTTTCCCATTTTGAAAAGAAAGAAGAATTTGAAAATCCAAATGCCATTTTAATCTGACAAAAATTCAGATTTTGAATGCTTAACAATCAAGCCTTTGCACATTTTGCAAAGGTTTTTTTATATTTTTTTGATAAATGATGTAATAAATCATTATCAAAAATTGTCTTAATAATAAATCAACCAAAAAATTTTATCTCTGAAAATCAATATATTAAAAACAATAAACAATTTTATTTACTACTTTGTATTGCATAATACTTAAAATAATACATATCTTTGCAATGTAAATTATTATAAACTACAAACTACTTTACTAAAACCAAGTATTATGAAAGCCAAAATCCTAATTGCAGTTATTTTTTTCTCAGGAATGATTTCTGCGCAACAGACCCAGAAAAAAACGGAAGAGACAAAAACGATAGAAGAAGTGAAACTTAGCAAGAAAGTTTTCGTGAAAAAATCCGACAGGTTTGTTTACGATGTGGCTTCCTCTCCTGTTGCAAAGGGAACCAATTCTTTCAATCTTCTTCAGCAGACGCCAATGTTGTCCAGCACAGACGGAAAAACTTTCAAAATAATGGGAAAGTCCAACGTGGTTTTTTACATCAATGGCAAAAGAACGCTGATGGATGCAGAAGCCATTACGGAAATGCTAAAAAATACGCCATCCGAAAACATCCAAAGAATCGAGGTCGTAACTGTTCCTGGAAGTGAGTTCCAAGTGGAAGCGAATGAAGGCGTCATCAACATCGTAATGAAAAAAAGCAAAACGAATGGCTACAACGGAACTTTGAAAATGAACAACAGCCAGACTTTCTATAATAATCCCTCGTCCGGAATTGCGCTTAATGCAAGACAAAACAAATGGTCGTTCAGCACCAACTTCAATATGGGAAGCTGGAGAGAAAGAGAAAAATATACGTTGACCAACGGAAATGACACTTTCCAGAATAATTCTTTCGGAACAATGGATGACCCGAACAAAAACTACGGCGGAAGTGTGAATATCGATTATGAAATCAACAAAAAACAAAGTCTTGGTTTCAGCTACAATATGCGCTACAACAAGAGCTTCGGGTCTGTTTTGGATATGACGAATTTTGAAAACGGCGTGTTGTCCAACAGAACAATTAATCAGGAAGATGCGCAGACCAGAAATCATAACTTCAACCTGAATTATGAAATCAAAACTGATACGCTGGGCAGTAAATTGAGTTCAAACGTTTCCTATTTATGGTTCAACAGGGACAAAGTGAGTCTGGGCGAATCTTTCCCACTAAAACCTAATGGTTCTTACAGCGCATTCCAGCAGGCTGTTCCTCAAATCATCAACAATTACGCTGCAAATATCGATTATATTAAAAAATTCAAGAATGAAAGTACGTTTGCTATCGGAAGCAGCTATAACTACACCAACACAGACAGCGATACAAGACAAAATGATTTTAACGGAACACAATTCGTGACCAATAACACGCTTTCCAATCACTTTATCTATAAAGAAAATATTATCGGCGCTTATGCGACTTTCGAGAAAAAATTCTCTGACAAATTCTCAGGAAAAATCGGAACAAGATTCGAAGCCACATTGAGCACAGGTGATGTTGTAGGAAAATCCGACATCGGTTTTGAAAGAAATTATAACAATCTTTTGCCTTACGCTACATTGAATTATGCCATCAATGAAAACAACAACATCAGTTACAGCTTTTCCAGCCGGGTGAGAAGACCTGGATTTGGACAACTGAATCCTTCCAGAACGTACTTTACACCGACCAATTATATTCAGAACAATCCTTTTATGCAGGCTTCCAAGAATTATAATCAGGAAATCAACTACATGTACAAAAATGCATTTTATGCGAATGTAAGTTTCAATTATGCTGAAAATGCTTATGGACAATTGCCTTTGCAAGGAGTTGAAACAAAACTTGTAAGAGACGAAAATGGAAATCCTACATATGATGCAGACGGAAATCCAATAAAAATCACATCCGAATTCCTAAGATACATCAGAACCAATTATGGCAACAATAAGCAGATTGGATTGACTCTAGGGATGAACAAAGGCTGGTTTGGCGATATCTGGACAACCAACTACTCCGCCAACTTCGAGTATGCGACTTTCAAAGGTGGTGTAACAAATGACCCAACTTCGCAACTACTTCCAGGAGACACAGAAACATTAGAGCCATTCATTATCGATGTGAAAACCTTGAACACTTTCTTCCAGGCCAACAATATGATAAGATTATCTCCGAAAAAAGACTGGTATCTGGGCGTTAATTACTGGCTGATGCCGACAAGAGAAGTGGAAATGGGAAAACTCTACACACAACAGAGTTTTGACGTAAACATCAAGAAAATTATGGGAAATTTCACATTCCTGGTTGAGTTCAATGACATCTTTAATCAAAATATCGATGATATCAGAACGACTCAAGCCAAAGGAAGCTATAACACCGTAAGAAATTTCCAATACCGAAGAGAACTAAATATCAATGTGACTTACAACTTCGGAAATCAGAAGCTCAAAAAAGCCAGAGAAGTGAAATCTGCTAATGATGCAATCCGCTCCAGAACTTAATTAAAAAAAACTCTTAAACACCAAATCATCCAACTCTATAACTCTCAAACCCTAAAACTCTCAAAATGAAAACCAAGACTCTCATCGCTGCCATATTTTTCTCAGGATTGATTTATGCACAGGAAACGCCTAAAAAAGATTCTGCTGAAACAAAAAGTATAGAAGCTGTTACCTTAACCAAACAAGTTTTCAAAAAACAAAGCGACCGATTTGTTTATGACGTAGCTGCTTCACCTGTCGCAAAAGGTAATACAGCATTCAGTTTGTTGAAGCAAACACCGCTTGTTTCTTCGACTGATGACAAAACTCTGAAAATCATTGGGAAAAACAATGCCGTCATCTATATCAACGGCAGAAAAACAAATATGGATGCGGAATCTCTGACTCAGTTTTTGAAAAATACGCCGGCAGAAAATATTCAGAAAATCGAAGTGATTACGCTTCCCGGAAGTGAATATCAGGTTGAATCTTCGGACGGAATCATCAATATCGTTCTGAAGAAAAAAATGACCGACGGACTGAATGGCAATATGAGAATGGGAAATTCACAAAATTATTACAACTCCACTTACGCCGGTGTTTCGCTCAACTACAGGAAAGATAAATTGGGAATCAGCGCGAATATCAACACCAGCGAAAACATCCAGGAGCAATATTATATCCTGAGAAACGGGAATGATAAAGCTAGCAATCAGTCGGAAGGACGAGTAACCGATCCCAATAAAAACTTAGGTGGTTATCTGAATATCGATTATCAATTAAATGACAATAGTAATCTTGCTTTGACCTGGAATTCCTGGGCGAACAGAAGTTATGGTTCTACATCCAATTTATTCAATACCATTAATTCAAAAAATGATGCAGGTGTAGCATTACCTACTAAATATAATTATACTAAAAACCTGGAAAATGCCCGTTCTTACAATAATTCCCTGAACCTGAATTATGAATGGAAAACTGATACATTGGGAAGCAAATTAAATCTGAATGCAGCCTATCTCAACTACAAACGTTTTCAAAATGCGGACAACAAAACTTTTGACTCCGATATATTTCAAAACTTAAGTCAATATCCAACCATTGAAATCAAACAAAGCACACCCCAGGTTATCAATAATTTTTCTTTCTTGGGCGATTATATCAAGAAATTTAAAAATGATTTCACTGTTTCGGTTGGAGGAAACTTTAACAAGACAAAAACCGACAACGATACGCAAAGCACTACAACTGTTTTTGATGCCAGCGGTAATCCTGCCGAACTGTTCGAAAACGGCGTAAGAATCGACAATCCAAAGGAAAATCCGAATCATTTTATATATGACGAAAATATCTACGGAGTCTATCTGACATTGGAAAAGAAATTTTCAGATAAGTTTTCGGGAAAAATCGGTAGCAGATACGAGATGACGAATAGCGTCGGTAAATCAGACAATACAAAAAACGAATCTCTCAGAAATATTGAAAGAAATTACAATAATTTTCTTCCTTATGTAAGCCTTAATTATGCTATCAATGATAATAATAATATCTCTTACGCTTTTTCCAGCCGAATGAGAAGGCCCAGTTTCTGGGAACTGAATCCCGTTAAAAATATACTGACAGATGTTAATTATACTCAGAATAACCCTTTTGTGAAAGCGTCTTCGGTTTACACCAATGAGTTCACTTATATGTTCAAGAATTCTTATTTCCTGATCATCAATCACTCATTTACGAAAAATGTGATTACACAAGTCCCTTTACAAAGAGAGATTGTGAAAGATGGAATAAATTATAAAGAGCTAAGATACATCAGAACCAACTTCGGAGACAAGCAAGAGATGTCCGCGATGATCGGGATGCAAAAATCGTTCTTCAAACAATATCTGACCTCCAATTTCAATATCGGAATGCAGCGAAATGTAAACAACGGTTTCCTGAATACAGACCCGATCACAGGCGATGTTTTCCCGGATTATGTGAACAAAATCAAATCTAACAGCTTATTGATTCAAACCAACAATACTGTGAGACTAGACAAAAACAAAACCTGGTTTTTAGGCGTGAACTATTGGTATGTGGATAACCAACAAATCGAATTAGGAAGACTAAAATCACTAATGAGTCTGGACGCCAACATCAAAAAAGTCTGGAACGACTGGACTTTTGCTCTGGAAATCTATGATATTCTGAAAACCAATAAAGTGGTGATTACCGATTATCAGGACAATGGCAACTTTAATTACATCAACCAAAATCAATATAACCAAGGTCTGAACTTCAGCGTGACTTATAATTTCGGGAACAAAAAAGTTCAGAAAATCCGGGATATCAGCAGCGCAGACAAAGACATTAAAAACCGCACCAGATAACATACATTATATTTTCTTATCAAATCATTATTTTCAAAAGAAATCCCGAAGACGTTCTTCGGGATTTTTTTTATGTTTTCTGATTTCTCCAGATGAATCCATCCAAAAGATAATGCGTTAACTGCGGAACGACCAAAATAGGAACTAGAAATTGTTGCCAAGACATTGACAATTCGAATGATTGAATTGAGAAATGCTCTCTCCAAACCAGAACTTCCCACATTAGTTCTTCAAAAAAAGCAAATCCGATGATAACCAATACAAATAATAAAATTCCGAAACTGGTCTTAAAAATGGAAAGGTTTTTAGATGACGCCAATTTTTTTTGCTCAATTTCCCTGATATAAATCAAAGCAATATAAGGTATTCCGTGTGAAATGACATTAAGTAAAGTGAAAATCAAATCGTCGTTAAAATAAACAATCCCAAAGTACCATGACAGGTAAGTTCCGAGAATAATCCCATTTTTCGGAATATTGAAGGTTTTATCTTTAACTAGAAAATAAGCCGTTTTCAAAATCCAAACTCCGAGAATTAAGTAATAAATTGGTGTAATTACGGGAATATAATTCGGAACAGAATCCAACCAATTGAATTCATTTTCTATGAACCAATTGAAAGCTCGTGGTGTTTTTATCCAATACAACATCGGAAAAATCGTTGCTGAATAAACAGCAAGTCCGTCCCAGAATTTTGAAAAACCTTTTTTCTCAAATCTAGCATACAATCGCATAAACCCATATTGCTGACGCACAAAATGAAAGACTGCTACCAACGCTAAACCTGACCAAAACATTAAGCTTCCGAACTGATAAAATATCAAACCGAGAATCAGACTAATTGCTGGAATTACCAAATACAAAAGTTTCCTTTCTTTGAATTCTTGTTTGACAAAATAAGTTTTGAATAACGTAGAATAAACGTGCGCAACATCCACAAAAACAATGACAATCAACCAGGTGTAGAAAGAATAATGATTTTCCAGATTATGAATCTGATTCTGAAATAAAACAACTGTCAATAACACCAAAAATGGCGGTGACAAAATAAAACTCCAGTCCGCTTTAGCATTATGTATCCAGGGTTGCTTCATATTCCAATCATTTCTTTTGCGACATTAATCCCTTGATGAAAAGCTTCCTCAAAAATTGAAATTCCGGATAAGTCTGTATGGGCAAAAAATATTTTGTTATCAATATTTTGTTTGGCCAACTTTTTTTCTTCTCCGAAAATAAAATTTGGAACAGGCGAAATCATCCCGTGTCCTAATTTATGAAACTGAATATCTATAATGAAATCCTCAATCTCTGGATGTGCAATTTTCAAATCATCAAGAACCAAATTTTTCAATTCTTCTTCCTTCAGATTATATAACTGTCGTCGGGCTTTTTTACAATTATCCGTAGAAAAACTCCGGTAATAAGTAATCACTTTTTCGCTCACAATTTGATTGAGATTCTGATGCTGGTCATTGATATAACCTAACCCTTCCGTTCCGAAAATCACATTGTCCCAAGCCATTTCTTCTGCCCCACCAAATTCATTTTTTAATGTTAAAGTTGCCAAAAGCCAAGGCACATAATTGAAATCTTTGAATTTTCTGTCTTTAAAAATATGCTTATTGACAAATTGTGGCGTTGCAAAAAGGACTTTTTCAGCAATGATTTTTTTTGAAATTTTTAATTGATTATCATAAACCAAAACTTCCACATTCTCTTGATTATAATTGACATCATAAACCAAATGTTGGGACAGATTTTTACTTTCGACAAATTCCGAAAGATGCTTTGCCAATCTTGCATTGCCTTCAGGCCAAGTGAAAACTTGGTCGTGGCGGTTAGTCGCCCAATTATTTTTTCTTCCGGCAAAATAATGGATTCCCGCCCACGCAGAAACGTATTTTATTCCTAAACCATAATCGTCTTTGCAGGAATAGTCCAATAGCCATAGTAATTCCTCAGATTTGAAATGATTATTAACAAGCCAATCCAAAAAGGTAAGCTTATCCAATTCTTTTGCTTCATTACTAGATTTTGAAATCGGAATATCAAACCAATATTTCCCTTGATCATCTTTTTCATTTTTGAAAATTTCCATCGTTTCAAAAAAGCTTTTAATCTCTTCTTTTACGCTCTCAGAAATTCCATTTTGAGGAATCAAATCATTTTGCCATTCGTTTTTGAAAAAAAGGCGTTCTTCTTTTGGAAAAGTCAGTTGTTCATCATCTAAAATCGGCAATCCGTTTTCGTCATCACCAAGATAGATCTTACATTCTTTCAGAAATTCAATTAAATCTAAATCTTCTTTGTTTGGAATCGGAAGATAATGAGCTCCAAGAGGAAATTTGGAAAATTTGTTTTCTCCATTGGAAGCATTTCCTCCCAGATGATTTTCCATTTCGACCAAGAGAAAATCAGTTTCATTGTTTTTTGTTAAATGTCTGCAAGCGGAAAGTCCGGAGATTCCACTTCCTACGATTAGGAATTTAGTTTTGATTTCTTCAGTAGGTTTTGGGAAATCTTTAGCCCAAAGTTGATGTCCTAAAACATAATTGGTTCCCGTAATCTTCAGTATAATCGATTTTGATTTCTGTTTGCAATATTGCAAAAAAGGCAACATTGCGCCAGCCCACAAGATTGTTGTAAGAAAAGATTTTCGGGAAATTGAATTGCGATTCTGAGACAATTTTGCAAATTTAAATTACTGAACTTTTCCCCATTCTTCATCAAAATATCTTACCAGAATCTGATTATCCAAACGATTCACTTCCAGATTATTTGCTTTCATATCCTTACTGAAATAAGACATTTGTTTAAAATCGTAATCGTAAAACTTCAGATTCGTAAGTTTTCGCACAATTTTGTTATCAATCGGTTGGAAAGATGCCATACAAAATCCCCATTCTCCAAAACTCGGAACATAAGAATGATAGGCCGTGGTGAATGTAAAAATCTGATTAATGGTCTTCTCGATGCACCAAAAAGATTTCGGAGCGAAATATGGTGATGTTGTCTGAACCACAATTCTAGTATCATTTGTGGTTATTCTTTCCAATTCTTTGTAAAACTGAAGAGAATATAATTTGCCCAAACTGTAATTGGAAGGGTCTGGAAAATCGATGATGATGACATCATATTTTTTCTTGTTTTCTTTTACCCAAATGTAGGCATCTTTATTAATCACTTCAACTTTTGGGTTGGAAAAGGATTGATGATTAAGACGTCTCATTGTTTCATTATCTCGGAAAAAATTAGTCATTTCTCCATCCAAATCGACTAAAGTAATATGTTTTACATCTTTATATTTCAAAATCTCTCGAACAGCAAAACCATCGCCGCCACCTAAAACCAAAACATTGGAAATATTTTTCGCCATAGACATCGCCGGATGAACCAAAGCTTCGTGATAACGGTATTCGTCTGCCGAAGAAAACTGAAGATTATTATTAAGATAAAGTCGGAAATCCTGATTATTTCTTGTTAAAACAATTCTTTGATAAGGCGAACTGTTGGAATAAATAATATTCTCTCCGTACATCTTTTCTTCTGAAAATGCTAAAAGTCTGTCTGAAAAAATGAAAAGTGCTGATAAACTTAGAAAAGCAAAAATTGATTTTATTTTTAATGAAATTGGATTTTTCAATTCTCTTTCCAGATAAAACGAAAGGAAAATCGCAATGGAAATATTAATCAAACCAAAAAAAAGTGGTGTTCTGATAATTCCTAAACTCGGAATCAAAACCAATGGGAAAAGTATGGATGCCAACAAAGCGCCGATATAATCAAATGCGAAAACATTGGAAACCAAATCCTTGAACTCAACTTTATCTTTCAGAATGTTCATTAATAAGGGAATTTCTAATCCAACCAAACATCCTGTCAGAAATACAAATAGATATAAAACAGGCTCAAAATGATGAACCGCGTTGAATAAATAGAATAAAACTACCGAACTGATTCCACCAATAACTCCGACAAGAATTTCGATTTCAACAAATTTATTCAGTAAATCTTTATGAATAAATTTTGCCAGATAAGAACCAACACCCATCGAGAAAAGATAAACGCCAATGATAAAAGAAAACTGCTTGACAGAATCACCCAAAAGATAGCTTGCCAAAGCACCTGCTACCAACTCATAAATTAGTCCGCAAGTTGCGATGACAAATACAGAAAAAAGCAGAAGTAGCTCAAACGAAATTCGTTTTTTACCCATGAATCGCAGCGCTGATAATAATAGAAATTCCAATAATGAAAGCGCCGAAGATAATAGCCAGAGCAGTATTGTTGTTTTTTGAAATCTCATGCCACGTTTTTTCCGGAGTCAGTTTCTCGATAATGATATAGCAAATCAACAAAATTGCAATTCCTAAAAATGAATATAATATCGAGTTGAGAATCGGTAAATAATTGAAATCTCCCATAATTAATGTTTTAAATTTTATTTGTGATAATATCTGTAAACCGAAGTTCCGTGTGAGCGATATCTGGTTGCTCCGTCTCTATACTTTTCTGTTTTTGCACAATCGCAAAACTGATTTCCTGTGTATGTCAAATACAGAAACCAAGCGAAAAAAAATACCCCAAGCAAAAGCAAGAGCTTATTATATCTGATATACTCAATTATTTTTTCCATTTGAATTTATTTGTCAAAAGGTGAATAATTACTGTTTTCCCATTTAGCCTTATCAAAAGCATACTTTCCCCAATAATTCAGAAGAACCAAAACAACCATTATTCCTATAATAATGAAGTAATTCCAAAAACTGACGGGCCTCCAGAATGCCTGAATATCAAATGTAGGATTAAGCGTGTCTGTATCAGGAAACGTGGCGGAGAAATTTGGATTTTTAAGTTTGAATTCTTTCGCTTTTTCTAACTCAGAATAGACTATAGAATCATTGGTTTGAAGGTTTGATAAATTATAAGATACTTTTTCACCAGTCGCCAAAGTCGTGACATCCACGAATCCAAATTCATCATAAGTAAAAGACCTAGTTCCGTCAGGAGAATAAAATGTTTCTCCGTTTGGTTGTTCAAAACCTTGTTTCTGTGCATTGATAGCGAAATGATATTTTCCAGGAGCAACACCACAAAAATTAAATTCTCTATTTTTATCACCTTCTGACCAGCTTTCGCCGTCTTCATAACCGTGATATTGTTCAATATCCTGGGATGTGTATTCTATTTCATTTGTTTTTTCGTTAATGAGACTCAATTCTACATTGGCCCAGGAATTATCAACATTCGAATAGAGTTTGACATTAAGCGGAGCAGAAGCACCATTCAAATCAAAGGATTTTGAAATCAATTCTTTATTTCTTACCGAATCAAATCTTATTCTATCATTAAAAACTTCATAATTAGTTCTTGAAACCGTGTTATATAACTGAAAAACACTCATTAACAAAGCAACGACTGCAAAGACGTTGACGAGTTGTTTTATATTGACATAATATGACTGAACAATTCCAATCCCGGAATAATTGGGCATATAGCTCGGTTTGAATTGCCGTTTGATTTCACTTTTCGGAATATGCTTTCCCCAGAAAAAATTTCTCTCGGTTCCTACTTGTTCTGTCGAAACCATTTCAGTTCCGTTGACAAATTCTTTATACGTTGCTAAAGAAAATTTAATTTTATCCTCGAAAAATCCGGTTGCGGAATCAATATTATTCGGAGTAGATTCGTACCATCGGTATTTTTTACCTTCAAATTCAGCGTGAAATTTGAACTCTTTCTTAGGCATTTCTTTAGGTTGTAGGAAAACCCAATGTCCACTACTTTCACTTAGAAAGGCGTCATTTTTATCTTTGTCTTTAAGATAATATTCTCTCCAGAAAACAGAACTTCCGTACTTTCTGACAACAATTGCAACAACCTGATATTCTATACCGTCAATCTTGCCTTTTTGACCAACTTCCAAAACCACATTTTCTGTAGGTTTTTTGATTTTTTTTTCAATCTCATCACTTCCAGTGTTTACCAGCATAGAACATGATTTACAAATATATTGTTCAATCTCGATATCGATTGTAAGTATATTTTCGGTTTTACAACTTGGGCAAACGTAAGTTTTCATCATCTCAGGATTTTGTGTTCTTTGATGATTTCTGCTTCGAAATAAAGCAGTAATTTGGAAGTAATTTTCTGGACTTTCTTTGTGTTATCATTGTAATAATTACACAGTAGCAAATCCAACGTCAGTTGCTGAAACTCAGGCCAAGTATGGATACAAAGATGCGATTCTTTCAGAATAATTGCAGAAGTGAAACTATCATTATCAAAAATATAAAAAGTCTCGCCAACAACTTCCGTGTCACATTCTGCCAAAAGTTTTTTAGCGTAATACAAATAAGAATAATAATTTGTCAGTAATTCAGAATTTTCAACTTTCAAAGTCAATAGAACGTGCAATCCTTCCTGATAAATTTCCAAAGTTTTCATCATTAATGTTATCAGAAAGCAATATCAGAATTTTTTGAAAAACTGACAATAGAAAAATAAAAAAGCTGTAAATATTTACAGCTTTTTATTTCTTCGGCAAGAAAACCTCAGCCAACATACATCTGGCACTTCCGCCGCCGTTGGTTTCTATCACTGCTAAATCGGAGTAAATAATTTCACAGTATTTCTCAATGGCAGAAACTTGTTCTGGCTTTAAAGATTTGTAGGCGCTTTGGCTCATTACTAAAAACTTCTCTCCAGAATTATTCTGAACCTGAAGCATATTGCCTGCGAAATTCTGCATTTGATCTTCGGAAATTTCTATAAGCTCTTTTCCGGAATTTTTAATAGTTTCGATGACTTTTTCTCTTTCCAATTCGTCATCGATGCAATCCAGACAAATCACCACGAATTTATCCGCAACACACATCATCACATTGGTATGATAAATTGGTAATCTTTCTTCACCAGCCGTTTGATAAGAATGAAAAACTACAGGCTTGAATCCAAAATCACTACAGAATTTTCTAAACAAATCTTCATCCAATCTCAACGAAACCGAACCATAAGCAATCTTATTATCGTGGTCAAAAATCATACTTCCCGTTCCTTCCAAGAATTTATTGTCTTTTTCAATGTCAGAATAATCGATGATTTCGTTGATAGTAAATTGCTCTTTGATTTGTTTGATGATATCTTCGCGTCTTTCCAAACGTCTGTTTTCAGCAAACATCGGGTAAAGAACTACTTTCCCGTCTCTGTGAAAACTCACCCAGTTATTCGGGAAAATTGAATCCGGCGTTTTGGGGTCAAGCGTATCTTTTATGGTAATGACATTAATGCCTTTTGCTCTCAATTTTTCAACAAAGGCTTTGAATTCTTTCAAAGCTTCATCCTGAACATTCCCTTCCTGCTGAACCTGGAAATAATTATTAACCGCTGTCTGCTCGTTGAACCCGAAAGCAACGGGTTCTATCATTAAAACTGTATCTGTAGTCTGCATATTTACTTTAAATATAAATTTATGGCTCTCGCTGATTTTTCAGATTCAGTAAATTATCTTGAAGAATCAGCATAATTTGCTTTATTTGCTTGAAATGATCTTAATTATTATTCTCTAACTAAAGGCAAAGTTGAACACCTCAACAAACCGCCCATTTTGGAAATTTCGCGGTAAGGAATTTCTTCCACAGTTATTCCCCACTCGTCTCTTAGATGATGATTTAGTCTTGTGAAAGCTTTATCAGAAACCACAACATCCGGAGCAATTGAGAAGATATTCGGGTTCATCTCAAACATTTCTTTATCGTTGACTTCGAAACAATTTTCTTCTCCAAAAATATCCAAAAGCAACTGATAGTCAGACTCATCAACAAATCCGTTTTTATAAATGATACATTTGTCTTCGCCAACAATATTAAACGTACAATCCAAATGAAGAATACCTTCGTAAGGTTTTGTATCGTTTTTTCTCAAATCCAGGTCGATGATTCTCTTTTTTGGGAAATATTCTTTCAGAATTTCGATAGCATATTCATTTGTTCTGGCTGTTTTCAAATTTCTGTAATCCGGACTGTAGCTGGTTCCGATAAACAAAAATCCATTCCAGACGATGACATCTCCACCTTCAATATGGGCTGTTTCCGGCAGGTTGATGATGTTTCTCCAGGATACTTTATCAATGATATGCCTGTAAGCTTCCTGCTCATCTGCACGATCGGGAATGATGTTAGAAATAATCATTTTGTCCTCAATTACGAAAGCAACGTCTCTTGCGAAAACCTGATTGTAATCTTTGATGATTTTCGGTCGGAAAACCTCGACATCATATTTCTTCAGCACTTTTTCGAATTCCGTCATTTCCAAGATAATATCTTCCTCTTTTGGATATATATTATTCTCGATAGTATGATAGGATTTTGCATCGTAACTTTCTTCCAAAGTAGGAACCGGGCCATTTGATTTCGGCTGTCCAAGCACTACGGACTTCAGTCTTCCGGTTTCGTTTTTGATATTTAATTTCATAATTTCAGAATCAGGCAAATATAATTAAAGGATTCAAATCAGGGATATTTTATTTTAGTTAATAACACCTGCGAAAGCCCGATTGCTGGAGAAATTTTCAGATTAACTACAATATTCCCGAAAAAAAATCCCCGAAAAATTAATTTCGAGGATTTTATAATTGAATTTTATATTTTTTATCTGTTGGCAATGTCCACGTAATCACGCTTTTCTGCACCTTGATAAACCTGTCTTGGTCTTCCGATCGGGTCACCTTTCAGTCTCATTTCTTTCCACTGAGCAATCCATCCCGGTAATCTTCCTAATGCGAACATCACAGTAAACATTTCTGTTGGGATACCCAACGCTCTGTAAATAATCCCTGAATAGAAATCTACGTTCGGATATAGTTTTCTTTCTACGAAATAATCATCCTCAAGAGCAACTCTTTCCAACTGCATCGCAATGTCAAGTGCTTTGTCCTGGATTCCTAATTTTCCTAAGATATCGTCAGCTGCTTTCTTGATGATCTTTGCTCTTGGGTCAAAGTTTTTGTAAACTCTGTGTCCAAAGCCCATTAATCGGAAGCTGTCTTCTTTATCTTTCGCTTTTGCAACATATTTGGAAACATCGCCACCATCTTTTTCAATTAACTCAAGCATCTCGATAACTGCCTGGTTTGCACCACCGTGGAGTGGTCCCCAAAGTGCAGAAACACCGGAAGATATAGACGCGAACAATCCTGTGTGGGCAGAACCAACCATTCTTACAGTAGAAGTGGAGCAGTTTTGCTCGTGATCCGCGTGTAGAATCAATAATTTGTCTAAGGCTTCTACAACAACAGGATCAATTTCGAAATCCTCGTAAGGAAGTCTGAAAGCCATTTTATAGAAGTTCTCAACATAGTTGAGATTGTTGTCACCGTGATTCAATGGCAGACCTTGAGTTTTTCTGTAAGTCCATGCACACAGATGAGAGAATTTTGCTAACATCAGTTCCGCAGCAAGGTCCATTTCTTCTTTTGATTTTACATCAACAGCTTTTGGATTGAATGCAGTAAGAGCAGATGTCAATGCAGATAAAACTCCCATTGGATGCGCAGAACGAGGAAAAGCATCAATGATTCTTTTCATTTCTTCTGCAATGAAGTTATATTTTTTGATACCTGTTTCAAAATTACTGAACTGATCTTTTGTTGGTAAATTACCATGAAGCAAAAGGTACATTACTTCCGTAAAATTAGACTTCTCAGCAATCTGCTCGATGGGATAACCCCTGTAGAACAATTCTCCTTTATCACCATCCAGGTATGTAATTTCACTGATTGTAGCACCTGTATTTTTGTAACCAAGATCCAAAGTAATCAGCCCTGTCTGATCTCTTAATTTGGAAATATCAATTCCTCTGTCACCGATAGTACTATCTACGATTGGGTATTCAAAACTCTTCCCGTCGTAATTTAATATAACTTTATTATCTGACATTTTTTAAAAATTTATGTGCTAAATATAAGAATTAAACCATAAATGCTCAACTGACAAAAGTCATATCTCACAATCGATTCTATTAATAGCAATAATTGAACAAAAAAAATAATTATTTACTAAAAATCTATAATATTAACAATTTGATTTTCAATCGAATAAAAAATAAAAAGCATCTGAAAAACTCCAGATGCCCTAAATTATAAATTTTTGTTAAAAATTATCTTTTGATTTTGAACGCGTCCAAACCTGGGAAGATTGCAGTTTCTCCAAGAGCTTCTTCAATTCTCAATAATTGGTTGTATTTTGCCATTCTGTCAGATCTGGAAGCAGATCCTGTTTTGATCTGTCCACAGTTTTGAGCTACCGCAAGATCCGCAATTGTAGAATCCTCGGTTTCACCGGATCTGTGGGACATCACTGTTGTATATTTGTTTTGCTGGGCCATTTGTACTGCAGCCATTGTTTCGGAAAGAGAACCGATTTGGTTAACTTTTACAAGGATAGAGTTAGCTGTATTTTCTTTGATACCTCTGGAAAGTCTTTCAACATTAGTCACAAACAAATCATCACCAACTAGCTGAACTCTGTCACCGATTTTTTCAGTCAACAATTTCCAACCTTCCCAGTCGTTTTCCTGCATACCATCTTCGATAGAGATAATTGGGTATTTATTTGCTAATTCTGCTAAATAAGAAACCTGCTCACTGCTTGTAAACTGAGCGGCATCCGGAGTCTGGAATTTTCTGTAATCATAGATTCCATCTTTATAGAATTCTGAAGCCGCACAATCAAGAGCGATCATAACATCATCACCCGGCTTGTATCCTGCTTTTTCGATAGCCTGTAACAGGGTATCCAAAGCATCTTCAGTTCCTGTGAAAGTTGGCGCAAATCCACCTTCATCACCTACAGCAGTAGATAAGCCTCTACCATGAAGAATTGATTTTAAGCTGTGGAAGATCTCAGTTCCTTTTCTCAAAGCATGAGAGAAAGAATCTGCCTTTACTGGCATTACCATAAATTCCTGAAAAGCGATTGGCGCATCTGAGTGAGATCCACCGTTGATAACGTTCATCATTGGAACAGGAAGCGTGTTAGCGTTCACACCGCCAACATATTTGTAAAGAGGCATTCTTAATTCAGCTGCTGCAGCTTTTGCAGCGGCTAAAGAAACACCCAGAATTGCATTAGCACCTAATTTTCCTTTATTAGAAGTTCCATCAAGATCGATCATTATAGCATCAATCAGATTTTGTTCGAAAACGGGAAGACCTATTAATTCCGGAGCGATAACTTCTTTTACATTTTCAACGGCTTTCAAAACCCCTTTTCCTAAGAATTCCGGCGCTCCGTCTCTCAGTTCTACCGCTTCGTGCTCACCTGTAGATGCACCGGAAGGTACAGCTGCACGTCCCATTGCTCCGTTTTCTGTGAAAACATCTACTTCTATAGTAGGATTCCCTCTGGAATCTAGAATCTGTCTTGCTTCGATAAATGAAATGTAACTCATTGTCTTGATGTTGTTTTTTTAAGATTTTTATTTGTCTGCTTTTTCAAAAGCATTGCAAATTTAAACATTTTTAAAATATTATGTGATGAATCATTTCTTAACATTTATCACCTATGAAAAAAGCAATTATTTAAGAATTTTGTATTTTATTTTAATGATCCCTTCATTCAGGTTCGCAATTTTTTTAAATGCACCCTGGCTGACATCAAATTCTCTGGAAGGCTTATGCGGACCTCTGTCATTTATAGTAATGACGACCGATTTATCATTTTCTATATTAACAATTTCTACTTTTGTTCCAAAAGGCAGCATTTTGTTAGCACCTGTCATTTTAGAATGTCTGTATATTTCTCCGCTTGCCGTCTTCTTCCCATCAAATTTATCTGCATAATAAGAAACCGTCGTGGATTTGTATCCTGAACTGCTGCCGGCTGAACTTCTGCTTCCGCAAGAAACAGCAAATAAAAGAATGGCAAAAATGTATGTTTTAAAGGTTTTTTCAATTAATCTGTTTAAATTTTCAGCCATCATTTTAAGATTGATTTAAAAAATATTTATTAAAATGTTAAATATTCATTAATATTTTGTTTATTTTGCACAAATATCTAACTTTAGATTTTTATATCGCTTAGATACAGAAATATATTTGCTTTTTTAAATGAATTACGAAAGTATAAAATTAACAATAGATAATAAAATTGCAGTTGTAACCATCAACAGGCCGGATAGTCTGAATGCGCTAAATGCACAGGTTTTCAATGATCTTGATAACGTATTTGATTTTTTAGCATCAAAGAAAACGGTAAACTGTGTGATAATAACTGGAAGTGGAGAAAAATCTTTTGTTGCCGGTGCTGATATCAAAGAATTTTCTGCTTTCAGCCAAGAGCAGGCAAAGGAATTGTCAAAAAGAGGACATTTGGTTTTCCAAAAGATAGAAAACCTCAACAAACCGGTCATTGCTGCGATCAACGGTTTTGCATTGGGTGGCGGACTGGAACTAGCCTTGTCCTGTCATATCAGATATGCTTCTGAAAATGCAAAATTGGGTTTGCCGGAAGTAACCTTAGGATTAATTCCCGGTTATGGCGGAACTCAGAGATTACCAAAACTGATTGGAAAGGGAATTGCGAATGAGATGATTTTTTCCGCCAAAATGATTTCTGCTGAGAAAGCGAAGTCGATCGGATTGGTCAATGAAGTTTTTTCTTTGGAAGATCTAATTCCAAAATCGATTGAGCTGGCTTCACAAATTGCTAAAAATTCTCCGGCAGGAATTGAAAAAGCAATCAAAGCCGTTAATGCAAGTGAAAATGACAATGGCATGGACAGCGAAATCAATTATTTTGGAGAATTATTTTCTCAGGAGGATTTCAAAGAAGGAGTTTCTGCATTTATTGAAAAAAGAAAACCGGTTTTCAATTAGATTTGCAGAATGAATTATAATAAATTTGACATTGCTTATTTGAAAATGGCAACCGAATGGGCAAATCTTTCTTATTGTAAAAGAAAAAAAGTCGGGGCTCTTATCGTAAAAGACAGAATGATCATTTCTGACGGATATAATGGAACACCTTCCGGCTTTGAAAATAATTGTGAAGATGAAAATGGAAAAACAAACTGGTTTGTCCTACATGCAGAAGCCAATGCGATACTCAAAATAGCCAGCAGCACACAATCTTGTAAAGATGCAACGTTATATATAACAATGTCACCTTGCAAAGAGTGTAGTAAGCTGATTTTGCAATCCGGAATCCGAAAAGTTGTCTATATGACAGGCTATTCTGATGATAGCGGATTAGAATTTCTAACAAATGCCGGGATTGAAATTTTAAATATCACAGAACAAGAATTATATAATTATACATGAAAAAATAAAAATTCTTAAATAATAAAAACACAAATATGGATTGGTCAGAAAAAATTACAGACTTCTCAAATTTTCTAAAATTTGAGAAAAGCTTCTCCGACAATACACTTGATGCGTATATCAGAGACATCAAAAAGTTAGAGAACTTTGCTATTAATGACTTAGGAGAAGTTTCTCCTCAAAACATCACTTATCAGAATCTTCAGGAGTTCATCTATCAGCTTTCCAAAAAGAAAATCAGTGAAAGATCACAAGCCAGAGGTATTTCTTCTATCAAGGCATTTTTTAAATTCCTTCTGGAAGAAGAATACAGGGATGATAATCCTGCAACCCTATTGGAAGGTCCAAAATTAGGGCTTTATCTGCCGGATACTCTTAGTGAAGAAGACATCAACAGAATTATTAACTGCATCGATTCTAATACTGACACAGGAAAAAGAAACCAATGTATCCTGGAAGTGCTTTACGGTTGTGGTCTGCGCGTATCTGAGCTGGTTGACCTGAAAATATCAAATATCAATTTCAAAGAAAATTTTATTATCGTTGAAGGTAAGGGTGAAAAAACAAGATTAGTTCCTCTTGCAAGAACAACAGCTGATTTTATCAAGGATTATATCCAGACTGTTAGAAATAAAACAAAGATTAATAAAAAACACGAGGATGTGCTTTTTCTGAATAGCAGGGGAACCAATATGTCCAGAGTAATTGTTTTTATAATTATCAAAGAATTGACCCAGAAAGCCGGAATCAACAAGAGTATTTCTCCACACACTTTCAGACATTCCTTTGCAACACATTTGTTACAGAATGGAGCTGATCTGAGATTTATTCAGGAGATGTTGGGGCACAGCAGTATTACAACAACCCAGGTCTATACCCATTTGAAAACAGAAGAATTAAGAGATGTTATTCTGAATTTTCATCCAAGGAACAGAAATGTATCATCATAGTTTTTCTTAAATTTATCCAATGGAAAATTTAAGATTCTGTCCCAAATGCGGTCAGGAAAAATTATTATGGAATAATATCACCAAATGGAGCTGCAGCAATTGTGATTTTGTCCTATATCATAATACTGCTGCAGCTGTTGCAGTCATTATAAAGCATAAAGATGAATTATTTTTCACGGTTCGGAACCAAGAGCCGGGAAAAGGAAAATGGGATTTGCCAGGTGGTTTTACAGACCCGAAAGAAAGTTCTGAAGAAACCTGTGAACGAGAGCTGAATGAAGAATTGGGATTAATTATAAACCCTGACAAATTCACATATCTGGGAAGCCAACCGAACATATATCCTTATAAAAATATTGATTACAATACTTTGGATATGTTCTTTTTATATGAAACTGAGGAAAAATTCGAAATTAAATTGGAGGAATCAGAAATATCCGAAGCCATTTGGATAAAAGCTTCTGAACTTGACTTGGATCAAATTGCTTTCGAATCTCAGAAAAGATTTCTTAAAAATTACATCGATAAACTTTAATAAAAACCGGAAATTAGTTCCGGTTTTTTTTATTTCCATTTGATATTACAACCCAAACTTGGTCTCTGGAACTCTTCCTGCTCCGCACCAGCTAAAAGATTTTCAAAGGCTACAACCAAATCTTCACCTGTAATTTCCTTCTGATTTCCTGGTCGAGAGTCATCCATTTGACCACGATAAATTAAACTTAGATTTTCATCAAAGAAGTAAAAATCCGGCGTACAAGCCGCATCAAAAGCTTTTGCAACATCTTGTGATTCATCATATAAATAAGGAAATTTGATATTTCTTTCATCTACAAAATCAACCATCATCTCCGGAGAATCTGCAGGATATCTTTCAACATCGTTAGAATTAATCCCAATAAACTCGATTCCCTGGGATTTGTAATCTTCATACAGTTCCTCCAATTTATCAATAATATGAAGAACGAACGGACAATGGTTGCACATAAAAACAACCAAAGTTCCTTTTTTCCCTTTCAAAGATTCAAGGCTTTGTAATTCATTATTTTTTGAAGGATTAGGAAGCTTGAAATCTGGAGCTTTTGTTCCCATAGCCAGCATATTTGAAGGTGTATTTGACATAAGTTTGATTTAAAAAGATTAAAATATTTTGTGATTAAGAAATTACTAAATCTCCGAATTACTTAATTTTTCCAGCAAAGATAATGCTTCTTGCAGAGAATTATCATAGTTGACCCAATTTACATTATCCAGTTTTTTGTTCCACGTGATTTGTCGCTTGGCGTACCGACGGGAATTTTTCTTGATTTCCTCGATAGCGAAATCCAAATCCCATTCTCCATCAAAATATCGGAACAATTCTGAATATCCTACCGTTTGTAGAGCCACTCTGTCTCTATCAGCAATCAAACCTCTCGCTTCCTCCAGCAATCCTTTCTCTATCATTTTATCAACACGAAGATTGATTCTTTCATAAATGACTTCTCTTGGCGCATCAATTCCGATTCGGATAGTTTTAAAATTCCTTTTATCTTTTGGTGCACTAAGATTTTCGGTGTAGGTTTTTCCGGTTTGCCAGATGATATCAATAGCTCGTAATAAACGTCTGGGATTGTCTTTATCTACAATTGAAAAATAATTAGGATCTAATTCTTCAAGCAATTTTTGCAAAGCTTCAATTCCTACATTTTCCCAAATTGATAGTAATTTTTGTTGATTTTCAGCATCCGCTTCAGGCAAGTCATTCATCCCTTCCACAACAGCTTTTTCATACATCCCACTACCTCCGACCATTATGGCGACATCTTTTTGAGAGAAAATTTCATCAAGTTTTTTCAGCGCATCAACTTCATATTGACCGATTGAATAATAATCGTTGACACCAAGATTAGCCACAAAATGATGTTTCGCTTCAGCTAACTCTTCATCGGTGGGCATTG
>Ga0206116_1000443_pt1 | contig 44462 bp, 50 predicted proteins | sample 3A1Ametagenome_FD_178000 | JGI IMG/M metagenome (GOLD analysis project Ga0206116, IMG submission 178000) | Enriched microbial communities from leaf-cutter ant dump, University of Wisconsin, Madison, United States - 3A1A | ecosystem: Environmental > Terrestrial > Nest > Insects nest > Nest dump...
AATCGCCGGAAGTATTCGGTATCTGGGCCGCCGACCAGTTGGAGAAGAAGATTCTCGAACTGGGTGAAGACAATGTCGCGGCCTTTATCGCCGAGCCGATCCAGGGCGCCGGTGGCGTGATCATTCCGCCGGACAGCTACTGGCCGCGCATCAAGGAAATCCTCGCCAAGTACGACATTCTCTTTGTCGCTGACGAGGTGATCTGCGGTTTCGGCCGTACCGGCGAGTGGTTCGGCAGCCAGTACTACGACCTGAAACCTGACCTGATGACCATCGCCAAGGGCCTTACCAGCGGCTACGTGCCGATGGGTGGGCTGATCGTCAGCGACAAGGTGTTCGAGGTGATCGAGGCGCACGGCGACTTCAACCATGGCTTCACCTATTCCGGGCATCCGGTAGCGGCGGCAGTCGGCCTGGAGAACCTGCGTATTCTCAAGGAAGAAGGCATCGTCGAACGGGTGAAAGCAGAAACGGCACCGTATTTGCAGAGTCGTCTACGTGAGCTGGCGGATCATCCGTTGGTGGGCGAAGTGCGTGGCGTCGGCATGCTTGGCGCCATCGAGCTGGTGCAGGACAAAGCGACGCGCAAGCGTTATCCGGGTGATGTGGGCGTGGGCATGATCTGCCGCGGCCACTGCTTCGACAATGGCCTGATCATGCGCGCAGTGGGCGACACCATGATCATCGCGCCACCGCTGGTGATCAGTCAGGCGGAAGTGGATGAGTTGGTCGAGAAAGCGCGTAAGTGCCTGGATTTGACCTGGGAACAGGTGCGCAATCTGGCGTAACGCATGATTCGCGGCTGAAGCGGAGTGCCGCTCAGCCGCTCCTACAGGTGTAGCAGCGTTCGCGTAGGAGCGGCTTTAGCCGCGAAGTATGATGATCAAAAGAAAACCCCGCGACCGGTAACGGTGGCGGGGTTTCGTTTTTTCAGCCGCTTACTTGAGGCTGTTCTTCAGCGTCTGCGCTGCCTGATCCAGGGCGGTACGTACCGCCGGGACTTCGGCCACCACGTTGAGCAGGCCGTAGTCGTGGATCATGCCGTTGTAGCGCACGGCGGTCACCGGCACACCAGCCGCGTTCAGGCGACGAGCGTAGGCTTCGCCTTCATCGCGCAACACATCCATCTCGGCGGTCTGCACCAGTGCCGGCGGCAGGCCTTGCAACTGTTCCAGGCTGGCGCGCAGTGGTGATGCATGGATCTCGTTACGCTGTTTCGGGTCGGTGGTGTAGTTGTCCCAGAACCATTCCATCATGCCGCGGGTCAGGAAATGGCCTTCAGCGAACTGGTTATAGGACGCATTGTTGAAGTTGGCATCGGTCACCGGCCACAGCAGCACCTGGGCGCGCAGTTTTGGCGTACCGGCTTCCTTGGCCTTGATGGCCACCACGGCTGCCATGTTGCCGCCAACGCTGTTGCCGGCTACTGCCAGGCGCGAACCGTCGACACCGATCTGGCTGCCGTTGTCGGCGACCCATTTGGTTGCAGCGTATGCCTGGTTGATCGCGGTCGGATACTTGGCCTCAGGTGACGGCGTGTAGTCGACGTAGATCGCTGCAGCGCCAGAGCCCACCACCAGATCACGGATCAGGCGTTCGTGAGTCGGATAGTCGCCCAGCACCCAGCCGCCGCCGTGAAAGAACATGAATCCCGGCAGAACACCACGTGCCCCCTCAGGGCGAACCACCTTGAGGGTGATCGACTGACCTTCGACCTGGATCACCTTGGTGTCCACTGTGATTCCGGACAGATCCACCTCGACGCTGGCCTGAGCCCCTACCAGCACAGCGCGAGCCTCTTTCGGCGAGAGGGTTTCCAGTGGTTGACCGCCGCCAGCGGCCAGGGCGTCGAGGAATCCTTGGGTGGTGCGCTCGACGCCGGGGCTGCCGGCGGCGAAGCTGCTGTTGATGGCCAGGGCAAGCAGCCCGGCAGTCAGAGTGCGAGAGATTTTCATGGTCAAACTCCTTGTCGGTAGAGGGCTGCTGGAATCAGTTCTGGTTGGTGCAAACGCTGGACAGCTGCTCGTAGGTGAGCACTTCCAGCTGGCCGGCACTGTTGCGATAGGTCATTTTTGCGGTTACCACCTCGCACTGCGGGCTGGCCGGTACGTCGATGGAAATCACCTTGGCGATATCCAGCGGGGTGCCGTAGCGGTAGGGGGTGGCGGTGCTTTGGGCAAAGGCCCCGAGGGAGGCACTGAGTGAAACGGCTGCCAGAGCGGCGGTGAACAGGGGACGAGCTTTCATGGTGTGATCTCCTCTTGGGCCCCGCTCACGGCCTTGCCGTGAGCGTTCGCCCGAATCTGTCAGACGATGGTCAAAGTGACGTCGATGTTGCCGCGAGTGGCGTTGGAGTACGGGCAGACGATGTGCGCGCGATCCACCAGGGTTTGTGCTGCTTCAGGGGCCAGACCGGGCAGGCTGATGCGCAGTTCCACTTCGATGCCAAAGCCAGTGGGGATCGCGCCGATGCCCACGGTGCCTTCGATGAAGGTGTCGGCCGGGATGCTCAGCTTGTCGCGAGCGGCGACGAACTTCAGGGCACCGAGGAAGCAGGCAGAGTAGCCAGCGGCGAACAGTTGCTCCGGGTTGGTGCCGTTGCCGCCGGCGCCGCCGAGCTCTTTCGGGGTGGTCAGGGCGATGTCCAGGATGCCGTCGGAGGAAACAGCGCGGCCTTCACGGCCACCAAAGGCTTCAGCGGTTGCACGGTAGAGAACGTTTTCGATAGTCATGGCGGTAATCCTCATTGGGTAATTGGTGATGGATTGGTTCGCTAATATTTTGTGCGCCAACCATTTCCATGGAGCGAACTCTATTGCGCAAATGTTTTGCGCGCAAGTTAATTGGGTTGAATATTTAGCTATATGCAGGTTTGCCTAGTGGAATAAGCAGATGGATCGCGGTCTACAGCGCTATTTCTCAGGAAATAGACTGGGAAATTTCTGATCTGAGGGTAGGCAGAAGCCTGAAGAGAAGGGGAGACGCCTGCGCAGACCCGTCGGGTTCGCCGTGCGTAGCGAAGAGCTGCTAAGAGAGATGCCTGGCTAATCAGGACGAGGATAAGTGGCGATGGCCGTCATCGCCTGGGATCAGAGGGCGTCTTGCAGATGGCTGCGCAGCTCGACCAGGTCGTTGCGTAGTTCGCCGAGCTTTTCCAGATTCAGGCCGCTGGCCTTGAGGATGCAAGCCGGCAGAGCCTTGGCCTGTTCGTGCAGGGCTCGACCCTTGTCGGTCAGATGCAACTGCACCACGCGTTCGTCCTGGCTGCTGCGCTGGCGCTGGAGCAAACCTTCGCTTTCCAGACGCTTGAGCAGCGGGGTGAGCGACCCGGGGTCGGTGAGCATACGTGCACTGATCTCGCTGACGGTGATGCCTTCGTTCTCCCACAGCACCAGCATGGCCAGGTATTGCGGGTAGGTAAGCCCCAGCGCCTGCAGCAACGGTTTGTAGGTCTTGGTCATCATCAGCGAGGTGGAATAGAGGGCGAAGCACAGCTGGTTGTCCAGCAGCAGTTCGGCGCAAGGTTCCACTTTGGAGGTCATGTCGGCAGCTCGTCAGATAGCGGTTCAGGTAAAGGCTAGCGCGCTAATTATCATTGCGCTAGAGGAAGCACGGAAACCTGCGTCGGTAGATCTGCCGTCGCCTCATGCGCAACCATATGGTGCGCCATGACGCGGCGGCAGATGCAAATCAGCCGCAGGAAACGCGGGTGATGATGCGCTGATCGTCGACGTTGAGGTTCAGGCGCTGGCCGTTGTATTCCAGGGTTACCACACTGCCCGGGGTGAGTACGCGTGCGGTGGTGGCGCCTGCCTGTTGGCGGGCTTGTTCGAGCAGCTCCGGTGTAGCCACCTTGCCTTGCAGGTGCTCTACGGCCGAGGAAGTGCAGCCCTGACTGGTATCGGCAGGCTTGGCCGCCGGTTCGGATTTTTCAGCCGTGCTGCTGCAACCGGCAGCGAACAGGGCGGTGGCGAGAATCAGGCTGAAACGAGTCTTGAGGTTCAACGCTGTGGGCTCCTTTTCCATGGGTAAATCGGTTATTGCGCGCCTTCTAGGCGCGCCAGGCGTTCTTCGAGTGCGGCAATGCGCGCTTCCAGTTCGACCAGCCGATCGTCGTTAGGTGCCGGCGCCTCGCTACGTCCGCTCGGACGGCTGGCCAGCAGGCTCTCCAGATCGGCAGGCTCGCCCAGCAGATGCATGTAGCGATCTTCGCGCTGACCGCTCTGGCGCGGCAGCAGCACGGCCAGGCCACGACCGATCAGGCGTTCCAGCTGGTGCTGGATCTCCTCGACATCGTCGAAGTCGTGCATGCGGTTGCTGCGGGTAAGCAGCTCGTTGAGCGTCTGCGGGCCGCGCAACAGGAGCAGGCCGAGCAGTACGGTTTGCGGCTTGACCAGTTCCAGTTGCTTGTCGCAGCGCTGTTCCCAGCGGTCGGCACGACTACCCATCACCAGGTGCACCAGCTTGCGGCCTTCCAGGCTGCGCAGGTAACGCCCGACCTCACCGGTTTCCAGGTTCATCAGCGGCTCACGGCTGGTTTTCTGGTTGCAGGCCAACTGCACGGCATTGAGCGTCAGTGGGTAGGTTTCCGGGGTGGTCAGTTGCTTCTCGATCAGGCAACCGAGGATACGCACCTCGACGGCGTGCAGCGGGGTTTCACCAACCAGCGGGGAAGGGGTGTGCGACATGGGTCGATCCTGGCAGAAAGAACCTGCCTAGGGTAACGGTATCGGCGCTTGGCCGACAGGCTTCAATGTGTGTTCGAGCATGTCCAGGCTGGCGTCCAGTACCTGCTGGCGAGATTCCTGGCTGGCCATCATGCGTGCTAGCAACAGGCTGCCCAGGCATTGCGCGAGAATCGTCCAGGCCACTTGCGGGTCACCGATGATCTCGGCCCAGGTGGTTTGCAACTGCAGGATCTGCTGCTCGGTTCGTTGTCGTACGCTTTCATCGGCACGCGCGATTTCCGCCCCAAGTGCCGGCAGCACGCAGCCTCTGTCGGGTTGCTCGACATGTGCCAGGCTGAGATAGGCGGCCAGGCAACGCTGCAGCTTGTCACGTCCAGTGTCACCCGGTTCTCCGCCAAGGCGGCTCAGGCTGTTGCGCAGCTCGCGCTCGATCAATTCGGCGAACAGGGCATCCTTGCTGGGGAAGTGGCTGTAGAAGGCTGCGCCGGTCAGGCCGAGGGTTTTCATCAGCGCATCGACGCCGGTCACGGCAAATCCGTGCTGCTTGGCAATGGCGCCGCTATTGGCCAGCAGGCGTTCGCGGGTTTCGGCCTTGTGTTCGGCGGAATAGCGCATGAGGGCTCCGTTATGAAGATGGCTTGACCTGTCCAGAATCGTAGCATAACGTTCGTTCAGCTAACGACCGTTAGTCAATGGAGAAGGCCATGAACGACAACAAGAAGGTCGCTTTGATCATTGGCGCTGGCGATGCCACTGGGGGCGCCATTGCCCGGCGTTTTGCCCGTGAAGGCTATGTCGCCTGCGTGACCCGGCGCAGCCTCGACAAGCTGCAGCCGCTGCTGGACGAGATCCGACGTGAAGGTGGTGAGGCGCATGGCTTTGCCTCCGATGCGCGGCGCGAAGAGCAGGTAGCGGAGCTGGTCGAGGGCATCGAGCGCGATATTGGGCCAATCGAAGTGATGGTCTTCAACATCGGCGCCAATGTGCCGTGCAGCATCCTCGACGAGACGGCGCGCAAGTATTTCAAGATCTGGGAAATGGCCTGCTTCGCGGGTTTTCTCACCAGCCAGGCGGTGGCCAAACGCATGGTTCCACGCGGGCGCGGCACTATCCTGTTCACGGGGGCCACAGCTGGCTTGCGTGGCGCCGCCGGGTTCGCCGCCTTCGCCGGGGCCAAGCATGGCATCCGCGCGCTGGCGCAGAGCATGGCGCGTGAGCTGGGGCCGCTCAACGTGCATGTGGCTCATGTGGTGGTCGATGGTGCCATCGACACTGCTTTCATCCGCGACAGCTTTCCCGAGCTGTACGCGAAGAAGGATCAGGACGGCATTCTCAATCCGGAGCACATCGCCGACAGTTACTGGTTCCTGCACGCGCAGCCTCGCGATGCCTGGACCTTCGAACTGGATCTGCGTCCGTGGATGGAGCGCTGGTAACCTGCACTGAGCTGATAACCACAATAACGAGCGAGTGAAGCTGATGAGCAAGACGGTGGAGTTCTTCTTCGACCTGGGCAGCCCTGCGTCCTACCTGGCCCATACCCAGTTGCCTGAGTTGTGCCGCGAAACCGGGGCAACGCTGGTCTATCGGCCGATGCTGCTCGGTGGTGTATTTCAGGCAACCGGCAACGCCTCGCCAGCGATGATCCCGGCCAAGGGACGTTACATGATTCGCGACCTGGCGCGTTTTGCCGAGCGCTATGGGGTGCCGATGCGCTTCAACCCGCATTTCCCGATCAACACCCTGACGCTGATGCGCCTGCTGATGGCCGTTCAACTGCACCAGTCCGAGCGCTTCGCCGAGGCTGCGCGGGTGCTGTTCCAGGCGATCTGGGTGGACGGGGTAAATATGGGCGATCCAACCAAGGTGGCTGGCGTACTGGCAGCAGCCGGATTCGATGCAGCTGCATTGCAAACACAGATCGCCGAACCGCAGGTGAAGGATGCGCTCAAGGCAACCACCGAGGAGGCGGTCAAACGCGGCGTTTTCGGGGCGCCGACCTGCTTCGTCGGCGAGGAGATGTTCTTCGGTCAGGATCGTTTGGACTTCGTCCGTGAGGCTCTTGGCTCCTAGGCGCTTTTCGCGCAGGGTCTGATGCCTGGCACAATGGCCGGAATATTTTCCGGCCATTCGAGCAACCCATGAATCCCGAAGCGCTGAAACTCCTGGTGACCCGTCGCATGCCCTATGGCAAGTACAAGGATCGGCTGATCGCCGATCTGCCAGGGCACTATCTCAATTGGTTCGCCCGTGAAGGCTTCCCCAAGGGCGAGTTGGGCCAGTTGTTGGCGCTGATGCAGGAGATCGACCACAACGGCCTCAAACCGCTGCTCGATCCTCTACGCAAGGATGCTTAAGCCGTAGGGTGAGCCATGCGCACCGGCATGCGCATGTGCGCACAGCGCACCCTACGGTAATGCCGTCATCTCAATGCCAGTTGCGCCCGTGATCCAGCTTTTGATCCACCAGCCATCTACCGTGGGCGATGGACGCGTGCTGGGCTTTGCTCAGGTCATCCATGAAGGCGTAATCCACCGGCAAGGTCTGGCGCTTGCTGGTGTTGCCGTTGGGATCGGTGATCTGGCAACCACCGGCCCAGGGCGTTGGCAGGCCGGGGTGTTCCATGACACTGGCGCGGATGGTGTGATCACGGTGGGTGCAGGTAAGCGCGCTCATGAGGCCACCTCCTGAATCAAGGCGCCGCCCTCGGTGTCGACGCTACACCGAGGTTCCAGCCGGGAGCCGGTAGCGGCGCCGCATGGGTGAGTGGTGCGTCTGTTTCCTTACCTTAGCCCAGGTGCCACGGCCGTGGGTGTTGCCCGACAAACGCACAGGGCCGGCATTGGCCGGCCCTGTGTTGATCGCTCAGTCGGTTCTACTCGGTCGCTTCACGTACCTTGTCCGCTCTCGGTTTGGGTGCGAAACGCGCTGCCAGGCGCATCGAAACGGTCACCAGGCGTTGATACAACGCCGGCATACTGCGCTGCATCCAGTCCAGGGCATGGGCATCGGCTCCGATCAGGATGCGTCGCCTGTTGGCCAGTACGCCGTTCACGATGACCTTGGCCGCCTGTTCCGGCGTGGTGCGCAGCAACTGATCGTTGAACTGCTGGCGCGCCTGTTCGGCGGCCTGGCCGGTGACCTTGGCCAGGCTGTCGTTCATCCGCGCGGTCTTGGCGATGTTGGTGCGGATGCCACCGGGGTGCACGCAACTGGCAGACACACCGCAATCGGCCATGTCCAGCTCCTGACGCAGCGACTCGGTGAATCCGCGCACGGCGAATTTACTGGCGTTGTAGGCGCTCATGCCTGGCTGCGAAAACAGGCCGAAGACACTGGATACGTTCACCACATGCCCCTGGCCGGCGGCCTTGATGTAGGGCAGGAAGGCCTTGGTACCGTTGACCACGCCCCAGAAGTTGATGTTCATGATCCATTCGTAGTCGGCGTAGTCGTTACCTTCCACGGTGCCGCCCTGGGCCACGCCGGCGTTGTTGAAGATAGCGTTGACCCGGCCGAACTCGCTGACGATCTGTTCGGCCCAGGCCTCGACGGCGGCGCGGTCGGCGACATCGACACGCTGCTCGCTGACGGTGACGCCGATCTTGCGCGCCTGCTCTGCGGTTTCTTTCAGCCCCTCGCTGTTGACGTCCGACAGTGCCAGATGACAGCCCTGGCGAGCCAGGTGATAGGCGAGGGCGCGGCCGATACCGGAGCCGGCGCCAGTGATGGCGGCTACTTTGTTTTCGAAGGATTTCATGCGGTGGCCTCCTGCACATCGAGGATGATGGCGTTGCTCTGTGCCGGGTGAGCGGCCTGCTTGCGGCTGAAGTGATAGGCATGCGGGTCGAAGTTGCGCGTCAGCATGCGGTAGCGCCAGGTAAAGCCTGGCCACACCGTGCAGTTGCGTCCGCTGACCGGATGCAGGTACCAGCTCATGCAGCCACCAGCGTTCCACACGGTGTTGCCGAGGGTGCCCTGAATCTTTTTGTTGAAGGTGTCCTGTGCCTCGCGCTTGGGTTCCAGACTTTGCAGACGACCTTCCTCGAGCTGACGCAGTGCGCCGAGTACGTAGGTGATCTGCGACTCGATCATGTAGACCATGGAGTTATGCCCCAGCCCGGTATTCGGCCCCATGAGGAAGAACAGGTTGGGAAAGCCGGCGGTCATGGTGCCCTTGTAGGCTTCCGGGCCCATTGGCCAGGTGTCGAGCAGGTCGACTCCGCCGCGGCCGAACACCGTGCCGCGTGGCAGCGGGTCGCTGGGGGTGAAGCCGGTGCCGAAGATGATGGCGTCGACTTCGCGTTCCTGGCCGTCGGCCGTACGCACACCGTGCGGCAGGATTTCGGTGACACCCTCGGTGATCACCTCGACATTGGCCTGGGTCAGCGCCGGGTAATAGTCGTTGGAAATCAGTACACGCTTGCAGCCCATGGTGTAGTCCGGGGTGACCTTGGCGCGCAGCACGGGATCCTTGATCTGCTTCTTGATGTACAGCTTGGCGATGCCCTGGGCCATGCGCAGCAGGCGCGGGGCGAAGGCGAAGGCGATCACCCGGCTCTCGAGGATGCCATACAGGGCGCCACGCCAAAGCTTCTGCGCCAGTGGGAAGCGTTTGAAGCGGGTGCGCTCGCCATCGCGGATGGCGCGATCCGGCTTGGGCATGATCCACGGGGCGGTGCGCTGGTAGAGGTCGAGGCGCTCGACCTGCTTCTGGATCTGCGGGACGAACTGGATGGCCGAGGCGCCGGTACCGATCACCGCAACACGCTTGCCAGTCAGCTCAAAGTCGTGATTCCACTGCTGCGAATGGAAGACCTCACCGGTGAAGTTCTCCAGGCCCTTGAGCTTGGGAATCGATGGTGTGGACAGGGCGCCCATGCCCGAGACCACGAACTGTGCGCTGTAGTGGTTACCGGCGCGATCCTGCAGGTGCCACAGCTCGGCGTGCTCGTCCCAGCGGATCTGCACGATCTCGGTGCCCAGCAGGGTTTTGTCCTGCAGGCGATATTTTTCCCAACAGCCTTCCAGATAGGCCTTGATCTCCGGCTGCTTGGCGAACATCCGCGTCCAGTTCGGGTTCGGCTCGAAGGAGAAGGAGTACAGATGCGATTGCACGTCGCAGCCGCAGCCCGGGTAGTTGTTCACGCGCCAGGTGCCACCGACGCCAGCCTCTTTTTCGAACAGCAGGAAGTCCTGCTCGCCCTGCTGCTTGAGACGGATGGCCATGCCGAGGCCGGAGAAGCCGCTGCCGAGGATGGCTATCTTGCAATGGCGGGCAGCGATAGGGGGTGACACGGGCGCATTCATGGCCGAACTCCTGCTTGTCGTTCTTGTTGGTGTCTACATCTGCATACCAAGGTAGACAGGTGTATACTCAGCTGCAAGCCATTGGAGCAACAAGCCAACTTTAGGTAGGGGTAAGGATGCAAAGCGACGAAGAGCAGGTGCGCGAAAAGGCCGGCGCAGCCCCCGGAAAGCGTCTATTGATGGAGGCAGCGTTACGTCTCACCTCAACCAGCCGCAGTCTCAGCAGTCTCGGGTTGCGTGAGCTGGCTCGCGAGGCGGGGCTGAACCCCAACACGTTCTACCGCCATTTTCGTGATGTCGACGATCTCGGCCTGACGGTGATCGGCGAGATCACCACGCTGCTGCGTCAGCCGTTGCGTGACCTGCGTCGTGAGGCTGCGCAGCGGGCGGTCAAGAATGACGGCGCGATGCTGCCCAAGCTGCTGGGCATCGATCTCGGACGGGGGCGGCGGGTATGTCACGAAACGGTGCAACTGTTCTTCGATTTCGTCGCCGAGCACCCCGAGGCGTTCATCATCGGCGTGCGTGAGCTGCATGGCGCTTCGCCAGTGCTACGCGAGGCGTTGCGCCAGGTGATGGACGATTTCGCCGACGACATGGCCGAGGACATCATCGAGTTCAAACTGTTGCCGGGCATCGTCAGTGCGACAGCGGTGCGCCAGGTATCGGGCCTGATCAGTCGCAGCCTGTTCGAGCAATCGCTGGACTATATCGGTCGACCGCAGCAGCGTGAGGCGATCTGTGCATTGGCCGAAGAGCAGATCGTCATGCTTTTCACCGGCGCCAGCGTGTTGCAGAGCCTGGGGCAGCTTCGCTTGGGCTGACGGGGGGCGTAGGGATGCGTGCGCATCACGGCCGAGTTCTCGGTGCGCATGGCGCACCCTACGGTGAAATGAAAAAGGGTGGCCTAGGCCGCCCGCAGGGATATCAGCTGGTGAAACCGAGGCGCTCGCGCCAGCGGCTCTCCAGCTGTTCGGTGTCGTGATCCTTGGGGTGGAAACCCGGGCGGTAGTAATCCAGATACGGACTGATCAGCTTGGTGAAGAAACCATTGCGTGGGCCGAACAGCTTCTTCAGGCCGAAGCCCCAACTACGCCAGTTGAACAACTGGCCGTCCTTGCGCAGAAGATGAACCTGGAACCAGCCGATCACGCCGAAAAACACCACGGTGGTCAGCATCATGATCAGCGTGCGGGTGAAATAGCCACCGTAGACCTTCTGGTACACGTCATAGCAGACGGCCTTGTGCTCGTTCTCCTCGATGGCGTGCCACATCCACAGCTGATACAGCTTGGGGTCGTTCATCTGCGTGGTCAGGTCTTCACGCTTGAGCAGTTGCTCGGCCATGGTCGCGGTGAAGTGCTCCAGGGCGCAGGTCATGGCCAGGCGCTGCTTCTTGGTGCTGAAGCGGGTGACCCATTCCAGCAGCACCTTGATGCGCAGTTCGAGGCGTTCCAGGTCGATGTCATGCTGATTGGCGTAGTCGTTGTACGCCGCGTGCTCCTTGGAGTGCATGGCTTCCTGGCCGATGAAGGCGCTGATGTCCTTCTTCAGTTGCGGCTCGGTGACCTGGTCGCGCACGGCGCGCACGCTGTCGACGAAGAACTTCTCGCCATAAGGAAACAGCGACGACAGGTTGTTCATGAACTGGCTCATGAAGGGGTCGTCGTAGAACCAGTATTTGGGGGTTTCGGTGAAGCTGAAATCCATGCGGCGAACCGGAAAGCTGGGTTTCGGCTGGGGCAGGGTGGCACTGGCGCTCATCGTTCGAGTCCTCTTCTGGGGAGTTGGTGCTCCCGATTGTTGTGCGGCTCTGGCTGACAGCACTCGGGGTCGCAGGTGGTTAACCTCAACAGACCAACTGTGTCATTGAACGATGTAACTATCGGACGTTGGCGCGTTGTGCGCTGCCAACTTAAGGCGGGTGATGGGGTTTGAGGTGCGCTGAAGAGGCGGCGAAGTAACAGAGTTACTCCGCCGTAATGCTGTTTATCTCAGTGGTTTCGCCGCAATTCGGCGATTTCCGTGCGTAGCGCCTTGAGCTCGTCAAGTATGGCCTGGTCGCGCTGGATCTTTTCCTGCTCTTCGGCGCTGGGTTCCTGAGCGTCCTGCATGGCGTTGACGATCACCGCGATGAACAGGTTGAGCATCATGAACGTGGCGATCAGCACGTAAGGGATGAAGAACATCCAGGCGTGCGGATACACCTCCATGATCGGCCGCACGGTGCCGCTCGACCAGCTGTCCAGGGTCATCATCTGGAACAGCGAGTAGAGGCTGGCGGTCAGGCTGCCGAACCATTCCGGAAAGCGTTCGCCGAACAGCTGCGTGGCCATCACCGCAGCAACGTAGAAGATCAGACTCATCAGCATGATGATGCTGCCCATGCCCGGCAGCGAGGCGAGCAGCGCCTGCACCACCTTGCGCATGCTCGGGTTGATCGACACCAGGCGCAACACGCGCAATACGCGCAGGGCACGCAGCACGGCAAAGGGGCCGCTGGCCGGCACCAGGGCGATGCCGACGACGATGCAGTCGAACACGGCCCATGGATCACGTAATAAGGCGACGCCACGAGCGGCAAAACGCAGTGCCAGTTCGACGACGAAACAGGCGAGGATGATTGCGTCCAGTGGCAGCAGCAGCCAGCCCCACTGCTCGACGGTTTCCTTGGAGGTCAGCAGGCCGAGAATGGCGGCGTTGACCAGAATCAGCACGGTAATCAGGCGCTGTATGGCCTTGCCGTCCATGATCTGGGCCAGACGCTGGCGCCAGTCGGCAGGGGATTGGTTCGAATCGAGTTCAGGCATGGCGGTTTTCAGTGGCGGTCGAGGCGATAGCCCGGACGGCTGCCGGGCTGGGGGTACTCAGTGGTCGTCTAGCGCGAAGGCAGTGAGGGTGAAAACCGGGATATTGGCATCCTGCAGTTTCTGCGAGCCACCCAGCTCCGGCAGGTCGATGATGGCGGCGGCCTCGAAGACCGTGGCGCGCATGCGTCGTACCAGATTGGCAGCAGCGATCAGGGTGCCGCCGGTGGCGATCAGGTCATCGAAGATCAGCACCGAGTCGCCCTCGCAGAGGCTGTCGCTGTGCACTTCGAGAAAGGCTTCGCCGTATTCGGTCTGATAACCCTCACTGAGTACGTCAGCTGGAAGTTTGCCCTGCTTGCGGAACAGCACCAGCGGTTTGTTCAGTTCATAGGCGATGATCGAGCCGATCAGGAAGCCGCGTGCATCCATGGCGCCGATATGCGTGAACTCGGCCTCCACGTAGCGCTGAATGAAGCTGTCGGCAACCATGCGCAGGGCACGGGGCGACTGGAACAGCGGGGTGATGTCGCGAAAGATCACACCCGGTTTGGGAAAGTCCGGTACCGGGCGGATCAGGGTCTTGATGCTGAATTCGTCGAAAATCATCGTGGGATCCTAAATGCGTTGAACCCGCGATTATACGAATGCAGGGGCGGGCTCAGACGTCTAGATTACCGCCAGCCAGGGCGCATAGCTCGATGGGGTCGAGAATATGCACTTCCTTGCCTTCGGCTTCGAGCAGCTTGTTCTGTTGGAAGCGGGTAAATACGCGAGACACGGTTTCCACGGCAAGGCCCAAATAGTTACCAATTTCGTTACGCGACATGGCCAAGCGGAACTGGTTGGCCGAGAAACCACGGGCGCGGAAGCGGGCGGAGAGGTTGACCAGGAAGGTGGCGATGCGCTCGTCGGCGGTCTTCTTCGACAACAGCAGCATCATCTGCTGATCGTCGCGAATCTCGCGGCTCATGATGCGCATCAGCTGGCGGCGCAGTTGGGGCAGTTGTAGCGCCAGGTCATCGAGGCGCTCGAAGGGAATCTCGCAGACCGAGGTGGTTTCCAGCGCCTGGGCCGAGACCGGGTAGCGTTCACCGTCGACACCGGAAAGACCGACCAGCTCACTGGGCAGGTGGAAGCCGGTGATCTGCTCCTCGCCCGAGTCGCTTAGGCTGAAGGTCTTCAGGGCGCCGGAACGCACGGCGAAGACCGAGCCGAAAGCATCGCCCTGACGGAAGAGAAACTCGCCTTTTTTCAGTGGGCGGCCACGTTTGACGATTTCGTCCAGCGCGTCCATGTCTTCCAGATTCAGGGAGATTGGCAGGCACAGGGCAGCCAGGCTGCAATCCTTGCAATGGGCTTGGTGCTGCGAACGCAGCTTGATGCTCTCGGACATCGTTAGACTTCCCAGGTAAACACGCAATGACCGTAAGGTTACCCCAGGGGGCGGGTAGGGGCCAGCCATAAGACGTTCTGACCGAATACTCAAGTTTGTCCCCAGGGGGCCGATAACGGCTGTAGAACCATAGTCCAACGCAGGGAGCAGCGCGATGCGCATCCAATCCACCGGACCTCTGAACAATCTGGTTGAGGGGGTTCAGCGACAATTTAACGCAGTCGAGCAAACCCCGGAGCAGGTGCGCGAGGGGTTGCGGGTGAGCTTGTCCGAGCTGGGCAAGAGCATGGCGGCCAAGCCAGACGAGAACGAAGATATCGACGGCAGTGACTTGCCTCAGGCAATCAAGGATCTGCTCAAGATGATTCGCGAGCTGCGAGCACAGATCGTCGAGAAGCAGGCGCAGGTCGAGGCGATCATGAGTGACCAGAGCCTCGATCCGGAAACCAAGCGTCAGCAACTGGAGGCACTGCAGACCGAACTCGCTTCGCTCAACAGCGCGTTGACCACGGCCAATGCCAACCTGATCAAACTGATGCGCGAGAACGGCCTGTCGAGTGAGCAGATGCAGACTGCCGCCACGCTGGCGATGGGCTGACGCATCGCCCCGTGACGGCTTTAACCGTCACGGGGCGATTTCGTGTGTTCTTCAGATCACCCGAGAAAAGCGCTGGCGCACCTGGTCGTTGAGATAGCGATCGAACAGCATGCACAGCGAGCGCACCAGCAGACGGCCGGCGGGGCGTACTTCGATGCCCTGCTCGTCGAGCGAGATCAGGCCGTCGCGAGCGAGTTGTTCCAGCTCGGGCCAGAGCGCGGTGAAGTAATCACGGAACACCACCCCATGCGCTTGCTCGATATCGGCGAAGCGCAACTCGAAATGACAGATCAGCTGCTGGATCACGGCGCGGCGCAGGCGGTCGTCTGCATTGCAGTGCAGGCCGCGGCGCGTTGCCAGCTGGCCGTTGCCCAGACTTTGCTGGTAGCTGGCGATGTCGCTGTCGTTCTGGCTGTAGAGATCGCCGATCTGGCTGATGGCGGAAACACCCAGGCCGATCAGGTCGCAATGGCCGTGAGTGGTGTAGCCCTGGAAGTTGCGCTGCAGCGTGCCTTCCTCCTGAGCGATGGCCAGTTCGTCGTCGGGCAGGGCGAAGTGATCCATGCCGATGTAGCGGTAGCCTGCACGGGTCAGCTGCTCGATGCTGCTCTGCAGCATGGCCAGTTTATCCGCTGGGCTGGGCAGGTCGTCGGCGCTGATGCGGCGTTGCGGCATGAAGCGTTCGGGCAGGTGCGCGTAGTTGAACAGTGACAACCGATCCGGCTGCAGGGCGATCACCTCGGCCACGGTACGGGCGAAGCGCTCCGGCGTCTGCTTGGGCAGGCCGTAGATCAGGTCGATGTTCACCGAGCGAAATTGCAGCGTGCGTGCCGCTTCGATGATGGCGCGGGTTTCCTCGAGGGTCTGCAGGCGATTGACTGCGCGCTGCACCTCCGGATCGAGATCCTGTACGCCGAGGCTGACGCGGTTGAAACCCAGTTCGCGCAGCAGTCCCATGGTCGACCAGTCGGCTTCGCGTGGGTCGATCTCGATGCTGTAGTCGCCGCTGTCGTCATCCAGCAGATTGAAGTGCTGACGCAGGTGCTGCATCAGGCGGCGCAGTTCGTCGTGATTGAGGAAGGTGGGCGTACCGCCGCCGAAATGCAGCTGTTCAATGGGCTGGGACTTGTCCACGTAACGGCTGACGATCTCGATTTCGCGCTCGAGTTTTTCCAGGTAGGGCAGGGCGCGGCCGCGATCCTTGGTGATCACCTTGTTGCAGGCGCAGTAGTAGCAAATGTGTGCGCAGAACGGGATGTGCACATACAGCGACAGCGGGCGTTGCGCCTTGCGGCTGTCGCGCAGGGCGTGCAGCAGGTCGAACGGGCCGATGTCGTCGTGAAACTGCACGGCGGTCGGGTAGGAGGTGTAACGCGGGCCGGCGAGATCGTAGCGGCGGATCAGGGCGGCGTCCCACTGGATGGTGTCGAGCATGGGAAAGAATCCTGGACAGGCTGTGCGGCCAGTCTAGAGAGCTGGCCTGCCTTGAGCCTTGACCTGTATCAACGGCCGTGGACGGTGCGCGTTGAGTCGGCGCCGATGCTCTGTAGCGTCTTGAGCTACAGTCGCCGGTCTTTTTCGAGCAGTACGGCGAATGCGTCCAGGCTCAGCAGGAACGAGGACTTCGCATTGCCCTGGGTATCGTCGCGGCGGTGGATGTAGTGATGCTCTGGCGCTCCGCTTTCGATCAATCCAGCAAGGGTGACGAAAGGCAGGCTGTAGATGCCGGCCAGGTAGTCGACGCGGCCGTACTTCGACTCCGTTTGCGTCCAGTCCACCCAGAAGTAGATGTCGATATCGGGATAGAGCTCGCTGTAGCGTTCGTAGTCCTTGCGGTTGAAGGTGACCGTACGGCGCGGATCCATGTCGTAGCGGCTGGAAACGAAGAAGGGCGTGTTCTGTACCTTCAGATCCGCCACGTGACCAGCGACGATCAGATCCGGCGCATAGGGGTTGTCACGTTTCTCCGGGTTTTCCCAGGCGGGCAGGTTCAGGTGGGTGTTGCACAGCGCAACGAAGCTGCGCTCCAGCTTGAGTCCGTGATGGCACCACCAGCCCTTGTCTTCCGTGTCGTGGATGATGCCATCGTTACGATTGTTCATCTCGCCTCCTTGCGGCTTGTCAGCCCCAGGCTGGAATCCTGGGTTATGTCCTGGGCTTGCTCAGTGCCCCATCAACCAGTGCTGGTGCGGGCCTGGCAGTGTCCAGATACCAAACAGAATGACCAGCAGTCCACCGGCCATGCGAACGCCCCGTTTGCGTAGCAGGGTGGTAATACGCTCGGCGGCGAGGCCGGTTGCCAGCAACACCGGCCAGGTGCCCAGGCCGAAGGCCAACATCAATAGCGCACTGTTGATGGCGTTGCCCTGGCTGGAGGCCCAGAGCAGCGTACTGTAGACCAGGCCACAGGGTAGCCAGCCCCACAGACCGCCGAGAACCATGGCGCGGGGCAGGCTGGTGACGGGCATGAAACGCCGGGTCAGGGGCTGGATATGACGCCAGAGGCCGCGACCCAGTGCTTCGATACGGGTCAGGCCGCTCCACCAACCAGCAAGGTACAGGCCCATGGCAATCAGCAGTAGAGCGGCCAGTGAGCGCATGATCACCTCGGCAGCGCTGCCGGCCACGGCCCAACCCGCCAGGCCTATGAGCAGGCCGGCGGTGGCATAGCTGAGAATGCGCCCCAGGTTGTAGGCCAGCAGCAGTTGCAGACGGCGACTGCGTTGTTCAGGAGGAATGGCCAGGGTGAGCGCGCCCATCAGACCGCCGCACATGCCCAGGCAATGTCCGCCGCCAAGCAGGCCGAGAATCAGCGCTGACAGCAGCAGAGGCAGCAGTTCAGTCACGCGGTCGATCCTGCTGTGCTTCGTCGCCTTTGGCCTGTTCGACGCCAGCCTTGTGCAGCGGGTCTTCGTCGTCGAACAGAATGCTGTGTGCCGGTCCATCGAGGTCGTCGTACTGGCCGCTGTCCACCGCCCAGAAGAACAGCCAGATGGCGAAACCGACCAGGCCGATGGCCACAGGAATCAGGATATAGAGGGCGGACATGCGGTCTCCGGAAATTGGGCTGGGGAGCTACTGCTCGGCGAAACGCTAAGCCTCACATGAGCATCGTAGGGTGTACCGGGCGGCGATCCGTTTGCGAAGCAGGGCGCCTGACGATGTATGTGCAAGCAAGCGGCGGATTGTTCGCTTCGCTCCTGAATCCGCCCTGCATCAATCTGCAGTTTACCGACTCAGGCGCAGGGCGTTGAGCACCACCAGCAGCGAGCTCAGCGACATGCCTACGGCAGCCCATATCGGCGTGATCCAGCCCATGGCGGCAAAAGGCAGCACCAGGCCATTGTACAGGCTGGCCCAGGCCAGGTTCTCGATGATGATGCGACGGGTGCGTTTGGCCATGCTCAGGCTTTGCACCAGGCTGCTCAGGCGGTTGGAAAGCAGCACAGCGTCGGCGCTGGTCTTGGCCAGATCCGAGGCCGAGCCCATGGCCACGCTGATATCGGCTGCCGCCAATACCGGCACGTCGTTGACACCATCGCCGAGCATCAGCACACGGCGGCCTTCGCCGTGCAGTTGTTTGAGCACGGCCAGCTTGTCGTCCGGCGTCAGGCCGCCGCGGGCATCGTCGATACCCAGTTGTCGCGCCACTTCGCCGACCATTGGTGAGCTGTCGCCCGAGAGCAGATGGATGCGCCAGCCGCGTGCGCGCGCTGCCTCGATCAGCTGCGGCGCGTCCTCGCGCAGGCGATCGTCGAGGACGAACCAGGCCAGAGGCCCGCGCTCATCGCCGAGCAGCAGCCATTGCCCGTGTTCGCTGGCAATCGACGGCACCGCCTGACCACTCAGGGCGCAGACGAAATGGGCTTCGCCGATGCGTAGCAGGCGTCCGTCGACGACGCCCTGCAGGCCCTGGCCTGGATGGCTGTCGACGGATTCCGCCGCGCGTGGTGCCTGGCTGAAGGCGCGGGCAATGGGGTGTTCCGAGCGATTCTCCAGCGCGGCAGCCAACGCCAGGCAGTCACCTTCGTCGAGATCGCGCAGCGGGTGGATGGCCTTGAGCGTCAGGCGGCCCTCGGTCAGCGTGCCGGTCTTGTCCAATACCAGCGTGTCGATCTGGTTGAGGCCTTCGAGCACATGCCCGCGTGTGAGCAGCATACCCAGCTTGTGCAGGCTGCCGGTGGCAGTGGTTAGCGCCGTCGGGGTGGCCAGCGCCAGTGCACAGGGACAGGTGGCGACCAGCAGGGAAAGGACGATCCAGAAGGCCCGCGCGCTGTCGATCTGCCACCAGACCAGGCCAACGCAAGCTGCGGCGATCAGGATGAACAACAGGAACCACTGCGATACGCGATCGGCGATTTCCGCCAGGCGTGGTTTCTCGCTTTGCGCGCGCTCCAGCAGGCGGACGATGGCTGATAGGCGCGTGGCGTCGCCCAGTGCCTGCACTTCGATTGTCAGTGGCCCCTCGACATTGAGGGTGCCAGCCGTGACGCTATCGCCCACGCCACGTGGTTGCGGCAGGTATTCGCCGGTCAGCAGCGATTCGTCGATGCTGGATTGTCCGGCGCGCACCTGGCCATCGGCAGGAATCAGCGAACCTGGTTGTACCAGCACCCGCTCACCGATGCGCAGTTCGCTCAGGAGGATGCGCTGGCTCTGGCCATCATCTTCCAGGCGCAGGCAGGACGCCGGCAGCAGTTGCACCAGCTGCGCGGTGGCGGCGGCGGTGCGCTCGCGTGCGCGGCGTTCGAGATAACGGCCGGCGAGCAGGAACAGGGCAAACATGCCCACCGCATCGAAGTACAGCTCGCCGTGGCCGGTGATGGTGGACCAGATGCCGGCGACATAGGCGCCACCAATCGCCAGCGATACCGAGACGTCCATGGTCAGATGGCGCGTGCGCAGGTCGCGCAGGGCGCCACGGAAGAACTGTCCGCAGCAGTAGAAGACGATTGGCGTGGTAAGGAACAGGCTGGTCCAGCGCAGGATCTTGTCCAGTTCCGGCGACAGGTCGATGTTGAATTCCGGCCAGGTGGCCATGGTCGCCATCATCACCTGCATCCACAGCAATCCTGCCACGCCCAGCTCGCGCATGCGCCGGCGGTTTTCTGCGACCAGGCGTGCGGCGGCTTCGTCGGCTCGCCAGGGATGGGCCGCGTACCCGATGCGGCGTAGTTCGGCGAGCAGTTTGCTCAGCGGAATTTGCCTGTCCTGCCAGCGTACCAGCAGGCGGTGGTTGGACAGGTTCAGATGCGCTTCGGCCACGCCCGGTACGCCGCGCAGGTGTTTCTCGATCAGCCAGCCGCACGCGGCGCAACTGATGCCTTCGATCAACAGCTGGGTTTCGCTCAGTTCGCCCTCGTGTTGTACGAAGGGCTGCTGCACGTCGCTACGGTCGTATAGCGCCAGTTCGTCAGGCAGTGCCTGGGGCAGGGCCTGAGGATTGGCGGCGTTCTCACTACGATGGCTGTAGTAGTGCTCCAGCCCACCGGCAACGATGGCTTCGGCCACGGCCTGGCAGCCGGGACAGCACATCTCGCGAGTCTGGCCGAGGACGTCGGCACGAAAGGCGCTGCCGGCAGGCACCGGCAGGCCACAGTGGTAGCAGGGAGTAGGGGCGGGCATCGGCTGGGTCAGTAGGAGGGATTGTCACCGATCATGATGGCCTGGCCATCGGTGATGTTCTCTTCCTCGAATAGACGCCAGTTCTGGCTGCCTTCCTGGCCGAGCAGTTCGACGAAACGACGACCGCTGACCTCATCGACCATCTGCCCGCGGTACTGGCCGTCGGCAGCGGGTTGCAGGATGACGCGGCGATCACGCTCCGGCTGGGTTGGCGAGATCAGGTTGAGCACGATCTGCTGCGGCCGGCTGTTGCCTTCCAGTGTCAGGGTGGCGACGCCAGTGGTGTTGTCGAGTTCCAGTTGGCCATGCAACTGCAAGCGCTCGGCGAGCTTTTCGCGCTCCAGTGACTGGTTGATGCCTTTGCCGACGTCGTAGTAATCGTCGGAGATCAGCCCGGGTGGGTTGCGCGTGGCAACGGTGAGCAGGGTCAGCCCCTGCACCACGGAGTAGCCCAGCAGGAAGATGATGAACCAGGGCCAGAACTGCTTGTACCAGGGTTTGACTGGCGATGTGGTTTGCTCGGTCATGCGTTTTCCGTCGTCAGCGGACGCTTGGGCCGATAAAGCGGCTGTCGGCGTCGTTCTTGATACTGGGGTCGTCCGCGGATTGTACGTGGAAGACGATGTTGTTGGCGCTGGAAGGCAGCTTCTCCGGTGCGATGGACAGCTCGACCGGGAAGGAATACACCTCGCCCGCAAGGGCTCGCACTTCGCGCTTGCCTTCGTACACCAGGCCATCGAGGCCGTCGGCGGTGATCACGTAGGTCATGTCGCGTTGCGCCTTGTTCATGATCTTCAGGGTGTAGACGTTCTCGATGTGGCCGCGTTCGTTCTCGCGGAACAGCACGCGATCCTTGAGCACGTCCAGCTCGACCAGCGGCCGGTTGGCCACGGCCCAGGCGAACAGACCGATCATGGCGACCAGCGCGACAGCGTACCCGATCAGGCGTGGGCGCAGCAGGTGCGTATTGTGTCCGGACAGGTTGTGTTCAGTGGTGTAGCTGATCAGCCCCTTGGGATAGTTCATCTTCTCCATGATGTCGTCGCAGGCATCGATGCACGCGGCGCAGCCGATGCATTCGATCTGCAGGCCATCACGGATGTCGATGCCGGTGGGGCAGACCTGCACGCACATCTTGCAGTCGATGCAATCGCCGAGACCCTGGGCCTTGTAGTCGGCGTCCTTCTTGCGCGGGCCGCGTGATTCGCCGCGACGCGGGTCGTAGGAGACGATCAGGGTGTCCTGGTCGAACATCACGCTCTGGAAGCGGGCATAGGGGCACATGTAGATGCACACCTGTTCGCGCAGCCAGCCGGCGTTGCCGTAGGTGGCGAGGGTGAAGAAACCGATCCAGAAGTAGGCCCAGCCGCTGGCCTCACCGGTGAAGATCTCGATGACCAGATCACGAATCGGCGTGAAGTAGCCAACGAAGGTAATGGCGGTCAACAGCGACACGCCGATCCAGATGCTGTGCTTGGCCAGCTTGCGTCCCAGCTTCTTGCCGCTCATGGGTTGCTTGTCCAGCTTCATGCGCTGGTTGCGGTCACCTTCGGTGACCTTCTCGGCCCACATGAATACCCAGGTGAACACGCTTTGTGGGCAGGTATAGCCACACCAGACGCGGCCGGCGAACACGGTGATGAAGAACAGGCCGAAGGCGCAGATGATCAACAGCCAGGACAGCAGCATGAAGTCCTGAGGCCAGTAGGTTGCGCTGAAAATGTGGAATTTGCGTTCCGGCAGGTTCCACCAGACGGCCTGATGGCCATTCCAGTTGATCCAGACGGTGCCGAAGAACAGCAGGAAGAGGAGGGCGCCACCCGCGAGTCGCAGGTTGCGGAACAGCCCGGTGAACGCGCGCGTGTAGATCTTCTCTTGACTGGCGTAGAGGTCGACGCTGGCGTTCTTGGCAGAAGGAGGGGTGACGTCCTGAACGGGAATCTGTTTGCTCATCAATGCATACCACGGCGGTTGATTGGCAGCCCGGACCGTACGTGCGGTCAGAGTCGTTTCACGGTTGCCCTATGGTACGCCTGATGAAGCACCGTCTGGGTGCGACCGGCGGTCGCGTCCCAGACGGCTTGACCCTTGCAGGCAAGGGCCGCGAGAGCTTACTGCTCTTGTGCCTTGTGTGACAGGCTGTACACGTAGGCGGCCAGCAGGTGCACCTTGTCGTTGCCGAGGAATTCTTCCTGGGCAGGCATGTTGCCGTGACGACCGTAGCGGATGGTCTGCTGCAGTTGAGCATAGCTGCTGCCGTAGATGAACGCTGCCGGGTTGGTCAGGTTCGGTGCGCCCATGGCAGGAGTGCCCTTGCCGTCAGCGCCGTGGCAGGCGAAGCAGGTGCCGGCGAAGACCTTCTGGCCTGCTTCGATATCGGCTTCAACGCCTTCCGGCAGTTGACGACCAGCCAGTTGGGTCAGCACGTAGGCGGCGACGTTGCGTACGCCGTCTTCGCCGATGGCCGGGCCTTGGGCCGGCATCGCGCCCTGGCGACCATGCAGGATGGTGGTCTTGATGGTCTCCGGCTCGCCGCCCCAGCGCCACTCGTTGTCGGTCAGGTTGGGGAAGCCGTAGCTGCCCTTGGCATCGGAACCGTGGCAAACGGAGCAGTTGGAGGCGAACAGGCGGCCACCCATTTTCAGGGCTTGCTCGTCCTTGGCCACTTCCTCGATCGGCATGGCAGCGTATTTGGCGAACAGCGGGCCATATTGCTCGTCGGCGCGCGCCATTTCCTTCTCCCACTGGTGCACGCCGGTCCAGCCGGCATGACGCATGGAGCCGTCAGCGATCTGTACGCCGGCAGCGAAGGGGGTTTGCTTCTCGTTGTCGAGGTAGTTGTAACCCGGCAGCACGCCTTTCCAGTTGCCCAGACCCGGGTACAGAGCGAGGTAGCCCAGGGCGAAGATGATGGTGGCGACGAACAGCATGAACCACCACTTCGGCAGCGGGTTGTCATACTCCTCGATGCCGTCGAAGCTGTGTCCGACGGTTTCCTCGGTGGTCTCCTGGCGCTGGCCCTTGCGGGTGCCGAAGATCAGCCAGGTCAGGGCGAAGATGGTGCCCAGAGACAGAATGGTTACGTACCAACTCCAGAACGTGGTCATTGGTTATTGCTCCTGGAAGAGTCCTGATCGCGCTTGGACTCGGGCTTGGGATCGTCGGCGAAGGGCAGGTTGGCAGCTTCGTCGAAGCTGGACTTGCGCTTGCTGCTGTAAGCCCAGAGCACCACGCCGATGAAGGCGATGAAAACCACCGCCGTGCCGATGCCGCGAATCATCCCGATGTCCATAGCGTCTTACCGTTTGTTCTTGATGGAAGTGCCGAGAACCTGCAGGTACGCGATCAGCGCGTCCATTTCGGTCTTGCCTTTCACTGCATCGCGGGCGCCGGCGACATCTTCGTCGGTGTACGGGATGCCGAAGCCACGCATGACTTCCATCTTCTTGGCAGTGTCGCGACCGTCGAGCTTGTTCTCCACCAGCCATGGGTAGGCGGGCATCTTCGACTCAGGCACTACGTTGCGCGGGTTGTACAGGTGGGCGCGATGCCACTCGTCCGAGTAACGGCCGCCGACGCGGGCCAGATCCGGGCCGGTACGCTTGGAGCCCCACAGGAAGGGGTGATCCCAGACGCTTTCACCGGCGACGGAGTAGTGGCCGTAACGCTCGGTCTCGGCGCGGAACGGACGGATCATCTGCGAGTGGCAGCCGACGCAGCCTTCGCGGATGTAGATATCGCGACCTTCCAGTTGCATGGCGGTGTAAGGCTTGAGGCCTTCCACCGGTTCGTTGGTGACGTCCTGGAAGAACAGCGGGACGATCTGGGTCAGGCCACCGATGCTGACGGCAATCACCATCAGCAGCGCCATCAGGCCGATATTCTTCTCGATGATTTCGTGTTTCATCAGTGAGCTACTCCGGCGGGAATCTGCGCAGCCGCTTCGTATTCAGCCGGCTTGGCGGCACGCACGGTGCGGAAGGTGTTGTAGGCCATCAGCAGCATGCCGGTCACGAAGAAGGCGCCGCCGATCATGCGTACGACATAGCCTGCATGGCTGGCTTCCAGGGCTTCGACGAAGGAGTAGGTGAGGGTGCCGTCTTCGTTGACTGCACGCCACATCAGGCCCTGAGTGATGCCGTTGACCCACATCGAGGCGATGTACAGCACGGTGCCGATGGTCGCCAGCCAGAAGTGTGCGTTGATCAGGCCGATGCTGTGCATCTGCTCACGACCGAAGACTTTCGGGATCAGGTGATACAGCGAGCCAATGGAGATCATCGCTACCCAGCCGAGGGCGCCAGCGTGCACGTGGCCGATGGTCCAGTCGGTGTAGTGGGACAGGGCGTTGACGGTCTTGATGGCCATCATCGGGCCTTCGAAGGTGGACATGCCGTAGAAGGCCAGCGATACCACCAGGAAGCGCAGGATTGGGTCGGTGCGCAGCTTATGCCAGGCGCCGGACAGGCTCATCATGCCGTTGATCATGCCGCCCCAGCTCGGCGCCAGCAGGATGACCGACATGGCCATGCCCAGGGACTGGGCCCAGTCCGGCAGAGCGGTGTAGTGCAGGTGGTGCGGACCGGCCCAGATGTACAGGGTGATCAGCGCCCAGAAGTGCACGATGGACAGGCGGTAGGAGTAGATCGGACGCTCGGCCTGCTTGGGTACGAAGTAGTACATCATGCCCAGGAAGCCGGTGGTCAGGAAGAAACCTACGGCGTTGTGGCCGTACCACCACTGGATCATCGCGTCGGTAGCACCGGCATAGGCCGAGTACGACTTGAACAGGCTCACCGGCATGGCGGCGCTGTTGACGATGTGCAGCATGGCGGTAACCAGGATGAACGCGCCGAAGAACCAGTTGCCCACATAGATATGCTTGGTCTTGCGCTTGACGATGGTTCCGAAGAACACCAGCAGGTAGGTAATCCAGACGATGCCCAGGAGCACGTCGATCGGCCATTCCAGCTCAGCGTATTCCTTGGAGCTGGTGTAGCCCATCGGCAGGGTGATCACCGCGAGCACGATGACCGCTTGCCAGCCCCAGAAGGTGAAGGCAGCCAGACCGTCGGAAATCAGGCGCGTTTGACAGGTGCGCTGAACCACGTAGTACGAGGTCGCGAACAGTGCGCATCCGCCGAAGGCGAAGATCACCGCGTTGGTGTGAAGCGGGCGCAGACGGCCGAAGCTAGTCCACGGCAGGCCCAGGTTGAGTTCCGGCCACACGAGTTGTGCGGCGATGAACACGCCTAGACCCATCCCAATGACCCCCCAGATCACCGTCATAATGGCGAACTGGCGGACCACCTTATAGTTATAAGCAGTCTGACTGATTGCTGTGCTCATGCTAGGGGTTCCACGGTTAATGGATTTTTATGGGGCAAAAATCGGCGGCAAGTATGGAGAAAGCAGGTAGCCATTGCAACGTAACGTGCCGACACGAATAGGGTTTCAGAGCCTTTCTGAGACCATATCGAACGGTCAGAAAATTACTCTGGCAGCTTTTGGCGCAACCAGTTTGCGCGGCGCTAAGGAAGGATCGCCTTGGAGTTATGACAAATGGCGACTGATAGGCAGCTTAGCCCAGGTCAAGGAATTTGCAGGGCAGCTGGTCGGCAGGTGCGACACTGGGTCGCATACATATAAGGAGGGGCCGGCGACCGTATGACGGTCGCCGGTACAGCGGGGTTACTTGGCGCCTTCCTGGCTCAGCTTGTAGACATAGGCTGCCAGCAGGTGGGCCTTGTCGTTGCCGAGGAAGTCGCCCTGGGCGGGCATGTTGCCGCTACGGCCGTAGCGAATGGTCTGTTGCAGCTGGGCGAAGCTGCTGCCGTAGATGAAGGCGCTCGGCTGAGTCAGGTTCGGTGCGCCCATCGCTGGTGTGCCGGTGCCGGCCGGGGTGTGGCAGGCGGAGCAGAGGGTGGTGAAGATCTGCTTGCCAGCGGCGACATCCGCATTCGCATCCTGTGGCAGTTCGCGGCCACCCAGTTCGCTGAGCACGTAAGCAGCGACGTTGCGTACGCCATCTTCGCCGATCATCGGGCCTTGTGCCGGCATTACGCCGATACGGCCATGCATGATGGTGGTCTTGATGGTTTCCGGCTCGCCGCCCCAGCGCCAGCTGCTGTCGGCCAGGTTGGGGAAGCCGTAACTGCCCTTGGCGTCCGAACCGTGGCACACGGCGCAGTTGGAGGCGAACAGGCGGCCGCCCATTTTCAGCGCACGTTCGTCCTTGGCCACTTCCTCGATCGGCATGGCGGCGTATTTGGCGAAGATCGGGCCATACAGCTCATCGGCACGATCCATCTCACGCTGCCACTGGTTGACCTGCGTCCAGCCGTCCTTGTAGCCAGGCAGCAGGCCCTTGAAGTTGCCCAGGCCCGGATACAGCAGCAGGTAGCCGACGGAGAACACCAGGGTGCCGAGGAACAACATGAACCACCACTTGGGCAGTGGGTTGTCATACTCCTCGATGCCATCGAAGGCGTGGCCCATGGTCTGCTCGGTCGGGTTCTTGTGCACTTCGCTCTTGCGGGTGGCGAAGATCAACCAGAACAGCGCGACCAGCGAACCGACGGTCAGCAGGGTGATGTACCAGCTCCAGAAGGTGGTCATGCTTGGATCCTCGTAACGGCGGGCTTGGGCTCGTCGGCGAAGGGCAGGTTGGCCGCTTCGGCGAAGGCGTTGCGGCGTTTGCCGCTATAGGCCCAGAGGGTGACGGCAGTGAAGGCGATCAGAACCAGCGCAGTGCCTAGGCCGCGCAGGGTGCCGATATCGATAAGCTCGAACATGGCACTCACCTCTTGTTCTTCACGGCGGTGCCAAGCACCTGCAGGTAGGCGACGAGAGCATCCATCTCGCTCTTGCCCTTGACCGCGTCACTGGCACCGGCGATGTCCTCTTCGCTATAGGGCACGCCGAGGGTGCGCAGGGCACTCATCTTCTTGGCGGTGTCCTTGCCGTCGAGGGGGTGCTCCACCAGCCAGGGGTAGGCGGGCATGATCGATTCCGGTACGACGTTGCGCGGGTTGTACAGGTGGGCGCGATGCCACTCGTCCGAATAGCGCGCGCCGACGCGGGCCAGATCCGGGCCGGTACGTTTGGAGCCCCACAGGAAGGGGTGATCCCAGACGCTTTCACCAGCGACGGAGTAGTGGCCGTAGCGCTCGGTCTCGGCACGGAACGGGCGGATCATCTGCGAGTGGCAACCGACGCAGCCTTCGCGGATGTAGATATCGCGACCTTCCAGTTGCAGCGCGTTATATGGCTTGAGGCCTTCTACCGGCTCGTTGGTGACGTCCTGGAAGAACAGCGGGACGATCTGTGTCAGGCCACCGATGCTGACGGCAAACACCATCAGCAGCGCCATCAGGCCGATGTTCTTCTCGAGAATCTCGTGTTTCATCAGTGGGCTCCTTCTACCGAAAACTGCGCAGCAGCTTCCATTTCGGAAGGCTTGGCGCTGCGTACGGTCAGCCAGGTATTCCAGGCCATCAGCAACATGCCAGTGAGGAAAATGGCGCCACCGATCAGCCGCACCACGAAGCCGACATGGCTGGCCTCAAGTGCTTCGACGAAGGAGTAGGTGAGGGTGCCGTCTTCGTTGACTGCACGCCACATCAGGCCTTGAGTGATGCCGTTGACCCACATCGAGGCGATGTACAACACGGTGCCGATAGTCGCCAGCCAGAAGTGGCCGTTGATCAGACCGATGCTGTGCATCTGTTCGCGACCGAACACCTTCGGGATCAGGTGATACAGCGCACCGATAGACACCATGGCCACCCAGCCCAATGCGCCAGCGTGCACGTGGCCAATGGTCCAGTCGGTGTAGTGGGACAGGGCGTTGACGGTCTTGATGGCCATCATCGGACCTTCGAAGGTGGACATACCGTAGAAGGCCAGCGATACCACCAAAAAGCGCAGGATCGGGTCGGTACGCAGTTTGTGCCAGGCACCCGAGAGGGTCATCATGCCGTTGATCATGCCGCCCCAGCTCGGCGCCAGCAGAACCAGCGACATCACCATGCCGAGCGACTGGGCCCAGTCTGGCAGCGCGGTGTAGTGCAGGTGGTGCGGACCGGCCCAGATGTACAGGGTGATCAGCGCCCAGAAGTGGACGATGGACAGGCGGTAGGAATAGACCGGGCGACCGGCCTGCTTGGGCACGAAGTAGTACATCATCCCCAGGAATCCGGCGGTCAGGAAGAAGCCCACGGCGTTGTGGCCGTACCACCACTGCACCATGGCATCGGTGGCGCCCGCGTAGAGCGAGTAGGACTTGGTCAGGGTGACCGGGATTTCCAGGTTGTTGACGATGTGCAGAATAGCCACGGTGAGGATGAAGCTACCGAAGAACCAGTTACCCACGTAGATGTGGCTGACCTTGCGCTGCATCACTGTGCCGAAAAACACGATGGCGTAGCCCACCCATACGATGGTGATCAGGATATCGATCGGCCACTCCAGTTCGGCATATTCCTTGGAACTGGTCCAGCCCAGCGGCAGGCTGATGGCAGCCAGTACGATCACCAGTTGCCAGCCCCAGAAGGTGAAGGCAGCCAGTTTGGGTGCGAACAGCGTGGTCTGGCAGGTACGTTGTACCGAGTAGTAGCTGGTGGCGAACAGTGCGCAGCCGCCGAAGGCGAAGATCACCGCATTGGTGTGCAGGGGGCGAAGCCGGCCGAAGCTGGTCCAGGGTAGGTTGAAGTTGAGGTCGGGCCAAGCCAGCTGGGCGGCGATGAAAACGCCGAGTCCCATACCAACGATGCCCCAAACCACCGTCATAATGGCGAACTGGCGAACCACCCTGTAGTTGTAGGCGGAACGGGTTGTTGTGTTCATGTCTGGGCTTCCATACACGGTTATGGCAGAGCGTCCGATAACCGTGGCGCCCGCAGGCATGAGCAAGCCACGGACACCACGGATATCGACGCGAGGCAAGCATGAGCAAAGGGCCATCTGGGTTTATTGACGCGGGTCAATGTGAGGGGAAGCAGCCCTGGCTGTGGGACGAAGCGCCGCAGGGAGCAGACGTGACCTTGATCCTGGCGCATGGCGCAGGCGCACCGATGGATAGCCCTTTCATGCAACACATGGCGCAGAGCCTTGCGGCACATGGCGTACGGGTGGTGCGCTTCGAGTTCGCCTACATGGCGCAGCGACGTGTGGATGGGCGCAAACGTCCCCCCAATCCGCAGGCTCAACTGCTGCAGCAATGGCGTGAGGTGTATGCCCGGGTGTGCCAACAGGTCGCAGGCCCTGTGGCCATTGGCGGCAAGTCCATGGGCGGACGCATGGCCAGCCTGCTGGTCGACGAGTTGGATGCGGCAGCGCTGATTTGTCTCGGTTATCCCTTCTATGCTGCGGGCAAGCCGGAGAAACCGCGCGTTGCACACCTGGCTGAGCTGCGAACGCCGGCCCTGATCGTTCAGGGCGAACGCGATGCCCTGGGTAATCGCGAGGCCGTGGCCGGTTACAACCTGTCAGCAGCCATCGAGTTGCACTGGCTGGCGGCGGCTGACCATGACCTCAAGCCACTGAAGGCTTCCGGTTTTAGCCATGAGCAGCATCTCGAGACTGCCACTCGGGTCATCACCGATTTTCTGGACGTAAGATGAAGCGGGGCTTTGCATGCGTACACCCTAGGAGTCCGCGTCTGAACTTCATTCGGGCTACATCTCATTCAGACACGTTTTAACGGGCGTTACCGATGCAAAAGCGGTTGCGCTTGACCGGTCGGTCACGCAATGTGACAGGTACGTGTCCGGGCCCGCTGCAGAGCGGGGGCTGTAGGCTTTTTGCCTTCACCGCGCACTGCTCATGGCCAGCGGGATTTTACTGTGCCACGCAATGGGGCGGCGGCTCATGACAGAAACATTGCGCAGCACTATTTTGGTGCGTTTTGTTTGGGTGTTGTTGGTATCTTATTGAAATTAAAGGATTAATTGTGATGGCTCGGGCCTTGCAGAGGATGCTGCAAGTCCGGGTGACAAGGAGTACGGCATGGCCCGCACCTTTTATGACGAGATGTACGACGCGAGCGGTGCAATCCGCCCGCATTATCGGGAGTTTGCCCGCTGGTTGGCTGATACCCCCGATGACCTACTGGCTCAGCGCCGCCGAGAGGCGGATCTCCTGTTCCACAGAGCTGGTATCACGTTCACCCTCTACGGTGACGATCAAGGCACCGAACGCCTGATTCCCTTCGACATCATTCCTCGCTCCATCCCCGCCAGCGAATGGCGCATCGTCGAACGCGGCTGCATCCAGCGCGTGCAGGCGCTCAACCTGTTCCTCGCCGACCTCTATCACGACCAGCGCATCATCAAGGCCGGGATCATTCCCGCCGAGCAAGTGCTGGCCAATGAGGGTTACCAGATGGCGATGCAGGGCCTCGATCTGCACCGCGACATCTATGCGCACATCGCCGGGGTCGACCTGGTGCGCGACGGCGACGGCAGCTACTACGTGCTGGAAGACAACCTGCGTACGCCAAGCGGTGTGAGTTACATGCTCGAAGACCGCAAGATGATGATGCGCCTGTTCCCCGAGCTGTTCTCCGCGCAGCGCGTGGCGCCGGTGGATCATTATCCGAACCTGCTGCTCGACGCGCTGAAGAGTTCCAGCCCGCTGGACAACCCCACGGTGGTGGTGCTGACGCCGGGGCGTTTCAACAGTGCCTACTTCGAGCACGCCTTCCTTGCCCGCGAGATGGGCGTGGAGCTGGTGGAGGGGGCCGACCTGTTCGTGCGTGACGACAAGGTGTACATGCGCACCACGGCCGGTGCGCGTCAGGTGGATGTGATCTACCGCCGCCTCGACGACGCCTTCCTCGATCCACTGGCTTTCAACCCCGACTCGATGCTCGGTGTGCCCGGGCTGCTCTCGGCCTATCGCTCACGCAACGTGGTGCTGGCCAACGCCATTGGCACTGGCGTGGCCGACGACAAGTCGATCTACCCCTATGTCGGCGACATGATTCGCTTCTACCTGGACGAGGAGCCGATCCTCAAGAACGTACCGACCTGGCAGTGCCGCAAACCGGAAGAACTCTCCCACGTCCTGGCCAACCTGCCCGAACTGGTGGTCAAGGAGACCCAGGGCTCCGGCGGCTACGGCATGCTGGTTGGCCCGGCGGCGACCAAGGCCGAGATCGAGACCTTCCGCGCCCGTCTGATCGCCAAGCCGGAAGCCTATATCGCCCAGCCGACGCTGAGCCTGTCGACCTGTCCGACCTTCGTCGAACGCGGTATCGCACCGCGTCATATCGATCTGCGTCCGTTCGTTCTGACCGGTCGCGAAACCCGCCTGGTGCCCGGTGGGCTGACGCGTGTGGCACTGCGCGAAGGCTCGCTGGTGGTCAACTCGTCGCAAGGCGGCGGTACCAAGGACACCTGGGTGGTGGAGGACTGACCCATGCTTTCGAGAACTGCCTCCGATCTGTACTGGATGTCGCGCTATCTGGAGCGCGCCGAGAACCTTGCGCGCATGCTCGACGTCAGCTATTCGCTGTCGCTGATGCCGCAGGATGGCCGGGGTGATGGCCTGGATGAACTGGCCATGCCGCTGCTGATCACCGGCACCCTGGACGACTACCTGGAGCGCCACGGCCCGCTACACGCCGAGCGCATGCTGCACTTCTTCGCCCTCGATGCGAGTAACCCGGGCAGCATCTACTGCTGCCTGCAGGCTGCGCGCAGCAACGCCCATGCGGTACGTGGGCGGATCACCGCGGACATGTGGGAGAACATCAACGCCACCTGGCTGGAAATGCGCGGTATCGCCGAGCAGGGCTTGGGGCGCTACGGCATCAGCCGTTTCTGTGAGTGGGTCAAGGAGCGTTCGCACCTGTTCCGTGGCGCCACCTTCGGCACCATCATGCGCGGTGAGGCTTATCGCTTCATCCGCCTGGGCACCTTCATCGAGCGTGCCGACAACACCTTGCGCCTGCTCGACGCGCGCTACGAAATGCTCGGCGAAGAGATCGACGAACTGGAAGAGCGCACCGCGCGCAGCTATTACCAATGGAGTGCGTTGCTGCGGGCACTGTCTTCGTTCGAGGCCTTCGCCGAGATCTACCGTGGCTCGCCACGTACGCGCAAGGTTGCCGAGCTGTTGCTGCTGCGCCCCGACGTGCCGCGCTCACTGCGTGCCTGCATGGAAGAACTCAACCTGATGCTCGCGGGTCTACCCGGAGAGAACGGTCGTCCGGCGCAGCGCCTGGCTGCCGAACTGGATGCGCGGCTGCGCTACACCAGCATCGACGAAGTGCTCGACGAAGGCCTGCATGCCTGGCTTACCGACTTCATCCTGCTGGTGCGCCAGCTGGGCAATACCATCCATACGTCCTATCTGGAGGTCGCATGAGACTCTCGATCAGCCATGACACCACCTACCGTTACGATGATCAGGTGCGCGCGAGCATCCAGTACCTGCGCCTGACCCCGCACGACAGCGAACGCCAGCAGGTGCTTAGCTGGCAGCTCGACCTGCCGCGTCCGGTGCACGCGCAGCTCGATCCCTACGGCAACATTCTCCATGTGCTGACCCTGGACGAGCCGCATGAGTCCATCGTCATCGGTGCCCGCGGCCAGGTTGAGATCGACGAAACCTGCGAGGCCGAGCACGAGCGTCAGTCGGCGTTGCCGTTCCTACGTTTCACCCGCCTAACCCAGGCCGACGATGCCATTCGCGAGTTCGCCGCACAACACGGCAAGGCGCGTAGCGACCGCAATGGTCTGATCGATCTGATGCATGCGCTCAACGCGCATATCGCTTATCAGCCCGGTATCACCGAGGTGGATACCAGCGCCGCCGAAGCCTTCGCCGGGCGTCGTGGGGTCTGCCAGGATCACACCCATGCCTTTCTCTCCTGCGCGCGCAGCCTGGGCGTACCGGCGCGTTACGTCTCGGGCTATCTCTACACCGATGACTCCGAGCACCTGGCCAGCCATGCCTGGGCCGAAGCCTGGGTGGGTGACGCCTGGTACAGCTTCGATGTGACCAACTGCCTGGCGCGACCGGAGCGTCATCTCAAGCTGGCAGTCGGCCTGGATTATCTGGATGCCTGCCCGGTACGTGGCATGCGCCGGGGCGGTGGTTGCGAGCAGATGCACGCACAGGTGCAGGTGGCGCCGCTGTTGCAGGTTCGTCAGCAGTGATGCGCCAATAGGCGCTTCTTTCGTAGGGTGCGCCATGCGCACCTCGGGTACCCGTCAAAATCCCGGTGCGCACGGCGCACCCTACCCGAATCGTTCTACAGGCTTGCGTTGCTTTTGCGCTGGGCCATGTGCCCCAGGTAAGCGATCAATCGCTCCAGCTCGGCAGGCGGCAAGACCTGCTCGCTGAACCCAGGCATGCGCCCCTGCGGCCAGCGCCGCAGGCTCTGCGGGTCGCGGATGTACTGGCGCAGGAAGTCGCCCGTGAAGTATTCGGTCGGGTTGTGCGGGATATTCAGATCCGGGCCGAAGGCGGAGTCCCCCGCACCATTGAGGCGATGGCAGGCCATGCAGTTCTTCTGATAGAGGGCGAACCCTGCCTGCACCTCGCTGCTGGCATCTGCTGCCGGTAGCAGGGCGGGGAAGCGCTGTCCCACGGGCGCCAGCTGACGAATCCTGGCGACCTGAAACGGCCACTGCTCAGGGCCTATCTGGCTGGCAGCAGGGTCTGTCCAGACCAGATAGAACGGGCCCGCACTGGGCTTGCCTGTGGCCAGTGGCGGCCAGGGGCGCTGCGGGTCTTCGATGGCCAGCCAGGCCTTGGCTCCTTCGCTGGCCAGCAGAATGGCTGCCGGCAGCTCGGCGGCAAAACCGTCCAGCGCCACGGCTTGCAGATGATCGCCCGGCGTTACGCCGTCCAGTAATGCGCTGATCGGTACGGCGCGGTATTTCATGGGGCGCTTGTAGCTGACGTCGTTTGCAATCTCGATCTCACGAGCCTGCGGGTGATTCAGCAGTTCGCTGCTGCTCCAGGCGTGCCGGGTATCGTTGAGCTGCACCTCGAATTCGGCGGCCTGTGCAGTGCAGCTCAGGACGATCAGGGAGAACAGCAGGGACTTCATTCTTTGCTCTCCAGCAGAGGCAGCAGGTCGTCGTAAGCGCCGGCATTGATGACCTGACGATAACCCAGGTTTTCCAGGCTTTGCTGGGCCAGCGCCGAGCGCCGGCCGCTGCGGCAGTAGAGCACCAGCGGACGGTTCTTGTCGGGGCTGATGGTGTGGATCTGCGCGGCGATGTCCTCGTGGCCGATGCGCATCGCGCCGGGCAGTGCACCCTCTGCAAATTCTTCGGCGCTGCGTACGTCGATCAGCAGGCTGTCGTCGCGCTGCAAGGCCGTGAGGGCCGCCTGCTGGTCGATTTTGCCCGCGTGGGCATCGAGTAGGACGAGCAGGGCAGTGAGCAGGAGAATCAAACGCATGGTGCACTCCAGAGCGGCTCGATTAGCCGAGCATGATTGCCCGAGCCTTTCATGCAGTCTAGGATGCCTCGCTTGACCTGACGGGAGTAGTAGATGTTAGCCGAGTTGTTTGCCGTTCTGGCACCGGTACTGATAGCGGCAGGCATCGGCTACGGCTGGGTGCGCAGTGGTCATCAATATCCTACGGATTTCATCGCACGGTTGGTGCTCAATATAGGCACGCCGTGTCTGGTGCTCTCGACGCTCAGTCGGGCCGAACTGGAAATGAGCGCCTTTTCGCAAATGGCGCTGGCCTGCGTGCTGGTGACTTCGTCCATGGGGCTGGTCGGCTGGCTGCTGAGTCGATTGTTCGGGCTGGACTGGAAGGTGTTGGTGCCGGCCTACCTGTTTCCCAACTCCGGCAACATGGGGTTGCCCATGGCGCTGTTCGCTTTCGGCGAGTCGGGCCTGGCACTGGCCGTGGCATTCTTCCTGGTGCTCTCGGTGGGCCATTTCAGCATCGGCATGTTGTTGTCGGGCGCCGAGGGTTCACTCAAGGGGCTGTTGCTCAATCCGATCATGATCAGTCTGGCATTGGTGCTGCCGGTGCTGTTTCTCGATCTGGAATTGCCGCGCTGGCTAGCCAATACCGTCGACCTGTTGGGCGGCATGACCATCCCGCTGATGTTGATCACCCTGGGTGTTTCCCTGGCCAGTATCCGCGTGCAGCACCTGGGTAACGGGTTGCTGCTGGGCTTGCTGCGCATTCTCTGTGGCGCGGCGCTGGGCTGGCTCATTGGCTGGGCGATTTGCCTGCAGCCACTGGCGCACGCCGTGCTGGTGTTGCAGTCGTCGATGCCGGTGGCGGTGTTCAACTATCTGTTTGCGGTGCGCGCCGGCCGCTCGCCCGAGCAAGTCGCCAGCCTGGTGCTGTGTTCGACGCTGCTGGCTTTTGCGCTGATTCCGCTGTTGCTCGCCTGGTGGATGCCCGCACTGCGCTGAGCGCGCTACGGCGTCTGCGCAGTTACGGGCACGGTGAGTGATCAACTGACCAGACGGGTCAGGTTGGGAAGGATCAGGATGACCGCTGTGGCGAAAAGGATGACGCCAGCCTGACGGTATTTCGGCTGTTTGAACATGGCCGTATGCCTTTTGTTGTTATCGGTGCGGCGTTGGGCGCCTGCCCGCTGCCTGGCGGTTTGCCGCATCACTCCTGGGCGTGCCGCTGATTCACCGCCCCGGCATGACCCGGCGGCGGCTCCCTGCGCCGATTTCTCTACCGGTGCCTGAATAACTCTAGGGTTGCAGTCACACCGGCCTTAGATGACTTGGTTTCTAACCACAGGCTGTTAGAAGGTTCGAGCTATTTCCCCTGTCGGCGGAAACTACGCAGGCCTTGAGGCAGACGGCTTGCTTGCATGCTCGGCGATCAATCGAACAAACGACCGTTCGTCTGAGCTCAGTGGTCAATGGCACTGAGCGCTTAGGTCATTGAGCGCGGGCCGCTGCGCGTTAAGGTAGAGGTGCTCAAACAAGAACCAGCGCGTCGGCGCCATTGTCGTCGCCAGCGCTGCATCACCTTTCGAGGATGCCATGACCGAAGCATATATTTTCGACGCGGTGCGCACGCCCCGTGGCAAGGGCAAGAAGGACGGCGCGCTATACAGCGTCAAGCCCGTTCAACTGGTTGCCGGCCTGCTGAACGCTTTGCAAACGCGCAACGATCTGGATACCAGCCAGGTTGACGACATCGTGCTGGGTTGCGTGACGCCGGTGGGTGATCAGGGCGCCGATATCGCCAAGACCGCTGCCATGGTCGCGGACTGGGATGTCAGTGTGGCCGGCGTGCAGCTCAACCGCTTCTGCGCCTCGGGCCTGGAGGCGGTGAACATGGGCGCGATGAAGGTGCGCTCTGGCTTCGAGGATCTGGTGGTGGTCGGTGGCGTGGAGTCCATGTCGCGCATTCCCATGGGTTCCGACGGCGGCGCTTGGGTGATGGATCCAGAAACCAATATCCACACCAATTTTGTGCCGCAGGGCATAGGCGCCGATCTGATCGCCACCCTCGAAGGATTCAGCCGCAGCGATGTCGATGCCTTCGCCCTGCGTTCGCAGCAGAAGGCGGCACGGGCCAGCGCTGATGGTTCGTTCGTCAAGTCGCTGATTCCGGTGACCGACCAGAACGGCATCGTGCTGCTCGACCATGACGAATTCATTCGTGGCGATTCGACACTGGAGGGCCTCGGCAAGCTCAAGCCCAGCTTCGAGATGATGGGGCAGATGGGCTTCGACTCCACTGCGCTACGCGTTTACAGCCACGTCGAGCGTATCGAGCACGTGCATACGCCGGGCAACAGCTCGGGCATCGTCGACGGCGCGGCGCTGATGCTGATCGGCTCCGAAGCCAAGGGCAAGGAACTGGGCCTGAAACCGCGTGCACGCATCGTCGCCACAGCAGTGACCAGCACCGACCCGACCATCATGCTCACGGGCCCGGCGCCGGCTACGCGCAAGGCGCTGGCCAAGGCTGGGCTGTCCATCGACGACATCGACCTGTTCGAGGTCAACGAGGCTTTCGCCTCGGTGGTGATGAAGTTCATGAAGGACATGGGCGTGAGCGAGAGCAAGATCAACGTCAATGGCGGCTCCATCGCCATGGGCCATCCGCTGGGCGCCACCGGTTGCGCCATCCTTGGCACGCTGCTCGACGAGTTGGAAAAACGTCAGTTGCGCTACGGCCTGGCCACATTGTGCGTCGGCGGTGGCATGGGCATCGCCACTATCATCGAACGAGTCTGACCGGTGGGGCGGGTGAAACCCGCCATTCGTATGTTGGCGGGTTGCACCCGCCCTACGCAGCTCTCGCAGCTTTGGGAAGAGAATACAAAAATGACTGACGCCATCCGTTACGAAAAGGGCCAGGACAATATCGTCGTCCTGACCATGGACATGCCTGGCCAGAGCGCCAACACCATGAACTCGGTCTACCGCGAAGCCATGGGCCAGATCGTCGATCGCCTGGAAGCGGAAAAGGATTCGATTGCCGGGGTGATCGTCACCTCGGCGAAGAAGACCTTCTTCGCTGGCGGCGACCTCAACGAGCTGATCAAGGTCACCAAAGCAGAGGCTCAAGGCTTCTACGAGATGATCCTGAAGATCAAGGGTCAGCTACGCCGCCTGGAAACCCTCGGCAAGCCCGTTGTCGCTGCCCTTAACGGTGCTGCCCTGGGCGGTGGTTGGGAAATCGCCCTGGCCTGCCACCACCGTATCGCCCTGAATGAAAGCCACGTGCAGCTTGGCCTGCCGGAAGTCACCTTGGGCTTGTTGCCGGGCGGTGGTGGGGTCGTACGTATGGTGCGCATCCTTGGCCTGGAAAAGGCTCTGCCGTACCTGGCCGAAGGCAAGAAGGTACGCCCGGACGCGGCGCTCAAGGCCGGCCTGATCCACGATCTGGCCAGCGACCGCGACGAGATGCTGGCCAAGGCCCGCGCCTGGATCGCCGCCAACCCGGCCGCCAAGCAACCGTGGGACGTGCAGGGCTACAAGATTCCCGGTGGCACGCCTAGTTCGCCGAACGTGGCGCAGATGCTGGCCATTGCCCCGAGCGTGTTGCGCGACAAGACCAAGGGTTGCTTCCCGGCGCCGGAGAAGATCATGTGCGCGGCCGTCGAGGGCGCGCAGGTCGACTTCGACACCGCGCAGATCATCGAGGCGCGCTATTTCACCGAGCTGACCACCGGCCAGGTGGCGAAGAACATGATCGGCACCTTCTGGTTCCAGCTCAACGAGATCAACGCCGGTGGCTCGCGCCCGCAGGGTTATCCGAAGTCGGTGACGAAGAAAGTCGGCGTGCTCGGTGCAGGCATGATGGGCGCCGGTATTGCCTACGTTTCGGCAGCGGCCGGCATCGAAGTGGTACTCAAGGATGTGTCTCTCGAAGCGGCCGAGAAGGGCAAGAGCTACTCGGCCAAGCTGCTGGACAAGAAGGTCAGCAAGGGCCATATGACGGCCGAGCAGCGCGAGGCCTTCCTGGCCTTGATCAAGGCGACCGATAGCGAGGCGGACTTCGCCGGCTGCGACCTGATCATCGAGGCGGTATTCGAGGATCGTGCGCTCAAGGGCAAGGTCACCGCGGCAGCCGAAGCCGCTGCGCTGAGCGATGCGGTGATCGCTTCCAATACCTCGACGCTGCCGATCACCGGCCTGGCCACTGCCGTGGCCAAGCCGGAGAAATTCATCGGTCTGCACTTCTTCAGCCCGGTCGACAAGATGCCGCTGGTGGAGATCATCCGTGGCGAGCAGACCAGCGACGAGACGCTGGCGCGCGGCTTCGACTACGTCATGCAGATCAAGAAGACGCCCATCGTGGTCAACGACAGCCGCGGCTTCTTCACCTCCCGCGTGTTCGGCACCTTCACCAACGAAGGCCTCGCCATGCTCGGCGAAGGCGTCAATGCGGCGATGATCGAGAACGAGGCGCGCAAGGCCGGCATGCCGGTCGGCCCCTTGGCGATCAGCGATGAAGTGTCGATGAGCCTGATGAACCACATCCGTCAGCAGACCATCAAGGATCTGGCCGCCGAAGGCAAATCCATCCCCGAGCACCCGGCCTTCGCCGTCATCGACCTGATGCTCAATGAGTACAAGCGTCCGGGCAAGGCGGCTGGTGCTGGTTTCTACGACTACCCGGCGGCCGGTGCTCCTGCAGGTGGCAAGAAGCACCTGTGGCCCGAACTCAGGGCGCGCTTCGAGAAGGCGGATGCGCAGATTTCGCAGGAAGACGTGCGCGATCGCATCCTCTTCATCCAGGCCATCGAGACGGTGCGTTGCGTGGAGGAGGGTGTGCTGAAGTCGGTGGCCGACGCCAACATCGGCTCGATCTTCGGTATTGGCTTCGCGGCCTGGACGGGCGGTGCGCTGCAGTTCATCAACCAGTACGGGGTCAAGGACTTCGTCGCCCGGGCGCAGTACCTGGCCGAGCAGTACGGCGAGCGCTTCCTGCCACCGGCGCTGCTGCTGGAGAAGGCGGCCAAGGGCGAGACGTTCTGAACTGCCCTTGTAGGGTGCGCCATGCGCACCGCCTAAGCGGAGTGTCCCCGGTGCGCAGGCGCACCCTACGGATGCAGAAACGGCCCGAAAGGGCCGTTTCTCATTGGCTGGATGAGTCAATCGTCCAACTGGTCGCGAATCACTGCACCGCTCTTGCCGTCGATACGGAATTCGTGAAGGCGGCCATCTTCTTTCAGGCCTTCGCCTTCCCAGTAACCGTCATTGTCGGCCTCGATCTTGTGCAGTTCGGTGTAGCCGGCTGCGCGGGCCTTGCTCAGGGCGTCCTCGATGCTGATCCAGTCACTACCGGGGCGATCGGCGAAGGCATGGCCAGTCAGCAGCAGGCTGCCAGCGAGCAGGGCGATCAGGTTGCGTGTCTGCATGGTCTGGTTCCTCTTTCCGTTGAAGAAGTCGCCTGAAAGGCGCCTTGAGGAGTCTAGACCATCGCGATTTCACGCCGCCTGGCACCAGCCCTGCTGGATGCACACGGCTTCATGGATTGCCAGTATTTCGCTGTGGCGGGTTGGCATGCGCAGGGTCAGCATGCTGCCGTCGTCGAGCTGCAGGGCGGCTTCGGTTTCGAATTGCAGGCCACCGTCTTGCAGATGAACATAGGTGACGCCGTAGGCGTCATGACTGAGTTGGCTGTGCATGGCTGCTCTCCTGCGTAGGCTGTCAGCTTTTACGGATGTCGCGGGCGGCTGGTGCTGCAGGCGCGGGACGAGCCGGAGCCGAAGTCTGGAAGGCGGAAGCAGCGGCGAAGCTGGCAAGTGCGGCATAGATGCTCATGGTGAATTTCCTTCTGTGCAATGAGGGCGACTGCCCGATGTGGCGATATTCGCCGCGGGGCGGCAATCACAGAAGTGAATGAGGCGCATGGTAACTATCGAGGCGGCTGATAACGCGCCGAGCGGTACTTCCGTATAAGATAATTGTAAATTTTAATTGACGACTGTTTGGGGCCTTGCACAATGGCGGCGAAAGGCGAATATGCAGGGAAATCAAGCCCGGCTATTTCTTTGTGCAGGTTCATGTGTTAAGAAAAACGCACAAATTATCTGCACTCCGTGCTCACCACAGGAAACCTCATGTCACTGCGTATCTGCATCCTGGAAACTGACATTCTGCGTCCCGAGCTGGTCGACCAGTACCAAGGGTACGGCCGCATGTTCGAGCAATTGTTCGCCAAGCAACCGCTGGCCGCAGAGTTCAGTGTCTACAACGTAGTGGAGGGTAACTACCCGCCCGATAGCGAGCATTTCGATGCCTATCTGGTGACAGGCAGCAAGGCTGACTCCTTCGGCAGCGACCCCTGGATCCAGACGCTTAAGGCCTATCTGCTCGATCGCTACAAGCGTGGTCACAAGTTGCTCGGCATCTGCTTCGGTCATCAGTTGCTGGCTCTGCTGCTAGGCGGCAAGACTGAGCGCGCCGAGCAGGGGTGGGGTGTTGGCGTGCATAACTACCGGATTGCCAGCCAGCCGCAGTGGATGGAGCCACCCTTGGATAGCCTGCAGTTGCTGATCAGCCATCAGGATCAGGTCACCCGGCTGCCGGAGAACGCCACGCTGCTGGCTACCAGTGATTTCTGCCCGAACGCGGCTTATCACATCGAAGATCAGGTGCTGTGCTTCCAGGGGCACCCGGAATTCATCCACGACTATTCGCGGGCGTTGCTCGAACTGCGCCAGCAGCACCTGGGCGAGCAGGTCTACAAGAGCGGTGTCGAGAGCCTCCAGCACCCGCAACAGGGCAATGCGGTCGCTGAATGGATGATGCGCTTCGTCGCCCAGGGTAAAGAAGCCAAGGCGTGAAACCTGTCGCTTGCTGGCATGAAAAAGCCCGGTTTTCCGGGCTTTTTCATGCGTGCTGAGTGAGCACGAAGTGGGCGGACAGCGCTTCACGTCTGCCGGGCGGCGGACTGTTCAGTTGCCGCTTGAGGCTCTCGGCCAGGTCGAGGTGGTGGGCCAGCTTGTGCGTGCATTCGATATTGCGTGCCACGGCACCGGCCGAACTCTTGCCGATACCGCAGAGTGCCAGCAGGGTGGTCAGTAGCGCCATGCCGGTCAGCATCAACAGCCGGGTGCGTTGGGTTCTGATCATGACCGCCCCTTTAACCCCGCGAAGCTGCGCCGAGCAGGGCAGGCAGATGAGTGATCAGGTTCTGCAGCGGGCCTGGCTGTTCGAAGGTCGGGGGGCTGGGCTGCAGGGTGGCGTAGCTCAGTACCAGCACGGTGGAGGTGCTGATCAGGTACAGGCCGATGGCAGCAAGGGCGCCATTGCGGGCGGCTTGAGAGAGGCGGGACATGTTCTGTGCTCCAGGTAGGGAGGTGGCGTGGGCACAGAATCGCTTAAGTCATTTCGATTGAATAATGGATGTTCTTCAGAGTAACTATCAATCAGGTTGATGGTTGATGCGGGCTGTGATTTCGTAACCGCAACCCGCATATCCCCTCAGGCCATTGCCAGTTCTGCGTCCATGCTGCTGATGCACTCGCTCATGGCCTGCTGGCAGCGCTCCATCAGCGCGGGCATATCGTCCAGGCTCAGCCCCTCGGTCGGGATCGCCGGGAGCGAGCGGATCATGATGCGGCCGCTGCTCCAGCGGTTGAGGCGCATGGACTTGGCGTAGTTGCTGACGCACACCGGAATGATTGGCACGCCGGCAGTGATCGCCATCTGAAACGCGCCTTTCTTGAATGGCAGCAGGCCGCGGCCCTGGTTGCGGGTGCCTTCAGGGAAGACCCAGATCGAGGTGTCGCGATTGCGCAGGGTTTCGGTGGTGGTCAGCATTGCGCGCTTGGCGGTCACGGCATTGCTGCGGTCGATCAGCACGTTGCCGGCCAGCCAGTACAACTGGCCGAAGAATGGCACCCATTTGAGGCTTTTCTTGCCGATGCTTACGGTGCGCTCCGGCACCACGCGACCGAGCACGTACAGATCGAAGTTGGATTGGTGGTTGGCGATGATCACGCAGGAGCGCTGGTGCTCCAGCAGTGGGCGTACATCGGTCTTCAGCTTCAGGCGTAGCAGGCACAGGGCCGGGAGCGAATAGAGGCGTGCGCAGAGGCGACTGTTGTCTGGGTTGAATGGGCGACACAGGCCAAGCAACAGGCCGAGCAGACCGGCCGCGACGAAGTGCACGCCCATCAGCAGCATGCGCAAAACGAAAAGCATGAGGGAAAACCGTCAGAGGAGGGGCGCGCAGTGTACGGGCGTTCACTTTGTCGGGCAATTGCCCGGAACTGCTGCTTGAGGTGGGCGAACGTCCTGAATTGTCGCAGATCTTGTCTGGCTCGAAATAGCAAACAGAAAGGGCGCCTTGCGGCGCCCTTTGTTCTTACTCGTTCTCGGCTTTGGCCGGTTTGCCCGGCAGTAATCCATCCGCTCGGAACATCGCCTTGATGCCGCGCAGCGCCTGGCGGCTGCGATCCTGGTTCTCGATCAGGGCGAAGCGCACATGGTCGTCGCCGTAATCACCGAAGCCCAGGCCGGGCGAGACGCAGACCTTGGCTTCTGCCAGGAGCTTCTTGGCGAACTCCAGCGAGCCCAGGTGGGCGTAAGCGTCGGGAATCTTGGCCCAGATGTACATCGAGGCTTTTGGTTTTTCCACCATCCAGCCGATCTCGTGCAGGCCCTTGACCAACAGGTTGCGGCGCTGGCGGTACTGCTCGGCGATATCGCGCACGCATTGCTGATCGCCTTCCAGTGCGGCGATGGCCGCGACCTGCAGCGGCGTGAAGGTGCCGTAATCGTGGTAGCTCTTGATCCGCGCCAAGGCGCTGACCAGTTCCGGGTTGCCGACCATGAAGCCGATACGCCAGCCGGCCATGTTGTAGCTCTTGGACAGGGTGAAGAACTCCACCGCGATGTCCTTGGCGCCCGGAACCTGCATGATCGATGGCGCTTTCCAGCCGTCGTAGACGATGTCGGCGTAGGCCAGGTCGTGAATCACCAGCACGTCATACTGCTTGGCCAGGGTCACCACGCGTTCGAAGAAGTCCAGCTCCACGCACTGCGCGGTGGGGTTGGAGGGGAAGCCGAGAATCATCATTTTCGGCTTGGGGATCGATTCGCGAATGGCGCGTTCCAGCTCGGCGAAGAAGTCCACGCCTGGGATCAGCGGTACGGAGCGCACCTGGGCGCCGGCGATCACTGCGCCGTAGATGTGGATCGGGTAACTGGGGTTGGGCACCAGCACGGTGTCGCCATGATCCAGGGTGGCCAGCATCAGGTGCGCCAGGCCTTCCTTGGAGCCGATGGTGACGATGGCTTCGCTTTCCGGATCGATCTCCACGTCGTAGCGGTCCTTGTACCAGCGCGAAATGGCGCGGCGCAGGCGGGGAATACCGCGGGAGGTGGAGTATCCGTGGGTGTCTTCACGTTGTGCGACCTGCACGAGTTTCTCGACGATATGCGGCGGAGTCGCACCGTCGGGGTTGCCCATGGAAAAGTCGATGATGTCCTCGCCGCGACGGCGTGCAGCCATCTTGAGTTCGGCGGTGATGTTGAAGACGTAGGGGGGGAGACGATCGATGCGCGCAAAGCGGCGCTTGGCGTTCTCAGCCATGATTTCCTCGGATACGTGA
>Ga0206116_1000448_pt1 | contig 44282 bp, 25 predicted proteins | sample 3A1Ametagenome_FD_178000 | JGI IMG/M metagenome (GOLD analysis project Ga0206116, IMG submission 178000) | Enriched microbial communities from leaf-cutter ant dump, University of Wisconsin, Madison, United States - 3A1A | ecosystem: Environmental > Terrestrial > Nest > Insects nest > Nest dump...
GGCGGACGACCCCTCGCCGGTGAGGCGCCAGCGCTGCTGCACCGCGCCGTCCAGCCGCACGGTCAATTCCGCGCCGTCCCACCGAGAATAAAAAGGACGGCCCAACGCGCGGCAAGGGGACGCGCAGGAGTACGGTGCGCCGCCGGATGCGGCCATATCGGCTGCCAGGGTGTCGGAAAGGGCGGTCATCGCAGGCGCCTCCTCATGTCCGGCCGCGGCGGGCGCGGCGGAAAAGCGTTCGGGAAAGGGGTCGGGCTTCTCGGGGTTGGGCTTTTAAGGCTCATTGTGCCGCCTGCACCGGTTGGGCCTGTGTGTCGCTCCAGGGCGACAGCACCCCGGCGTCGCAGCGCAGCACCCGGTCGGCGAGGTGGAAGAAGCGGTCGTCATGGCTGACGGCGACGATGGTCCGGCCGCCGCGTTTCAGTTCCGGCAGCAGTTCCTCGTAGAAGAAGCGGCGGAACACCGGGTCCTGGTCGGCCGCCCATTCGTCGAGCAGCAGGATCGGCCGCTCCTCCACCACGGCGGCCAGCAGGGCGAGGCGCTTGCGCTGCCCCTGCGACAGCCGGATGTCGGACAGCCGGTCGCCGTCCAGCGTCACCTTGCGGTCCAGCCGCAGCCGGCGCAGGAAGGCCTGGGCCAGATCCTCGTCCAGCCTGCCGCCGGGGCCGACCAGCCGGTCGAACAGGTGCGGGGTGGAGAAGACGGCGCTGACCTGCTCGCGGTGCCAGCCGCGCTGCTCCTCCGTCACCTCCAGCCCGGCCAGCCGGATGCTGCCGGAGGACGGGCGGCGCAGGCCGGCCAGCAGGGTCAGCAGGGTGGATTTGCCGCCGCCGTTGCCGCCGACGATGAACAGCGTCTCCCCCGCCCGCACTGTCAGGTCGACGGGGCCGAGGTGGAAGCCGGGCTCGTCGCCCTGGGCCGGATGGTCGTAGACGACACCGGACAGGCTCAGCAGCGGGCCATTGGCCGGCAATGCCGCCGGTGCGACCTTGTCCTCACCGAACTCCGTCCGGTGCGGCTCCAGCCGCAACGCCTCGACCTTCGCCAGGGCGACCGAGCCGGACAGCAGGATCGGCAGGGTGCCGACCAGATCGTTCAGCGGCATGCGCAGGAACATCAGCACCAGCACGAAGCCGGCGGTGTGCGCCCGCGGCAGCCCCAGCGCCTCGCCCGCCGCGAAGATGCCGGCGATCAGGCCGAGGATGACCAGCGCCGTCCAGCTGAGGCTGAGCACCCAATAGCGGTCGGCGCGGATTTCGGTGTCGCGGGCATGCTTCGCCGCGCCGGTCACGTCGTGGCGGTGGAAGACCCGCTTGCGCGCGGTGTTCAGCGCCAGCTCGTTGCGGCCCTCCACGGCGCCGCGATAGCCGGCGAAGAGGCGGTCGTCGGTCTCGCGCACCTCGATCATCAGCCGGCGCATCGCCGACACCCAGCCATAGGCCGCCGCCACCCCCAGCCCGACCACCGCCGCGCTGAGCAGGAACAGCTGCCAGGACAGCCAGCCGAGATAGAGGAAGCCGCCCAGCACCAGCACGCCGTTGCTGAAGATGAAGGGAAGCCGGTTGAAGGCCTGCCCGACCGCGGCGATGTCCTTGGTCAGCGTGGCGTAGAGCGCCGGCGCGCCGATGGCCTCCAGCCGCTCCACATCGGTGTCGAGCAGCCGCTTCACCGTCGCGGTGCGCATCTCGCACACCACCCGGTGGCCGAGCGCCGTCAGCATCGCCTGTGCGCCGAAGCCGAAGCCGAACACCCCCGCCAGAAGCAGCGCGACCAGCGCCATGGTCGGCGCGTCCGGCGAGGCGGTGCCGGCGATCAGGCGGTTGACCAGGGCGATCACCGAAAGCCCGGCGAGCGACCCGGCGGCGCCCAGCGCGAGCGCCAGCGGCAGGCGCCAGCGGAAACGGCGCAGCAGCGGGATCAGCAGCATCATGGCATATCCGCCTTTTCCGCGTCGGCCATCTCGGCATCGGCGAGCAGCCCCGCCATGAAGGCGAGGTCGTCGGCCTCGTCGCGCACGCCCTGCGCGTCGATCAGCGCCGCCATGGCGCGCAGCGTCGGCGCGCGGAACAGCTCGGCCAGCGGCAGGTCATGGCCGAACAGGCTGCGGATGCGGGTCTGCAACCGCACCAGCCGCAGCGAATGGCCGCCCAGCCGGAAGAAATCATCGGTGGCGCCCACCCCGGGACGCTCCAGCACTTCTTCCCACAATCCGGCCAGCCGCATTTCGGTGCCGGTCGCCGGCGGTTCGAAGCCGGTGGACCGCGCGGGCGCGTCCGGGGTCGGCAGCGCCTTGCGGTCCACCTTGCCGTTGGCGTTCAGCGGCAGCCGGTCGAGCACGACGCAGACCGACGGCAGCATGTAGGCCGGCAGCCGCGCCGCCAGATGGGCACGCAGGTCGGCCGGCTCGCTGCCGTCCGCCGTCACCAGATAGGCGCAGAGCAGCGCCTCTCCGCCGGCCGGGGCATGGGCGGTGACCACCGATTGGCGCACCTGCGGGTGGCTGTCCAGCGCCGCCTCCACCTCGCCCGCCTCGATGCGGAAGCCGCGGATCTTCATCTGATGGTCGCGGCGGCCGAGAAATTCGATGGCGCCGTCGTTGCGCCGCCGGGCGCGGTCGCCGGTGCGGTAGAGGCGGCTGCCCGCCCCGCAGCCTGGCGCCTCGTCATCTGGGAAGGGGTTGGGCAGGAAGCTCGCCGCGGTCAGGCCGGGTTGCCCGCCATAGCCGCGCGCCAGACCGATCCCGCCGATCCACAGATCGCCGACGATGCCGGGCGGCACCGGCTCCAGCCGGCCGTCCAGGATGTGCAGGCGGTTGTTGGCGATGGCGTGGCCGATGGGGATGACGGTTTCGTCGTCCGCCACGCTGCCCACCGGCCAGGCGGCGGACCACACGGTGGTCTCGGTCGGACCGTAGACGTTCAGCAGCCGCACCCCGCGCTCCAGCAGGCGCCGCGCCAGACCGGCGCTGAGCGCCTCGCCGCCGCAGAGCGCGCGCAGGCCCGGCCAGTGCGCCCCGGTCGCCTCCAGCAGCATCCGCCATGTGGCGGGCGTCGCCTGCATCGCGGTGATGCCGTGCCGCTCGATCAGCTGGGCCAGGGCCTGGGGATCGCGTGCCTCCTCCCGTGTCGCCAGAACCACGCGGGCGCCGGTCGCCAGCGGCAGGAACAGCTCCAGCCCGGCGATGTCGAAGCCGAGCGTCGTCACCGCCAGCAGCCGGTCGTCGGCGGTCAGCCCCACCTGCTCCTGCATGGCGTGGAGGAAGCTGGCGAAGGCCTGCCGGTCGATCTGCACGCCCTTCGGCACGCCGGTCGAGCCGGAGGTGTAGAGCGTGTAGGCAAGCTGGCGCGGATGCGCCGGCCGTCCGAGATTGCCGTCCGGCAAAGCCCCGAATCCTGCCGCGAACTCCTCCGGCGGCGCGTCGAGCGTCAGCACCGGGGCGGCATGGGTCAGGATATGGGCGTTGCGGGCCGCCGGCTGGTCGGGGTCGAGCGGCAGGTGGGCGCCGCCCGCCTTCTGGATCGCCAGCAGCGAAACCAGCAGATCGGCCCCGCGCGGCAGCGCCACCGCGACCAGCCGGTCCGGGCCGACGCCACGCTCCGCCAGCCAGCGCGCCAGCCGGTTGGCCCGCGCGTTCAGCGCACCGTAGGTCAGCACGGCATCCCCGGCGACCAGGGCGACGCAGTCCGGCAGCTCGGCGGCCTTCCGTTCCACCAGCGCCACCAGATCCTCCGCCGGGTCGAGCGGCAGGGCGGTGCGGTTCCAGCGCGTCAGTTCCGCAGTCCGCTCCGCCGCCGCCATCAGCGGCAGGTCCGCCAAATCGGTCTCCGGGTCGGCCAGCATACCGCCAAGCAGCGCCCGGAAGCCCGCCGCCATCCGCTCCGCCGTCGCGGCGTCGAACAGGTCGGTGGCGTAGTCCAGGGCGAGAGCGACGCCCGCCTCCCCCACCGCCACATCGAGCGCGAGGTCGAGCTTCGCCGTGGTTTCCGGGACCGGAAGCGCCGTCACCGTCAGGCCGGGCAGGCGGACGGTGGCCGGCGCCTCCATCCGCACATTCAGCATGGTCTGGAACAGCGGCGTGCGGCTGCCGTCGCGCACCGGGTCCAACCGCTCCAGCAGCCGTTCGACCGGGGCCGCGCCGTCGTTCAGCGCCGCCAGCATCTCGCCGCGCAGCCGCCGGCACAGGGCGCGGCCGGTCAGGCCGGGCGCCAGCCGGGCGCGGAAGAGCTGGGTCTCGACGAAGAAGCCGACCAGCGGTTCCAGCGCCTCGTCGGCGCGGCCGGCATCGGGGACGCCGACGGCGAAATCCGCCTGCCCCGACCAGCGGCCGAGCAGCGCCTGCCATGCCGCCAGCAACGGCACGAAGGGCGTGCAGCCCTCCGCCCGCGCGAAGCCGCGCAAGGCAACCGCCATATCGGCGGGCAGCGCGAACTCCACCCGTGCCCCGGCGTTGCCGCGGACCGCAGGGCGCGGCCGGTCTGTCGGCAGTTCGAGCGCCGGAACCTCGCTGCCCAGCCGGGCGAGCGCCCGCTCCACCGCAAGGTCGATCCGCGCCTGCGCCGTAGCACCACGCTGGTCCAGCGCATGGTCGGCGTAGTGCAGGGCCAGACGCGGCAGCAGCGTGGCCGGCTCGGCCTCCTCGTCGGCCACCGCCGCGCCATAGGCGGCCAGCAGGTCGCGCGCCAGGATGGGGTTGGACGGGCCGTCCGACAGGATGTGGTGCATCGCCAGCAGCAGCACCGCGTCGCCGCCGGCCAGCGTCAGCAGCGTGGCGCGCAGCGGCGGCCCGGCGGCGAGGTCGAAGGGCCGGTGCGTCTCCGCCCGGATCCGTCCGGCCAGCCCGGCTTCGTCCAGATCGCCAACCTCCCACTCCAGCCGGACCGTGGGCCGGGACAGCACCAGCTGCACCGGCACGCCGTCCTGTTCCGCGAAGCGGGTGCGCAGGATCGAGTGGCGCCAGGCCAGCGCCTCCAGCGCCCGTTCCAGCGCCGCCGCCTCCAGGGCACCGGACAGGCGGAAGGCGCGCGTCAGGTTGTAGGCGGCATCGCCGGGATCCAGACGATGGAGCAGCCAGAGCCGTTCCTGCGCCAGCGACAGCGGCGCCGTTCGCTCGACCTGATCGAGATTGGTGCGAGTAAGACTTACTAGCATCTTATGGCCCGCCTATTCCGCCGCCAGCCCGGTGGGCACGGCACCGGACGCCCGCTCGGCCAGCGCCGCGCGCAGGGCGGTGCGGAAACGGTCGGCGATCTCGTCGATTTCGGCGGCGTCGACGATCAGCGGCGGCAGGAAGCGCACCACCGCGCCGTGGCGCCCCCCCAGTTCGAGAATGACGCCGCGCTCCAGGCAATGGCGTTGCAGGGACCGGGCAAGCTCGCCGTCGGCGGGGCGGGCACCGGTCCGCGACGGCGGCCGGTGTTCGTCCACGATCTCGACGCCGATCATCAGGCCCGGTCCCCGCACGTCACCCAGGCAGGGATGGTCCGCCTGGATGGCCCGCAGATGGCCGGTCAGCCGCGCGCCCATGGCGGCGGCATGCTCGTCCAGCCGGTCGGCGCGGATGCGGCGCAAAGTGGCCGTCCCCGTGGCCATCGCCAGCTGGTTGCCGCGGAAGGTGCCGGCATGGGCGCCGGGCGCCCAGCAATCCAGCTCCGACCGATAGACCGCCACCGACAGCGGCAGGCTGCCGCCGATGGCCTTGGACAGCACCAGCACGTCCGGCTCGATGCCGGCATGCTCGAAGGCGAACAGCCGGCCGGTGCGGCCCAGCCCGGTCTGCACCTCGTCGATCACCAGCGGCACGCCATGGGCACGGGTCAGCCGGCGCAGCCCCTGGAGCCAGCGCACCGGGGCCGGCACCACGCCGCCCTCGCCCTGCACCACCTCCACCACCACCGCGGCGGGGGTGACGATCCCGGATTCCGGATCGCTCAGCAGCTGGTCGATCAGCGCCAGCCCGGCATCGACCCCGGCCTCGCCGCCCAGCCCGAAGGGGCAACGGAAATCGTAGGGATAGGGCAGCATGTGCACGTCGCCGGTCCCGCCGCCCAGCGGGCGCTTCGGTCCCAGATTGCCCATGATCGCCAGCGTGCCCTGGGTCATGCCGTGATAGCCGCCGGAGAAGCCGACGATGGTGCGCCGCCCTGTGGCGGTGCGCGCCAGCTTCATCGCCGCCTCGATCCCGTCGGCGCCTGTCGGGCCGCAGAACTGGATGCGGGCGTCGCGGGCGAAGGCCGGCGGCAGGGCCGCGAACAGCTCCTCGACGAAGGCGTCCTTCACCGGGGTGGTCAGGTCCAGCGTGTGCAGGGGCAGCCCGCTGTCCAGCGTCGCCCGGATGGCCGCCACCACGTCCGGATGGTTGTGGCCCAACGCCAGCGTCCCCGCCCCGGCGAGGCAGTCGATGAACAGCTGCCCCGCACTGTCGCGCAGATAGATGCCGCGCGCCTCGGTCAGGGCCAGCGGAATGCGCCGGGGGTAGGAGCGCGCGTTCGATTCGCGCGCTTCCTGCCGGCGCAGCATCGGGTCGTCGCGCAGGCGGATCGGCGGCTGGCTGCGGAAACCGTCCAGCCCGAAGGGCGCCGCAAGGGTCGCGGTCATGCCAAAAGCCTCCCTCAAGGGGGAAATGGGAACCGGGCGGCGCCCGTCAGGCGACCTCGCCGAGTGCGCGGCGCAGGCTGAGCGGGCGCATGTCGGTCCACACCCGCTCGATGTGGGCGAGGCAATCCTCCTTGGAACCGCTGACGCCGACGGTGCGCCAGCCGGCCGGCACCGGCTTGTGGTCGGGCCAGATCGAATATTGCTCCTCCTCGTTCACCACGACGTGGAATCGCGTGTCGGGGCTGTCCCAGCTCATGCCGAAGCTCCTTCTGGTGAGGACGCGGAAGGGATGATCGTTATCGGGGTATGCGCGCCTGGAAGATCGCGTCGTGCTTTCTTGCATAATGAGATTGATTCTCATTTGCAAGATGATTCGCGGTGAGCTAACGTTCGGCCCGGCTGAACGGTGACGGCGCCGATACCCGCGTGATGTGTGGTGTCTCTGCCACCCCTGCCCTGCCGCGTGCCCAACCCGGAGCCGGCACCCGTTGCGATTGCTGCCCACCCGTCGGCCGGAGGCAATGGCGCACCACCAGTATGCGAACGATTCTTACTTGCAGTAAAGACGTTTTTGCCGCCCTGCCAGCAATCGGGCCCCAACCGGGCCCGCAATTGGACGGAATCATCTACCAATGGATCAGCGCCTTTCCACCCCCCATACGGTCTCGCAAGCTCCCTCCCGGAGCGGCAGGCTGACCTTGTGCCCGCTGCTTCCCGGTGGCGACCTGCCGCTGCTGGCGATGCCGACGGACGGCCCGCTGGCGCCGGGGGGATGGCACGATCTGCTGCCGGACATCCGGGCGGTGGTGGAGGACCGGCTGCCGCAAGCCGGCGGGCTGCTGTTCCGCGGCCTCGGCATCCATGGCGACGCCGCTTTCCGCCACTTCGTCGAGAGCTTCGGAAAGCCGCTGCTGGACTATGATTTCGGCTCCACCCCGCGCTCCGCGGTGGACAAGGGCGTCTACACCTCGACCGAATATCCGGCCCACCAGTCGATCCCGCTGCACAACGAGCAGGCCTACACCCTGCAATGGCCGCAGACGATCTGGTTCCACTGCGTGACCGCCGCCGCGACCGGCGGGGCGACGCCCATTGCCGACAGCCGTGAGGTCTTCCGCCGGATCGATCCCGCCGTCCGCGCCCGCTTCGCCGAGCGGCGGCTGATGTATGTGCGCAACTACGGCAACGGGCTGGACCTGCCCTGGCAGCGCGCCTTCAACACCGACGACCCGGCGGCGGTGGAGCGTTTCTGCCGCGCCAACGCCATCGCCTGGGAATGGACCGAGGATGGCGAGCTGCGCACCCGCCAGGTCTGCCAGGCCATGGCCCGCCATCCCGCGACGGGGGAGGAGGTGTGGTTCAACCAGGCACACCTGTTCCACGTCTCCAACCTGCCGCCTGCCGTGCGCGACAGCCTGCTGGCGGTGGTGGAGGACGAGACGGAGCTTCCCCGCCACGTCTTCCACGGCGACGGCAGCCCTATCGCCGATGCCGATCTCGACCATATCCGCGCCGTCCTGGATGGCTGCACCCGCAGTTTCCCCTGGCAGGAGGGGGACGTGATGATGCTGGACAACATGCTGGCCGCCCACGGGCGCGATCCCTTCACCGGGGCCCGCAAGGTGATCGTCGCGATGGCCGACCCGGTGCGCTCGCCGGACTTCCCCCCGGATTTCCCTGCCGATCTTCCGGCTGCGTGAGGGCCAGCGCCATGGACAGCATCCTTTCCACCGACACCGTGCTTCACGCCGGAGAGGAACAGCGCGCCCTGTGGACCGCGTGGCGCCTCGCTCCCGACGATCCCGCCTACACCATGACCTATGCGGCGGAGCTGGCGCCCGGCACCGATCCGCAAATGCTGGCCGCCGCCTTCGCCCGGGCGATTGCGGCGCATGAAGCGCTGTCCAGCCTCTACCGCGAGGACGAGGCCGGCCGGCTGGTGATGGAGCGGCAGCCCGGCTTCCAGCCCGACGTCTCGATCCACGCCGCAGGCCTGCTGAGCGATGCCGGACGCCTCGACTGGCTGGAGCGCGAGGCCGATGAGCCGCTGCCGCTCGACCGCGGCATCGCCTGCCGCGTGCGGCTGCTGGACGAGGAGGGAGGGCGGCTGCACCTGCTGGTCGCCATCCACCACATCGCCGGCGACTTCCTGTCCTTCGAAATCCTCTGCGAACAGGCCTTCACCGCCTACGAGGCGCTGTCGTCCGGCGCCTCTCCCCCCACCCTGACGACCGGCCGTTACGGCGCATGGCTGGAGCGCCAGCGCCGCCTGCAAAGCGGTCCCGAAGCCGCCCGGCTGGAAAGCGTCTGGCGCGGGCGCACGGCCGACATCGCCCCGCCGCCGGATTTGCCCGCCGACAGGATGGAATGCCCCGGCCGGCCGCAGGAGACCGACCTCCACCTTTCCACCGCGACGACCGCGAGGCTGCGCGCCACCGCCGACAGGCTCGGCGTCGGGCTGTTCCCGCTGCTGGGCGCCGTCTTCCAGATCTTCCTGCACCGCTGGAGCGGGCAGGACCGCTTCACCATCGGCACGCCGGTGTCCGGCCGCCAGGGTGCCGCCGACCGTGCGACGATCGGCTACACGCTGAACGCCCTGCCCTGGTCCGCCGACCTGTCCGGCAACCCGACGGCGGCCGAGGTGGCGCGTACCGCCCAACGCACGCTGAGGACGCTGCTGCGCCACCGCCGCCTGCCGCTCGCCCGCATCACCGCGCTCGCCGGGGCCGGCGGACCGCTGTTCCGCCATATGACGACCTATGTCCCGGTCGGCGAGCGCGCCGTCGTCTACCGCCATGTCCGGCGCGAGCTGTTCGCCCACCAGCGCGGCGCCGCAAACGCGCTGAACCTGCGCTGGGTGGACGGGGGCGACCGGCTGACCGGCCAGTGGCGCGCCGATCCGGCTCTGTTCGGCGAAGAGACGTCGGCCCGCATGCGCCGCGGCTTCCTGGCGCTGCTGGAGCGCGTGCTGGAGGATCCGGAGGCGAGGGTCTCCGCATTGCAGGCGACCGCCAATGAGGCCGACCGCTCCCTGCGCGACGCCCCGGCTCTCCCGCTCCCCCCCACCGCCCTCGCCCTGTTCGACGCCTCCGTCGCCCGCCACGCCCACCGCACCGCCGTCGAGGATGGCGACCAGTCCCTGACCTATGCCGACCTCGACGCCGCAGCAGACCGGCTCGCCCGCCGGCTGCGTGGTTCAGGCGTGCGTCCGGGCGACCGGGTAGGGCTGTGGCTGCCACGCGGTACGGCGCTGGCGGTCGGCATGATCGCGGCGTGGAAAGCCGGTGCGGCCTATCTCTGCCTCGACCCCGCCCTGCCCGATGCCCGCCTCGCCTTCCTGGCGGCGGACAGCGGCAGCCGCGCCATCGTCGGCGGCGGGACCGCTCCCGGCTGGTGCGTCGATGCCGCGTGGCTCGACATCGACGGCCAATCCGACGCCCTCTCCGGCGCGGCCGAACCGGACACCCTCCCCGCCAGCCCGGAGCTGCCGGCCTACCTGATCTACACCTCCGGCTCCACCGGCACGCCCAAGGGCGTGGCCGTCACCCAGGGCAACCTCGCCCACTATGCGCAAGGCGTGCTGGCGGCGATGAAGCTGCCGGAGGACGCCACCCTCGCCACGCTGGCCTCGGTCACCGCCGATCTCGGCTACACCGCCTGGTTCGGCGCGCTGCTCGGCGGGCGGACACTGCGGCTGGTCGCACCGGCGCTGGCAGAGGATCCCGACGCGCTGGCCCGCCACTTCGCAGGGCGGCCGGTCGACATGCTGAAGATCGTGCCGTCCCACCTCGCCGCCCTGATGGCGGTGCCCGACCCGGCCCGCCTGCTGCCCCGCCGCTGCCTCGTGCTCGGCGGCGAAGCGCTGGACGGCCGCTTCGTCGCGCGTCTGCGCATCCTCGCCCCCGGCTGCCGCGTGCTGAACCATTACGGCCCGACCGAGACCACCGTCGGCTGCCTGACCGCGCCCGCCCCGCAGGACCCCGCCCAACCGGTTCCCATCGGCGCCCCGCTGCCCAGCCTCCGTGCCGCGGTGCTCGACCGTCATGGCGACCCGGTGCCGCTGGGCGTCGTCGGCGACCTTGCCGTCGGCGGCCCGACCGTCGCCGCCGGCTATCCCGGCCGCCCGGCCCTGACCGCCGAGCGCTTCGTTCCCGATCCGTGGGGCCAGGGCGGACGGCTCTACCGCACCGGCGACCGCGTGCGCATGGCCGCCGACGGGCTGATCGAGTTCCTCGGCCGCGCCGACGATCAGGTGAAGATCCGCGGCTTCCGCGTCGAGCTTGGCGAGGTCGATGCGTGGCTGCGCGCCCGGCCCGAGGTCGCTGAGGCGGTCACCGTCGCCCGCCCGTCCCTGACCGGCGACGGCCTGCGCCTCGCCGCCTTCGTCGCCCCGGAGACGGTGGACACCGACGCGCTGCGCACCGCCATGGCGGCGGCCCTGCCCGACGCCATGGTCCCCGCCGCCTTGCGTGCCCTGCCCGGCCTGCCCCGCCTGCCCAACGGCAAGATCGACCGCAAGTCCCTGCCCGACGACGAGCCGGCCACGGCCATCACCGCCCCCGCTCCCCGCGGCCTGACCCCGGCCGAGGAAACGCTGGCCGCGATCTGGGCCGAGGTGCTCGGCCGCCCGTCGGTCGGGGTGGAGGAGGATTTCTTCGCCATCGGCGGCGATTCGATCCTGGCGCTCCAGGTGATCGCCAAGGCCCGGCCGAAGGGTCTGGCCCTGAAGCCGAAGCTGTTCTTCCAGAAGCGCACGGTCGCCGCCATCGCCGCGGCCCTGCCTGCCGCCAAGCCCATCGCGGCTCCCGCCGAAAGGCGCGTCGAGCCCTTCGCCCTCAGCGGCCTCGACGCCACAGCGCTGGCAGCCCTGCGAAGCGAACGCCCGGCGCTGGAGGATGCCTATCCGCTATCGTCGCTCCAGCAGGGGCTGCTGTTCCACGGCCTGATCGACCCTGCCGGCGGCGCTTATGTCAACCAGCTGGTGGTCGAAGCCGACGGCCCCTTCGAGCCGGACAGCTTCGCCGCCGCGTGGCAGGACACCGTCGCCGCCAACCCGATCCTGCGCACCGCCTTCCGCTGGGAGGGCGCCGACCGCCCGCTGCAGCTGGTGGAGCGGACCGCCACACTGCCCGTCGCCCGGCGCGACTGGAGTGACCTGACGGAGGACGCCCGCGACGCCGCCCTCACCGCCTTCCTGGCGGAGGACCGGGCGCGCGGCTTCGCGCTGGACCGGGCGCCGCTGATGCGGCTGGCGCTGATCCGCTGTGCCGCCGGCCGCTGGCTGCTGCTGTGGAGCCGCCATCATCTGGTGGTCGATGGCTGGTGCTCCATCCTGCTGCTGGACGAGGTGCTGGAGCGCTACCGCGCCCGTCTGGCCGGCGAGGCTCCCGTCCTGCCCGCCCGCCGCCCCTTCCGCGACCACATCGCCTGGACCCTGCGGCAGGACTCCAGCCGGTCGGCGGAGTTCTGGCGCGGCGCCCTCGCCGGGGTGGAGGGGCCCACGCCGCTGCCCCTGCTGGCCCCGGTGCCGGAAAGCAGCAGCGTCGTCCCGCTCAGCCAAACCGTCACGCTGGACGAGGCGGAGACCGCCCGGCTGACCGCAGCCGCGCGCGGCCTTGGCGTCACGCTGAACACGCTGGTGCAGGGCGCCTGGGGCCTCGTCCTGGCCGCCCGCTCCGGCCATGACGACGTGCTGTTCGGCGTCACCTCCGCCGGCCGGCCGGCCGATCTCGACGGCGCCGAGCATATGCTGGGCGTCTTCATCAACACCCTGCCGCTGCGCGTGCGCGCCCCCGGCCACCGCCGCCTCGGCGACTATCTGCGCGGCATCCAGGCCGACAACGCCGCGATGCGCGAGCATGAGCACAGCGCGCTGGCCGACATCCAGGCGCAGGCCGGTATCGGTCCGCTGTTCGACACGCTGCTGGTCTTCCAGAACCTTCCGATGCTGGAGGGCCGGCGCCGCCGGGTCGGCGCGCTCGAACTGCGCCAGCGCGCCAATGTGGAGCGCACCCATTACGGACTGACGGTGGAGGTCTTCCCCGGCGAGACGCTGGGCGCCACCATCGACGCCGACGCCCGCCGCATCGACGCCGCCTCGCTCACGCGGATCGCCGAGGGCTTCTGCACCGCCCTGCTGTCGCTCGCCCGCGGCGCCGCCACCCCGCTGGCCGCCCTGCCGCGCATGGGCGAGGCGGAGGCGCAGGCCTTGCGCCGCTGGGCCGTCACCCCCGCCCCCTACAGCCTGTCGCCGGGCTGGGCCGAGCGGGTCGCCGCCCGCGTCGCCGCCCACCCGGACCGCATCGCCGCGCGTTGCGACGGCGCCGCCCTGAGCTATGGCGCGCTCTGGCAACGGTCGGAGCGGCTGGCCCGCGGCCTCGTTGCCGCCGGTGTCCGCCCCGACGATGCCGTCGCCCTGCTCGCCCCGCGCGGGCTGGATCTGCTCTGCCTGATGGTCGCGGTGCTGCGGGCCGGCGGCGCCTGGGTGCCGCTCGACCCCACCCATCCGCCGGCCCGCTGGGCGCAGGTGATGGAGCAGGCCGGCACCCCGCTGCTGGTCCGCGACCCCGCCGTCTCCTGCGACCTTCCGGCCCTCACCCCCGTCGACCTGCTGGCCCGCGCCGATGCCGGCAGCCTGCCGTCACGGCCTGCCCGCGGCGACCAGCGCGCCTATGTGCTGTTCACCTCCGGCTCGACGGGCACGCCGAAGGGGGCGATGGTCACCCGCGACGGCATGGTGAACAACATGCTGGCGAAGCTCGACCCGCTCGGCCTGTCCGAGCGGGACGTGATCGCCCAGACCGCGCCTGCCTGCTTCGACATCTCCGTCTGGCAGACGCTGACCGCCCCGCTGCTGGGTGGCGTGGTGGAGATCGTCCCAGACGCGGTGGTGCGCGATCCCGACGCCCTGGCCGACCGGCTGGCGGCGGCCGGCGTGACGCTGTTCGAGCCGGTGCCGTCGCTGATGCGCACGCTGGCGGAGACCCGTGACGGCGATGGCCGCCCCCGCCCGCTGCCCGCCCTGCGCTGGGTGCTGCCGACGGGGGAGGCGCTGGGCGCCGCCGACGCCGCCGCATGGTTCGACGCCTACCCCGACGTGCCGCTGATGAACGCCTACGGCCCGGCCGAATGCGCCGACGACGTGGCCTTCCACCCGCTGCACGCCGCCCCTGCCAACGGTGCTGCCGCCCCCATCGGCCGGCCGACGGCGGGTGCGGAGCTGCGCGTCGTCGATGGCGACCTCTCTCCCGTGCCCCTCGGCACGGTGGGGGAGATCGCCGTCGGCGGTGTCGGCGTCGGCCGCGGCTATCTCGGCGATCCGCGCCGCACTGCCGCCGCTTTCGTGCCCGACCCGGAGGGGGTTCCGGGTGCCCGCCTCTACCGCACCGGCGATCTCGGCCGCTGGTCGGCCGACGGCGTGATCGACTGGGCCGGACGCAGCGATTTCCAGATGAAGCTCCGCGGCTTCCGCATCGAGGCCGGCGAGGTCGAAGCGGCGCTGGAGCGCCATCCCGCCGTCCGCCGCGCCGCCGTCCACATCCGCGCCGACCAGCTGACCGCCTGGTGGGAAGCGTCGGACGGGACGGCCCCGCCGCCGGACCTCGCCGCCCACGCCGCGGCGCTGCTGCCGCCCTACATGGTGCCGACGCGCTGGGTGCGGATGACCGTCTGGCCGCGCAACGCCAACGGCAAGCTCGACCGCAAGGCGCTGCCCGACCCGGAGCAGCCCGCCGCCACGGCCGCCGAGCCGCCCGCCACGGGGACCGAGCGCCGTCTCGCCGCCCTGTGGCAGGAGCTGCTGCCCGGCGCCGCAATCGCCCGCGACGCCGATTTCTTCGCGCTCGGCGGCCATTCGCTGCTGGCCGCCCGGCTGGTTGCCCGGCTGCGCCGCGACGGCTGGCCCGGTCTGGCCCTGCGCAGCGTCTTCGATGCGCCGGTCCTGCGCGATCTGGCCGCCCGGCTCGACACCCTGTCTCTTCCGGCACCTGACGACATGCCCCCGCTGCGTCCGGTGGAACGGCGCGACGCCATGCCGCTGTCCCCCGCCCAGCAGCGGCTGTGGCTGGTCGACCGGCTGTCCGGCGGCGGCAGCGCCTATGTGATGGCGGCCTCGCTGCTGCTGACCGGCGAGCTTGATGGCGTGGCGCTGGAAACCGCGCTGAACGCGGTGGTCGCCCGGCACGAGGTGCTGCGCACCGCCTATCCCGAGCGCGATGAGGAGCCTGCCACCGTCGCCGCGCCGGCGCTGTTCGTGCCGCTTCCGCTGGAGGATCTGTCCGGCCTGCCGCCCATGGAGCGGGCGGCCTGCGCCCAGGCGCTGGCGGAGGAGGATGCCCGCACACCCTTCGACCTCGCCACCGGGCCGCTGCTGCGCGCCCGCCTGCTGCGGATGGAGCCCGGCCGCCACCGGCTGCTGTTCGCCATGCACCACATCGTCGCCGACGGCTGGTCGGTCGGCGTGCTGTGCCAGGACCTTGCCATCGCCTACCGCGCGGCGCTGGCCGGCCGGGCGCCGGACTGGGCGCCGCTGCCGGTGCAGTATGCCGACTATGCGGTGTGGCAGCGCAGCCTGCTGTCGGGCGAGCGCCTTGCCAAGCTGACCGGCTTCTGGCGCGAGCGTCTGTCCGGCGCGCCGACGGCGCTCGCCCTGCCGACCGACCGGCCGCGCCCGCCGGTCGCCGCCACCCAGGGCGGCAGCCTGCGCCTCGCCCTCGACCCTGCCCTGTTGGCGCGGGTGGAGGAGTGGGCGCGGCGCCGCGGCGCCACCGGCTTCATGGCTCTGCTCGCCGCCTTCACCGCCATGCTGCATGCGGAGACCGGCATGGACGACCTGCTTGTCGGCACCGACACCGCCGGACGGCCCGACCCCGCGCTTGAGGGGCTGGTCGGCTTCTTCGTCAATGTCGTGCCGCTGCGCTCCAGGCTGGAGCCGGGGGACAGCTTCGACAGCCTGCTGGACCGCACCGGCCGCATGGCGCTCGACGCCTTCGACCATGACGCCCTGCCCTTCGACCGCATCGTCGAGGCGGTCGGCGTGCCGCGCGACCGCAGCCGCAACCCGTTGGTCCAGGTGTTGTTCGTCCTGCAGAACACCCCCGGTCAAAATGCTTCGGGCGGCCCCCTTGAGCTGCCCGGCCTGACAATCGAGCAATCCCAGCCCACCGACCGCCAGTCCAAGTTCGACATGGCCCTGTTCCTGGAGCCGGAGCGGACCGCCGCCGGCCCGGCACTCGCTGCCGACTGGGTGTTCGCCAGCGCCCTGTTCGATCCGGCCACCGTACAGCGCTTTCACCGCAACTGGGTGGCGCTGCTGGAGCGCGCCGTCGCCGACCCCAGCCAACCCATCCGCCCCAACACCGATTCTGCCGGTCAGGAGTTCCACCCCATGGACCAGACCCGGCGCGCCAGCGCCTCGCCCACTTCCGACGCTTCCGTCCGCCGCTCCTTCCCCATGCCGGGCTCTGAATTCCCGATCATGCTGGAGCCCGCGACACCCGACCTCGATCCGGCCGCCTGGGCGCGCGACAACCGCGGACTGATCGACGGGCTGCTGCTGCGCCACGGCGCCATCCTGTTCCGCGGCTTCGCCCTGCCCGACCCGCAGAGCTTCGAGGCCTTCGCCGAGGCGATGGAGCCGACCGGCCTGTTCGGCTCCTACGGCGACCTGCCGAAGAAGGAGGGCGGGCGCAACACCTACCGCTCCACGCCCTATCCGGAGCGGCAGATGATCCTCTACCACAACGAGAGCAGCCATCTGGAGCGCTGGCCGCGCAAGCAGTGGTTCTTCGCCGAGCAGGTGGCGCCGGTCGGCGGCTGCACCCCGATCGTCGATTGCCGCGAAATGCTGAAGCGGCTGCCGGCCGATCTGGTGGCGACGCTGGAGGCGCGAGGGCTGCTCTATGTCCGCACCTTCACGCCGCGCCTTGATGTCGGCTGGCGCGATTTCTTCAAGACCGACGACCGCGCGGCTGTGGCGGCGCGTTGTGCCGCCGGCGGCATCGACCTGCGCTGGCTCGACGACGAGACGCCGCAGACCCGCACCCGCGGCCCGGCGGTGATCCGCCACCCGCTCACCGGAGAGCGCAGCTTCTTCAACCAGCTGCAACTCCACCACCCCGCCTGCCTGGAGCCCGACCTGCGCGAGGATCTCCTCGATCTGGTCGGCGTCGACCGGCTGCCGCGCAACGTGCTGTTCGGCGACGGCGAGACCATCCCCGACGAGACCATGGCGCTGATCGGCGAAACCTACGAGGCCTGCGCGGTTCGGTTCCAATGGCTGCGCGGCGACGCGGTGATGGTCGACAACATGCTGACCGCCCACGCCCGCGACCCCTTCGAAGGGCCGCGCCGCATCGTCGTCGCCATGGGCGCGATGGTGGAGCGGCAGGCCGTTACCGGCATCGAGGAGATGGCCTGATGACCACCAGTATGACCACCGACACCACCATCCCCGCCCTGCTGTCCGCCCTCGCCGCCCGCAGCCCCGATGCGCCGGCGCTGAAGGACGGCGACCGAGTCCTGACCTATGGCGCGCTGGACGCGCTGGTCGAGCGGCTGGCCCGCCACCTGCGCCGCGACGGCGTCGGACCGGAACAGCGTGTGGCCCTGGCCCTGCCGCGCTCCGCCGAACTGGTCGTCGCGCTCCATGCCGTCATGCGGGCCGGCGGCGCCTATGTGCCGGTCGATCCGGCCTGGCCGGAGGCCCGCCGCGCTGCGGTTCTGGAGGCCGCCCGGCCCTGCCGGCTGCTGACCGCCGCCGATGTCGCCGCCTTGCTGGAGGAGCGGGCGCCGGACGTCGCCCTGCCGCCGCCGGCACCGCGGGACGCCGCCTATCTGCTGTTCACCTCCGGTTCGACCGGCACGCCGAAGGGCGTGGTGGTCGAGCATGCGCAGCTTGCCGCCTATGTGGCGGGGGTGACGGACGCGCTCGGCCTGACCGCCTGCCGCCGCTTCGCCCTGACCTCCACCGTCGCCGCCGATCTCGGCAACACCACCCTGTTCGGGGCGCCGGCAGCCGGCGGCTGTCTCGTGGTGGCGGACGAGGCGACGATGACCGACGGCGCCGCCTTCGCCCGTTTCATATGGGACGAGGCCATCGACTGCCTGAAGATCGTGCCGTCGCATCTGGCCGCCCTGATCGACCGTCCCTCCCCGGTCCTGCCCGGCACCCTGATCCTTGGCGGCGAACCCGCAGTCCGCCCGCTGCTTGAGGCGATCCGCGCCGCGGCGCCGGCCTGCCGCGTCTTCAACCATTACGGCCCGACCGAGACGACCGTCGGCGTGATGGTGCATGCCCTGGCCCCGGACGCGCCGCTGCCGGACCGCCTGCCGCTCGACCGTGTGCTGGAGGGCAGCAGCATCCGCCTGCTTGGCGAAGAGGGTGAGCTGGTCATCGGCGGCGCGCAGGTCGCCCGCGGCTATCTCGACCGCCCGGACGACGCGGCCTTCTTCACCGACCCCGACGGCACCCGCTTCTACCGCACCGGCGACCGCGCCCGGATGCTGCCCGGCGGCGGGCTGGAGCTGATCGGCCGCATCGACGACCAGATCAAGATCCGTGGCTTCCGCATCGAGCCGGCGGAGGTCGAGGCCGCACTCCTCGCCCTGCCCGGCATCGCCCAGGCGGCGGTCAAGCTGTGCGGCACCGACCGGCTGGTCGGCTTCGCGGTCGCCACGGCCGGCACCACCCCCGACCCGGCCGCCCTGCGGGACGCCTTGCGCGCCCGCCTGCCCGACGCGATGGTCCCGGCGGAGATCGTCGTCCTCGGCAGCCTGCCGAGGCTCGGCAACGGCAAGATCGACCGCGCTGCCCTGCCCGATCCCGCAGCAGCCTCGGCCACCGGTTCGGCCGCCGTTTCGGGGCAGCCGGCCAACGACGCCGCCCCGCTGGAGACGCTGATCGCCGGCCTGATCGCGACACTGCTGGAGCGTGAGCGGGTCGCCGCGACCGACAACCTGTTCGACCTCGGCGGCCATTCGCTGCTGGTGATCAAGCTGGTGTCCCGCCTGCGCCGACGGCTGGGGGTGGAGGTGCCGCCGGGCCTCGTCTTCGACCACCCGACGCCCGCCGCCCTCGCCCAGGCCCTGCGCGCCACGGAAACCGAGCCGGGTCAACTCGACCGCGCCGCTGCGTGATCGCCCTCTCCCGCCCCACGACAAATACGGTACGCCTCCATGGCCGATACGCTCGCCCCCAGCCTGCATGACATCGCGCGGGGCTTCGCCCGGTTGCCGACGGACAGGCGGCGCGCTTTCCTCGACGCGCTGCGGGCGCGCGGCATCGCCTTTTCGCGGCTGCCGGTCCCCAGACGCCGGGGCGAGGCGGCGGCCCCTGTCCCGGCCTCTCCGGCGCAGCGGCGGCTGTGGACCCTTCACAGGCTCGACCCGGCATCGGCCGCCTACCATATGCCGGGCGCGTTCCGGCTGACCGGCACGGTCGACCCTGACGCATTGGAAACAGCGCTGAACGCGGTCTCGGCCCGTCATGAGATCCTGCGCACCGCCTACCGCGAGGACGGCGACGGACGTCTTTGGGCGATCCTGCTGCCCGACCGTCGCGTCCGCCTAAACCGGCACGACCTGACCGGCACCCCGGCAACCGCTCCCGACCTCGCCGAACGCCTCGCCGCCGCCCCGTTCGACCTGGAGCGCGACGCCCCCTGGCGCGCCGACCTGCTGCGCGTCGCGACCGACGAGCATTGGCTGCTGGTCACCCTGCACCACATCGCCGCCGACGGTGCCAGCATCGGCCTGCTGATGGCCGACCTCGCCACCGCCTACAACGCCGCCCGCCAGGGCCGTTCCCCGTCCCTGCCCGAACTGCCGGCGCAGCATGCCGACCTCGCCGTCTGGCAGGCGGCATGGCTGGAGGCCGGAGAAGGCGACCGCCAGACCGCCGTCTGGCGCGACACCCTGTCCGGCGCCCCCGCCCGCCTGACCCTGCCGGGCTTTGACACGGAGAGCCGCCACGACAACGACAGCGGCGGCGAGCGGAGCGCCACTCTTCCCCCGGCCCTCTCCGGCACGCTGAAGGAACTGGCCGCGCGCGAAGGCTGCACCCCCTTCACCGTCCTGCTGGCCGCCTACGCCCTGCTGCTCGGCCGGCTGAGCGGCCAGGAGGAGCTGATCGTCGGCATCCCGGTCGCCGGCCGCCGCCAGAAGGAGGCGGAGCAGGCCATCGGCTGCTTCGTCAACACCCTCCCGCTGCGCCTGCGCCTCCCCCCCGCCCAGCCCTTCCGCACCTGGCTGCACGAGGTCGCCCGCGCCGTCACCGCCGCCCAGGACAACCAGGACCTCCCCTTCGACGCCATCCAGGAGACGGTGCGGGCGGAGCGCGGCGCCAATCCACTGGTCCAGGTGATGTTCGATCACCGCCCGGCCCCGTTCGTCGCGGGCGGTCTCGACGGGCTGCAGGTGGAGCCGCTGGAACTGCCGGTACGCAGCGCCAAGTTCGACCTCGCGCTCGCCGGCACCGAGCGGCCGGACGGTTCGATCCTCGTCCGCCTCGCCCACCGGGGGGAAGCCGCTCCGGCGGACCGCCTGCTACGGCGCTGGCAGCGCCTGCTGACGCAGATCGCAGCCTCCCCCGACCGACCGCTCCGCGCCCTCGACATCCGTTGTGAGGACGACATCCGGGCCATCGCCGGCTGGTCCGTGGACACCGACTGGACCGGTTCCACGCCCGATCCAGTGCCCGTCCTGCTCGCCCGCCTTGCCACGGAGCGGCCGGACGCTCCGGCCATCCTGTTCGGCGACCGCATCGTGACCCGTGGCGAGTTGGACCGCCGGGCCAATCGCCTCGCCAACCGGCTGGTGGCACTCGGCGCCGGGCCGGAGCAGCGCGTCGGCGTCTGCCTGCCCCGTTCGCCCGATCTGGTCGCCGCCTTCCTGGCCGTGCTGAAGTCGGGCGCCGCCTTCGTCCCGCTCGACCCCGCCCATCCCGCCGAGCGCCGGCAGGCGATCCGCGAGGCCGCCGGCCTGTCGCTGCTGATCGCCGACAGCCCGCTCGACGGCGTGACCACCCTTCATCCCGAGGATGGAGCCGGCGCCCCGGACCATGCGCCCGACCATGCGCCCGCGGTGACGATCCACCCGCGAAGCCTCGCCTACGTCATCCACACCTCCGGCTCCACCGGCGCGCCGAAGGGTGTGGCGGTCGAGCATGGACCGCTCGCCATGCATTGCGTCGCCACCGGGGCCGTCTACGGCATGGGCGCGGACAGCCGCGAATTGCATTTCCTGTCCTTCACCTTCGACGGCGCGCACGAGCGCTGGATGACCGCGCTGGCCGCCGGCGGCGCCATCCTGCTGCGCGACGACAGCCTGTGGACGGCGGAGCAGACCTACGACGCCATCCGCCGCCACCGCCTGACCCATGCCGGCTTCCCGCCGAAATATCTCCAGCAGCTTGCCGCCTGGGCCGAGCAGCAGGGCGGCGAGCCGCCGCCGATGCAGCTCTATTCCTTCGGCGGGGAGGCGATGCCGCGCGCCGGGCTGGAGCGGCTGTTCCGCGCGCTGCGCCCCCGCCATGCCATCAACGGCTACGGCCCGACCGAGACCGTTGTGACCCCGCTTGTCTGGAAGGGCGACGGCGCCGGCCTGCCCGACAGCGCCTACGTCCCCATCGGCCGTCCGGTCGGCGACCGCAGCGCCCATATCCTCGACGACGATCTCAACCCGCTGCCCATCGGCGTTACGGGGGAGCTGTGGATCGGCGGCAGCGGCCTTGCCCGCGGCTATCTCGGCCGCCCGGCGGCGACCGCCGAGCGCTTCATCCCCGACCCCTTCGGCCGTCCCGGCGACCGCCTCTACCGCACCGGCGACCTTGCCCGCTGGCGCGAGGACGGCACCGTCGAGTTCCTCGGCCGCCGCGACCATCAGGTCAAGCTGCGCGGCTTCCGCATCGAGCTTGGCGAGATCGAGGCCCATCTGGCCGTCGAGCCCGGCGTGCGCGAAGCCGTGGTGGTGGCGCAGGAGACCGACGGCGTCACCCGCCTGATCGGCTATCTGGTGCCCAGCCCCGGTGCGCGGCCCGACCCCGCCGCCGTCGGCGCGGCGCTGGCGGCAAGGCTGCCTGCCCATATGGTGCCCGCCCGGCTGATGGTGCTGGACGCCATCCCCGTCACCCCCACCGGCAAGCTCGACCGCGCAGCATTGCCCGTCCCCCGCTGGGAAGCCGCAGCGCAGGTCGCTCCCTCCAATCCGGTGGAGGAGCTGCTGGCCCGGCTGTGGCGGGAGGCGCTGAACGCCGGGCGCATCGGCGTCACCGACAATTTCTTCGAGATCGGCGGCGATTCCATCATCGCGCTCCAGATCGTCGCCCGCGCCCGCGCCGCCGGCCTGCGCATCACGCCGAAGCAGCTGCTGGAACGCCAGACCATCGCTGCCCTGGCTTTGGTGGCGGAAGAGGCCGCCCCCGGGACTCCCACGGCGGAAGTCCCCGCCGGCCCGTCGCCGCTGGCGCCGATCCAGGCCTGGTTCTTCGACCAGCCGGTCCCCAACCGCAACCGTTGGAACCAGTCTGTGCTGCTGGCCGCGACCGTTCCGGTGGATGCCGCCCGGTTGGCGAGAGCCTTGGCCATGGTCGCCGGCCGTCATGACGCCCTGCGCCTGCGCTTCGCCCAAGCCGCCGACGGCAGCTGGACGCAGACCCACGCCGACGGCCCGGCCGCCATCCCGCTGGAGGAGGCGGACGCCGACGACGATGCCGCCGTCACCCGCCTGTGCGACGAGGCGCAGGGCCGGCTCGATCTTTCCGCCGGGCCGCTGATGCGGGCGCTGCTGATCCACAGGCCCGACGGCGGGCAGCGCCTGTTCCTGGTCGCCCATCATCTGGTGGTGGACGGCGTGTCCTGGCGCATCCTGCTGGAGGACCTCGCGGCGGCCCTGCAAGGCCCCTGCATGCTCGACCGGCTGCCCGCCACCGGCACGCCTTTCGCGCTGTGGGCGCGGCGTCTGGTGCAGGAGGTTCCCCGTTTCCTCGGCCAGCTCGACCATTGGCGCCACGCGCTCGACACGCCGCCGTTGCCGGTGGAGGGGCCGCTGTCGCTCAACACCCGCCGCCATGCCGTCACCCGCAGCCTGCGGCTGGATCGTACGCACACCCGCGCCTTGCTGACCGAGGCGCCGGCGGCCTACCGCACCCGCATCGACACGCTGCTGCTGACCGCGTTCACCCGCGCCGTGCAGCGCCGCTGGCCGGCCGACGCCCTGACCGTCCATGTCGAGGGCCACGGCCGTGAAGCCCTGTTCCCCGACATCGATGTCGGCCGCACCGTCGGCTGGTTCACCAGCGTCCATCCCGTCCGCCTCGCCCCGCCACCCGGCTGGGACGGCGCCATCCGCCACGTCAAGGAGGCGCTGCGCGCGGTCCCCGACGGCGGCATCGGCTTCAACCTGCTGCGCCATCTGGGTCCACCGGAAGCCCGTACCGCGCTGTCCGGCCGCCCCACCGCCTTGTCCTTCAACTATCTGGGACAGTTCGACAATGCCGCCGCCGAGGCACCCTGGCGGCCGGCCCTGGAGGAGTGCGGCGCCGGCACCGATCCCGACGCGCCGCTGGGCGCCCTGATCTCCATCGACGGGCAGGTGATGGCAGGGGAGTTGACACTACACGCCCGCGCCAGTGCCGCCCTGTTCGAGGACAGCGTCATCGCCGGCCTGATGGAGGATTTCCGCACCGCCCTGGCGGAGCTGACCGCCCATTGCGCCGCGGTTCCGCCCGGCCAGGCGACGCCGTCCGATTTCCCGCTGGCCGGCCTCGACCAAGCGCGGATCGACGCGCTGCCCATCGACGCCCCGGCCATCGCCGACATCCTGCCGGCGACGCCGATGCAGGCGGCGATGCTGCGCCACAGCGTCTCCACCCCATCCTCCGACGCCTATATGGTGCAGGTGTGGGCGACCATCGACCGGCTCGATCCCGACCGGCTGGCGGCGGTCTGGCGCGAGACGATCGCCCGCCACGACATCCTGCGCGCCGCCTTCGCCGACCTGCCGCAGGCCGATGGCAGCAAGCAGCCGCTGCTGGTCGTCGCCAAACAGGCCGACCTGCCGGTCACGCTGCTGGACTGGCGCGACGCCAGCGATCCCGACGCCGCTTGGGACAACTTGTGCGACGACGAGTTCCGCCGCCGCTTCGACGTCGCCCGGGCGCCGCTGATGCGGGTGACCCTGGTCCGCACCGGCCCGGCCACCCACCGCTTCCTGTGGACATGGCACCATGCGCTGCTCGACGGCTGGAGCATGTCGCGCCTGCTGGGCGACGTGCTGCGCCTCTATGACGGCGAGAGCGTGCCGCTGCCGCCGGTGCGGCTGCGCGATCTGGCCGGCTGGACCAAGGCCGCCGACGGCGCACGGGAACAGGCCGCGGCACATTGGCGGGCACAGTTGGCCGCCCTGCCCGCCCCCACCCGCCTGACCGCCGCCCTGGCCGCACCTGTCCCGCCTGAACCGGACGACGCCGAGGAACGCACCATCGACGCGCCGACCGTGCAGCGTCTCCAGCACCATGCCGGCGGGCGGAAGGTGACGCTGAACACGTTGGTCCAGGCGGCATGGCTGCGGCTGCTGGCAGCGGTCACCGGCCGGAGCACCGTCGCCTTCGGCGCAGTGATGTCGGGCCGCTCGGTCGAGATGCCGGGGATCGACCATGTCACCGGGCTGCTGGTCGGCGTCCTGCCGCTGGTCTGCGAGGTGAGCGATGCCGGGGAAAACGATGCCAAGGACGACGATGGCTGGCTGCGCGGCCTCTTCGACGCCAACATCATCGCCCGCCAGCATGAGCACGCCCCGCCGCCGGACCTGCAAAGCTGGACCGCCGCCGCCCCCTTCGACAGCGTGGTGATCTTCGAGAATTACCCGGTGGACGAGGCGCTGTGGCAGAGCGAGCGCGCCACCCTGTCGTTCCGCGACGTCGGCAATCGTGGCCGGATGGGCTGGCCGCTGACCCTGGTGGTGGTGCCGCGCGACACGCTGGTGCTGCGGCTGGAATATGACGGCGGTCTTCTCCGCCGCGCCGACGTGGCAGCCCTCGCCGACCGTCTGGTGGCGGAACTGGAGCGCTTCGCTGATGGCGGGACGGCGATGTGGGACGTCCCACAATAGCCTCGCAGAACGTGGGACGTCCCACATCGGCCCGCTACCGCCCTCCCTACCGCCGCCCGCCAAGCTCCCGCACCAGATCCACCAGCGCCCGCAGCCCCGGCGGCAGATGGCGCCGGCCTGAGTAGTAAAGACACAAGCCCGGAAACGGCTGGGTCCACTCCTCCAGAACGCGCAGCAGGCGGCCGACGGCGATGTCGTCGGCGACATGCCATTCCGCCAGATAGCCGAGCCCGAGCCCGGCGCGCACCGCGTCGAGCATCAGGCCGGCGTCGTCGAGGATCAGCGGTCCGGCGCCGTCGATGGCGACCGTCTCGCCATGGCGCTCGAACTCCCAGCGATAGAGGGCGCCGCTCGGCAGGCGGCTGCGGATGCAGCGGTGCCCGGCGAGGTCGGCCGGCGTCTCCGGCAGGCTGCGGCCGGCAAAATACTCCGGCGTGCCGACGACCGCGAAGCGGAGGTCGGGGCCGAGCGGGATGGCGATCATGTCCTGCGGCACCTGCTCCGCCAGCCGCAAGCCGGCATCGAAACCCTCCAGCACGATGTCGACCAGCTTCCCTTCGGTGACGATGTCGACGGTCATCTCGGGATAGCGGCGCAGATACTCCAGCACGACCGGCTTCATGATCATCCGCGCCGCCCCGGCGGAGCTGTTGATGCGCAGCGTTCCGGCGGGCGCCAGCCGATGGTCGGACAGCCGGTCGATGGCGGCGCGGATGTCTCGCAGAGCCGGGGCGGTTTCGGCGACGAACTGCTCGCCCGCCTGGGTCAGCGCCACGCTGCGCGTCGTGCGGTGGAACAGCCGCACCCCCAGCCGCTCCTCCAGCGCCGCGATGGCATGGCTGAGCGCCGAGCGCGACATCCCCAGTTCGGCCGCCGCGGCGCGGAAACCGCGATGCCGGGCAACGGCCTGCACGGCTTCCAGCTCCACCAGTCCGGTCACACTCATTGTCCCGATCCGTTCACCGATGCATGCGGGATTGTCCACCTTATCACCCAGCGGCCGCTGTGCCACCTGAATGGCCGACCCCCATTGACCGTTCCGGGAGAGCCCTATGCACGAGATCGACACCATCTATATCGACGGCCGCTTCGTCACCCCGCATGGAACCGAGCTCTTCGACCTGCACAACCCGGCGACCGGCGCCGTCACCGGCCGCGTCCGCCTTGCCGACGAGGAGGACGCGCAGGCCGCCATCGCCACCGCCAAACGGGCCTTTCCGGCCTTCTCCCGGACGGCCAAGGCGGAGCGGATCGCCCTGCTCCACCGGCTGGGCGACGCCGTTGCCGCCCGGCGCGACGATTTGCTCGACGCCGTGATCGAGGAATATGGCGCCCCGGCCTCGCGCGCCGCCTTCATGGTCGATCATCCGGTAAACGCCTTCCGCGAGACCGCCGAACTGCTCGCCGATTACCCCTTCGTCCGCCGGATGGGCACGGCCGAGGTCAGCATGGAACCGCTCGGCGTTGCCGGGCTGATCACGCCGTGGAACAGCAATGCCGGCTTCATCTGCGGCAAGCTCGCCACCGCGCTTGCCGCCGGCTGCACCGCGGTGATCAAGCCCAGCGAGATGAGCGCGCGCCAGACGCGGATCGTGACCGAGGCACTGCATGAAGCCGGTCTGCCGCCCGGCCTGTTCAACATCGTGACCGGCCGTGGCGAGCGGGTAGGGGCGGCGATCTCCAGCCATCCGGACGTCGCCAAAATCTCCTTCACCGGCTCCACCGCCACCGGCAAGGCGATCCTGCGCGCGGCGGTGGACAGCCTGAAGCGCGTCACGCTGGAGCTGGGCGGCAAGTCGCCGACCATCGTCCTCGACGATGCCGACCTGTCGCGGGCGATCCCGCTGGCGGTCGGCGCCGCCTTCATGAACAGCGGTCAGGCCTGCATCGCCGGCACCCGCCTTTTGGCTCCGCGCAGCCGCCTCGCCGAGATCGAGGCGCTGGCCAAGGCTGCGGTCGAGGCGGTGCGTGCCGGCGACCCGCGCGATCCGGCAACCACCGTCGGCCCGATGGTCAGCCGGACCCAGTGGGAGCGGGTGCAGCGCTACATCCGCGTCGGGGTGGAGGAGGGCGCCGTCCTGCTGGCCGGCGGGGAAGGGCGGCCGGACGGAGAAGGGGAGGGTCAAGGCGGCTGGTTCGTGCGGCCGACCCTGTTTACCGGCGTCCGCAACGACATGACCATCGCGCGCGAGGAGGTCTTCGGCCCCGTCCTCTCCATCATCGCTTACGAGGACGAGGAAGAGGCGGTCGCCATCGCCAACGACACCGTCTACGGCCTGCAGGCCTATGTGCTGGCGGGCGACACCGCCCGTGCCCGCCGGGTGGCCGGCCGCATCGTCGCCGGCCGGGTGCTGATCAACAGCCTTGCCCACGATCCGAAGGCGCCCTTCGGCGGCTTCAAGCAGTCCGGCATCGGCCGCGAATATGGCAGCTTCGGCCTCGACGCCTTCCTGGAGCCGAAATCGCTGCTGGGGGAGGGTGTTTAGTCGTCTCCGTCCAGAATGGCGTCGATCTCGGCCCGCAGCCGCACCAGCCGGTCGCGGTTGCCGGGGTCGAGATGGCGGCGCTGTTCGCGCACCACCGCCACGTCGCGCAGGATGCGCTTCACGCTGGCCTGCAAGGCCCGCACCGCCTCCTTCGCATCCGGCTCCTCGGCCGGCGCGTCCTCCGCGACGCCGCCGGTAACACCGCCTTGGGCATGGTCGCGCTTGGCCTGCCGCACCGCCTTGACGCTGGCGCCCTCCTTGGCCCGCTTCCACAGCCCGGCCTGCAACCCGGCGGGAGCGGCGGCGATCTCGATCATCACGGAGCGGGAGACATGGGCGAACCCGGTCGCATACTCCTCCCGGATCTCCTCCGGCAACCCCATGATCGCCAGCAGCTTGGTCACGTCGGTGCGGTCGCGCCCGACGACGGCGGCCAGCTCGTCATGGGTGTAGCCGTGCTTGTCGATCAGCCGGGCGAGCGCCGCCGCATATTCCACCGCGTTCAGATCGACGCGCTGGACATTGTCGATCAGCCCGATCTCATCAGGGTCGCCGGAGGTCAGGATGGCGAAGACCGTCTTGCGGCCCAGCATCTCGTGGGCGCGCACCCGCCGCTCGCCGCCGATCAGCAGATACTCGCCCTGGGGCAGGGGACGGACCAGGACCGGGTTCTGCAACCCGTGCCGCTCAATGGAGGCGGCGAGGCCGCGCAGCTCCGCCTCGTCGAAATGGCGGCGGGGCTGGTCGGGGTTGCGGTGGACGCGGGCGAGGTCCAGCTCCACCACATGCGGGAAGCCGGCCGAGGTGCCGAACAGCCGGTCGCTGCCCACCGTCAGCCCACCGGCCATACCCACGGCAGGCTCGGCCGCAGTGCCCAGCAGCTCGCGCGTCTTGCGTTCGAACTTACGCGACATGGGTCGTCTCCCGGTTCTGGGCATAGGCGCGGATCTGGCGCGCCACCTCGCGGAAGGTCTCGGCCCCCGGCGCCTTGGGATCGCCGGCCAGCGTGATCATGCCGGCCGCCGCGGCCTTGCCATAGACGGTGGCGCGCGGAATGGGATCGAAGACCGGCACCTGACCGGCGTAGGATTCGTGCAGTTCCTGCAACGTCGCGCGGTCCTGGGTCAGCCGGTCGTTGTACATGGTCGGGATGATGCCGGCGATGCGCAGGGCCGGGTTCACCCGGCGGCGGATGCGGCCGATGGTGTCGACCAGCCGCTTGACGCCCAGCAGGGCCAGCGCCTCCGTCTGCACCGGCACCACCACCAGTTCCGCCGCCGACAGGGCGTTGGCGGTCACCAGCCCGAGGTTGGGGGCGCAGTCCATCACCACGAAATCATAGGAGTGGCGGACCTCGTCCAGCTTCTCGCGCAGGATCAGCCCGCCGGTGGAATCGGCCGCCAGCTCGACGTCGGCATCGGCCAGCGACAGCCCGGCCGGCGCCAGATCCAGCCCGCTTTCCGCCGTCGGCATGATCACCGAGGTCAGCGGCTCTTCCGAGCGCAGCACGTAATAGAGGGTCTTGCGCTGCTGCTCCAAGGCGACGATGGCGGCGTTGCCGATGCCGACATGAACGGTGGCGTTGCTCTGGGAATCGCAGTCGATCAGCAGCACCCGCGCCCCGCCCTCGGTCAGGGCATAGGCGAGGTTGACGGCGGTGGCGGTCTTGCCGACGCCGCCCTTCTGGTTGGCCACCGCCAGATAAGTGGCGGAACGCGGCCGTTCGTCCGCCTTGTGGCGGGTCAGGAAATCGACGAGCTGCTGCGGGATGCGTTCCGCCCCGCTTTCCCAGCGGCTGATCCGCGCCTTGGTGTAGCTGCGGCCGAGTTGCCCGTTCAGCCAGTCGGCGAACTGCGTCTGGTTCTCGCCGCGGCGCTCGCGCAACTGGCGCATCTCGTCGCCTCCGCCACCCATGGACAGCACTCCCGTCATTCCCCTCGGATTCCGCCCCCCATCGGCGGCAGGGCGGAGTCTGAGCAAGTTGCCGGAACTTTGTCAATGGAGCCCTTGCGGAGTTGCAACAACAAATGCACCCCCGCGCCGCCGGTGGGCGGCGGGACTCACTCCTCCGCTTCGGCCGGCTGCTCGATTTTGGGCATCACCAGCACCTTGTCGATGCGGCGGCCGTCCATGTCGACCACCTCGAAGCGGACGCCGTTCCACTCGAACCACTCGCCGGCCTGCGGCACATGGCCCAGCCGGTGCAGCACCAGCCCCGCCAGCGTGTGGAAGTCACCGGCATCGCGCAGGCCGCGCACGCCGACCGTGTCCTCGAACTCGTCCACCGGCATCCAGCCCTCGACCAGCCAGGAACCATCCTCGCGCCGGATCGCGGCGGTCTCCACCGCCTCGCCGGCCTCCGGCAGGTCGCCGGCGATGATCTCCAGGATGTCGGTCAGCGTGACCAGCCCCTCGATGCTGCCATACTCGTCGACGACCATCGCCAGATGGTGGCCGGAGTTCTTCATCAGGTCGAGCAGCTTCAGGATCGGCGTGCCGTCATGCACCACCAGCGGCTTGGCGACCCCGGCCTCCAGGTCGAAGGGGCGGCCCTGGACGACGGTGCCCAGCAGGTCGCGGGTGTGGACGACGCCGACCAGCTCGTCGAGCGCGCCGCGGCACACCGGATAGCGCGAATGGCCGAAGCTGCGGATCGCCTCCAGCAGTTCGGACTGCGGCTTGCCCAGATCGAGCCAGGCGACGTCCGGCCGGGGGATCATGATGCTGCGCACCGTGCGGTCGGCCAGCCGCAGCACGCCGTCGATCATCTCCTTCTCCGCCGGGGCGAAGACGCCGCTTTCGGTGCCCTCGGAGATCATCGAGCGGACCTCCTCCTCGGTCACCGTCTCCTCGCGTGCGCCATGCAGGCCGAGCAGCCGCAGCAGCAGGTCGGTGGAGGCGCCGAGCAGCCAGACGAAGGGGGCGGCGATGCGGGACAGCATGCGCATCGGCGGGGCGATCAGGGAGGCGACCCGCTCCGGGTTCTTCAGGGCGATGCGCTTGGGGATCAGCTCGCCCAGCACGATGGACAGGTAGGTGATGACCACCAGCACGCCGCCGACGCCGAGGATCTCGCCCTTGCCGGCCAGGGCGGGGAAGCTTTCGAGCCACTGGCCCAGCCGGTCGCCCAGCGTGGCGCCGCCATAGGCGCCGGCGACGACGCCGACCAGGGTGATGCCGATCTGGACGGTGCTGAGGAAGCGGCTCGGCTCCTCAATCAGCCGCAGCGCCGTCCGCGCGCCGCGGTCGCCCTGGTCGGCAAGATGCTGGAGCCGGGCCTTGCGCGAGGAGACGACAGCCAGCTCGGACATGGCGAACACCCCGTTGAGGAGCGTCAACGCAACGATGATGGCGATCTCAAACGAGAGCATCGAAGGATTCCTTGGAAGAATGGGCATGAGTCGTCGCGCGGCCGGCGCCTGGGGCACCCCGCGTTCGACAGAACAGGTGACGATAAGAAGAGCCGGCAGCGTAATGCGCGTCAGGCATCGGTCGGGCCATGCACCAAGCCGGGCAGCATGGGAACGACCGGGTCGCTCATGCAGGACGATGTGGGTGCGCCGCGGGCGACCGGAAATCCGATCCCCCGCGGCCATCTGGGGCCGCTTGGCGAAGTGTTCATCGGGTCCCCGCCTGCCGGGCAGGGCTGCTCCATCCTGGTTGCGCGCTGCCCGGCATGTGGTGTCGGTTCAGCCCTTTGCAAGATCCGGCCGGTCGCCTGCCGCCCGCACCTCGGTGAAGACGCGGCGGATCTCCGGGAAACGCTCCTTCACCCGGCGTTCGATGCGGGCCAACGTCCGCTCCACCTGACCGGCGCTGACCTCGTCCCGCACATCCAGGCTGAGATTGACGATCACCACCTTGGGGCCGAGATGGATGGTCAGCACCTCGTTCACACGGTCGACCGCCGCCTCCTCCCGCGCCAGGGCGCGCACCCCATGGACGAGGTCGGGGCGGGCGGCCTCGCCGATCAGCAGGCTCTTCGTCTCATAGGCGAGGAAGGCGGCGGTGGCGGCCAGCACCAGCCCGATCAGGATCGACCCGACGCCGTCATAGACCGGCTGGTCCAGCAGCAGATCCGCCGACAGGCAGGCGGCGGCGATGATCAGCCCGACCAGGGCGGCGCTGTCCTCGAACAGCACAATGAAGACGGTCGGGTCCTTGCTGGCATGGACGGTCTCGAACACGCCGGCCTCGCCGCGGTCGGCATTGAAGGCGCGCAGCGCCACAACCCAGCTGATCGCCTCCATCACGAAGGCGACGCCCAGCACGACGAAGTTGATCCAGGCCGACTCCACCGGCTGCGGATGGAGGATCTTCTCCACTCCTTCATAGATGGAGACCACAGCACCGCCGGCGAAGATCACCAGCGCCACGACGAAGGTCCAGAAATATAGCTCGCGCGCGTATCCGAAGGGGTGGCGCTCGTCGGGCGGCTTCTTCGACCGCTTCAGCCCGACCAGCATCAGCGCCTCGTTCCCGGTATCGACCAGGGAGTGGACCGCCTCGCTCAGCATCGACGCACTGCCGGTGATCAGCGCCGCGACGAACTTGGTGACGGTGATCGCCAGATTGGCCGCGATGGCGGCAAGGACGACCTTCCCCGATTCGCCGTCTTCCGTCTCCCCCGCCGATACCGCACCGGAGGTGTCGGCCCCGGATATTTTGGTCCCGGATATTTTGGCCGTCGCGTCCCGCATCCTGTCGCCCCCCTCCGGCCAGTCAGGCCCCAGGGCAAGGAAACTCCGCTGCGTGCCGGCCTGTTCCCTGACACCCTGTTGCCAGTTGGCCGGATTCCTGAACCTTGGTGACGCTGCGGGGGGCATGGGACCGGTCCGGGTTTGAACTTTGGTGACGCAGACATCTGGACCGACTCGGCGTGACTCCTGAACTTTGGTGACGCTGTGGGCTCGCGGGGCTTGAACTTTGGTGACGCTGCGGGCCTCGACTCGACGTGGAGTCGACTCGACCGGGCGTTTGAACTTTGGTGACGCTCGGACTGTGGAACCCGATGACGGGCAAGGATGCAAACGTGACTTGACCTCGTCGGGCTGTCTCGCGAAAACAGGTTTCTATTGAAATCAAAGACTTGTCAGGAGATTGCCTGGATCCGTGCCTTCGCGGGGACGACGGGGAGCGCGTGACCTTCACCGAGCAGCGGGTCGGACCAGCGGGGAGCAGCCCATCACTCCCCCATCCCTAGCCGCTGGAATCCTTGAACTTTGGTGACGCTCCGCAGAGCCCGAACCTGGAATCACACCCCGAATCGACAAGGCGAGCGTCACCAAGGTTCAAACCAACGGCCCGTTCCCTGCCGCGATTCGTCCACAGGCGCCCGAGTCTTCCCCATGAACTCTGGTGACGCCTGCCTTGAACTGTGGTGACGCGACTCGGACTTATCCCCTGAACTTTGGTGACGAATCTAATAGTTGATTCCAAATAGGTTCCAAATAGCCTGCGTCACCAAGGTTCAAATTGCCTTCGGCGCGATCCGGGGTGTTGTATCTGGCAGGTTCGGTCATCGGCCCGTCACAGGACGGTCATGGTCGCCAAAAGCTGGAGGTCGCCATGGGCAGCATTCATCGTTTGATCGAGACACACGGACGCGACGGCGCGCTGGCCCTCGTTTCGGACGAGGAACGGCCGCTGATCGACATCGCAGCGGCGGTCCAGGCCGCTGAAAACGGCAAGCTCGGCATCACTTATGCCGGATTCTGCCAGACCGCGCTGCCACACCGCCAGCTTCCCGACGACCAGCACTGGGAACGGCCCGGCCATAAGGTGAAGCTGGTCATCCAGCCCGGCGTGATCGAGGACCGCAACGGAGTCACCCGCCGAATCGGCGTTCCCTACGGCAGCCGGGCCCGCATGATTCTGCTCTATCTCCAGACCCGTGCGATTCAGACCGGGAATCCGGAGGTCGAGCTTGGCGGCTCCATGCATGACTGGCTGAAGCGCATGGACATCCCGATCTGCGGCAAGGCCTATCGCGACGTGGAGGACCAGGCGGCCCGCCTGTCCGCCTGCCACCTGACCTTCTTCACCGACGCCGACGGCGGCCGGCGGCAGAGCAAGGAATCGATCGTCGCCGACGCCATCCAGCTGCGCCGGCCCGACGACCGCCAGGGCACCCTGTTCACCGAGACGGTGCGGCTCAGCGACAGCTTCTTCAAGGCCCTGCGCGAGCACCCGGTTCCGGTGGCCGAAGAGGCCCTGAAGGCGATCAGCGGCAAGTCGATGGCGCTCGACGTCTATATCTGGCTGGCCTACCGCCTGCATTCGCTGGACAAGCCGACACCGATCACCTGGGCGGCGCTGCATGGGCAGTTCGGCGCCGGCTATGCCCTGGTCCGCCAGTTCAAGACCAAATTCATCCCGAACCTGAAATACGCCATGGCCGCCTATCCGGACGCCCGTGTCGAGGAATCGGGCGAGGGGCTGATCCTCCACCCGTCGCGCCCGCCGATCAACGAGCGGGTGGTGGCGCGCATCGCCTGACGCCATTCCGATTCTTGAACTTTGGTGACGCAGACCGCTCCGATTCCTGAACTCTGGTGACGCCACGCCCTTCGGACTACTCCTTTCCGGATTCCCGTCACCAGAGTTCAAGAATCGCCGCCGACGCACCGCAGCCGAGCCGTTATCCCCGGCCCGCCGTCACATCGCGCAGATAACCGCGTGGCAGCGAATCGTTCAGCCCATCGACCCCGGTCTGCACCGCACGGGCGAGTGCTGTTCGGGCCAGCACCACCAGCAGGTCGGTCTGGGTGATCATCCCCAGCACCCGCCGGTTCCCGTCGACGATCACCACATCGTGGGTGCGGCCGTCGGACAGCCGGCCGAGCAGGCCGAAGACCGGCGTGTCGGGCAGTTCGGTCGCCGCCGGCACCATCACGCTGGCGACCCGCGACCCATGGTGCAGGGCATCGCCGTGCGACAGCTGCTCATGCCCGACGATGCCGACCACGGCATTCTGCCCATCGACCACCGGCAGGGTGCGGAAGCCGTGCTCCAGCAGCCGGGCGCGGGCCAGCTGGGGATGGGTGTCCGGCGTCACGGTGACGAGGTCGCGCGACATGATCTCGCGACAGGTGATATCGGCATGCAGCCGCTCCAGCGCGTGCAGCTCGGCATTGACCAGCAGGGCGCCCAGGTCGTCGCGGCTGACGTCCAGCGTCTCGGCCAGCGTGCGCAGCGCACCGTCGACATCGCCCTGGGTCAGGCCGGGCCGCAGCTGCGGCGGCGGATCGCTGGTGCGGTGGGTGTTGACCGGCTTGTGCGGGTAGCGGTGGCCGGAGAGCCGGTGGAACATCAGCCCGGCGGTCAGCAGCAGGATGGAGTTCACCGCGACGGGGAAGAAGGCGAACTTGATGCCCATCTCGGTCACCGCCGGCCCGCCCAGCACCGCGGTCAATGCCGCAGCACCACCGGGCGGATGCAGGCAGCGGGTCAGCGACATGGTGGCGATGGCCAGCGCCACCGCCGCGGCCCCGGCCAGCATCGGGTCGGGGATGACGGCGGCGACCAGCACCCCGACGATGGCCGACAGCGTGTTGCCGCCGACGATCGACCAGGGCTGCGCCAGCGGACTGGCCGGCACGGCGAACAGCAGGACCGCCGACGCCCCCATCGGCGCCACCAGGACCGGCGCGCTCGACATGTAGGCCAGCATGTTGCGGCAGAGCAGCCCCGTCGCGGCGATGCCCAGCAGCGCGCCGCAGCAGGCGATCAGGCGGTCGCGCAGCGTGGCGCCGGGCAGGATCGGCCGGAACACCAGCGCCCCAAATCCCGCCAAGCGTTCACGCAGGGCGGCAAGCTTTCCCCCGGTCATTCGGTTCCCATTCCCCCCAGTCCAGAATTCTGATTACCCAAGCGGCACTTTGCCCATTCGGGCGGCAAAGTCGGGGCAGGCTAAAACCTCAACAGAACTTGAGGTCAAGCGGAAAAGCCGACAGACTGGCGGGACGGAGGGTTGCAGGAGAGGGGAGGGCCGCAATGCTGTCGCCGGAGGAGTACGACAAGGACCTGACGGTGGGGGAGGTGGCGCGCCGGTCCGGCGTGGCGGTCTCGACCATCCATTTCTACGAGGCGCAGGGTCTGATCAAAAGCTGGCGCAACCCCGGCAACCAGCGCCGCTTCTCCCGCGACGTGCTGCGGCGGGTGGCGGTCGTCAAGGTGGCGCAGCGGCTGGGCATCTCGCTCGCCTCCATCGCCGACGCGCTGAACGCCCTACCGGAGGACCGCACCCCGACCACCGCCGACTGGCGCCGCATGTCGGAGCGCTGGCGGGAGGATCTCGACGACCGCATCGCCAAGCTGACGAAGCTGCGCGACAATCTGGACGGCTGCATCGGCTGCGGCTGCCTGTCGATCCGCGACTGCCCCCTGCGCAACCCGTGGGACGAGCTTGGCGATGGCGGGGCAGGGCCACGGCTGCTGGATCCGGCTTAGACTTGCCGTCACCAGATCCGGCTGTCCCACATTAAAAGTGGGGTCCATACGAAAATAAGGGGTGAAGCCGGCGCGGCGATGGTCCATGGAAGCGGCCGTCACAAGACCCATTCGTCGCCTCAGGGGATCCACAAGGGTGATCGTCGTCAATCCGCGGCCGCGCTCCGAAGGCCGTTCCGCCGTCCATACCCGCCCGCTGCTCCGCACTCTGGCCGGCTGCCTGTCGCTCGTGGCCGCCGTCCTGCTGTCCGCCCCGGCACTCGCGCTGTCCCAGCCGGACACCGCGGCCAAGCAGGCCTATCTGGTCGATCTCTCCAGCGGCGAGGTGCTGCTGGACAAGAACGGGACGGTGCGAATGGCGCCGTCCTCGATGACCAAGATGATGACGGCCTATCTGACCTACGACGCTCTGATCCATGGCCGGACGACGCTCGACACCAGCTTTCCGGTCAGCCAGAGCGCCTGGAAGATGGGCGGCTCGCGCATGTTCCTGAAGCTGGGCAGCACGGTGCGGGTGGAGGATCTGCTGCGCGGCCTGCTGATCGACAGCGGCAACGATGCTGCCGTGGCGTTGGCGGAAGGGCTGGCCGGCAGCGAATCCGCCTTCGCCTCGATGATGAACGCCAAGGCGCGCGAGTTGGGGATGGCCGACAGCCATTTCATGAACGCCAGCGGCTGGCCGGATCCGGGCCACTACACCACCGCCCGCGATCTGGCGACCCTCGCCACCCACCTGATCCGCGATTTTCCGCAGTTCTACCACTATGAGTCGGAGCGGAATTTCACCTGGAACGGCATCCGCCAGGGCAACCGCAACCCGCTGCTCTACCACCCCGTCAGCGTCGACGGCATCAAGACCGGCCACACCGAGGTCGGCGGCTATGGCCTGACCGCGTCGGGGGAGCGCAACGGGCGCCGGCTGGTGCTGGTGGTCAACGGCCTGCCCAGCCCGCAGGCCCGCAACGACGAGCCGACCCGGCTGCTCGACTGGGCCTGGAACAGCTTCAAGCTCTACCCCCTGCTGCGCAAGGGCGAGCTGGTGGAGCAGGCCCCGGTGTGGATGGGCGAGGAGGACAGCGTTCCGGTGACGGTCGCCGACGACGTGACCGTCACCATGGCGCCGGCCGACCGCAACAGCCTGCATGTCGTCGCCACGCTGGCCGAGCCGCTGCCGAGCCCGGTCCATCGCGGCGATGTGGTCGGCCGGCTGCGCATCGACTATGACGGCGCCGTCCGCCGGCAGGTCGATCTGGTCGCCGGCGCCGACGTCCCGGCCTCCAGCGGCCTGACTGCGCTCGGCCAGCGGCTGGGACATCTGCTGCCGTGAGCGGCGGCTCCCTCTCCCGGGGCGGGAGAGGGCTCTACCTTTCCGCTCAATCCACCTTCAGCGTGATGGTGCCCATGGTGCCGTAGCGGGCGACCGAGCGGCTGCCCGGCTCGACGAAGATGGTGCCGGTGCAGGAGCCGGTGGTCACCACCTCGCCCTCATGCAGGCCGCCGAAGCTGCGGGCGCCGACATTGGCCATCCACACCAGCAGGCGGACCGGATCGCCGGCGCTGTTGCCGCCGACGACATTGACCCTGGTCTCGCCGTCGATCTCCAGCGTCACCGTCTCCGTCACCGGGTCGAGCGCGCGCCAGTCGGCGATGGCCGGGCCGACGATCAGGGCGCCATGGTTGAACTGGTCGGCCATGTGGCTCAGCCGGTCCTGGCTGCCGAAACCGGCGAAGCGGGTGTCGACGATCTCCCAGGCGGGATGGACCGAGGCGACGGCGGCCAGAACCTCTTCCCGGCTGTAGGGCTGCTCGCGCACCGGCAGGTCGCGGGCGAAGCGGTAGGCGATCTCCGCCTCCACGCCGATGACCTGGAACAGCTTGGCCGGCAGGTAATCGGTGTTCTCGAAGACGGTGGCGGCGTTGATCGGCGCGCGGAACGGCTCGGCGTCGGGCGTGGCGGCGCCGACCTTCCAGGCGGTGACGGGGCCCAGGCGGCGGGCGACGGCGTCCTGGATCTCATAGGCCTCCGCTTCGGTGGCGGGGCGGTTGTCCAGCCCGGTCAGCCACTGGCGGGTCTCGCGCGCCTTGATCAGGGCCTCGACGGTATCGGTCATGACTAGTCTCTGTGATGGAGGGAAGAGGAGGGGGAGCCGCAGGATTGGCGGACGACCAGCCGGCCCGGCAGGATGATCCGCTCGGGCGGGCCCTGCGGGTCGGCGATCCGGCGCAGCAGCAGCCGGGCGGCCTCCTGACCGATCTGCCTTGCGGAGGTGGCGACGGTGGTCAGCGCCGGCCGGCTGAGCGCCGCTTCCGGCACGTCGTCGAAGCCGGTAACGGCCAGATCGCGCCCGGCCCTCAGGCCGCGCGCCTCCAGCCCCAGCATCAGCCCGAGCGCCACCACGTCGTTGTAGCAGAGCGCCGCAGTGGGTGTCTGCGGCCTATTCAGCAGATCGTCGGCGATCCCGGCACCCGACCGCCGGGTCAGCGGGCAGCGCAGAACCAGATCGTCGGCCAGCCCATGCCGCCGCATCGCCGCGGTGAAGCCGGCATGGCGCCCGGCATAGGCGGAATGGTCCAAGGTGCCGCCGACGAAGGCGATCCGCCTATGGCCCAGCGCGACGAGGTGATCGACGACCGTCTCGATGCCCGCTTGATAATCGACCCCGGCATAGTCCCGCCCCCGGTCGGCGGCGAGGCTGTCCGAGACGAAGCGCAGCGCCTGCACGCAGGGCAGCCGCCAGCCGTCAAGCCGGTCGAGCAGCCCGCTGTCCGTCCCGGCGGCCGGGCAGAGGATCACCCCGTCTACATTGTGCTCCCGCATCCGCTGGAGGAAGCGGTCCTGCCGCTCCGGCTGCTCGGCGGTGTTGGCGATGAAGGCGACGAAGCCTTCGGTGTCCAGCACGTCGTCGACCCCCGCCGTCAGCTCGGCATAGAAGGGGTTGTTCAGTTCGCAGACCAGCAGCCCGACCGTCTGGGTGCGGGCGGCGCGCAGGTTGGCGGCGCCGCGGTTGTAGATGTAGCCGAGCGCCGCCATGGAGGCCTGGACCCTCTCCCGCGTTTCCGCCGCCACCAGCGGGCTGCCACGCAGCACCAGCGACACGGTCGAGCGCGACACCCCGGCATGGCCGGCAACCTCCATCAGGGTGACGTTGCCCGGCTGTTCTCTATCGCGCGGCTTGGCCACGGCGGAAGCGCCTCACACCACGGCGGTCGGCGGCGGCCGGCCGGCGAAGAAGGCCTCCAGATTGTCGAGCACCAGCTGGCCCATCGCCATCCGAGTCTCCACCGTGGCGCTCGCCTGATGCGGCTGGAGCACGACGTTGTCGAGGCCGTAGAAGCCTTCCGGCACGTTCGGCTCGTCAGCGAAGACATCCAGCGCGGCGCCGCCGATCCGGCCCTCGGTCAGGGCCGCCAGCAGCTCCGGCTCGTCCACCACGCTGCCGCGGGCGACATTGACCAGCAGCCCGTCCGGCCCCAGCGCGTCCAGCACGGCGCGGCCGACCATGTTGCGGGCGTCCGGCCCGGCCGAGGCCGCGACCATCAGGATGTCGCTCTCCCGCGCCAGATCGACCGGCGAGGCGACGAAGCGGTAGGACACACCGTCGCGCGGCTTGCGGTTGGTGTAGGCGATGGTCATGCCGAAGGCTTCGGCCCGCTTGGCGATGGCCTCGCCGATGCGGCCCAGACCCAGCACGCCCAGCCGCTTACCGCTGACCTTGCGGGCGAGTGGCAGCTTGCCCGTCGGCCATTGGCCGGCGCGGACGAAGCGGTCGCCCACCATCATTCGGCGCGAGCCGGCGATCATCAGCCCGATGGCGAGATCGGCCACATCGTCGGTCAGCACGTCCGGCGTGTTGCTGACGCGCACGCCGCGGCTGCGGCAATGCTCCAGATCGACCGCATCGGTGCCGACGCCGTTGATGGCGACGATCCCCAGATGGGGCAGCGCATCGACCACCGCGTTCTTCACGCCGGTCCCGCCGCCGGTGACGACGGCGCGCACCCGGCCGGCGACCTCTGCGATCAGCCGGTCGCGGTCAGGGGCGGCCGACAGGCGGTGGACGGTGTAGGCCGCATCCAGAGCCTGCTCGATGGCGGGCATCATGGGTTCGATCAGCAGGATTTCTGGCAGCAGAATTTCGGGCTTCATCGCAATGTGTCCTTGGTGGAACGGCGGGTGCCTAGTGCGCGAGGATCTGGCCGAGGAAGCTCCGCGTCCGCTCCGATTTCGGGGCGGTGAAGAACTCCTCCGGCGTGTTCTGCTCGACGATCTCGCCGCGGTCCATGAAGATGACGCGGTGGGCGACCGATTTGGCGAAGCCCATCTCGTGCGTCACGCACAGCATGGTCATGCCGTCCTCGGCCAAGCCGATCATGGTGTCCAGCACCTCCTTGACCATCTCCGGATCGAGGGCCGAGGTCGGCTCGTCGAACAGCATCACCTTCGGGTTCATGCAGAGCGACCGCGCGATGGCGACGCGCTGCTGCTGGCCGCCCGACAGCTGGCCGGGGTATTTGTCGGCCTGTTCGGGGATGCGCACCCGCTCCAGATAACGCATCGCGGTGGCCTTCGCCTCGGCCTTGGTGGTGCCGCGCACCTTCAACGGCGCCAGCATGCAGTTCTCCAGCACGGTCAAATGCGGGAACAGGTTGAAACTCTGGAACACCATGCCGACCTCGCGCCGGACCAGGTCCAGCTGGCGGTGGTGCGGGCCGAGTTCGACGCCGTTGACGGTGATGCGGCCCTTCTGGTGGCGTTCCAGCTGGTTGATGCAGCGGATCAGTGTCGATTTTCCCGATCCGGACGGGCCGCAGATGACGATGCGCTCGCCCCGGTGGACCTCCAGGTCGATGTCCTTCAGCACCTGGAACTGATCGTACCATTTCTGAACGCCTTCCATGCGGATGACGACATCCGCGCTCATTGGAGGCGCCACGCCGTTGCGTGTCGGTTCGGTCGCCAGTGCCATGGTCCTGTCCTCCACCGGGGTTTGCGCTTCGCCTGATTTATGACTCGCTGGCCTCAGGACTTGCTGGCGGTGACCGCCGCCGGCAGGTCGGTGCCCAGCCACTTCTGGTGGATGGCGTTCAGCTCGCCGTTCTTCTTCACGGTATCGAGGAAGCCGTTGACCCAGCCCATCAGCTTGTCCTGGCCCTGGCGCAGCGCCACGCCCTGGACCTGGCTCTTGAGGACGAACTTCATCTCGTAGTTGGCCTGGGGTGCCATCGTCTTGATCTGCTGGGCCACCACGTTGCTGACGCCCAGCGCTTCGACCTGACCGGACAGCAGGGCCTGCACGGCGCTGGCGTCGTCGTCGAAGCGCATGATGCGGGCGTCCTTCGGCGCCACCGCGGTCAGCGACTGGTCTTGCGTGCTGGCACGGGCGACGCCGATGCTCTTGCCCGACAGATCCTCGGCCTTGGCGACCGGCGACTTCTGCGGGGCAAGCAGCCCGATTTCGATGGCGGCATAGGGCTCGGAGAAGGCGACCTGCTTGGCGCGCTCCGGCGTGATGCCGAGCGAGGCGACAAGCACGTCGACCTTGCCGGTCAGCAGGTAGGGGATGCGGTTCGGACCGGTCACCGGCACGATGTCCACCGGCACGCCCATGTGCTTGGCCATCAGCTTGGCGACGTCGGCGTCATAGCCGTCCGGCTTGCCGTCGGAGCTGGTGATGCCGAAGGGTGGGAAATCGACCAGCATGCCGATGGTCAGCTTGCCCTTGCCCTTGATGTCCTCGACGCTCTGGGCGTGAGCGGTGGCGGTCAGGCCAACTGCGGCGGTCATCAGGGCGCCGGCGACGACGAGACGGCGGGTGACGGTGAAGGCCATGGGTGTTTCCTCCGAGTGCGTGCGTTTATTGGGGCTTCAACGAGAGGGTGCTGCGTAGCGGGCTTCCAGCCGCCGGCTCAGCAGCGACAGTGGCCAGCACAGCGCGAAATAGATCGCGGCGACGATGCCGAAGACCAGGAAGGGCTGGAAGGTGGCGTTGTTGACGATCTGGCCGGCGCGGGTCAGCTCGACGAAGCCGATGATGGCGGCCAGCGAGGTGCCCTTGATCACCTGCACCAGATAGCCCACGGTCGGCGGCACCGCGACCTTCACCGCCTGCGGCAGGATCACGTAGCGCATCAGGCCGGGGTAGCGCAGGCCGAGCGACGAGGCCGCCTCCCACTGGCCGCGCGGCACCGACTGGATGCAGCCGCGCCAGATCTCGCCCAGGAAGGCGCTGGTGTTCAGCGTCAGCCCGACCGCCGCGGCGACCCACGGGCTCATGTCGATGCCGATCACGGTGGCGCCGAAGAAGACGAGGAACAGCTGCATCAGCAGCGGCGTGCCCTGGAACAGCTGGATGTAGCCGGTAGCGAGCAGGCGCAGCGGCTTTACGTCCGACGTGCGGCCGAGCGCCACGAACAGCCCGACGATGCCGCCGCCGATGAAGGCGATGACCGACAGCATCAGCGTCCACTGCACGGCGCTGAGCAGGAACAGGAACTCGTTGTACCCGAAGGCGCGGATCATCGCTCGGTCCCCCTTCAGCGCCGGTCGACGGAATAGGCGAAGGCCAGCCGGTAGATGCCGGCGAACAGGGCCGAGAACATCAGCGCCAGCACCAGATAGACGCCGGTCACGACGATGTAGATCTCGAAGCTGCGGAAGGTCTGCGACTGGATGTTGTTGGCGACCGAGGTCAGCTCGTCGGCGGAGATGGCGGACACCACGCTGGAACTCAGCATCAGCAGGATGAACTGGCTGGTCAGCGCCGGATAGACCGTGCGCAGCGCCGGCTTCAGCACGATGTAGCGGAAGACCTGCAGCGGCCTGAGGCCGAGCGCCAGCCCCGCTTCGATCTGGCCCTTGTGGATGGACTCGATGCCGGCGCGGATGATCTCGGTCGCGTAGGCGCCGACATTGACCACCATCGCGATCAGCGCCGCCATGTCCGGCGACAGCCGGAGCCCGACGGTCGGCAGCCCGAAGAAGATCAGGAAGATCTGCACCAGGAAGGGCGTGTTGCGGATGACCTCGATGTAGGCGTTGATCGCCCAGCGCAGCGGCTTCGGCCCGGAGGTCTTGCCGAGCGCGCAGAGGATGGCGACCACCATGCCGATGGCCATGGCGCCGAACGACAGCCTGACGGTCAGCCAAGCCCCGTCGAGCAGATAGTCCCAGGACGCGAACACCGCGTCGAATTGAAAATCATAGGTCACGGGCGTTCCTCCGCACCCGCGTCGCGCCGCCTTCCCCGAGGTGCTTCCGGAAGGTCTGGCATCGCGCGGGTTGCCTTTGTCCGCTCAGGTCTTGTCGTCCGGGATCATGCCCGGACCGCAGGACGCATCGCTGCGCTCCAACTGCCGACACACGCTAATTGGATCGATCCAAAAGCGCAATGGGAAATGAGGAGAGTCATGACAATTCGCATGGCAGATATTTGATGGCGCCCTGCGGGTTCGGAAACCTTCCGGCGGCACGCCGTGTTTTCACCTTCACGTCGTCTACCGCGAGCCCCGGGGAGCCAGCCCGACATGAACCCTGCAAACAGCGGCGCCGCGGTGAGCAGTCTGGTGCCGGCCCGGATGGACCGGCTGCCCTGGGCGCGCTTCCACTGGATGGTGGTGATCGGGCTGGGGGTCAGCTGGATCCTGGACGGCATCGAAATCCAGCTGATCTCGGCCTCCGGCTATAAGGAGAGCCTCGGCATGTCGAGCGCCGAGGTCGGGCTGGCCGGCACCGTCTATCTGATGGGGCAGGTGGTGGGGGCACTGGTCTTCGGCCGGCTGACCGACCGCTGGGGACGGAAACGGCTGTTCATCACCACGCTGGCGCTCTACCTGATCGCGTCCGGCATCGCCGGCTTCGCCTGGACGCCCTGGTTCCTCTATGTCTGGCGCTTCATCGCCGGGATGGGCATCGGCGGCGAATATGCCGCCGTCAATTCGGCCATCGACGAACTGATTCCTGCGCGTTTCCGCGGCCGGGTCGACATCGCCGTCAACGGCACCTACTGGGCGGGTGCGATGATCGGTGCTGTCGGCAGCGTCTTCCTGCTCGACCATTCGCTGGTCCCGGAAAATCTCGGCTGGCGCATCGCCTTCTTCATCGGCCCGCTGCTGGGCCTCGTCATCATCTATCTGCGCCGGCACATCCCGGAAAGCCCGCGCTGGATGGTCACCCATGGCAGGGAGGCGGAGGCCGAGCGCATCGTCGACGACATCGAGGCCAGCGTGCTGGGGCAGGGCAAGAGTTTGGCGCCGGTCGATCCGAAGCGGGCCATGCACATCGTCCCGGAAGAGTCGGTGTCCTACGCGCAGCTTGTCGATGTCTTCTTCCGGCAATACCCGACGCGCACCGTCCTGGGCGTGACGATGATGGTGACGCAGTCCTTCCTCTACAACGCGATCTTCTTCACCTACGCGCTGGTCCTGCAGAATTTCTACCATCTCGACCCGTCGCAGACGGCGCTCTATTTCTTCCCCTTCGCTGCCGGCAACCTGATCGGGCCGCTGCTGCTGGGGCCGCTGTTCGACACGGTGGGGCGGCGCCGGATGATCTTCGGCACCTATCTGCTGGCGGGGGTCGTGCTGCTGGCCTCCGCCTTCCTGTTCCGCCAGGGGGTGCTGACCGCGAACACGCACACGATCTTCTGG
>Ga0206116_1000449_pt1 | contig 44201 bp, 43 predicted proteins | sample 3A1Ametagenome_FD_178000 | JGI IMG/M metagenome (GOLD analysis project Ga0206116, IMG submission 178000) | Enriched microbial communities from leaf-cutter ant dump, University of Wisconsin, Madison, United States - 3A1A | ecosystem: Environmental > Terrestrial > Nest > Insects nest > Nest dump...
CGACGATTCGGAACACAACGTACTGGCCTTTACCAGGTACGACGCATCAGGGAACCCCGTTGTGGTGGCCGTCAACTTTGCGGGCGTGCCCCATGAGAACTATCGGTTGGGGCTGCCACGCGCCGGCACATGGGACGAGCTCCTCAACACCGACTCCGAGCTGTACGGCGGCTCTGGCGTGGGCAACATGGGGCGCATCGAGGCGTCGTCAAAGGGCTGGAAGGGCCAGCCCGCGGCGGCGGTACTACGACTGCCCCCGCTCGGCGCCGTCATCTTGCGCCCCGCTCAGTAGCAGCGCCCCGCGCGCGACCTAGTACAGTGCGGCCGCGAGCGCGCGGCGAGCGGTGACCACCCGCGGGTCCTCGCCACCCACCACGTCGAACAGTTCCACGAGGCGCTCCCGCACGGTGTCCCGATCGTCTCCCGCGCTGACCCGCACAACGTCGAGCAGCCGCGAGAAGGCGTCCTCGATGGCGCCTCCCAGCACGTCAAGGTCGGCAACGGCCAGTTGGGCGGCTACGTCGCTGGCCGACGCTGCGGCCGCCGCACGCACGGCCTGCGGGTCCGCGTCACGCGTGCGGGCCATGAGCCGCACCTGGGCGCGGCCCGCCTTCGCGTCGGCGTCCCGGGGGTTCTCCTTGAGTGCCTTGTCGTAGGCGGCGATGGCGGCGTCGAGGTCGTCTCGCTCAATGGCGTCGTAGGCCTCCTGGTGCAAGGGCGGCAGGGGTGCCTGCGGCTGTTCGGCCGCCTGCGGCGCGGCGTCGCCGCCGCCCAGGCCGGCCTCGCGTGCCACCTGCAGCACCTGGCGCACCACGTCGCGCACCTGCTCGTCGTCCGCGGAACCTTGGAATACGGGCGCGGGGCGTCCGCCAAGGAGCGCCACCACGGCGGGAACCGCATTGATCTGGAGCGCCTGTGCAATGGCGGGCTGCGCGTCCACGTCGCACACCCCAACGGTGATGGTGCCACCCTCCTCGGCGCAGATGCGTGCGAGGCGTGCGGCGAGGTCCTCTGAGGCGGGCGACGACGCGGACACGAACACCATCAGCACGGGGGCGGCGAGCGAGCGTTGCGCGAGGTCTTGGAGCGACTGCTCGGTGACCTCGGTGGTGCCGCTGGGCGCCCCCTGTTCCGAGCGTCGGGCCTGGGCGGCGAGGGCGGCGAGGTCCACCGCTCCCCTCATGGGTGGAGTGGTCACTTGGGGCTCACCTTCACGAGAGTGTGTTCCGCGGCAACCACCCCAGGGTTGGTGCCCACGGCAGGGCCGGGAATGTACAGCACGAGCATGTCTCGATATGTGTGCACCACCTTGGTGGTGAGCTTGCCGCCGGTCTGCAGCGCCTTGTCGGCGGCCGGAATCGAGACCTTGGCGCCCTTGACCGTAAAGGTAGAGGTCATGTCGAGCGGAGCGAACACGAGTGCGCCGCCATCCGCCGTCTGCATCACATAGGTGTTCGCCTCGTCGTACGCGAAGGTGTCCTTGTAGGTGCCCTTGGCCTTCTTGGCCGCCTTGGTGAGGACGGTGCTTGCCGTGAAGATGCCCTCACGATAGGTGTCCGGAGCAAACTGATCGTTGAGCTTGCTCGTGGAGCCCTCGCCCAGCAGCGTGATGTAGTCGTCGAGCACGGCGCGGGGGGTGGGGTTCATGTCCGGGTCGTCCAGCAGCAGCTGCTCGGCGCCGGTTGCCGGCCCCGCCATGGCCGGAAGAGTGGCGCCGGGGATCATGTGCGACCACGTGCGCAGCTGATAGTCGTGATCCACGGAGTCTTGCACCCAGACCATCACCACGGGAGTGACGTCCTCGGCCGGTTGCGCGGTGACGCCAACAAGGGTGCGTGGCCAGATGTCCGCGCCGGAGACGTACACGGCCTGCATGTCTTGCGGGAGCACGTCGGGGACCAGCTTGGCGTCGACCTTCTCTTGCTTGTATTCCACCCCCCGGATGGTCTTGGCGTCGCCGCCGACGCGCTCGGTCAGGAGCGTGGCGTCCTTGGCCGCATCTGCGGCGGCCAGCTCCGTGAAGGTGGCGGGCAGAATCCGTTCCACCTGAGAGTCCACAACGGCCGCCGCCTGCGAGGGCGAGGGCGCCGGTGGCACCTGCGGGACGTCGGGCGTGCAGGCACTCAGGCCCAACACAACGGCCACCGCGGCGGCCGCAAGGGGTGCGCGCCTCATGAGCGGTCCTCCTCAGGGGTCTCGTGGTCGTCTGGCTGGGGCGGCTCAAAGGCCGACGCTGGCACCACCGGGTTCTGGCCCGTAGTGGGCGTGCGGGGAGCCACCGGAATCATGGGCACCGGTTCGCTCGGGGTGGCGGGAGTCTCCACCACCGGCACGGCGCCCGTTGGGGTCGGCTCTGCGGGGATGGTGGCCACGGGCATGGTGTGCCCGGCCTCGCGGCGCGCACGCCGGCTGCCCGGCTTGGGCGCTTGCTTCCCGGAACCAATGGCAGAGCGGTGCGCGAGCCACTCCTCGCCCCTGGACTGTGCCGGCCGCACGTCGATGAATAGCGCAATGAGTGCGATGAGGCCCACAAGCGTCAGGCCAACTCCCCACCACAGCACCTGACCGATCCAGTCGTCGTCAATGGTGCGCGGCATGGTGATCGACGCGGAGTCGATGTCTGTGCCACCCACAGACTCCACCACGAGCGTGAGCCCCGGCGGGACGTCCGCCGTGTTCACGGTGTAGGTGCCGTCATGCTCCACGGTGTCTCGCCAGATGTCGGAGGTGTACGGCGCGAGCTGAGTGCCCGGCTGCGCGCTTGGTTCGGCGCTTGGGGATGGCGAGGACGAGGCTGCAGGAGTTGACGCTGGCGACGTGCTGGGAGCGGCGCTCGGCGAGGCCGACGCCGTGGGTGCCGGAGCGTCGTGCGTCGCCACCGCGAGTGCATCCCAGGAGGCCAGGCCACCGATGGTCACCGAGGTGCGGCCGAGCGACCATGCCGCCACGTCCTGGGTGCGCGCCGTGTGCGCGGCAAGGTCGCCGCTGCCACTCACGGTGAGCACGGCGTCGGGCGACAGCGCAAGCACCTCCGGGGGCACCACAACCACCGCGGCATCGATTGCTGCGGAGGGGGACGCCTCAGCGGCGGGCTTAATCCACGTGGCCACCAAAGCGACGGCCAAGAGGAGCAGCCCAAGGACACCTGCGATGAGGCCGGCTGTCCGCAAAGTCACGAAAAATCTCCTTACATTCGACAAGACACTCTAGGAGTAACGCATGAGACGAGCCAACCGTCGCTTTGTTCCACATCACACCGCGCACTACCCTGTTAGCGGCGCCCCTTGCGGCGTCACTTAAGGAGCGCACATGTCCGAGGAAAACCTCCCGTTCCCCGTCACCATGCGCGGCTACGACCGCGACGCGGTCGCCGCGCACATTGCCCGGCTTGAGGCCGAGGTGGCGAGCGCGCACGAGGCGGCCGCCGCGAGTGCCGACCAGGCCAAGTCTGCGGCAAAGGCCCTGGAGGAAGCCAATCGGGCGCTCGGCGAGGCGGAGAAGCCCACCTACAAGGGCCTTGGCGCCCGCGTGGAGAACCTGTTGCGCTCCGCAGAGGAGCAGTCGTCCGACGTTCTGGCCAGGGCAACCACGCACGCCCAGGACACCGTGGCCCGCGCCACCGTGGCCGCTCAGCAGCTGCGCGCCCGTGCGGACAACGAGGTGGCGGAGATCCTCGCCCAAAGCCGTCGGGAGGCCGACGAGATCAAGACCCAGGCGGAGAATGCCGCCTCGGCGCTCGTTGAGGCGAGCGAACGGCAAGCGCAAGAGATCCTGGACCGTGCACGCCGCGAGGCGGAACGCAATGCGCAGAATGCCGACGCCGAGATCGCCGACCGCAAGGCGTCCACCGATCGCGAACTGCACACCCTGCGCGCCACCACCGAGCGCGAGACCACCGAGGCACTCGTCGCGAGCCAGCGCGAGGCGCAGGAGCGCCTCGACGCCGCGCGCGCGGAGGCGGAGCGCCTCGTCAGCGAGGCCACGCAGGCCGCGACTGCGCAGCGCGCGGAGGCCGAGGCGATTCTCGCGGCGGCACACAGCGAGTCTCAGTCGCTCGCGACCTCCACCCAGGAGGAGGCGACACGGCTCGTCGGCGACGCCGAGGACCGGCTCGCCGACGCGAAGCGGCGCGCCAAGGAGATCGTCGAGGCCGCGCAGGCGGAGGCCGTGCAAGTGCGCACCCTCGCGGAGGCCGAGGCCTCCGACCTTCGCTCCACCGCGGAGGCCGAGGTGGCGTCACTGCGGGCGGAGACCGCGGAGGCCGCCGCCGCCGCCGAGGAAGAGATCGCCGAGATGCGCGCCTCTGCGGCCGCGCAGGTGGACCAAGAGCGTGCCGCACACGCCGCGATCATCAAGCAAGAGCGCTCGCGTCACGACAGCGAGATCGCCACGGCACGTGCCGAGTTTGACGCGGCCATCGCGCAAGAACGCCAAGACCACGACACCGAGATCAACCAGGCCAAGAGCGACCTCGCCAAGAGCAAGGCGGAGCACGAGGCCTTCCTCGCTGCCTCTCGCGAGGGCCACGAGGCCCAGCTCGCTCAAGAGCGCGCAGAGCACGACGCGCTTGTTGCCGCACAGCGCGCCGACGCCGCCACCAACCTCAAGCAGTCCAAGCGCGACGCTCAAGAGCTGCGCGCCGCAGTCGAGGCAGAGGTGGCGGAGCTGCGTGAGGCGGCCGCCCGCGAGACCGCAGAGCTGCGCGCCAGCGCCGACGCCGACACCGCCGCCCAGCGCGCAGAGGCAGAGGCCTACGCCGCCGACCTCAAGGCACAGTCCACCGCGGCGTTCGAGGCGGCAACGGCCACCGCGGCCAAGCTCCGTGAGGATGCCGAGCGCGACAGTGCGGCCACCCTCGATGCCGCCCGCGAAGAGGCCGTGGCACACCTCGTGGAGGTCCGCGAGTCCGCCGCGAGCGAGCGCTCCGCGGCCGCCGCGGAGGCCGAGGCGACCCGTGAGGAGGCGCGCCGCGCCCGCGAGGACCTGCAGATGGAGATCGCCAAGAAGCGCGAGGATGCCGAACGCGAGCTGACCCGCCGCAACGAGGAGGTGCAGGCAGAGATGCAGGCCCTCGTTGCCGACGCCCAGGCGCGAGCGGAGGAGGCAGAGGAGCGCCTCGCTGCCACCTTGGAGCGTGCCGAGGTGGTGCGCCGCGAGTCCGAGGTGCATTCGCAGACGCTGTTGAGCAACGCCCGCAACAACGCAGACGAAATCGTGTCCGAGGCCAGGGAGCACGCGGAGAGCATCATCTCCGAAGCCGTTGCCGACGCCGAACGCGAGCGCACCGCCGCGCAGCGCGAGGTGGAGGAGCTCAACCGGCAGCGTGAGTCCATCACCGGCTACCTCGACGACTTGCGGTCGCTGCTATCCAACGATCCCATCGGCAACCTGGCGGCCGCCACCAGGCTCGCGGCCCCTGAGGCCCCTGAGGCCCCCGAGGCCGATGAGCCCGACGAGCAGTGACGGACAGCCCGCACCTTCGCAGGGCGCAGGCCATGGCCCGCGCCCGTGAGGTCGAGTCCGCCAAGGCGCGCGTGCTCGTGGAGCAGTTTGCCCGCGACGCCCTCGCGGCGGGCATCACTCCCGAGCGGCTCAGCGCCCGCGCCTATAACGGGTCCACGCGCTACAAGACGCAAGTCATGGGCTGGTATCTCAAGCGCGATAGGTCCCTTGGTGTGTCCACGGACGGCGTGTTCTATGTGCTGTCCACGGCCGGCGGCCTGTCCGCACGCCTGCGCGGAGTCACCATCGCGCCAGGCGAACCGCTCCTGGAGATCGGCAGGGGTGCCCGTGACGGCGAATCCATGCCGCTTGCCGATGCACTCGCCAATCGCCTCGCCGCCGGCAACGAGTGGCGCCGCGCCTAGCGAGGCGCACACCGCACACCGCCCTAGGCGACCTCGAATACGGGACCGGGCGCAGCGTCGGCGCTCACCAAGCGCACCCGTTGATCGGCGCCAACCGTGATCTGCCCCGTGCACCTGGCGATCACGGCGGGTTCGGTGAGCTGCACGGTGCGGTCGTCGATGCCCACCCCCTCAAAGGTCTCCCCCACGTGCGGTGCCAACACGGCGGCCTCCACGGCATCCACGCATTCGCGGTCCACGGCAGAGCCGGTGCGCACCCCCGCGGTCATCGCCGCGCCGAGCCGCGGCAGCGCCTCGTGAACCCATGCGGGCACCTCGCGGCCCGCACAGTGCGCCAGACACACCTCCGTGCCATACCGGTCAACGAGCCGGCGCAACGGCGCCGTCACGTGCGCGTACGGCCGCGCGAGGGCGCCATGTGTGGTGTGCTCGGGAACGGGAAGGGAGGGGACGTCGAACGGCTCCCATGCGGCGCCGCGAAACAGCCGTGTTGCGTGATTGAGGAACGCCGCGGTGCGTGGCGCCTGCGGGTCGAGCCGGTCTAGGGCGTCACCGTAGCTCGCCCCCGCGGGCCAGTCGATGCCGAGCGCAAGCCCCTGGCGCCGCAGCCGTGCCACGTCCTCCTCAGAGGCCGGAGGCATGGTGCGCAGCACCCCCACTCCCGCCGCGAGCATGATGCGTGCCGCGGCCTCGCCCGTCAGCAGGGATATCTGCGCGTTGTCGTCCTCGATGCCGGTTGCCGCACGGAACTCGAGGGCCAGCTCGTCCCCATCGGAGACCACCTCTTGGCTGGGCTTGGGCAGTGTCACTCCGCCGGCGGCACGCACGTAGGCGCGGCGAGCGTCACCGAGCGCCCGCATCGCCGCAACCAATGCCACGGCATCGGCCGGCGGGGACTCACGGAGCTCGTCGTAGGAGTATTGGCGCCGCGAGCGCACCCACGCACGCTCCACGCTCGCCTCCCCCAACGCACCGTCCGCGCCCACGCGGATGGTCCACAGCGCCGCCTTGGTGCGCTGCCCCGGCAGCAGCGACGCGAATCCCTCCGAAAGCTGCGGCGGGTGCAGCCCCACCCGCTTGTCGGGGCAATAGACGGTCTCCACACGCTCCCACGTGTCGCGATCCAGGGCGCCGCCGGGCACCACGTGTGCCCCCACATCGGCAATGGCGTAGTGCACGAGCCAGCCACTGCCCTCGGCGCTGACGGCGAGGGCCTGGTCAAGGTCTCGCGAACCCTCCGGATCTATCGTCACCAGGTCCAGATCGGTACGGTCCGCGCGCGGGCCCACCACATGCGCCAGCTCGCCCGACGCTCCCCCCGCCGCGAGCGCCTCGCTCACCACGGCGTCGGCGTAGGTCTCGCGGATCTCATGGCGCTGCCTGATCGCGTGGAATGCGGACTCGAGCCCGTCAAGGGGCACGCGGGCGATGAGTCTACGGACGGCCATGGGTGGACCCTACTCGAACAGTGGCGCCAGGGCCGCGGCCACCCGCTCCGGCGCCTCCAAGGCCGCAAGGTGCCCGATACCAGGCAGGACGACCACCTCAACGCCTAGGGCGGCCGCCATCACCTGCGCGTCGGCGAGAGAGGCAAGGCCGTCGTTCTCCCCATGGATCACCACCGCAGGGGCATCCACGGTGCGCAGCACTTCGGTGCGGTCTGGGCGAGCGGCCATGGCTCGCTGAGCCCACGCGATCCCCGCGCCGGAATGGCGCGCGATGTTGGCGGCCACGGCCTCCACGAGCGCCTCACGGCCCTCACCTTGGGTGCCCACGAGGCCTTGGGCCGCGCCCATGGGATCGGGATGCGCGGGCGCGTCCTGCACTTGCGCGGCAAGCTCCAGGCGCCGTGCCACGCCTGCGGCATCGTCCGCCGTTGATCGCGTGCCGATGAGACCAAGGCCGGCCACCGCCGTCGGCTCGCGCTCGGCCACCGCCATGGCGATGTAGCCGCCCATCGAGCAGCCAATCCAGAGTGCCGCCTCATGACCCGTGGCCTCGCGCATCGCCGCCACGGCGGCGTCCGCGATCAGCTCGAGCGAGGGCTTCTTATGCGTCATGGGCATCTCGCCAATGCCAGGGATATCGAACGCGATGATGTCGCCCGTCACCGTCTGCGCGAGTGCCGCGATGAGCCCCTCCCACTGACTGCGGTCCACCGGGAAGGCATTGAGCAGCACCACAGGGGTGTCAAGGCCAGGTGTGATCACTCCCCTATTCGACCACGTCCGCAGGCACATGCGTGGGCAGCGGCGCATGGGACGGCGCCACCACGCTCACCATTTCGTTGAGCACGCGGCGCACGTAGGGCTCGCCCACCCACAGGTGCTTGGCCCCGTCCACCGGCACCACCCGCGCCTGGGTGAGGGGCGCGAAGGCGGCGACCGCAGCGTCGGGCCGGAGGTAGTCGTCGAATTCCGGCACCAGCACGGTCACGGGCTTGCCCGACGCCGCCCAGGCCTCGAGGTGCGGTGCCGTGGCGCGGTGCAGCGGCGGCGAGAGCAGGATCGCGCCCTCCACGTCCAGGTTGGCGCCGTGCATGAGCGCCAGCTCGGTGCCAAAGCTCCAGCCAACGAGCCAGCGGTTCGCCAGCCCGCGTGCCACGGCGAAGTCCACGGCAGCCCGCACGTCGGCACCCTCGGGGCCACCGCCGCCAAACGCGCCCTCGCTGGTTCCGCGCGGCGAATGCGTGCCGCGAGTGTTGAAGCGCAACACCGCCACGTTCGCCATGGACGGCAGCCGCCACGCGGCCTTGCGATACACGTGAGAGTCCATGAACCCGCCGTGCGTGGGCAGCGGATGCAGCGTGATGAGGGTGGCCTCCACCGGGCCGTTCAGCGGCGTTGCGAGCTCGCCAACGAGCCGCAGGCCGTCCTCGGTATGCAGCTCAACCTCTTCGCGGCGGGCGGGGAGCACGGTCATGGACCGCACCTCAACGTCGTCAGCCACGAGCCCTCCCAAAGGTGCGCCAACAGGAGGTGTGCCAGTGGCGTCGGGCAGCTGCGGCGGCCTCGTCACCAAAGAGGTGCTCTACCGGCCATGCCGCAATGTGTGGCATATCCCCTGGTATTTCCTGATTGCAGCCAGGGCACACGTAGGTCTTGTCGTTGGGACGCGGGGTCGCCACCCAATACTGCTCGCCCCGGGGCCCCGTCTCCACGCGCGGGCCCGCGCCCATGGCGCGCTCGGCGTCGTACTCCTCGTGAGGCTTGCCGTACGGGCGCTTGGTGGAGCGACGACCGGAAGGCATGAGATCAAGTGTAGGCGGCGGTACCGCGCTCAGAACGAGCGCGGCGGCGTCTCCACGAGCTGCTCAATGTCCTCGACCGGCACCAGCTCGCGCCGCGCGATCGTGGCGCGGTACCAGTAAGCCGAGTCCTTCCACGTACGCACCTGCGTGTCGTAGTCCACGCGCACCATGCCAAAGCGCTTGGAGTAGCCCCAGCCCCACTCGAAGTTGTCCATGAGGCTCCACGCCATGTAGCCGCGAATGTCCGCACCCTCGGCACGCGCCAGCTCCAGCGCGGCGAGGTGGTCGTGCAGGTAGAGGCAGCGGTCGGTGTCGCGAATGCGGCCGTCCTGACTCACCTCGTCGGGCCAGGAGGCGCCGTTCTCGGTGACGATGATCGGCACGCCAAGCTTCCGCCACACGCGCAGCAGGTGCGCGTGGAACCCGCTCGGGTCCACATTCCAGCCCATCGTGGTGCGCTTGCCAATGAGCGGCATGAACTCTACGTGGTCCGCACCAGGCCAGCAGCTGAAGCGCGTGGTCTTGTGGCCGTCCTCGCCCGTGTCGTGACGCGGGCCGTCGTTGTGGCGCACCGAATGGCTCGAGTAGTAGTTCACGCCAATCTCGTCCACCGTGCCCTTGATGGCGTCGAGGTCGCCCTCATGCACAAAGGACCAGTCCGTGATGCCCTCCGACGCTGCGATCAGGTTCTCCGGGTACGTCCCCTTGGACAGCGGCTCCAGGAAGACGCGGTTGGCGAGGGAGTCGATGAGGTGGGCGGCCTCGACGTCGCGGGGATCCGCGACGTTCCACGGCCGAGGCAAGTGCGAATTGAGCACGATGCTCACCGCGGCCTGGGGCGCCGCGGCCTTGATGGCTCGGTAGGCAAGGCCGTGGGCAAGATTGAGGTGGTGAGCGGCGGCGAGGGATTCCGCGTGGTCGCTGCGCCCGGGCGCGTGCGCACCGGAGCCGTAACCCAGGAACGCGGTGCACCACGGCTCATTGAACGTGGTCCAGTGGCGGATGCGACCGCCAAACTCGGTGGCGCACAGGCGCGCGTACTCCACAAAGGCGTCCACGGTCCCGCGTACGGGCCAGCCGCCGAGGTCCTCCTGCCACTGCGGCAGGTCCCAGTGATACAGGGTGACGATGGGCTCGATGCCGTGCTTATCCAGCTCGTCGAGGATGCGGTGATAGAAAGCGGCGCCTTCTGGGTTCAAGCCGGCCCCAGCGTCGGACTGCAAACGCGGCCAGGCAAAGGAGAAGCGATAGGCGGTGAGGCCCAGCTGCGCCATCGCCGCGATGTCCTCCGCGTAGCGGTGGAAGTGGTCGCAGGCAACGTCACCCGTGTCGCCGTTGAGGGTGCGGCCCTCGGTGTGGGCGAAGGTGTCCCAGATGGACGGCACGCGACCGCCCTCGGACACCGCGCCCTCGATCTGGTACGACGCCGTTGACGCGCCAAAGAGGAAGTCTGCGGGGAAAGTCATGGGCGTCAGCCTACCGGCCGGTAGGCGAAAGCGCGAAACGTTTCTACATGCGCTGGAACTCGTCGCGGTCGTGCTTGCCGTCGACGAACGTGAAGACATCCGGCAGAGGGGGCCGCTCGATGGTCTGCGTCCAGCGAATGCCACTCGCGAGCGTGCGCCGGCCCACAATCGAGGCCACGGCACCTAGCAGGGGCGATGCCCACATGAATCCGCTGAACGACTCCGCGTGCCAAAAGTCGAGGCCGCCATTCGTGTTGTACGCCTGCACCGCCACGAGTGACAGCACGGCCAAGAGCCATAGGCCCACCGCGCCTGCGAGCGCATACACGGTGTAGTGCAGCCACGTGCGGGTGTCATAGCGCAGCCGGTGAAGCAGGCCCACGCTCATCACGGCCCACGCCGTGGCGAAGAAGCCCACCACCACAGGACCGATCACGTACCCGCCCATCGTCAGCGCGGTCATGGCCGAGCCGAGCGGCTGCGTGGTGAAGTACAGCACCGCAAAAGGGATCAGGCTTGCGGCGCCGGCACGCCAGTGCACGCCAAAGCGCGCGTAGAGGTACGCGCCGGGTTCGTGGTCCGGCAACTCCCGGCGCAGCGGCTTGGGGGCGGAGGCCATGAGCCAAGCGTACGCGGGTCCGCGCAGTGGGTCGCCGTCCGGGCGGGGCTGTAGAGTCTGGCCATGGCGAGACTGCGATGGCTCCGTCGTGAGCCCGCCGTTCCCCAGCAGCCCGGATGGCCCAACCTGCGCCGCTACACCAAGAGCGCAGCGCACTACTACGCCATGCACCATGCCCTATGGACCAGCGACAACCCGGACTGGAGCCAGCGCGCGCCCGCGCAGTGGGGCCTCATCGCTCGCGGGCGAGAGTCCGTTCCCTACGCACAGATGATGATCGCCAGCACGGACCCCCACGAACGCGCCGACGGCATCTCCATCCTCGGTGCGATCGCCACGGGGGACCCGGACGTTGTGGCACGGCTCATCGAGGCGCTGCGCACCGAGACAGACACCGAGGTGAGGGACACTGCCATCGTCTCGCTCCAGGCGATTAAGGCGAAGGAAGCCATCCCGGCGCTCGGAGCCATCGTGGCCGACGCTGCCGACGACTACGACACCCGCCACCTCGCGGCCTGTGCACTGGGCGCGCTGGTCAAGCGCCCGTTCCACACGGCGGACGACCCCGTGGAGGCCGCGGCTCACTGGTGGGCCTCCAACGCTGGGGGCTAGAACAGCCGCTTGTCGGCGTCCTCGTCGCCCTTCATCGCCTCGTAGTCGAGCAGCAGGCAGCGAATGCCGCGATCGTTCGCAAGCACTCGCGCCTGCGGCTTGATCTCTTGGGCGGCGAACACTCCGGTAACGGGAGCCAAGAGAGGGTCACGGTTGAGCAGCTCCAGGTATCGCGTGAGCTGCTCCACTCCGTCGATCTCGCCACGCCTCTTGATCTCCACGGCAACGGTGGCGCCATGGAGGTCGCGGGCGAGGATGTCCACGGGTCCGATGGCCGTGGGGAACTCGCGGCGTACCAGGGTGTGCCCCTCCCCCAAGAGCGCGATCTGCTCGGCAAGCAACGCCTGGAGGTGGGCCTCGACGCCGTCCTTGATCAGGCCTGGGTCCACGCCAAGGTCATGGGAAGAATCGGCAAGGACCTCATAGAGCTCGATCTCCAGGCGGTCGTCCGCCTTCTCGTGCTGCACCACCCACACGGCCGTGACGCCGCGGGCCACAGCGTCGGAATCGGGCGGCGACACGCGAAGGGTGCACGGAGGCGACATCCAGTTGAGCGGCTTGTACGAGCCGCCATCGGAATGCAAGAGCACCGAGCCGTCTGCCTTGACCATGATGGCGCGCGTGGCAAGTGGAAGGGAGGCGTTGAGCCTTCCCGTATAGCGTGCCGCGCAGCGCGCAATCACGACGCGCAAGCGCTACTCCGAGGCGGGAGCCTCGAGCTCCACCTGCTCCGCAACGATCGTGATGACGTTGTGGTCGAAGGACACGAATCCGCCGACGATGTCGATGCTCGTGTCGCCCGCGGCGCCGTGCACACGCACGGTGCCGGGACGGAGCACGGACAGCACGGGCTCGTGATTCGCGAGGAACCCAAGGTCACCCTCGACCGAGGGCGCGATGACGCGTTCCGCGGTGCCGGACCACAGCACGCGGTCCGGCCCCACGATGTCGACGGTGAGAGCGTCGGCCATGGCTTAGCCGATCTCCTTCTGGATGCGATCCCAGTTCTTCTCGAGGTCCTCGATGCCACCGATGTTGAAGAACGCCTGCTCTGCAACGTGGTCGTACTTGCCGTTGACGATGCCACTGAAGGCCTCGATCGTCTCGGACAGCGGCACCGTGGAGCCGGGCACGTTGGTGAACTGCGTGGCCATGTAGGTGTTCTGCGAGAGGAACTGCTGGATCTTACGGGCGCGAGCCACGATGATCTTGTCCTCTTCAGACAGCTCGTCCACACCAAGAATCGCGATGATGTCCTGGAGTTCCTTGTTGCGCTGCAGGATCGACTTGACGTCGTTCGCGGTGGTGTAGTGGTCATGGCCCACATAGCGGGGGTCAAGGATGCGCGAGGTCGACGCGAGCGGGTCCACGGCCGGGTACAGACCGCGCGACGCGATCTCACGCGAAAGCTCCGTGGTGGCGTCGAGGTGCGCGAACGTGGTGGCCGGGGCGGGGTCGGTATAGTCGTCCGCGGGCACGTAGATGGCCTGCAGCGAGGTGATGGAGTGACCACGCGTGGAGGTGATGCGCTCCTGGAGCAGGCCCATCTCGTCCGCAAGGTTGGGCTGGTAGCCCACCGCGGAAGGCATGCGGCCAAGCAGGGTCGACACCTCAGAGCCCGCCTGCGTGAAGCGGAAGATGTTGTCGATGAACAGCAGCACGTCTTGCGACTGCACGTCGCGGAAGTACTCGGCCATCGTCAGCGCCGACAGCGCCACGCGCAGACGCGTGCCCGGCGGCTCGTCCATCTGGCCGAACACGAGCGCGGTCTGCTTGATGACGCCAGACTCGGTCATCTCCTGGATGAGGTCGTTGCCCTCGCGGGTACGCTCACCGACACCCGCGAACACGGACACACCGTTGTGGTTGTTGGCGACGCGGTAGATCATCTCCTGGATGAGGACGGTCTTGCCCACACCCGCACCACCGAAGAGGCCGATCTTTCCACCCTGCACGTACGGCGTGAGGAGGTCGATGACCTTGATGCCCGTCTCGAACATCGTGGTCTTGGACTCGAGCTGGTCAAAGGCCGGGGGCTTGCGGTGGATGGGCCAGCGCTCGGTGATCTCGAGCTTCTCGCCCTTCTCGAGGTTGAGAACGTCACCGGTCACGTTGAACACGTGGCCCTTGGTGGCGTCGCCAACGGGAACCGAGATCGCCGCGCCGGTGTCTTGCACCAGGGCGCCACGCACGAGTCCGTCGGTGGGCTTCAGCGCGATGGCACGCACCATGTTGTCGCCGAGGTGCTGTGCCACCTCGAGCGTCATGTGCAGCACGCCCTCGTCCTCACCCTGCGTGGACAGGTCGATGTCCACGGTGAGGGCGTTGTAGATGTCGGGGATGGCGTCGGCAGGGAACTCGATGTCGACGACGGGGCCGATGACGCGCGCGACGCGGCCCACGACGACGTCGGGGTTCGCGCCCTTGGCGGCAGCCGGTGCCTTCTTCGCAGGCGCCTTCTTCGCGGGGGCCTTGGCGGCGGGAGCCTTGGAAGTCTTCGCGGTGGGGGTCATGGTCTCTCGTTTCCGATCACGAGGCCGACGCGAGCGCATCGGCGCCCGAGACGATCTCGCTGATTTCCTGGGTGATCTCGGCTTGGCGCGCCGAGTTGGCGAGCCGCGTGTATTGACGGATGATCTCTTCGGCGTTCGACACCGCCGTATTCATGGCACGCTGGCGGTTGGCCAGCTCGGAGGCGGCCGCCTGCAGCAGCACGGAGTACAGTCGCGACTCGATGTAGCGCGGCAGCAGCGCGTCGAGCACGTCCTCCGCACTCGGCTCGAAGTCGTACAGCGGCGCGATGCCCTCGCCGGGCTCGGGAACGCCCTCGACGATCTCGAGCGGAAGCAGGCGAATCACGCGCGTCTCTTGCGAGACCATCGACGTGAAGTGCGTGTACACCACGTGAAGCTCGGCCACGCCGCCGTCCTCGGGCGCCGCGGTGAACGCCTCGAACAGCACGCGAGCAATCTCCTTGGCGTGCGCGTGGGTGGGAGAGTCGGATCCTCCGGTCCACTCGCCGGCAAGCTCGCGGTGACGGAAGCCGTAGTAGCCCACCGCGCGTCGGCCCGACGCGAACTGCACCACCTCGTGGCCGTCACCCAAGAGCCGCTCACGCAGGCGCTCGGCTTCGCGCAGAACGTTCGCCGTGTAGGCGCCCGCCATGCCGCGGTCGGCGGCCACGGTGAGCACCGCAACACGGTTGGTGTCCGTGCGCTGTTGCGTCAGCGGGTGGTCCACGATCGAGTGGGTGGCGACGGCACTGATCGCCCGCGTGAGCGCACGCGAATACGGCGTGGCCGCCGCGACGTGCGCCCGCGCCTTTCCGATGCGTGAAGCCGCAATGAGCTCCATCGCACGGAAGATCTTCTTCAGCGACTGTGTCGACCGGATCCGCTGCCGGTAGACGCGCTGCTGTCCACCCATTCGGCTACTTCTTCTTCTGCTTGACGATCTGCTCTTGCTCGATCTGAGCCTCGCCGCCGCCCTCGATGGAAGCAGCGGTGGTGAGCTCCACGCCGTCGCCCGCAAGGAAGGTGGAGACGTAGTCGTCCACGTTCTTCTCGAGCTCAGCCTCGGTCTCCTTGGACAGCACGCCGGAGGAGGCGATGTCCGTGAGGACCGAGGTGTTGCGGCGCAAGTGGTCGAGCAGCTCGCGCTCAAAGCGGAGCACGTCGCCAACGGCAATCTTGTCGAGCTTGCCCTTGGTGCCGGCCCAGATGGACACGACCTGCTCCTCCACGGGGTACGGGGAGTACTGGGGCTGCTTGAGAAGCTCCATGAGGCGGGCACCGCGCGTCAGCTGGGCACGAGAGGCGGCGTCCAGGTCCGAGGCGAACATCGCGAATGCCTCGAGCGAGCGGTACTGCGCAAGGTCAATCTTGAGCGTTCCGGAGACCGACTTCATGGCCTTGACCTGTGCCGAGCCACCCACGCGGGACACCGAGATGCCCACGTCGATGGCGGGACGCTGGTTGGCGTTGAAGAGGTCGGACTGCAAGAAGATCTGGCCGTCCGTGATGGAGATGACGTTGGTGGGGATGTACGCCGAGACGTCGTTCGCCTTGGTCTCGATGACGGGAAGGCCCGTCATGGAGCCGGCGCCCATCTCGTCGGACAGCTTGGCGCAACGCTCCAGCAGACGGCTGTGCAAGTAGAAGACGTCGCCGGGGTATGCCTCGCGGCCCGGGGGGCGACGCAGCAGGAGCGACACGGCACGGTAGGCCTCGGCCTGCTTCGACAGGTCATCGAAGATGATCAGCACGTGCTTGCCGTCGTACATCCAGTGCTGGCCAATGGCCGAGCCGGTGTAGGGCGCCAGGTACTTGAAGCCTGCGGGGTCCGACGCTGGGGCGGCCACGATCGTCGTGTACTCCAGGGCGCCGGCCTCCTCGAGCGCGCCACGCACGGACGCGATGGTGGAGCCCTTCTGGCCGATGGCGACGTAGATGCAGCGCACCTGCTTGGTGGGGTCGCCGGACTCCCAGTTCGCCTTCTGGTTGATGATGGTGTCGATGGCGATGGCGGTCTTGCCGGTCTGGCGGTCGCCGATGATGAGCTGGCGCTGGCCGCGGCCGATGGGGATCATCGCGTCGATGGCCTTGAGGCCGGTCTGCAGGGGCTCGTGCACGGACTTGCGCGCCATCACGCCGGGGGCCTGCAGCTCGAGCGCGCGGCGACCGGTGGTGGCGATCTCGCCAAGTCCGTCGATGGGGGTGCCGAGCGGGTCAACGACGCGGCCGAGGTAGCCGTCACCGACGGCAACGGACAGCACCTCACCGGTGCGGCGGACCTCTTGTCCCTCCTCGATGCCGGTGAACTCACCAAGCACCACAACACCGACCTCGCGGACGTCCAGGTTCAGCGCGAGGCCGAGCGTGCCGTCCTCGAAGCGCAGCAGCTCGTTCGCCATGCAGCCGGGAAGTCCCTCCACCTGGGCGATGCCGTCGGCGGCGAGCGTCACGCGCCCCACCTCGTCGCGCACCGCCTGCTTGGGCTCGTACGACTTCACGTAACTGTCGAGAGCGGCCCTGATCTCATCGGGGCTGATCGTCACGTTGGCCATCTTTTGGTCTCCTGTCACTGATGCGTCGGCTTAGCCGACCAGGCGTCGTCGTGCGTCGTCGAGGCGGGCCAGGACGGTTCCGTCCACGACCTCCGCCCCAACCTGAACTCGGATGCCGCCGAGGACGTCACGGTCCACGGTGGCGTTGATCTGAATCTCGCGGCCGTACGCCTCGCCAAGGATCGTGGCGAGGCGCTTGCGCTGCGCGGCGCTGAGCTCCACGGCCGCGGTCACGTTCGCGATGATGCGCTGGCGTCGGCGAGCGGCGGTTTCCAGCAGCAGGTTGATAGTTGGCACAAGGCGGCGACCACGCGGCTGGCTCACGGTGCGGCCAAGCATGGCGGTGGTCACCTCCGAGAGCTTGCCGCCGAACACATCGGTGAAGACGCTGAGCCGCGCCTGAGGTGTTGCCGAGCGGTTGCTCATGGCGGTGAGGAGGTCGCGGTTGGCCACGAGCACGCGTTCCACGCGGAACAGCTCTTCCTCCACCTCGCCGAGTGTGCCTGCCTGCTGCGCGTAGGCGAACAGCGCGTGCGCCCCCGCATATTCGACGGATTCCGCGAGGTCGGCGTCGGCAGACCAGCGGGCGTGCGCAAACTCCTTGAGGAGCCCCACCGTGCGGGCGTCAAAGCCACCGAACAGCGACTCCACAAGCTCCGCCTTGTCATGGCCGGGGCGAGCGGGGTCGGTGAGGGCACGGCGCAGCGAGCCGGACGAGTCGAGGACGTCGACGGCGGAGTACAACTGCTCCGCGATCGTCAGCGCGTCCTTGCCCGCGGCCGTGGCCACGGGGTCAAACGCCTCTAGCACCGCGTCACGCGACGCCTGACTCGTTCCGCGCATGCTTACGCCTCCGCCTTGCTGCTCGTGACGGTGCTCTCGAGGTCGTCAAGGAAGGAATCGATGACGCGCTGCTGGCGGGCATCGTCTGCCAGGGACTCGCCGACGATGCGCGACGCAAGCTCCGTGGCGAGCGCGCCCACCTCGGAACGCAGCGCGACGATGGTCTGCTGCCGCTCCGCCTCGAGCGCCTTCTGGGCGTTCGTGGCGATGCGGTCGGCCTCCTTGGCGGCCTTCTCACGGGTCTCCGCAAGAATCTGCGAGGCCTCAACGCGCGCGTCCTCACGAATGCGCGCGGCCTCTGCCCTAGCGTCGGTCAGTTGCGCCGTGTACTCCTCGAGCGCAGCCGCGGCCTCCGCCTGGGCCTTCTCCGCCTTGGTGATGCCGCCCTCGATGAGCTCCGCGCGCTTGTCGAGCGTGGACAGAAGGGACGGCAGAACCCACTTGAAGAACGCGCCAAAGATGATCGCCAGCGAGACGATCGACCAGAAGATCTCAAAGGGCTCTGGCAGCAGCGGGTTGTGGCTTTCCTCACCCGCCGCCGCAAGAACCACGCTTGCGAGCGTCGTCATGGCTTAGGAGGGAAGGAAGAACGGGGTGGCGATGCCGATGAGCGCGAGCACCTCGATAAGACCGATACCGATCCACATGAGGCCCTGCAGGCGGCCGGCCATCTCGGGCTGGCGAGCCGTGCCCTCGACGACCTTGCCGATCAGGATGCCCAGGCCGATGGCCGGACCAATGGCCGCGAGGCCATACCCGATCGTGTTCAGGTTGCCGCCCATCTCAGCAAGCGTCGTGACGTCTGCCATGGTGATTCCTTTCGTGTCCGGGTACGGGCCGGACGGTTAGTGGTCCTCACTGATTGCCATGTTGATGTACACGGCAGAGAGGATGGCGAAGATGAACGCCTGGAGGGTTGCCACGAAGACTTCGAGGCACGTGATGAACAGGATGCCGACGAACGTGAGAGCGCCGTAGGCAAGGTTGAAGCCAGAGGGTGCCTGCACCCAGAAGTAGTTGGTGGCCGAGTACGTCAGCACCAGCAACAGGTGGCCCACGATCATGTTGATGGTGAGTCGCAGCGCGAGCGTTGCGGGCCGGATGATGAGCACCTGCAAGAAGTCGATGACCGCGATGAGCGGCTTGAGCGCCATGGGCACGCCCGGCGGGAACAGCGAGTGCTTCACGTAGCCAAAGCCGCCGTGGGTGCGCACACCGTTGGTGACGTACACGATCCACGTGACGCACGCGAGGATGAGCGAGACGCCGATGAGGCCCGTGGAGGCGATGTTGAGCCCAGGGATGACGCCCGTGATGTTGAAGGCGAAGATGCCGAAGAACATCGTCAGCAGCATCTTCTCGTACTTCTTGCCCTGGACCTCGCCAAGCACCCCGTAGATGGCGTTCTGACGCAAGTAGTCGATGATGATCTCGACGACAGACTGGCCACGCGTGGGCACCACGGTGGCGCGACGTGCCACAAAGAGCATGATCCCCACGAGTAGCACGGCCGCGATGAGGCGCACCATGAGGACGCGGTTGAACTCGTAGAAGGTACCGTCGCCGAACAGCGCGTCAGGGTAGAAGTCGTTGATCGACGGCGCGTGGAATCCTTCGCCGCCGTCGGTGGCGATGAGGCGAGTCAGCGCGACGTTCAGAGCACACTCTCCGGTAGTTGGGCCGCGCAGGGAGGCAGGCCAAGAAATGGTCTGGATCGGGCTCTAGCGTACCCCATTGTTGGGGCTGTCGCCGCCCGGCTGAACATACGGGATGCGACCACGCTGGAACACGATGATGTCGATGATAATCGCGGCGACGGATCCGGCGAGCAAGGTGGCACCAAATGCGGGCCGCACCAGCTGCTCCACCGTCTGCGCAAACATCGCCGCCACGATGACCAGCAGGATCTTCGCCATGGACGAGGCGGCGGTGGCTCCCACAAAGACCAGCGGGTCCTTGCGCACCGTCAGCAAGGCGGCGAGTTGCGTGCCGAGCCCAAAGATCGCGGCAAGGCCCGCGCCCGCGAGCGCGCTCCACAGCCCGGGCACTCCCGCCACGAGGTAGGCGATGGAGCACCCCACCACGGCAACGATCGCGATGGCGATGCTTGACCACACAAAGCCCTTGCGGAACACCTTCTCTTGAGGGCTCACGTGGTCTCCTTCACGGTAGGGCTGCCCGCCGCTCTGCGCACCATGGTCATGATCCGTCCCCACACCGCGGTGAGGGCACGGCGCGTGCCCCCAGAGAACGTCACGAGACACGCCGCGGCGATGCCAAGGGCGATCAGCAGCGCGGCCGCCCACCCCGGCAGGAACACGATGGATACGGTGCCGAAGGACAGCACAAACGTCCACAGGTACATCACGCCAACCGCCCACCTGTGGGTGTGGCCGCGGCGCAGCAGCACGTGGTGGAGGTGGTGGGCGTCTGGCGCAAAGGGCGACTGCCCACGCAGGGTGCGGCGAATGACGGCGAGCATCATGTCGATGAGCGGGATCGCCACCACCATGAGCGGCAGCACGATGGGGATGAAGGCGGGGATGCGCTCACGTTCGGACACCACGCCGGGATCGATCTGCCCCGTCACGATGATCGCAGCGGCGGCGATGGTCAGGCCCAGCACCATGGACCCCGAGTCCCCCATGAAGATGCGCGCGGGGTGCACGTTGTGCGGCAGGAACCCGATGCACGCGCCCACGAGCACCGCGATGATGAGCGTGGCAAGCGACGAATAGTCCCCCGGCGACGCCGACCGTGCGAGCACGTACGTGTAGGTGAAGAATGCGAGGCCCCCGATGGCCACCATGCCGGCCGCAAGCCCGTCGAGCCCATCTACAAAGTTCACCGCGTTGATGGCGATCACCACCACCACCACGGTGACGATGAGCGACACATACGACGACCCGATCGTCACCCCCGCGATGGGCACGGTCACGAGCTGCACCCCGCCCCACGCCATCACGAGCGCCGCGAGCACTTGCCCCGCAAGCTTCGCCATCCAGTCCAGGTCCCAGATGTCGTCGGCGATGCCCAGCGCACACACGAGCGCGGCCCCCGCCAGCACCGCCCACGCCGTGCGATTGGCCGTGAATACCGGGTCCAGGAACGGCACCGCGCTGGCAAAGACTATGCCCGACGCTATGCCGACAAAGATCGCCACCCCACCAAGGCGCGGGGTGGGGGACGTGTGGACGTCCCTGGCGCGCACGGCAGTCACGGCCCCAGATCGGAACGCGAGGCGGCGCATCGCGGGCGTTGCCACATAGGCGAGCAGCGCCGAGATGGCCATCAGGATGAGGTAGACCTTCACGCAGGCGGCTCCAGGGCGTCGGCCCCAACGGCGTCGACGATCTCTTCCCGAGCAATGCCGCCGCCGCGCACGATGCGCAGCCGCTCGCCCGTGGCGTCCACGATGGTGGACGCCACGCCGATGGGGCTTGGCCCCGCGTCGAGGTATACCGAGACCGAGTCCCGCAGCTGATCGCGAGCGTGCTCCGCCGCGAGGGCCGCGGGAGCGCCCGTGCGGTTGGCGCTCGTCACCGCAAGCGGGCCGGTGCGCTCCAGGAGCGCGAGCGCCGCCTTGTGCGAAGGCACCCGCAGCGCAACGGTGCCGTGGGTCTCCCCCAGGTCCCATGCAAGGCTCGGCTGGGCCCACACGATGATCGTGAGCGCTCCGGGCCAGAAGCGCTCCATGAGGGTGCGCGCGGGTGCGGACACGTCGCGCGCGAGCCCATCAACGGTGCGAGCGTTGGGGATCAGCACCGGGGGCGGCATCTGGCGATCGCGGCCCTTGGCCGCGAGCACGGCCGCCACGGCGTCGGGCTGAAAGGCGTCGGCGCCAATGCCGTAGACGGTGTCCGTGGGGAGCACGATGACGCGGCCGGCGGCAACGGCCTCAACGGCAGCGTCGAGCGATGGTCCCCACGTGGCGGGGTCAAAACACGGCAGGATCACCCGGACAGTCTCTCAGACGCCCCCTGCTTTGACGCGAGCGCCGCTCAGGCGCCCACGCGTCGGGCCACGAGCATGCGGTCGCGGCCGGTGAGGTCCGTGCGTGTTTCGACGTCCGCCCAGTACACCGACGAGGAGGCAAACTCCCGCATCGCGGCACCTTGGAGATCCCCGTGCTCCACGATGAGCGTCCCACCGATGCGCAGCAGCCGCACCGCCTCGTCAACGATGTCACGCGGCACCTGCAGGCCGTCGTCGCCCAATCCATACAGCGCCTGCGGGGGGTCGTACAGCGCCACCTCGGCATCCACGGGAACGGCATCGGAGGGGATGTACGGCGGATTCGTCACCACCACGTCCGCGCACGCGTCAAAGTGCCGCAGGCAATTGCGGGCATCCGCGAGCACCGTGCGCACGCGTTCGCGCACATGCGAGGGCTGCGCGCGCACATTGCGGCGCAGGTACACCCATGCGTCCTCGCTCGCCTCTACGAGCGTCACCAAGGCGTTGGGCACCTCATTCGCAACCGCGAGCCCGATGGCCCCGGAGCCCGCACACAGGTCGGTGACGCGCACGGGCCTACCGTCTGCCGCACCGTTGTGCGCGGCATCGATGGCCGCTTGCGCCACCACCTCTGTCTCCGGGCGCGGGATGAACACGCCGGGGCCCACCTCCAGCTCAAGGCCGCGGAAGTAGGCGCGGCCCGTGATGTGCTGCAGCGGCTCGCGATCCACGCGGCGCATCACGCGGGCGTCGAGCAGGTCAAGGTCTGCGCCGTCGGGCCATTCGTCGTCGCGGGCCGCCGCAAGGCGCACCTCGCTCGCCTCCCAGCCAAGCGTGTGGGCGATGAGCACGATGGCGTCGACGTGCGCGGAGGGCACCCCGGCGTCGGCCAGTGTGCGGGAAACCGCGCGCACGCGCGCCCCGATGGTGGGCACGGCCTACTCGGCTCCGGCCAGACGCGCGGCCTCGTCGGCGTCGATGGCCGACTGAATGACGGGGCCAAGATCGCCGGCAAGCACCTGATCGAGGTTGTACGCCTTGTACCCCGTGCGGTGGTCCGCGATGCGGTTCTCGGGGAAGTTGTAGGTGCGGATGCGCTCCGAGCGGTCAACGGTGCGCACCTGGGACTTGCGAAGATCGCTCGCCTCGGCCTCCGCCGCCTCCTTCTGGGCGGCGAGCAGGCGCGCACGCAGGATGCGGAAGGCGGACTCCTTGTTCTGGAGCTGACTCTTCTCGTTCTGGCAGCTCACCACGATGCCCGTGGGGATGTGGGTGAGGCGCACCGCGGAGTCGGTGGTGTTGACGGACTGGCCGCCGGGACCGGAGCTGCGAAAGACGTCAACGCGCACGTCGTTGGGGTCAATCTCGATGTCCCCCACCTCTTCCGCCTCGGGGAAGACGAGCACGCCAGCTGCCGAGGTGTGGATGCGGCCTTGCGACTCGGTGGCGGGAACGCGCTGCACGCGGTGCACGCCGCCCTCGTACTTGAGGTGCGCCCACACGCCGTCTTCAGGCTGCACGGTTCCCGGAGCCTTGACGGCAACGGAGACGTCCTTGTAGCCGCCCATGTCGGTGTGGTTGGCCTCGAGGACTTCGGCCTTCCACCCGCGTGACTCGACGTACTTGAGGTACATCTTCAAGAGGTCACCCGCGAACAGCGCCGACTCCTCGCCGCCCTCCCCGGACTTGATCTCGAGGATCGCGTCGCGGGCGTCGTCGGGATCGCGCGGGATGAGGATGCGGCGCAGCGCCTCGGTGGCGTCGTCCGCCGCGACCTGCAGGGCGGGCACCTCGGCCGCGAACTCGGGATCGGCGTCGGCCATTTCCCGGGCCGCGGCAAGGTCTTCCGTTGCCGCCTCCCACGCACGGTGGGCGGCGACAACCCGGCCGAGTTCCGCAAACCGGCGCCCGAGCGTGCGGGCGCGCCCGGCGTCGGCGTGGACGCTGGGGTCGGCTAACTGCCGTTCAATGTCTGCGTACTCGTCCAGCAGTGGCTGGACGGCCGCGAAGGCCTCTGCCACTTGGGCGACGTTACTTCTTGGCGCCGTAGCGCTTCTCGAAGCGCGCCACGCGACCGCCGGTGTCCATGATCTTCTGCTTGCCCGTGTAGAACGGGTGGCAGGCGGAGCACACCTCGACGCTGATGGCGCCGCTCGTGACCGTGGACTTGGTCTCAAAGGTGTTGCCGCAAGTGCACGTGACAGTGGTGGCCACGTACTCGGGGTGGATGTCCTTCTTCATGATCTCCCTTAGGGTGCCGCCGGGTCCTTGCTCGTACTTCGGGGTCGGTGAACCGGCTGGCCAGCGTTCTATTGTGCCAGGTTTGCGCCGCGTGCGCGACTCCCTCACGCCGTTGCGTGAGCCTGAGTGCTGCGGGAGCGCCAGACACGCTCTGCGCGAATCTGCGCTCCCTGCGGGAGCAAGGTGCCTGGAGGCGCGGGCGCTCGGCGCGAAGCAGCACCCCGCACGCGAACCAGGCATCCCGCGCGCGAGCCAGGCATCCCGCTCCCCCAGCGCAGCGCAACGTGCCTAGAACGTGTCTCAGGCTCCCGCAGAATCACGGGCCCTGCAGCGTCGGGCCGCTTCCCGCCTACTTCTCGGCGTCGAGGTCCCCACCGGGCGTGGTCTTGGCCACCTGCATGAGGAACTCCGCGTTGGTGCGGTTCTCCTTGAGCTTGCCCAGCAGCAGCTCCGCGGCCGCCTGCGTCTCGAGGCCCGTGAGCACTCGGCGCAGCTTCCACGACACCTTGAGCTCCTCGGGGCTGACGAGGATCTCTTCACGGCGCGTGCCGGACGCGTTGACGTCCACGGCCGGGAAGATGCGGCGATCGGCGAGCTGGCGCGAGAGCTTGAGCTCCATGTTGCCCGTGCCCTTGAACTCCTCGAAGATGACCTCGTCCATCTTGGAGCCGGTCTCCACGAGCGCGGTGGCGAGGATGGTGAGCGAGCCACCGTTCTCGATGTTGCGCGCGGCACCAAAGAACTTCTTGGGCGGGTACAGCGCGGATGAATCCACACCACCGGACAAGATGCGGCCCGACGCCGGGGCGGCAAGGTTGTAGGCGCGCCCAAGGCGAGTGATGCCGTCGAGCAGGATCACAACGTCTTGGCCCATCTCCACGAGGCGCTTGGCACGCTCGATGGCGAGCTCGGCGACCATCGTGTGGTCGGCGGCGGGGCGGTCGAAGGTGGAGGCGATGACCTCACCCTTGACGGAGCGCTGGAAGTCGGTGACCTCCTCGGGACGCTCGTCCACCAGCACGATCATGAGGTGAACCTCGGGATTGTTGGTGGTGATGGCGTTGGCGATGGACTGCATGACGAGCGTCTTGCCGGCCTTGGGGGGCGAGACGATGAGGCCACGCTGGCCCTTGCCGATGGGTGCCACGAGGTCGATCACGCGGTTGGTGAGGTTGCGCGGGTCCGTCTCGAGGTGGAGGCGCTGCTGCGGGTACAGCGGCGTGAGGTCGCCGAACTCGGGCCGGGCCTTTGCCGCCTCCGAATCCATGCCGTTCACCGTGGAAATGGTGCCGAGCGCAGAGAACTTCTGACGCTGGCCACGCTCGCCGGGGCGCGGGGCACGCGCCGTGCCGGTGACGGCGTCGCCACGGCGCAGGCCGTACTTGCGCACCTGGTTCATCGAGATGTACACATCCGACTTGCCCGGCAGGTAGCCGGTGGTGCGGATGAACGCGTAGTTGTCGAGAACGTCGACGATGCCGCCCACCGGGGTGAGCTCCTCGTCCTCGCGCACCTCGTCCTCGTCGGCCGAGTCCATGGGTGCACCGCCGCCCTGGCGGTCGTTGCCGCGACCGCGACCGCGACCCCGGCCACGGCGTCGGCGGCCGGAGCGCTCGTCGTCGCCATCGCCGCCCGACGCTTGGGCCTGCTGCTCGCGACGCTGGGGCTTCTCACCCTGCTCGCTTGCCTGGCCGTCGGCCTGCTGGGCGCGCTCATTGCGCTGGTTGCGGTTGTTCTCGGTGCGTGGCTCGACGTGCACGCCGTCGCTCGCCGCGGCCTCGGTGACCGCGAGAGCGGCCCGACGCGCGCGCTCAGCGGCGTCGTCGTCGTTGCGCGGCGTCTTCGCGGCGTCGCCGGATCCCGCGGAGTCGGCCTGTGGGGCCGGCTTCTCCACGGGCGCGCCGCCATTCTTGATGGCTTCCACGAGGTCACTCTTTCGCATCTTGGCCGTGCCGGATACTCCCAGTTCGGAGGCGAGAGCCTGCAACTGGGGAAGCTTCATAGCGCTGAGGGCCGCGTTGTTGTCTGCGGCCACTGTGGTGGTGTCTGTCACCTTGTTAGTCCCTCCCTCGCACGAGCCCGGGTGGCTTCAGAAGTGCGAGATTGTCCACGTGAGGACGCTTGGCAGAACATCATCGCCCGCGGGCGTTTCAACGTGGATTGCTATCCGCCGGAGCTGTTGATGAGCGGTCCGTGGGAAGCCTTACCAGCGTAGCACCGGCGGTCCATCCTCGACAAACCACACGCCGCCAGCGATTGCTGGCACGGCCTAGCGGGCATACGCTCGCACTAGAACGAGCATGGTGCTCGTCCTATTCCAGTCGGAGGTGCTCCCATGGGAGCAGGACCAGTAGAGATAGTCACCATCGGCTTCGAGAACGGAACCTTCGACGGCTCCATCCTCACCGAACTGTCTAGGGTCGTGGCAGCCGGCACGATCACCCTCATCGACGGCGTGTTTGTCCACAAGACGGGCGAGCACTCGTTCGACATCGCCGAGTTGTCCGAGGACCCCACCGTCAATGCGCTCGTGGGCGTTGCCGCGCGAGTGGACGGCCTGCTGTCCGAGGACGACGTGGACTCGGTGGCCGCAGACCTCGCGGTAGGCAGCGCGGCCGCCGTGCTCGTCTTCGAGCATTCGTGGATCATTCCGGTTCGCGACGCCATCGCCCAAGCGGGCGGCATCCTCATCGACTCGGTGCGGGTTCCCGGACCCGCTGTGGACGAGTTGCTTGCCGAACTCGCCCAACTAGAGGAGGTGTGATCATGCCCATCGGACGCGTTGGACGCCCCGGACTCGTGGGGACCATGGCACGCACCGCGGTCATCGCCGGTACGGCGCAAGCCGTGGCCGGCGGCACGGCACATCGACAACAGCAGCGCTGGGCCAACCAGCAGGCGCAAGAGGACCAAGCGGCACTTGAGGCTCAGCAGATGGCCCAGATGCAGGCGCAGCTGCAGGCCCAGGCCGCGGCCGCTCCCCCCGCAGACGACCTCATGTCCAAGCTGCAGCAACTCGCCGATCTCAAGAACGCCGGGGTGCTGTCAGACGCCGAGTTCGCGGCGGCCAAGGCAAAACTGCTTGCATGACCGACGCCGTGGGCGCGTCAGGATGATGGCGCGCCCTCGGCGTCGTCGATGGGTGCGCTGAACTGGGCCTCATACAGGCGCGCGTACGCGCCCTTTGCTGCCAACAGTTCGGCGTGATTGCCCTGCTCGACGATGGTGCCGTGCTCCATCACAAGGATGACGTCCGCGTCGCGAATGGTGGACAGGCGGTGCGCGATGACGAACGCCGTGCGGTCCTTGCGCAGGTCCGCCATGGCGTGCTGCACAAGGAGCTCCGTGCGGGTGTCGACGGAGCTCGTCGCCTCATCGAGAATGAGCACCTGTGGCCGCGCCACAAACGCCCTGGCGATGGTGATGAGTTGCCGTTCTCCGGCGGAGACATTAGTGGCGTCGTCGTCGATGACGGTGTCGTAGCCCTCGGGAAGCGAGTGCACAAAGCGGTCAACGTACGCGGCCTTGGCGGCGTCGAGTATCTCCTCTTCCGTGGCGTCGATGCGACCGTATGCGATGTTGTCGCGGATGGTGCCGCCAAAGAGCCAGGCATCCTGAAGCACCATGCCGGTGCGCGCGCGCAGGTCCGCGCGAGCCATGTGGGCAATGTCCACGCCATCGAGCGTGATGCGCCCACCGTCCAACTCGTAGAACCGCATGATGAGGTTCACGAGCGTGGTCTTGCCCGCACCCGTTGGCCCCACGATCGCCACGGTCCGGCCCGGCTCTACCGTCAGCGAGAGGTTCTCGATGAGCGGCTTGTGGGGGTCGTAGCTGAAGGAGACGTTCTCGAAGACCAGGCGGCCCTTGCCCACCTCTGGGGTGGGGGCGTCGGCGAGGTCGGGCTCCTCGTCTGGGGAGTCGAGAAGGTCGAAGACGCGCTCCGCGCTCGCGACTCCGGACTGCAAGAGGTTCGCCATGGATCCCAACTGGGACAGCGGCTGCTGGAACTGGCGCGAGTACTGGATGAATGCCTGCACGTCTCCCAGGGGAAGGGAACCGTTCGCCACCATGATGCCGCCAACCACCGCGACGGCCACGTAGACGAGGTTTCCCACAAACATCGTGGCGGGCATGATGATGCCGCTCACGAACTGTGCGCCAAAGCTTGCCTCGTAGAGCTTGTCGTTGGTCTCGTCGAATTCCGCCTGCGAGCGCTGCTGACGGCCAAAGACCTTGACGAGCGCGTGTCCAGTGAAGTCCTCTTCGATCTGCCCGTTGAGCTGGCCGGTGCGCGTCCACTGCTCCACGAACATCACTTGCGAGCGCTTGGCTACCACGGTGACGATGACGAGTGTGAGCGGGATCGAGACCACGGCGATCAGTGCCAGCCACGGCGAGATCACCACCATCATCACGAGCACGCCGATCACCATGAGCACCGAAGTGAACAGCTGGCTGAGCGTCTGTTGCAGGGTCTGTGAGACGTTGTCGATGTCGTTGGTGACACGGCTCAAGAGCTCGCCGCGCGGGTGCTTGTCGAAGTAGCTCAGCGGCAAGCGGTGAATCTTGTCTTCCACCTGCGCGCGCAAGCGCAACACGGTGCGCTGGGTGACGCCATTGAGGATCCACCCTTGTGCGAGCGACAGCAGCGACGACCCCACGTAGATCACGATGACCCATGTGAGGATGACGTGGAGGTGGTGGAAGTCGATGCCGGTGCCGGTGATGAGACCCTCAAAGATGATGGTCGTGGCGTTGCCGAGCACCTTGGGTCCAATGACCGCGAGCGCCACCGACGCCGCGCCAAGCACAATCACGCCGTAGACGAGCAGCTGCTCCGGCCTGAGCAGCGAGGCGAGACGCTTGGACGAGCCCTTGAAGTCCATCGCCTTCTCGGCCGGCATGCCGGCGCCTCCGAATGGGCCCATGCCGCCAGGGCGGGCGCGACGCTTGGTCTCGGCGTCTACCCGACGCTCGGACGTGGGCTGCGCGGTGTCCTCGCTCATGCCGCCTCCTCCGCCCGGAGCTGCGTACTGACGATCTCTTGGTAGGTCTGCGAGCTCTGGAGGAGTTCGGCGTGGGTGCCGCGCGCAACGACAACACCGTCCTCGAGCACCAGGATTTGGTCGGCTCCCATGATGGAGGACACCCGCTGGGCAACGACGATGACGGTCGCGTCCTTCGCGTGCTCGGCGAGCGCCGCGCGCAGCCGGGCATCGGTGGCGGTGTCGAGCGCGGAGAACGAGTCGTCGAACACAAGGATGGGCGGCTTGCGCACGAGCGCCCTGGCGATCGACAAGCGCTGGCGTTGACCGCCTGACACCGTTGTTCCGCCTTGCGACACATGGGTGTCCAGGCCCTCTGGCATGGCCTTCACAAAGTCCCGACCTTGGGCCACGGTGAGCGCCTCCCAGAGGTCCTCATCCGTGGCGTCTGGCGCGCCGTATCGCAGGGTCGACGCCACCGTGCCACTGAAGAGGTAGGGGCGTTGGGGAACGAGCCCAATCTGCGACCAGATGGTCTCGAGGTCGAGGCGTGCCACGTCCACGCCACCCACCAGAACCTGGCCGGCCGTGGCGTCGTACAGGCGCGGAATGAGGTTGACGAGAGTGCTCTTTCCCGCGCCCGTGGAGCCGATGATCGCCGTGGTGGTGCCGGGTAGAGCGGTGAAGCTCACATGCGACAGCACCGGGTATTCGGCACCCGGGTACGAGAAGGTGACGTCACGGAACTCCAGGGCGCCGGCCTGGGGCATGTCGTGCACAGGGCTCTGCGGATTGGCCACCGCCGTGGAGGTGCCGAGCACCTCGCCGATGCGGTCCGCGGCCACCGCCGCGCGCGGGATCATCACGAACAGGAACGTCGCCATCATGACGGACATGAGAATCTGGATGAGGTAGGTGAGGAACGCGGTGAGGGCACCCACCTCCATCTCTCCCGACTCGACGCGCGGCGCACCAAACCACAACACCGCCACCGAGCCCAAGTTCATGATGAGCATGACCACGGGGAACATGGCGGCCATGTACATGCCTGCCTTGTAGGCGGACTCGGTGACGTCCTCGTTGGCCTTCCCAAAGCGTGCGGTCTCTTGCGGTTCGCGCACGAACGCGCGCACCACGCGGATGCCGGTGAGCTGCTCGCGCAGCACACGGTTGATGACGTCGATGCGCTTTTGCATGCGCCGGAAGTGCGGCACCATGCGGCTCACGATGAAGCCCACAAAGATCAGCAGCAACGGAATGGCGACCACCATGATCCACGACAGCGCCACGTCTTGCTGGAGCGCCATGATGACGCCGCCGATCGCCATGAACGGCGCGGACACGAGCAGCGTGGCCGTCATCAGCACGAGCATCTGCACCTGCTGAACGTCGTTGGTGGTGCGGGTGATGAGGCTGGGTGCGCCAAACCGCTGGACGTCGGACTCGGCGAAGGACATCACGGTGCTCATGAGCTTGCCGCGCAGGTCTCGGCCCACACGCATCGCGAGCTTGGCGCCAAAGTACACGGCGACGATGGCACAGATGACCTGGCCAAAGCTGAGGGCGAGCATGGTCCCGCCGGTGCGCCAGATGTAGGGGATGTCGCCGGTGGCGATGCCGTCATCGATGATGTCCGCGTTGAGCGTGGGCAGGATCAGGTTCGCAATGGACTGTGCCAGTTGGAAGACGACGACGCCCGTCAGGAGCTTCCAGTACGGGCGAACGGATTCAACAAGCAGACTCCAGAGCACAACGCCTCCCACACGATCCCCGGGGAACAATCTAGGTCACGCCGCCGCGCCGCCGCTGAGGGTGGGTTGCGCTGTCAGAAAAACTCGCGAGCCACCGCGGTGCACGACCGGCTTAAGTGTGCATCACTTATGCGGCGAGCCGGGATAAGATCGCAACATGGCCGACGTAACGCACCAGGACACACTGGGCGCCGCACCCTCCACCGACCTCTTCCAAATCCTCCGCGACGGCAAAGCCCGAACGCGCAGCGAGCTCGCCGCCATGACCGGCCTGGCGCGCTCCACCGTGGCCGCACGGGTGGATTCTCTGGTCAAGCTAGGGCTCGTTGGACCGGTTGGCGACGCCGTGTCCACCGGTGGCCGTCCCTCGAGTCAGTTCGCCATCAACGCCTCCGGCCGCGTGGTGCTGGGAGTGGACATCGGCGCCTCGCACGCCCGCATTGCGGTGTGCGACCTCACGGGCGCGATGATCGACCACGACTCCGTGGCCATCGAGATCTCCGAAGGGCCCCAGGCGGTGCTGGGCTGGGTCGAGAAGTCCGGCACGGCGCTCCTTGAGCGTCACGGCGCACGCAAGGGCCTGCTTGCCATCGGCGTAGGGCTTCCCGGCCCCGTGGAGCATTCCACCGGCTTGCCGATCGATCCGCCCATCATGCCCGGCTGGGACCGTTACGACGTCCCCGCACACTTGGGCAGCACCTTTGACGTTCCCGTTCTGGTCGACAACGACGTGAACATCATGGCGCTCGGCGAGCGCGACGTGGCGTGGCCCGGGGTGGATCACTTCATCTTCGTCAAGGTCGCCACCGGCATCGGCTCCGGCGTCATTTCCGGCGGCTACCTGCAGCGCGGTGCCCAAGGCATCGCCGGAGACATTGGCCACGTTTACGTGCCGAGCGGCAAGGACATCCTGTGCCGTTGCGGCAACTTTGGATGCCTTGAGGCGGTGGCAGCCGGGCCCGCCATCGCGCGCACGCTCCAGGAACAGGGCTTCGCGGTGGAGACGAGCCAAGAGGTCATCGACCTGGTGCGCGCGGGAAACACCGCCGCGGTGCGCGCGGTGCGCGAGGCCGGGCGGACCATCGGCGAGGTGCTCACCACCTGCGTGTCCATCATCAACCCCGCCGTGATCGTGTTGGGCGGCTCCCTTGCGCTCGCCGGCGAGCACCTGCTCGCCGGGGCACGGGAGGTTGTCTACCGCCGCTCCATGCCCCTTGCTACGGGGCACCTGCAGATCGCCCAGTCGCGATCGGGAGGCAATGCTGCGGTGCAGGGAGCAAGCATGCTCGCCGTGCACCACGCGTTGTCCCCGGAGCGCATCGAGGCGCTCCTGGGGACAACGCGTTAGTACAGAGAAGGTGCCCGCTACTCGGCGGAGCTGAACGCGGAGTCGAACGCAGCGTCGGGCGCATCAAACGCGAGCCTGCGGACAAACTCCAGCGCCTCCGGGGCGCCCATGAGACGGTCCATTCCGGCGTCTTCCCACTCCACCGAGATGGGGCCTTCGTAGCCGATCTGGTTGAGCATGCGGAAGGCGTCCTCCCACGGCACGTCGCCGTGACCCGTGGAGATGAAGTCCCAGCCACGGCGAGGGTCGGCCCACGCCAGGTGGGAGCCGAGACGCCCATTGCGGCCGTTGTTCATGCGCTTGCGGGTGTCCTTGCAGTCCACGTGGTAGATGCGGTCCTTGAAGTCCCACAGGAAGCCAATGGGGTCGAGGTCCTGCCACACCATGTGGCTCGGGTCCCAGTTGAGGCCGAACGCCTCGCGGTGACCGATGGCCTCGAGCGTGCGCACCGTGGTCCAGTAGTCATAGGCGATCTCGCTGGGGTGAACCTCGTGCGCAAAACGCACGCCAACCTCGTCAAAGACGTCGAGGATGGGGTTCCAGCGGTCCGCGAAGTCCTGGTAGCCGGCATCGATCGCGTCCTGACTGACCGGCGGGAACATCGCCACGTACTTCCAGATGGCGGACCCGGTGAAGCCGATCACGGTGTCCACGCCCAGCTTGCGAGCCAGTCGCGCCGTGTTCTTCATCTCTTCGGCGGCACGCTGACGCACGCCCTCCGCATCGCCGTCGCCCCACACGCGCGAGCCCACGATGTCTTGGTGGCGCTGATCGATGGGGTCGTCGCACACCGCCTGGCCCTTGAGGTGGTTCGAAATCGCCCACACCTTCAGACCGTAGCGGTCGAGCAGCTCGAGCTTGCCCTCCACATAGCCCGGCTCGTCCCAACGCCACGGGTCAAGGTGGTCACCCCAGCACGCGAGCTCCAGGCCGTCATAGCCCCAGCCCGACGCTAGGCGCGCCACCTCTTCGAGCGGAAGGTCGGCCCACTGGCCGGTGAACAGAGTGATTGGCCGCGTCATAGCGTCCGTCCTTTCTCCAGGTCCTCACCCGTCGGCGTCCACGCGCTGCCGTTGCCGGCACTTCGCTCCACCGCGTCGAGGACGCGCTGCACTTGGTATCCGTCCGAGAAGGAAGGTGCCGGGTCGGTACCCGCGGAAACCGCCTCCACGAAGTCTTTCACTTGGTGAGAGAACGCGTGCTCATAGCCGAGCATGTGCCCTGCAGGCCACCAGGCAGACACATAGGGGTGCTGGGGCTCCGTCACGAGGATGCGCGTGAAGCCCTGCTGGTCTGCCGGCGCCGTGGCGTCGTACACCTGGAGCGCGTTCATGTCCTCGAGATCGAACAGGATCGCACCCTTGTCTCCGGCAATCTCGATGCGGAGCGCGTTCTTGCGTCCCGTTGCGAATCGCGTCGCCTCGAACAGCCCCACCGAACCACCTGAAAGCTGTGCGTTGAACGCCGCGTAGTCGTCAACGGTCACCGGACCGCGTTCCGTACCGGCCGTGCCGGAAAGCCCTTGTCCCTCACCCAGAACGGGCCGCTCTGTCACGAACGTCCGCATCGTGCCGGAGACGCTGGTGAGCTGCTGGCCCGTGATGAACTGGGCAAGGTCGATGGCGTGGGCGCCGATGTCGCCAAGGGCACCCGAGCCGGCCTTGTTCTTGTCCATGCGCCACGTCAGCGGGGCGTCGGCATCCGAGAGCCAATCCTGCAAATACTGCCCGCGCACCTGGCGGATCTCACCCACCACGCCCTGCTGCACCAGCTGGCGCGCGAACGAGGCCGCCGGAACTCGGCGATAGGTGAATCCGACCATCGAGCGCACACCGCGCTCGGCCGCAGCCTCGGCGGCCTCGGCCATGGCCTTGGCCTCCGCAGCGGTGTTGGCGAGAGGCTTCTCGCAGATGACGTGCTTTCCCGCCTCGAGGGCGGCGATCGCCATCTCGCAGTGGGTGTCCCCCGGGGTCACGATGTCGATGATGTCGATGTCGTCGCGGGCGATAGTCGCCGCAAAGTCTTCGCTCGCCTCGTCCCAGCCCCAAGCGTCGGCCAGGCGAGCATTCTTGGCCGCGTCCCTGCCTACGAGCACGCTCATGTGAGGGCGGCTCGGAAGGTCGAAGAAGCGGGGCGCCACTCTCCAACCCTGTGAATGGGCTGCGCCCATGAATCCATTGCCGATCATCGCGACCCTAAGTGGCGCCGTCATGGTGAGGTCTCCTTGTCTACGTAAGAGGTGGGAAGAAAGTGGGCGGCCGCGTCCACTGGATGACGCGGCCGCCCCTTTTCCCTCTTAGGACTCGAAGCCGATCGGCAGGTACTGGTCGACGTTGTCCTTGGTCACCACGGGAGCGTCGAGGACGATGCGGTGAGGCACGCCGGGAGACGCGAGGTCCGCGAGGCTCTTGTTCTGGACGAGCAGTCGCGCAAGGGCAACGCCGTCAGCAGCCTGCGTGGACGGGTAGATGACGGTGGCCTCGAGGACCGTGTCACCAGCCTTGATGGCGTTCATGGCGTTGAGCGAACCGGCGCCACCAACCATGAAGAACTCGTCACGGCCGGCCTCATCGATCGCCGCGAGGACGCCGATGCCCTGGTCGTCATCGTGGTTCCAGATGGCGTCGATGTGCGGGTTGGCGGAGAGCAGCTGAGCAGCAGCCTCCTGGCCACCGGCGATGGTGAAGTTGGCCGCCACGCGAGCGTCAACGTTCAGGCCACACGCGGCAAGGGAGTCCTTGAAGCCGCGGCTGCGGTCCTGGGTCAGGGGCAGCGAGTCGATGCCGGCGATCTCGGCGACCACGGCGTCGGGCTTGTCAGCGAGCTTGCCGCAGATGTACTCACCCGCGCTCACGCCCATGCCGTAGTTGTCACCAAGGATGGTGACGCGAGCGGCGTCGTCGGACGAGAACTCGCGGTCCACGTTGATGACGGGAATGCCAGCGTTCATCGCCTTGATGGCGGCCTCGGTGAGCGCCGCGCCGTCCGTGGGGAGCAGCACGATCGCGTCGACGCCATCGTTGATGAAGGTCTCGACCTGGCTGATCTGCAGGTTGGCGTCATCGGTACCCTCCGCCACCTTGAAGTCAACGTCCGCGAAGCTGTCGGCCATCGCCTTGGCAGCGGTGTTGATGGCGCCGAGCCAGCCGTGGTCGGCGGCAGGGCCAGAGAAGCCGATGACGACGGTGTCGCCCGCGGCATTGTTGTCGTTGTTGTCGGTGACATCACCGGGCTGTGCGCCGGTCGTCGGCTCCTTGGGGTCGTCGCTGTTGCTGCAGCCAGCAAGAAGAGAGACGGCGGCAATAGCGGTCACGGCCGCCACGCCGAGCTTCTTGCGCCTCGTGAGGCTCGTGTACATGGGTTCCTCCTGTGTAATCACTGTCGTCGTTGCCAGGAATTTGAGGCCACCGTGGGAGGCGCTTGTGGGGCGCCCTTGCCCGTGATGTCCGCACTGACAAGGCCCAACGTAGCAGAACCTGACGCGGCTTGCGCAACTTCTGTACGTTGCTCGTCATAACAATTTCGCAACAGTGGCGCGTGGATCGTGCGCACAACACTCCTATATGGGGCGATCTACGAGGGCGATCACGGGCACAAGTTCGGTTGTGGCGTCAAAAGCCTGGTGTGTTATGTTGTGCTTGTGATCGAAGACGACCACCCCGCGTCATTACTCGAGGTGCGGGGCCTCACCAAGTCCTTCGGCCCGGCGCAGGCACTGCGCGGGGTCGACCTTGACGTCCGCCCAGGCGAGGTGCACTGTGTGCTTGGCCAGAACGGCGCAGGCAAGTCCACGCTGATCAAGACCCTTTCGGGGGCGCATCAGCCGGACGCCGGCACGCTTCGCTGGGAGGGCCACGACGTCACCATCGCCAACCCGGTAGCAGCGCTCGAGCTGGGCATCGCCACGATGTACCAGGAGCTCGACGTTGTGGACGGGCTCACGGTGGCCGAGAACATCTTCCTCGGGCACGAGTTCTCCCGGGGTGGCGTGCTCAACCGGCGTGAGACGCACCGGGCAACCCGGGAGCTCATGGGGCGCCTTGGCCACTCCGACCTCAGCCCAACGCGCGAAGTTGGCACGTTGTCGCCCGCCAACAAGCAGATCGTGTCCATGGCACGCGCGCTGAGCCACGACATCAAGCTCATGATCATGGACGAGCCCAGCGCCGTTCTTGACTCCGAAGAGGTCGACAACCTCTTCCGCATCGTCGAAGAGCTCACCTCCCAAGGCATTGCGGTGATCTACATCTCGCACCGCCTCGAGGAGATCCAGCGCATCGGCGACCGCATCACGGTGCTCAAGGATGGCGCCAGCCCGGCCTCGAATCTGTTCGTTTCCGACACCCCCACTCGCGAGCTCATCTCGCTCATGACAGGCCGAGAGATCTCGCAGGTGTTCCCGGACCGTGTGCCCGTGCCGGATGACGCTCCCGTTGTCCTCGATGTGGATCACCTCACGCTGGTGGGCGCCTTCAAGAACGTCAGCGTGCAGATACGTGCTGGCGAGGTCGTGGGCATTGCGGGGCTCGTCGGCTCCGGGCGCTCGGAGATTCTCGAGACCATCGCCGGGTACCGCAAGGCATCCGCCGGCACCGTGACGGTGGCCGGGCAGGAGCTCACCCCCGGCTCGGTTGAGCAGGCGGTCAGCGTCGGCATGGGCCTGTCGCCCGAAGAACGCAAGAGCCAGGGTCTGCTGCTGGAAGAGCCGATCTTCAAGAACGCCACGCTGTCCACGTTCAGCCGGTTTGCCCGCGGCATGCTCCTCAACGAGGGCGCCGAGCGCGCCGCAACCGAGGAGCAGATCGAAGCCCTCCACTTGCGTCCCGCGGAACCGGACCGCGTCACCCGCACGCTCTCAGGCGGCAACCAGCAGAAGGTCATGCTGGCGCGTTGGCTCATCCACGGGACCCGTGTGCTGCTGCTCGACGAACCAACACGCGGCGTTGACGTGGGGGCCCGCGTCGAGATCTACGGACTCATCCGTGACCTCGCCGCACAAGGCACGGCGATCCTCGTGGTCTCCAGTGAGATCGACGAGGTCATCGGCCTCTCGGACCGTGTGCTCGTTGTCTCTGACGGCCGCGTCCTCGATGAACGACCCTCTGACCAAATCGACGAGCACGGTGTGCTCGACCTCGTGATGAAAGGAAATGCCGCATGAGCGAGCAGATCACACAGGCGGACGGGGCTCAGGCGTCGCCTGACGCGTCCGCCAAGGGCGCACCCGCCCGCAAGGCATACCTTGGCCGAAACCTCGGACTGATCGTCGCGCTCGTGTTGCTGGTCGGCGTGGGCTGGGCCACCGCTGGCGGAAACTTCATGAGCCTCAACAACATGCTCGTGATCCTTCGCCTCGCGTCCGTCATCGGCGTGGTGGCGATCGGAGTGACCTTTGTGATCACTGCCGGCGGCATCGACCTGTCGGTGGGCTCCGTGCTCGGCCTGTGTTCGGTCACGGCGAGCATCGGCGCAATCCAGACCGCAGCGTCGGGCTTTTGGCCGCTCATGGTGTTCGTGGCCATCGCCACGGGCGTGATCTGTGGCTTCACCAACGGCCTCATCATCGCGTACGGAAAAGTGGTGGCCTTCATGGCCACACTCGCGATGCTTGTGGCCGCGCGCGGCGCCGCCGAGCTGATCTCGCAGCGTCACAACCAGGTGGTCAACAACCAGGGCTTCCTGAAGTTCTTCCGCGGTGACCTGCTGGGCATCTCGTGGGTCATCTGGATCTTCGCCATCGTCGCGGTTATCGGGTGGTTCCTGCTCAACCGCACCACCTTCGGTCGACGCACCGTGGCCATCGGCGGCAACGCCACCGCGGCTCGTCTTGCCGGTGTCAACGTCAAGCGCCACACCATGTACCTCTACATGCTGTCCGGCGCCACGGCCGGCATCGCGGCCACCATGCTGCTCTCGCGCACCACGGCCGGCACCTCTACCCACGGTCAGCTGTATGAGTTGGATGCGATCGCGGCAGTTGTGGTCGGTGGCACGCTCCTCATCGGCGGCCGCGGCACCATCGGCGGCACCGTGCTCGGCGTGCTGCTGTTCTCGACGCTCACCAATGTGTTCACCCAGAACAACCTCTCGAGCTCCGTGCAGCTGGTTGCCAAGGGCGTCATCATCGTTGCCGCGGTCATGCTGCAGCAGCGCCTCGCCAACCGTGAGGGTACAACGAGTCCCTAACCCAAGCGGTTGCTCACACGAGATCGCGCGCGAACGTCACTGTGGTGGCGTCGCGCGCGATTTCGTTGAAGCCCACGCGCGGATAGAACGCTAGGGCTCCCCGGTTTGCGGCGGACGCGACCAGGTGAACTCCGGGCACCCCGGACCCACGTAACGCCTCACACATCGCATCAATAAGCCGCCGGCCCGCCCCCTTGCCCTGCTGATCCGGCAAGAGGTCAATGTGCAGGTGTGCGGGGTAGTCCGCCACCGCCGCGTTGAGACAGCGCTTCGGGTCCGCTGCGGACGGCAGCAGCCACGCGTCACCCGGGGTGTGCGCCTCACGATGACGACGTGACGGCCACCATTCGTTCGAGAACCAGGCCTGAAACGCGGAGGTGTCCGCGGCCGCCAGCACGTATCCGCGCGCTTGGCCCTCCACGTCCCACACGAGCGCCACACAGCCCGGGCCACGCAGGTACGGGACCGCGAAGACATCGGCGAGCACGGCGTCGTCCGTGAACTGGCCGGTGGCATCGCCGCCATCCGCGCCCGTCAGCAGGCAAATACGAGCAATCTGGCGCTCGTCCGCGAAGGTGGCGGCCCTGATCGTCATGACCGAGACCCTACGCCCGCTGCCGCCCGCTCCCCCACCCACCCCCCACCCACCCCACGCGAATGTGCGTCTGCGGCACTGTTTGACGCCTCCCGCGCACGCTGCGTGCGCCTCAGGCACTCTCCGAGTTATCCACAGATTCGCGCGCGACGCACCACACGCCCGTTCCGCCCGCTAAGCATGTCCACGTGGCCAACCCAGCAGCTCTTGAACTTGCACACGCGCTGAGCCGAGACCCACGCGCGTGGCGCAAGGGTGAGCTCGAAGCACGGTGGTCACGCTCTGCGCTCGTTGGCGCGCTCCGGCGCGGCCTCGTAGAGCGTGTTCTGCCTGGTATCTATGCCGCAACCGCGCACTCAGAGTCCCTCCTTGTCAGGGCGCATGCCGCCCACCTGTGGTGCGGTGCCGATTCGGTGTTGACCGGCGTGAGCGCAGCGGCCGCGTGGGGACTGTGCGACGTACCGCAAGTCGTCACGATGGCGTGCCGACCCGGCCTCCATAAGGACCCGATTCCCGCGTGGCTGCGGATCCGTCGCAGCGATGCGACGCCACGCTCCACACTGTGGGGCCTCTGCCCCATCGCGGTGCCCGAATGGGCGGCAGTGACTGCGTACAGTCAGTTGCCGCCGCGTAGTCGCGACGCTGTCATGTACCGCGCCTCCCAGGTGCGTGACGTGACCGCGGAGGGCCTCGCGAAGGCTGCGGCTGCGGTGCCGCGCATCAAGGGGCGGCGGCACTTGATGGCCGTGCTCGCGGCCATCGCGGCCGGCTCCGAAAGCGACCTCGAGACGCACGCTCTTCTCCACGTGTTCAACACCGCGAAGTTCGCACACGTGCTGCGCCAGCACTGGGTGAAGGTCGGCGACAACCGATTCCGCCTCGACATGTACGACCCACTATCCATGACGGCCGTGGAGTTGGATGGAAGCGACCACGGCCGTCCGCAGCAGCGCCAAAGGGACATCACGCGCGACGCAAAGCTCCTGACGATCGGCATTGCGACCCTGCGATTCAGCAATGCCGACGCGCGGCAGCGTGGCGCGTGGGTGCGGCAGGTCACGGCCGAGGTCTTTGACTCGAGGTCATAGCAGACAGTGCCGCAGGCGCACGCAGCGTGCGCGGAAGGTGTCAGACAGTGTCGCAGGCGCACATTCGCGGGGGTGGGCGGGGGTGGGCGGGGGTGGGCGGGGGCGTTAGAGGCGCCGCGCCGTGGCGCCCCGCACCGGCCCGACGGTGTGCACCAGTGTCCACGTCTGCTCGCCAATGCCTTCTGGCCAGGTGAGGCCCCCCAGATCCGTGCCCATGACGAGCACCGATGGCCCGGCGCCCGAGACAACGGCGGCAAGCCCTTCGCCGCGCAGGTACTGGATCATCGCCACAGCCGGGGCCATGACGTCCGCGCGGTAGCCCTGGTGGAGCTTGTCCTCCGTGGCGGGCAACAAGAGCTCGGGGTGCCCACCGAGGGCGGCGACCAGCAGAGCCGCGCGGCCCACGTTGAAGGCCGCATGAGTGTGCGGCACGGTGGGCGGCAACACCGCGCGCGCCTGGCTCGTGGGCAGCGTGGACTCGGGAACGAGTACGGCGGATTCGATAGCAGGGTCGAGAGCGAGTTCCGCGGCGTGCGCTCCCTCGGCATCGACCCAGGCAACGGTGGCGCCCCCGTAGATTGCGGGCGCGGCATTGTCGGGATGGCCCTCGAACGCGGTGGCGAGTCGCAGTGCGGCCGCGGCATCGAGCGCCTCGGGGTCCGCGATGAGCGCTCGCGCGGCGGTGATGCCCGCCACCACGGCCGCGGCAGACGAGCCAAGCCCCTTGCCATGCGGAATGCGGTTCACCGCACGGATGTCGAGACCAACCTGTGAGGCACCAACGCTATCGAGAGCCTCGCGCAGTGCGCGGACTACCAGGTGCGATTCGTCGCGCGCGAGCGACTCTGCACCCTCGCCCTCGATCGTGATGCTCGTCTCACCCGACGCGACGGCGCGCACCTCGACCTCGTCACGCAGCCCCAGGGCAAGACCGAGCGCGTCGAATCCGGGCCCCAAGTTTCCCGCGGTGGCGGGAACGGACACCAGCACATGGTCGGCGACGAGTCGCATCGCTAAAGTCCCAGCGCGGCGGCCGCCGCTTCCACGTCCACGGGAATCACAACGGGCTCTACCGAGCGTCCCGCGAGAGCGGTGGCGGTGTCCTTGAGCCCATTGCCGGTGACGGTGATGGAGATGGTGGCGCCGCGCGGCACCTCACCACGAGCACCCGCGGCAAGCAGCCCGGCAACACCCGCGGCGGAGGCCGGCTCCACGAACACACCAACATCGGCGGCGAGCCGGGCCTGGGCAGCGAGGATCTCGTCGTCGGAGACGGCGCGAATCCAGCCGCCAGACTCGTCCCTCGCGGCAACGGCGAGGTCCCACGATGCGGGGTTGCCGATGCGGATGGCGGTGGCCACGGTTTCCGGATCCTTGATGGGGTGGCCCGCGACGAACGGTGCGGCACCAGCGGCCTGCACGCCCCAAATCTTTGGCAATCGTGTGGCGTGCCCGGCCGCCACGTATTCGCGGAATCCCATCCAATAGGCGGAGATGTTGCCCGCGTTGCCCACGGGAAGCATGTGAATGTCGGGAGCATCGCCCAGGGTGTCCACGATCTCAAACGCCGCAGACTTCTGGCCATGCAGGCGGTACGGGTTCACGGAGTTCACCAGCGCAATGGGGTACCGCGCAGAAAGATCGCGCACAATGTCGAGGCATTCGTCGAAGTTGCCGTCCACTTGCACCAGGTCTGCGCCATGCATGATCGCCTGCGCCATCTTTCCGGCCGCGATCTTGCCCTGTGGGATCATCACCACGCACCGCAGCCCAGCATGCGCGGCATACGCGGCGGCGGAGGCGGACGTGTTGCCCGTAGACGCACACACGACCGTGTGGTCGCCATCCTTCACCACCTGCGTCAGGGCGGCCGTCATGCCGCGGTCCTTGAAGGACCCAGTGGGATTCATCCCCTCGACCTTGACAAAGACCTCGGCGCCAACCTCGCTGGAAATGGACGCCGCATGCACCAGCGGCGTACCACCCTCCCCTAGCGTCACCACACGGTCGCCCTCGTCGAACGGCATGAACTCCAGGTACTCGCGGACTACGCCGCCCCATTGGTGAGCCATCAGTCCCCTTCGATTCTCAGCACGGACAGCACGTCAACCACAGCGTCGGCGTGCCGCAATTCCTCGACGGTCGCCGCGAGGTCCCGCTCGGGCGCGCAGTGGGTCGAGATGACGAGCTGCGCCACGCCCTTCGTGGCGATTTGGCGCACCGTCTCGATCGAGACGTCGTGTGCGGCAAACACCGTGGCGACGCTCGCGAGCACGCCGGGTTGATCCGGAACCCTCATGCGCACCGCATAGCGCGTCTTCACGGCACCGATGGGCAGCACCGCGTTGTCGGCATAGTTGGATTCGCGTGGCCCCTTGCCGCCCGACGCTCGGTGCCGGGCAACGCTCACGATGTCACCCAAGACGGCCGACGCCGTGGGCACCCCTCCCGCTCCCTGCCCGTAGAACATGAGCTCGCCGGCGGCGGCGGCCTCGACGAACACGGCGTTGTACGCGCCGTGCACTCCGGCAAGCGGGTGGGAGGCGGAGACCAAGGCGGGGTGGACGCGCACGGCGACCGCGCCGTCGGCCCGTTCTGCGATGGCGAGCAGCTTGATGACTTGGCCGTTGTCGCGAGCGGCGACAACATCTGCGGCGGTGATGGCGCTGATGCCTTCGCGGTGAACGTCCGCGAGCGAAACGCGCTGGTGGAAGGCGAGCGAGGCGAGGATCGCTGCCTTGGCGGCGGCGTCGTATCCCTCGACATCCGCGGTGGGGTCCGCCTCCGCGTAGCCGAGGTCTTGGGCCTGCTTGAGCGCCACGTCGTAAGACAGCCCGTTCTGGGTCATCTCATCGAGCACATAGTTGGTGGTGCCGTTGAGGATGCCGAGGATGCGCTCCACCTGGTCACCGGCGAGGGACTCGCGCACGGGGCGAATGATGGGAATGGCGCCCGCGACGGCGGCCTCGAAGTAGAGGTCGGCACCGGCGGCGTCGGCGGCCTCAAAAAGCTCGGGACCGTGCGCGGCCAGCAGCGCCTTGTTGGCCGTCACCACGGACTTGCCTGCGTCGAGCGCCGCACGGATGAGCTCCCGAGCAGGCGAAATGCCTCCCATGAGTTCCACCACGACGTCGGCTCGCGCCACGAGGGAATCCGCGTCAGCGGTCAAGAGCTCAGGATCGATGCCCGGCCGCGGAACTGACGTATCACGCACGTACACGCCCACAACCTCCAGCGGGGCGCCGACGCGGGCCGCGAGGTCCGCGGCATGCTCCCCAAGGAGCCGCACCACTTGCGAACCGACGGTTCCTGGGCCGAGGACGGCTACGGCAATGGGCCGCTTATCAGGCTCAGACACGGGCACAACTCTAGCGGGTGGCCACAGTGCGGCCGGGCCGTCGCCCGCGGCGTCAGGAGAACGCTCGGTTCCCTTCCGCACTCACCTCGGCAGAGGCAAACCCCACCACCGACGCAAAACGCCGCAACCAAGGCTGGAGCGGCGTCGGTGTGTCTTCCGATGTGTCTGCGGACTCGCGGTCCGTTGTCACGGGACGGTTGTCGTCGTTGGCATCCATCGCGGCTCCCCTCATTGGTCCGTGCCGACAGTATGGCCCCTCTGACCGCGGGTAGCAAGCGGTGCTTGGCGCTGGCTTAGCGAAGGCTTTACCAGACGTCCCAACTGAAGAGATCCTCGAGGGTGTCGCGGCGGATGTGGAGGGTCGCTTCGCCATCACGCACGGACACGACGGCAGGGCGCATCACGGCGTTGTAGTTGCTGGCCATGACCCGTCCATAGGCACCCGTGGACGGCACGGCGAGGAGGTCGCCGCGTTCAACATCGACCGGCAACTGCACGTCGCGCACCACGATGTCGCCGGACTCGCAATGCTTGCCCACCACGCGCGACAGCGTCGGCTCCGCCTCAGACAGCCGCGAGGCGATCGCCGCCGTGTATTCGGCGCCGTACGTGATGGTGCGCATGTTGTCGCTCATGCCACCGTCCACCGCCACGTATTGGCGAGTGCCGCCGTCCTCGAGCGCCACATGCTTCACCACGCCGACGCGGTACACAGTCAGGCCCGCGGGCCCGGCAATGGCGCGGCCGGGTTCGATGGATAGGTGCGGCCAGGATCCCCCGTTGGCTGCCACGGCGTCGGCCACAGCGTCGGCGATGCCAAAGGCCGCGTCACGCGCGGTCAGTTCCTCACCGTGCGGGGTGTAGCGGATGGCATAGCCGCCGCCCAGGTCCACCTCTGGCAGGTCCACGCCGGTCTCGGTGGTGAACACGGCGCGCAGGCGCAGCATGCGCTGCGCGGACTCGCGGA
>Ga0206116_1000460_pt1 | contig 43339 bp, 39 predicted proteins | sample 3A1Ametagenome_FD_178000 | JGI IMG/M metagenome (GOLD analysis project Ga0206116, IMG submission 178000) | Enriched microbial communities from leaf-cutter ant dump, University of Wisconsin, Madison, United States - 3A1A | ecosystem: Environmental > Terrestrial > Nest > Insects nest > Nest dump...
GCCAACCATGGTCTCGGTGTCCAGCGGGTTGCCACGCTTGATCTGTTTGACCTTCTTCAGCACTTCGACCATGAAGGCGTCGTAGATCGACTCCTGCACCAGTGCGCGCGACGGGCAGGTGCACACTTCGCCCTGGTTGAAGAAGCCCAGCACCAGACCTTCGGCGGCTTTCTCGATGAAGGCCGGCTCGGCGTTCATGATGTCGGCGAAGAAGATATTCGGCGATTTGCCGCCCAGCTCGACAGTGCTCGGGATGATGTTCTCGGCGGCACACTTCATGATGTGCGAGCCCACCGGAGTGGAACCGGTGAAGGCGATCTTGGCGATGCGTTTGCTGGTGGCCAGCGACTCACCGGCTTCGCGGCCGAAGCCCTGAACGATGTTGAGCACGCCTGGTGGCAGCAGGTCACCGATCAGCTCGACGAAGAGCGTGATCGACAGCGGCGTCTGCTCGGCCGGCTTGAGCACCACGGCGTTGCCGGCAGCCAGGGCCGGAGCCAGTTTCCAGGCGGCCATCAGCAGCGGGAAGTTCCACGGGATGATCTGCCCGACCACACCCAGCGGCTCGTGGAAGTGATAGGCCACGGTGCCTTCGTTGATCTCGGCGGTGCTGCCTTCCTGGGCGCGGATGCAGCCAGCGAAGTAGCGGAAATGGTCGGCGGCTAGCGGCACGTCGGCGTTCAGCGTCTCACGCACGGCCTTGCCGTTGTCCCAGGTTTCGGCCACGGCCAGCAGTTCGAGGTTGGCTTCGATGCGGTCAGCGATCTTCAGCAGGATGTGCGAGCGCTCCTGCACCGAGGTCTTGCCCCAGGCATCGGCGGCAGCATGTGCGGCGTCCAGCGCCTTGTCGATGTCGGCGGCGTTGGAGCGGGGGAATTCGGCGATCACCGAGCCATCGACCGGGCTGGTGTTGGTGAAGTACTGGCCACTGAGCGGGGCGACGAACTCACCACCGATGTAGTTGCCGTAGCGCGGCTTGAGGGTAATGACGGCGCCTGCGGTACCGGGTTTGGCATAAATCATGAGATGTCTCTCCGTAACGACGGTTGTTGTAGTTATGTGCAACGAGGGCTGTGCAAAGAACACTCATCTCGATCATGAAACGATTTCATGTGGCGAACTTGACGCTGCAGCTGAGCGCTTGTCGTCTGAAGTCAAGTTTCCGCGCCTGGGTATGAGCGTGTCGTAAAGGGATAAATTTCCCTGCCTCGATTGGGGGCAAGTGTTTCCTTATGACCCGTTTTGGGGCGCGGCCGGGCTTGCGTATGCACCGTGAGGGGCGCCGGAGCGTGGCGTGCTGGGTGGTTGCTGCTGGTCATGGGCGGCCGGTGTGTTTCTTGCTTCAACCGCAGGCTTGTCACTTAGGAGGCATCGATGAGTTCCCTTACCGCCCAGACCCCGGGGTTGTCTTCGCTGCCGGCTACGCAGAGCAATACTGGCGTGCTGGCTGCGGCCGCCAGCGGGCTATGCGGCTTCATCGAGAAGCATGGCGGCGACGCCGACCGTATTCTCGGCGTTTCGGGCATCGACCCCGAATTGCTGCGTCACCCCACCCTGAGCCTGGCGTTGCCGAACTACTGTCAGGTGCTGGAAGAGGCTGCGCGTCAGTCCGGCTGCGACAACTTCGGCCTGTATTACGGGCAGCAGTTCAAGCCGCAGGCGCTTGGTCTGCTGGGCTACATCGGCCTGTGTTCAGCCACGCTGGAACAGGCACTGATCAACTTCGCCCGCGCCTTTCCGTTGCACCAGCGCAACAGCCTGATTCGACTGGTCGATGCGGGCGAGTGTTACCGCTTCGATTACCAGATTCGTCATGGCGCAATTCTCAGCCGGCGTCAGGATGCCGAGTTGACCCTGGGCATGGCGCTCAACCTGATCCGTCATGTGCTGGGTAGCCAATGGGCGCCGCGGGCGGTGCATTTCGAGCACCCTCGTCCGGAACACTGGCATGAGCACTGTAAGGTGTTCGATGCTCCGGTGTACTTCGAGCAGCCGTTCAATTCCCTGCTGATTCCCAAGCGCGGTCTCAACCGGGCGATGCCGGAGCATGACCCGGTGCTGCTGCTGGTGATGCAGGATTCGCTGCGTCAGCTCAGCCAGCAGCGTGTTCGCAGCGAGCAGGACATCGCCGACGATACCCGTGCCCAGATTCGCCAGCAGTTGCTGGCGGGTGAGCCGACACTCGAAGGTGTGGCCGAGCAGTTGGGGATGACCAGTTGGTCCTTGCAGCGACGCCTGCGTGAGCAGGGGCTGAGCTTCTCGATGGTGGTGGACAAGCTGCGTTGCGAGCTGGCCACCCATTACCTGAGTCAGCAGCAACTGCCGATCACCGCCTTGGCGCCATTGCTCGGCTATTCCGAGGCCAGCGCATTCTCCCGCGCGTTTCGCCGCTGGTTTGGCGTCAGCCCACGGCAGTGGCGGCGCGAGGGCGACGTTTCACATTGAGGCGTCAGTAGGCCGCGCGAATGGCGCGCACGTCGTAGCCGTGGATGACCTGGCCACGCATATCGATCACCGGTACGCCGCGCCCGCCCAGGGCCTGATACTGGCTGCGGCCGGCGGCATCGGTCTCGATATTCACTTCGCGATAGGTGATGCCGTCCTCGGCGAACAACTCGCGCGTCTTGGCGCAATAGCCGCACCATTGCGTGGCGTAGAGCACCACCTCACCGCTGGCGTTGCCGGCCTGCGGCGGGTCGATCCAGCGTTCGATCTTGTCCCAGTGCTGGAACAGGGCCAGAGCGGCCAGGATCAGCAGGATTGTCTTCATCGTTTCACGTCCTTGTGCAGTGGCGCGGTCATCTCAGCCTAAACCGCGCGAGGTCATACCGCCATATCAGCCCGTGTTTCGTAGGGGGCGTAGGGTGGGCTTCGGCCCACCAAAACGCTCTGCCTCGTGAGGAAAGCCGGGCACCTTCTTCGATGGGCTAAAGCCCACCCTACAGACTGGCTTCTTGATCCGGTCAATCCTGACGGCGTTTGAGCTGATCCTTCAACTGGGTCGGCAACTGGCGAATGATCAGCATGTCGCGGCCCTCGTCGTATTCGATCTTCGAGCCCAGCAGGTGCGCCTCGAAGCTGATCGACAGGCCTTCGGCGCGGCCGGTGAAGCGCTGGAACTGGGTGAGGGTGCGTTTGTCCGCCGGAAATTCCGGGGCCATGCCGTAGTCCTTGTTGCGGATGTGCTCGTAGAAGGCCTTGGGGCGCTCTTCGTCGATCAGCCCGGAGAGTTCTTCCAGGGTGATCGGCTCGCCCAGTTTGGCCTGGCTGGTGGCATAGCCGACCAGGGTCTTGGTCTTCTCGCGGGCGGAGTCTTCTGGCAGATCCTCGCTTTCCACGAAATCGCTGAAGGCCTTGAGCAGGGTGCGGGTCTCGCCGGGGCCGTCGACGCCTTCCTGGCAGCCGATGAAGTCGCGGAAGTAGTCGGAGACCTTCTTGCCGTTCTTGCCCTTGATGAACGAGATGTACTGCTTGGACTGCTTGTTGTTCTGCCACTCGCTGATGTTGATGCGCGCGGCCAGGTGCAGCTGGCCGAGATCCAGATGCTTGGCCGGAGCCACGTCCAGCGCGTCGGTCACCGCCACGCCTTCGCTGTGATGCAGCAGAGCGATGGACAGGTAGTCGGTCATGCCCTGCTGATAGTGCGCCAGCAGCACGTGGCCGCCGGTGGACAGGTTGGATTCTTCCATCAGCTTCTGCAGGTGCTCGACGGCCTGGCGGCTGAAGGCAGTGAAATCCTGCTCGCCATCGAGATAGGCCTTCAGCCAGCCACTGAACGGGTAGGCACCGGATTCCTCGTGGAACAGGCCCCAGGCCTTGCCCTGCTTGGCGTTGTAGCTCTCGTTGAGATCGGCCAGCAGGTTCTCCATGGCCTGCGAGCTGGCCAGCTCGCTGTCGCGGGCATGCAGCACGGCTGGGCTGCCATCGGGCTTCTTGTCGATCAGGTGGACGATGCAGTGGCGGATCGGCATGGCGTTCTCGTGGGCGAATTGAAACAGGCGCGCAGTTTACCCGAAGGCGGTGGTGGGTGAGTGTCCGGCTGCCATCGCTGTGTGGGAGGGGGGCTGCGGCGACGGTCGCGGTTGAAGCCCCTCCCACAGGTGCTGGTTTAGCGTTGTTCCGGTTCCGGTTCCGGTTCCGGTTCCGGTTCCGGTTCCGGCGAACGGCGCTGCTGCAGCATGCGCAGGCGGTTGATCACGTAGCGCAGGTGCATGTGCAACTCGTACAGCTCGTGGGAGTAGGACAGCGGCACCTCGACCGAGGCCAGTTCGTCTTCCAGTCGCTCCAGGCGTTGGATCTCGCTGTCCAGTTCCTCCGGCAAGGAGCCTGCATGCAGCTTGCGGTCGATCTCGCGCAGGTATTTGTACCAGCGGTAGATGCGCGCACGGATGCGCCACTGGTAGATCGGTCCGACCGCCTTGAACAGCGGGATCATCACCACGATCAACGGGATCAGCAGGATGATGTAGCGGTCGGCCAGCGAGGCGATGCGAAACGGCAGGTAGCGCTGCAGGATCGGCAGGCCGTTGCTGTAGTAGTGCTCGGCGTCCTTGTGCAACTCGAAGGTGCGCGGCTCGGCGCTGGGGTAGGCGCCGGCGGCATCGAGCAGGTTGCCGTTCTTCATCACCTCGCGAGTGGCGGCGAGAAACAGCGGTACCAGACCGGGGTTGAAGTCTTCGTTGACCACCAGCGTGGCCACCGGCGAGAGGGTGACGATATCGCGATCCGGTGCATTGCTGGCCAGGTCGAGCAGGCCTTCGCCAACCGCTACCTGGGTGAAGAAGGGTAGGCGTGCCTCGTAGGCGGCAGCCCGGCGAAAATGCGCCAGGGCGATTTGCGGGTCGGTCGCCAGTTGCTGCACCAGGCTGTTTTCGGCCGGGCCGACGAAGAAGCCTGCGTCCAGCTCGCCAGCCATCAGGGCACGTGCGGCTTTACCGCCGCCAATGCTCTGCCAGGTCTCGGGATACTGCTCGGGGGTGATGCCATTGGCACCGAGTACGGCATCGCTGGCAGCACGGGTGCCGCTGCCTTCGCCACCGAGGGCTACGCGCAGTGGTTGGAGATCGGCGATGCGGTCGAGGCTGAGATCACGCCGGTAGAACAGCCACAGAGGCTCCTGATAAATGGCGCCGAGGCTGTGCAGACGGTCGCGCTCGGCTTCGCTCAGCTGGCGTTCGAGGCCGCTCTGTACCAGGGCGATCTGCACTTCGGGATCATCGGCCAGCAGTTGCTGCAGGTTGTCACGTGAGCCGGAGGTGGGCACCAGCTTCAGGGTGAACCCTTCCTTGGCCAGCTCTTCCTTGAGTTGTTCGGCGAACTGCTGGTAAGCGCCGCCCTGGCTGCCGGTGGCCATGCTGGCGCTCATCGTCGGTGGTGGTGGGACGAACTGGAACAGGGCCCAGACCAATCCAGCCACCACGGGGACGATCCACAGGTTGGCCAGGATCATGATTTTCAGGTCGTTCAGTACGCGGCGCATTGGGCATCCTTTCTGCGGTGTCGATTCAAGGATAGAACCCTTGAGCGACAATGGTCACGCCTTGGCTGCGATGCCGCTCGGGTTACGCCGTTTTCGACTTCCCGCTGGCGAGAAGGTGCAGGTTGCGTCATTCCGGTGATTGCTGGCTGCGCCAGTGGGGCAATCGCCCGCGATTGCGTACTCGCGACGCCGCCATTTCGTAGCTGGTATCAATGGCGGGCTGTTCGCTGCGCTACGAGCGGTCGGCGTCCCGATCCGCCCTACGGACTCGCCAGTGGATCACCCACGTAGGGCGCACTCGGCTTGGGCATCCTGCGTCGCTCTACCTCCTGCATCCATGCAGTCGTCGCGAAGCAGTACGCCGCTGCTATCCTGTCGTTGGTATCAATGGCGGGCTGTTCGCTGCGCTCCTGAGCCCGCCCTACGGACTCGCCAGTGGATCACCCACGTAGGGCGTACTCGCGAAGCAGTACGCCGCCACCATCCCATAGCCGGCATCAATGACGGGTTGTTCGCTAGGTCAGCGCCTTGTGCATCACGCGCAAGCGGTCGAGCAACAGCAACGCCCCGAGCAGCGCCACGGCATACAGCGCGTCGCTGCCGAGCATCAACAGCACCAGTGTGCAGAGCATTGCACTGAGCCCGGCGAGCAGGCGCCAGATGCCGCGCAGCAGCACCCAGCCGGCGGCCATGCTGAGTAGATAGATGAGCACGAAGTTGCCGTTGGCGTAGCGGATCAGGTCGTCCACCGACAGCTTCAGCGCAGCCGATAGCACGGCGCACAATGCGCAGATGGCGACCACCAGTATCAGGGCGCGGCCCGGTACGCCGTGGCCGTTGCGCACGGCCAGCGAGGCCGGCAGGCGACCCTCGTCGGCCAGGCTCCAGATCAGCCGGGCGAAACCCTGCACGTAAACGTTCATCGAGGTGAAGCAAGCCAGGTAGCCGAGTACCGCGACCAGCACGCGTGCGTTCTCGCCCAGCAGCAGCTCGAACAGACGGGGTAGGGCGGTGGTGTCGCTGTGCACGTCGCCATAGGTGGCGAAGCTCAGCACCGCCACCGAGCAGGCCCAGTACACCAGGCCGGCCAGCAGTACGCCGAGCAGCAATGCCAGCGGGAAGTCGCGCTGCGGATTCTTGAATTCCTCCCCCAGGTGGGTGAAGGCTTCGATGCCGACGAAGCACCAGAACATCACGCCCAGCGCGGCCGGCAGCAGGTGCCATTGTTCGCCGAGCGATGGCAGCAGCGGTTGTGTGCTGTGGGGTAGGTCGCCGACCCACCAGATCAGCGCCACGCTGGCGACGATGGCCACGGCGATCAGCCCCTGGAGCATGCCCGAGGCCTTGGCCGGTCGTTGGCCGAGCAGCAGCATGGCGACGAGCGTGAGCAGCTGGATCGTCAGCAGCTCGCTGCCATCGAGGTCGAACAGCGCCAGCCAGAAGCCGCTGGCGATATGCAGCGCGGCCGGCAGACCCACCGGCAGCACGGCGAGAAACAGTAGCGCGCTGATGCCCTCCATGCGCAGGCCGAAGGCGCGGCCGATCAGGTGCGGTGCACCGCCCGCATGAGGGAAACGCTTGCCCAACTGGGCGAAGGTGAAGGCCACTGGTAGCACCAGGGCGATCAGGATCAGCCAGGCCCAGAGCGAGGCCTCGCCAGCCGCGGTGGCGGCCAAGGCCGGCACCACGAAGATGCCGGTGCCGAGCAGCGAGGTACTGAGCAGGGCGATGCCTTGCAGCAGGCCCAGCTCCTTGTTCAATCGACTCATGGGGTATGCTCGTGCTTTTCCAGATGCCGCCATGGTAAGCCGTCGTCCTTGAGCAAGGCGTCGGCTTTCACCGACGAAATGACGGTTTCTCCGTCAACCTGATTGCCACCCCGAGAGCCCCCGTGGACAAGTTCGATCGCCAGATCCTCGCCTTGCTGCGCAGTGATGCGCGTACCTCCGTCAGCCACATCGCCCGTGAGATCAATCTGTCACGTTCCGCCGTCAGCGAGCGCATTCGTCATCTGGAGGAAAGTGGAGTCATCCGTGGGTATCACGCCCAGGTCGCGGAACCCGGTGAGAGTGGCGTAAGGGCGTTTCTGGAGTTGTTCTATCAGGGGCGGCGCTGTGAGGATTATGTCGAGCGCATGCGCGCCTTCCCCGAGGTGCGCCACTGCAACGGCATCAGTGGCGAGACCGACATGCTGGTGCTGATCGAGGCGCCGAGCATGACGCGTCTGAGCGAAGTGCGTGGCGCCATCGAATTGTTCCCTGGCATGCAGAAGGTCAAGACCCACGTGGTGGTCAAGGACTGGACGATGTAGCGCGCCGCCTCACTCGGCTCTGCCGGCCTGTTCGGCGGCTTGCGGGCGCTGCAGTAACAGCAGCGGCAGGCCTGCACCGAGTACCAGCAGGCCGAGCAACGCGCCGCCGCCGGCGTAGAGCGTGCTGGAATAGAACAGACCCAGGCAGCTCAGGGCGAACAGGATCGGCGTCAGCGGATACAGCGGCACGCTGAACGGCCGCTGCACCCCGGGGTGGAGGCGGCGCAGACGGATCAGCGACAGCGCGGTGAGGAACATGAACAGCCAGAACACCGGGGCGGTGTAGGCCACCATGGTTTCCACGCCGCTCTGGCTCAGCGCGCCGAACAGGATCAGCGGCAGAGTGATCGCGCATTGCAGCAACAGTGCGCGCACCGGCGTTGCCCCACGCTCGTTCCAGCGCCCGAGAAAGGCCAGTTGCGGTACGTCGCGGCCCAGCGCGTAGTACACCCGCGAGCCGGTGAAGATGGTGGCGTTCAGCGTGCTCAACGCGGTCAGGCAGACGAACAGAGCGAGCAGGGCCTCGGCTTTCGGCCCGGCGACGATGCTCATCAGATCCGCCGCCACGGCATCGGACTGACGCAGCCCTTCCAGGCCGAAGATATCCAGGAATACCAGATTGGCCAGCAGGTAGATGCCGGTCACCAGCGCCGTGCCGAACAGCAGCACGCGGCTCATGTTACGCGCCGGGTTGCGCAGCTCGCCGGACAGATACGCCGCCTCGTTCCAGCCGCCGTAGGTGAGCAGCACGAAGACCATGCCCATGCCGAGCATCGCCGCCAGGTTGCCACTCGCTGGCGCGGCGGGCGTGATTGCCGGCTGCGGTTCAGCCAGCGCCAGCCCGGCGAGGATCACCAGCAGCAGCGCTGCCACTGTCACCACGGTAAAGAACACCTGAGCGCGTCGCGACTCGCGGGTGCCGAGTACGTTGAGCAGCGTCAGTGCCATCACCACCAACGCGGCATGCCAGGCGCTGCCGTATGGCCCGAGTGGTAGCAGGCGCTGGGCATAATCGCCGTAGATGAAGGCGACCACGGCGATGGCGCCCGTCTGGATCACCGTGCCACGTGCCCAGGCGAACAACAGGCCGACCTGGGCGCCCCACGCCAGGCGCAGGTAGTGGTACTCACCGCCCTGATCCGGATGGGCAGCGCCCAGCTCGCCGTAGCACAGTGCGCCAATCAGCATCACCACTCCGCCAGCCAGCCATAGTGCCAGGTACAGCTCGGCGCTGCTGGCATGCTGCGCGACCAGGGGCGGCAGGCCGAAGATACCTACGCCGACCACGACGCCAACCAGCATGGCCACTCCATCGGTGATCGACAGCCCAACTCGTTGGGAGGACGCCAGCCTCGTCATGCCTCAGCTCCTGCGGGCGACCCAGCCCGGTACAGCGCCTTCCGCCGAGATTGCTTCGATGCGGTCGCCGTTGACCTCGCCGATATACCTCTTGTCACCCAGCGTGAAATGCAGCTCGCTGCCTTTCAACTGGCCGCTCAGCCCGCCGGCCTGACCGTCGACACTCCCGACCACCTGCTGGAAGCGTTGCTCCAGCTCGACCTGATAGGCCTTGCCGTCGGCTTCGATCGTCCACTGACCTGCGACCTTGGCGGGTACGATCCACAGATACACCGAGGCACCGTTGATGACATCGGCCTGGTCCGGCTCCCAATCGCCCAGGTCGAAGGCGTGCGACACCACGCGGGTGCCGGGTTTGAGCGTGTCGAGAATGACCGGGCGCAGGCGCATGTTCACCGTAGAAAGCAGGTACATGGTCAGCACGTCCGCTTCGGAGATGTCCTTCTCGAACAGATCACCCTGCTCGAAGGTGACCCTGTCCGCCACCCCGGCCTGTTCGGCGTTCTCCTGTGCCTCGCTGACGCGCACCGGATTCAGATCGATGCCATACGCGGCCTTGGCGCCACGCGCTTCCACCGCGGCAATGGCGATACGACCATCACCCGATCCCAGATCGATGAGGTAGTCGTCCGGCCCTACATTGGCGACCTCCAGCATGTGCGCCACGACCGCTTCCGGCGTGGGGACGTAGGGCACATCGAGGTGGAGCGTCTGCGCCTGGGCTGGGTTGATCAGCAGCCCGGCCAGTAAGCCGATGGGCAGCGTGAGTGACGAGAGTGGTCGAACGGATGAAGTGCTCATCGGTGGAGTCTCCTCGCAGGTGGCGATTTTTCTCCGACTGACGAGGTTTGGCGAGGTTCGAAGCGGAACGCAGCAGGATCGGGCAAGAGCGCCCCTCAGGCCTTTAATCACCACGCCTGTGGCTGTGTAACCGGATGTGATGCGCGGTGCCTGCGCAGCGGCATTGCCTCCTTGGCGGCGCGCAGGCACTGTAGGCGGGTTTTCCGTCTGGGTAGTCTTTCAATGCGCATCCTGCACACCTCCGACTGGCATCTGGGCCAGCACTTCATGGGCAAAACCCGCCAGGTCGAGCACCAGGCCTTTTGCGCCTGGTTGCTGCAGCAGGTTCGTGAACAGGCGGTGGATGTGCTGCTGATCGCTGGTGATGTCTTCGATACCGGATCGCCGCCCAGTTATGCCCGTGAGCAGTACTACCGGCTGGTGGTGGAGCTGCGCGACGCCGGTTGCGCCCTGGTCGTGCTCGGTGGCAACCACGACTCGCCGGCGATGCTCGGTGAAAGCCGCAGCCTGCTGGCGCAACTGGGCACTCAGGTGGTGCCTGGCGTGGGTGTCGACCTGACCGAGCAGGTGCTGGTGCTGAATGATCGCGCTGGACTGCCGGGCGCCATCCTCTGTGCCATTCCCTTCATTCGTCCGCGCGATGTCATGGCCAGCCAGGCCGGACAGAGCGCGCAGGACAAGCAGCAGTCGCTGCAGCAGGCCATCGCCGAGCATTACCGAGCGCTACATGACCTGGCGTTGAGCAAGCGTACCGAGCTGGATCTAGCGCTGCCGATCATCGCCACCGGTCACCTCACCACCGTCGGTGCCAGTGCCAGCGAATCGGTGCGCGAGATCTACGTCGGCAGCCTGGAGGCTTTTCCCACCAGCGCCTTCCCGCCTGCCGACTACATCGCCCTGGGCCATATCCACCGACCGCAGAAGGTCGGCGGCCTGGAGCATATCCGCTACAGCGGCTCGCCCATCGCGCTGTCCTTCGACGAGGCGCGTCAGCAGAAGGAAGTGTTGCTACTGGAGTTCGGCGATGCCGCGCTGCAAGCGATCACACCACTGCCCGTGCCGGTATTCCAGCCCATGGCCAGCCTGCGCGGCTCGCTCAAGGAACTGGCAGTCGCCATCGCCGAGATAGCGGCTCAAGGCACGCCCGAGCGCCCCGTGTGGTTGGAGATGCAAGTCAGCTCCGACGACTACCTGAGCGACCTGCAGAGCCGCATCAACGCCCTGTGCGAAGGGCTCCCCGTGGAGGTGCTGCGTATCCGCCGCGAACGCGGCAACGCGACGGCCAGCCTGGCCAGCGACGCACGGGAAACGCTGGACGAGCTGAGCGTGGAGGACGTTTTCGCCCGCCGCCTGCAACAGGAGGTCTTGGAAGAAGAGGATGCCCAGCGTTTGCAGGGGTTGTATCGGCAGGTGTTGGAGGCGGTGCAGGGGCAATAGCGACGCGGACGATCCATCGATAGGAGCGCTTATGGCCAAAGTGACACTGAAGGGGTACATCCTGGTACCGGAAAAGGACTTGCAAGAGGTTCGTCGCGAACTGATCAATCATCGGCGCCTGACGCTGGACGAGCCCGGTTGCATAAGCTTCATCGTTACCGAGAATGCCGAGAACCCACTACGCTTCGACGTTTTTGAAGAGTTTGTCGACCGTCAGGCTTTCGCTCTACATCAGGCGCGCGTACGTGCTTCTCGCTGGGGACAAGTGAGCGTCGACGTGACGCGGCATTATGAGGTTTTCGAGTAGGTCGAGTGCATGGCCACCGTAGCCCGGATGCAATCCGGGGGATGTCCGTCACAGATACTTTCTGTAAGCCCAGTGGGCTGACTACACCAGCAGAGTCTTGACCAAGCACATGTGTAGATCTGCGTCGTAGAAAAAGGAAAGATTTATTTATTGGCGCCCTCAACAACCGAAAAATAAATCTGTCCCCTTTTTGTCCATGGCTTTATTGCAAGAAATTTTATGAAGCTACTCCGATACTTTGATACCGATGATGGCTCTCTTCCGGAGTTGGAGGTGCGATATTCAAGTCCAGATAAAGTATCCACGGCTTTCGAGTTTCTCTTCGCAAATAATGCTCGAAATGTAACTGCCAGCGGAGGCTACCTTTGGATCAACTCTTTGCAAAAAGAGAAGTTATTCACAGGTAGCTGTGATGCTGCATTGGTTATTTGTGAGTCAGCAGAACCATTCCATGTAGTGCTGGCAGGCATAACCATTGCGAACTGCACGCTTCCCGATTTAGGAGTTCTCGTTATGCCCTCTAGCTTGACCATCGACTACCGAATGGGCTGTGCATGGGGAGCGTCCGAGATCAACGCTCTGCTCATGCTGTTGAAAGGGCTATGCGCGCTAGGTGGTACGCTTTTCGCTCCTTGGTGGGGCGCCGAAGGCGAACATGAGTTCACTGAGGCTCTGCGTCGCGCCTGACAAGTGACTCAAATCGTTCGCTACGCCCACTAGGACGGGCTAAACCTCGCCCCTTAACCAAACGGCCACCATCGATCCCCTCAATGATTCTTCTCCCCACATCCTGGGCCAGCGCCTGGTCAGACCTCGGCCTACAGCCGCCGTCCGGCCTGTTCGACCAACTCGTCCGTGCCTACGAGGAACCCCAGCGGCACTATCACTCACTGCAGCACTTATCCGAATGCCTGGCGCATTTCGAGCAGGCGCGCCATTTGGCGAAGCAGCCTGGCGAGGTGGCCATCGCACTCTGGTTCCATGACGCCATCTACGATGTGCGCGGCAAGGATAACGAGCGCCAGAGCACGGATTGGGCTATCCGGGTGCTTGCGAGTTGCCAGGCCAGTCAGGCGACGCTGGATCGTGTCGAGCGACTGATCATGGCCACCCGGCATGACGCGACGCCAAGCGAGGCGGATGAGCAACTGTTGGTGGATATCGATCTGGCCATCCTCGGTGCCACACCAGAGCGGTTCGCCGAGTACGATGCACAGGTGCGTGCCGAATACGCCTGGGTGCCGGGTTTCGTCTACCGTATGAAACGGCGTAGCGTGCTCAAGGCATTTCTGGCGCGCCCCCGTCTATACGGCACCGATCATTTCAGGGCGCGCTATGAGGCGCAGGCGCGGCGTAACTTGGCCGCTGTCCTCTGATTGCTGCGGGTACGGCAACGGCCTATGGATGAACTGCGCCCCGAGTTGACGAGTCGAATCTCGCACCCCAACTCATATCGGAGACGTCTGCATGGCAACTATCCGTTTGACCTCGTCCCTGGCTCTTGGCGCACTGCTGCTCGGCGGGTGCGCCAGCAACTCCGGTGGTGATGCCTCCGTCACCGAGCAATGGCTCGGCCGCTGGAATGGGCCGGAGGGCACCTACCTGGAGATCACCGGCACGCCCGCCGATTACCGTCTGACCATCGCCAACCTCGACGGCCCGCGGCGTTTCGTCGGGCGCGCGCAGGGCGAACGGATCGTCTTCGTGCGTGACGGCGTGGTGGAGAGCATCAGCGCCACCGATGGTGAAGCCACCGGCATGAAATGGCTGCTGGACAAGCACAACTGCCTGACCGTGCGCAGCGGTGAGGGCTATTGCCGCGACTGAATCGTTACCTGGATATGCCAGAATGACCGCCTTCAACGGCTTACGACCTGTGCATGAAAATCCTCAGCCTGCGCCTCAAGAACCTCAACTCCCTCAAGGGCGAATGGAAGATCGACTTCGCTGCCGAGCCTTTCGCCGGTAGCGGCCTGTTCGCCATCACCGGGCCGACCGGCGCGGGTAAGACCACCTTGCTCGACGCCATCTGCCTGGCCCTGTATCACCGTACGCCGCGCATGAGCACGCTGTCGGCCAGCGGCAACGAGCTGATGACCCGGCATACCGCCGACTGCCTGGCCGAGGTCGAGTTCGAGGTGAAGGGGCAGGGCTACCGCGCCTTCTGGAGCCAGCGCCGGGCGCGCGACAAGATAGACGGCGCGTTGCAGGCGCCCAAGGTGGAGCTGGCGCGTATCGCGGATGGCGAAATCCTCACCGACAAGATCCGCGAGAAGGAAAGCCTGACTGCCGAGTTGACCGGCCTGGATTTCGAGCGTTTCACCAAGTCCATGCTGCTCGCCCAGGGCGGCTTCGCGGCGTTTCTCGAGGCCAATGCCAACCAGCGTGCCGAATTGTTGGAGGAGCTGACCGGCACCGAGGTATACGGGCAGATTTCCCAACAGGTCTATGAGCGCACCAAGGTCGCCGAACAGTCGCTCAACCTGCTGAAAAGCCGTGCCCAGGGTATGGAGCTGCTGGACGATACGCAGCGCACCGAACTGCAGGCTGAGGCTGAGCGTCTGGCCCTTGACCAGGCACCGCTGCACAGCGAGCAACAAGCGTTGCTGGCCGGGCAGCGTTGGCGTGAGGCCTTGCAGCGTGCCGAGCAGCAGGCGGCTGCAGCGGCGCTGGGGCTGGAACAGGTACAGCAGCGTCAGGGCGCAGCGGTCGATGATCTGCAGCGCCTGGCTGCCAGTGAGCCTGCTGCGCGGTTGCAGCCGTTGCATCTGGCCTGGCAACAGGCGCAGCAGGAGTCTCGGCAGGCTGAGCAAGGGCTGCTCGCCCTGCGGCAGAACATGCAGGTGTGCGCCGAGCGTGAACGGCAGGCGCTGTGGCTGGCCAGCCGCCATGCGTCGCACTGGCGTGATGAGCGGCAAGTTGCGCTGGCGCAGTTGCAGCACCAGCACGCAGACGTGCAGGTGCTGCTGACTGAGCGCAGCCAGCATTCGCGCCTGGGCGAGTTGCTCGGGGGCTGGGGCGCGCGGTTCGAGCAGCGGGCACAGGGTGAGCAGGCGCTACAAGCCGCTCAGGCGCGCTTGAGCGAGTCGAGCACGCAGCTTGCAGCGCTGCAGTGTCAGCGCGAGGAACAAGGCGTGCGCCTGACAGCCATGCAGCAGCAGGTGCAGCAGGCACGTGACGCCGAATCTCGGCAGCAGGAAGCCGTACAAGCGCTGCTGGGCGAAGCAGGGGAAGCTGGCCTGCGCCAGGACTGGCAACGCCTGCAAGCACGCAGCCGAGTGTTCGACCGCTTGCAGCAACTGATGCAAAGCCGTGACGCGCTGAGTACGCAACTCGCCGAGTTGCCGCCGCGCTTGGCCGAGTTGCAGCGTCGACAGGCGGACAAGAATGCAGAGATCAGCGCCCTGCGCGAACGCTACAAGACGCTCAAGCAGCAGGTCGCCGACAAGGAAAAATTGCTGGAGCAGGAAAAGCGCATCCAGGATCTGGAAGCCCATCGCGCTCGTTTACAGCCTGGTGAGGCTTGCCCGCTGTGCGGCTCGCACGAGCACCCGGCGATCACTCAGTACCAGGCGTTGAATGTCTCGGCGACCGAGCAGGCGCTGGCGCAATGCCGCAGCGAGTTGAGCGAACTGGAGAGCCAGGGCGCCAACCTGCGCGATGAACTGACTCGCCTGGCCGCGCAGATCGAGCAGGTACAAGCGCAACAGAACCAGGCCCAGGCGCAATTGCAGCCGCTGGATCAGCAGTGGCAGCAGCAACTGGCCGAGCATGACATCCGCCTGCAGGAAGCCAATGAGCTGGGGCGCTTGCAACAGCAGCACGAGCACGAGCTGGCAGCTCTACAAGTGCGTCTGGAGGCGCTGCAAATCCAGCAAGCCGAATGGCAGCGCCTGCGCGAGCTGCGCGAAAAAGCCGAGCGTGAACAGGCCGAGGCCGAACGGCAGCAGGCGCTGCTGAGCCGTGATCTTGAAAACACCCAGGCGCGTCTGGTCGAGCAACAGACTCACTGCAGCCAGCTGCAGGTCGAGCAGGCGCAGCAGGCCCAGGAGCTGCTGGCCAGCCTGGAGGGATTCGCCAGTGAGCTGCCTGTCGATGGGGAGCGTTGGCTGGCGCAGCAGAAAGCAGCTTGGCAAGGCTGGCAGGAAGCGCAAGCACGCGAGCAGCAACTGCACGAACGCCTACGCGAGGCGCAGCGGCAACTCGACGAGGCGCAGGCGCAAGCCGAGCACTGGCAGCAGCTCTGGCAGGAAACCGGCGCGCAGAATCTGGCCGAGCCGGCACCCGCAGTGAACCCACAGCAGGCCTTGCACGAGGCGGTCGAGCGGCTGGCCGCTACGCAGCGTGAACGCGATGGTCTGGCGGGCAGCGAACAGGCCCAGGTCGCGTTGCAGGCACGCCTGCAGGCGCGCCAGGCTGAATGTCTCCAGGCCTGGCAGCAGGCGCTGGCGAGCAGTCCTTTTACCGATCAGGCTGCTTTCGAGGCGGCTGTGCTGGCCGATGACGAACGTCAGCGACTGATGCAGCTCAAGGCCGACCTCGAGCGGGCTCACACCCAGGCCATGACCTTGTTGGCCGCGGCCCAGGCCGAGGTGCAGCGCTTGCTGGCCGAGCCGCAGACTGCCTTGAGCCTGGATGAGTTGGCCGAGCAGATCCAGGTTCTGCAGGAGCGTCTGCGCGCCTTGAGCGAGCGCCAGGGTGAACTGCGTGCGCAGTTGCAGGCCGACGAGGCGCGGCGCAGCAGCCAGCAGGCGCTGTTCGCCGAGATCGCCGCGCAAGAGGGTGAGCAGCGCCTGTGGCAGCAGCTCAACGGCCTGATCGGTTCGGCCGACGGCGCCAAGTTCCGCAAGTTCGCCCAGGGCCTGACCCTCGATCACCTTATCCATCTGGCCAACCGCCAACTGACGCGTCTGCATGGGCGTTATCAACTGGCGCGCAAGAGCAGCGGTGAACTGGAACTGGAGGTGCGCGACACCTGGCAGGCCGATGTGGCGCGCGACTGCCGCACGCTGTCTGGCGGTGAGAGTTTTCTGGTCAGCCTGGCCCTGGCCCTGGCGCTGTCCGACCTGGTCAGCCACAAGACCAGCATCGACTCGCTGTTCCTCGACGAGGGCTTCGGCACCCTGGACGGCGAAACCCTGGAAGTGGCGCTGGATGCGCTGGACAACCTCAATGCCAGCGGCAAGACCATTGGGGTGATCAGTCACGTCGAAGCGATGAAGGAGCGAATTCCCGTGCAACTGCGGGTGCACAAGGGCGTCGGCCTGGGTTACAGCCGGCTCGACGCGCGTTTTGCAGTGAAGGAAGGAGCATGACCATGCTGATGCGAGCGAAGGATTCCACCCTGCTGGTGATCGATCTGCAGGAGCGATTGTTGCCAGCCATCGATGGCGGTGCAGCAGTGGTCGAACAGGCCACCTGGCTGGTACGCCTGGCGCAGCGGCTCGATGTGCCAGTGATCGCCACCGAGCAATACCCCAAGGGACTGGGCGTTACCGGCGCCGAGCTGCGTGAGTTGCTGCCGGCCGAAGGGCTGCGCGAAAAGATTCACTTCTCGGCGACCTCTGGCGCCGGGTTGTTCGACCTGCCGGGTGGCGAACGCCGGCAGTTCATCGTCTGCGGCACGGAAACTCATGTCTGTGTATTGCAAACCGTACTGGGGCTGCTGGCGGCCGGGCGCGAGGTGTTCGTGGTGGACGAGGCGGTGGGCTCGCGCCGGCCGCGTGACAAGGCATTGGGCCTGGCACGCATGGAGCGCGTCGGGGCGGTGATTGTCTCGCGCGAGATGGTCGCCTTCGAGTGGCTGGAGCAGGCCGGCACGGATGTGTTTCGCGAGGTCAGTCGCAATTTCATCCGCTGAAGCTACGGGGCGGCAGGCTGCGTTTCGAGTCGGTAGTGGCCGGCCTGCAGATCGTCGAAGTACTGCTGGTAGCGACCATCCTCGCGAAACCGTTGCAGGCGGGCGTTGAAGCGTTCACGCAGTGCTTCGCTCTGTTCCAGGCGCTTGGGCAGCATCAGGTAGCTGAGGTTGATCAGCAGCGGTTTGGGGTGATGAGTGATGCGTTCGACATCTTCCTTGGTGAACTCGCTGCGCAGGGCTGCGTAACCGACGTTGCGCTCCTGCGGGTAGAGCACCACGCGCTCCTTGAGCAGCTTTTCGAAGTTCTGTCGGTCGCTGGAGACGCGTTCGATGCGCACCTTGCCTTCGGCGAGAAAAGCATCGAAGGCCGGCCCGTAGCTGTATTCCAGGCCGCCGCCGAGGGTCATGCCGCTGAGGTCATCGAAGCGCTGCCAGTCGAATGGCTGGCTCTTGAGGTGAAAGAACACGAACTGCTCGTCGAGCAGCGGTTCGCTGAAGATAAATTCCGCCTCACGTTCGTTCTTGTGCATCCAGACTGCAGTGGCGTCATAGCGACCTGCAGCCGCTTCGGCGTAGGCACGTGGCCAGGGCAGAAAACTGAATTCGACGCGGTAGCCTTCCTCGGCCAATAGGTCGCGGATCAGATGCGCCACCGGCCCCTGCTGCTCGAGCCTTGCGGACAGGTATGGCGGCCATTCACCTGCGCTGACGCGCAGTAAAGGCTTTTCCGCGGCGCTCGATGCCGCGCTAAAGAGCAGACCCAGGAACAGAACCGGCAAGCCATGGCGCATCAGTGATCCTCGACAGCAGGGCAGCAGGATGATGGCAATTTAGACGCTTTGCCCGGTCGCTCCCAGTCTGGTTCGTTGCAAAAGGTAGTTGCAAGGCTAGCGGCTGGCGCTGCGTTGTGGATGCGACGCACATCGCAAGCGAAATCAGGGGCAGATCTTTCCATGGGGCCAGGCTGACCAGCACTCGTGAATCTGCCTATGCTTGGTCAGAGGAATACGGTTGATAACCCAGGGAGCATGCGGGTCAGTCTGTGCTCTGGTGAGGGAGTTTCGTTTTTTGCACAAAGCGCTGCATTACTGCCTGATCTGGTTGTTCAGCGGTGCCTGTTACGGCGCACAGCTTTCGCTGACCTTCTGTCATGAGGATCAGGACTCCTTTCCCTGGGTGATGGCCGACGGTACAGGGCTCAACAGGGCGCTGCTGGGTCTGGTGGAGCAGTCGCTCGGGCTGCATGTCATCTACGTTTCGGTGCCCTGGAGGCGTTGCCTGGCAGGCCTGGAGCAAGGGCTTTACGACGGAGCCTTCGCGGCCAGTTTCAAGGCCGAGCGTATGCGCATGGGGCATTACCCAACGGATGCCGAGGGCCGGCCTGACGTGGTCAGGCGTCTGCATACCTCGCGCTACACCCTGTATCGCCGAGTGGGGAGCGCCGTGTCCTGGGATGGTCAGCGCTTCGACCAACTCAAGGGGCGCGTCGGCTCGCTCAGTGGTTTTTCCATTCGTGATCTGCTGCTGGCGCAAGGTGCACAGGTCGATGAGTCCAGTCGTGATCCGCTGGCACTGTTGCAGATGCTCATTCATGGCCGTGTCGAGGCGGTGGCATTGCAGACTCAACGCGGTGATTTCGTGTTGCAGAGTCATCCGCAGCTGGCACGCCAGATAGAAAAATTGCCGCAATTGCTGGAGGAAAAGCCCTATTACCTGATGCTGTCCGATGCGCTGCTGCTGCGCGATCCGGCATTGGCCGCGCGCATCTGGGCCGAGGTGGCGGTTCAGCGAGAGTCGTCGGTCTACCGGGCGCTTGTCGCGGCTTATCTGGCGCGGCCCTGAGAGACGATAAAAATATGCGGCGTGCTATTCCCGTCAGGCATCGGCATCGCTAGAGTCCGCTGCTTGTTTCGTGCATCCGTTCGGGTGGATACCGCATGACCTTCGCTGCCTGGTTGACCATTGGCCTGTTCACTCTGACCTATCTGGGCATGGCTGCCGGCGGCATTCGCGGGCTGCGCATCGACCGCAGCTGGATCGCCTGCTTCGCGGCTGTCGTGCTGCTGGTTAGCGGCGCGCTGAGCATGAATGATGCGGCGCATCACCTCGACCCAGGAGCGTTGTTGCTGCTGCTGGCGCTGATGCTGGTTTCCGCGCAGTTCGACTTCTCTGGCGTATACGCCTGGCTCAACCGCTACCTGACCGAACACGCCGAGCGGCCCGCGGTGTTGCTGGCGGGTGTGGTGATGCTGGGTGGCTTTCTCTCGGCCATTCTGGTCAACGATATCGTCGCTTTCGCCCTGACCCCGCTGCTCTGCCGCAGCCTGCATCTGCGTGGACTGGAGCCGCGGCCGTTCCTGCTGGCGCTGGCGCTGTCGTGCAATGCCGGCTCCGCTGCCAGCCTGATCGGCAACCCGCAGAACATTCTCATCGGTCAGGCCGGCGGCCTGGACTTCTGGGGCTATGTTGCCGTGGCCGGTCCGCCTGCGCTGGTGGCCATGCTTATCGTCTATGCGGTGATCTGGCTGCAATGGCATCGCCACTGGGGCGTGGCCAGGCCATTGGCCGTGGAGGACACGCCGGTCGAGCACATCTACGGCGCGCGCAGTTACCTCAAACCGTTGTTGGCCAGCCTGGCCTTGCTGGCCTTGTTCGCCACGGCGTTGCCACGCGAGTTGTCGGCGTTGCTGGTGGCGGTGCTGGTGATGGTGTCGCGCCGGGTGGACAGTCGCGACTACGTGAACAAGGTGGATTGGAACCTGCTGCTGTTGTTCGTCGGCCTGTTCCTGGTTAGCGGTGCGGCGCTGCAATTGCCGCAGCTGGCGCAAGGCGCCGCCTGGCTGGCCGAGCATGGTTTGCTGCCGCAGGGCGTGTGGTCGCTGGCGGCCTCGTCGCTGGTGGCGGGCAACCTGATCGGCAACGTACCGTTCGTGGTGTTGCTGCTGGGGCTGATGCCGGAGCTGTCGCACTCGGTTCTGATCGGCCTGGCGGTGATGTCGACCCTGGCCGGCAACCTGCTGCTGATCGGCAGCGTGGTCAACCTGATCGTTGCCGAAGGAGCGAAGCGCCAGGGTGTCAGTCTTGGTTTCGTCGACTATGCGCGCAGCGGTGTGCCGGTAACGCTGTTGAGCATGGCGGTGGCAGGGCTTTGGCTTGGTCTGGGCGGCTGGCTGCCCTGGTAACGGTTGACAAAGTGTAGGGCGAGCTCAGGAGCGTCAGCGAACAGCCCGCCATTGATGCCGGCTGCGGGATCGTTGTGGCGTACTGCTTCGCGAACGGATCGCCGCCCGGTACGCCCTACATGGTCGGCCGCCCGGTAGTGTGTGCTCTGGCTCAGAGCGTAGGGCAGACTCAGGAGCCTAGGCGAACAGTCCGCCGTTGGCACCGGCTACAGGATTGGTGCCGGTTCAGCGCCAACGGTTGTCGCGCCAGGCGCTGCGCTGTTGCGCATCCTTGAACGTCCAGGCCACCAGGCGGCTCTGCTTCTGTCCCTGAGACATGCCGAGAGTCCTCACTTCGACAGCACCTGCCTTGGCCAGCCAGCCTTGCAGTAACTGCACATTGCTGCTCTTGGACACCAGGCTGCTGAACCACAACACCTGATCAGCCACCTGCGCGCTTTCGCTGGCCATGCGCTTGAGAAATTCCGCCTCACCACCCGGACACCAGAGTTCGGCCGCCTGGCCACCGAAGTTGAGCACCGGTAGCTTGCGCTTGGGATCGAGCTTACCGAGGTTGCGCCATTTGCGCGTGCTACCGCTGCTGGCTTCGGCGGCGGAGGTGTGAAAGGGCGGATTGCACAGGCTCAGGTCGAAGCACTCATTGCTTTGCAGCAGGCCGAGGAAGATGTGCTCGGCATTGCCCTGCTGGCGCAGCTCGATCGCGCCCGCCAACTGCGCGTTGTTCTGCACGATGGCGCGGGCCGAGGCCAGGGCCTCGGCGGCGATGTCCGCACCGACGAAATGCCAGCCGTACTCGCAGCGACCAATCAGCGGATAGATGCAGTTGGCGCCGACGCCGATATCCAGCGCGCGCAGGTTCTCGCCACGGGGAATCTGCCCGTCATTGTCGCTCGCCAGCAGGTCTGCGAGGTTGTGCAGGTAATCGGCACGGCCAGGAATCGGCGGGCACAGATAGCCTTCGGGGATGTCCCAGTGCTCGATACCGTAGTACTGACGCAGCAGCGCACGGTTGAACACCTTGACCGCGGCCGGGTTGGCGAAGTCGATGCTGGGTTTGCCGTACGGGTTGGTGATGACGAAGTGCCCCAGCTCGGGGCTGACTTTGATCAACGCGGGGAAGTCGTAGCGCCCCTGATGACGATTACGCGGATGCAGCTCGCCTTTGTTCGGTGCTGTTTTTAAGGCAGCTGGCGCTGGCTTGCGTGGACGTTTTGGCGGCTGGGGCATGGTGGAGATCTGCGGAGTCGGACGCGCGATTTTCCCATGCTTTGCTGGCAGACCGTAACCCACAGCAACGCGGAACGCTCTGTGCGGCGCTTAGCGAAACCTGGCCAGTGGCCATAAAACAGCCGGCCTTGTGTTGATCCAGGTCAATGGGGTTCGTTCGCCTGTGCCCGTAGACTGCGCGCCTCATCGATCAGCAGCAAGGAGGCACCATGGCATACCTGGACTGGAGCGACGACCTCGATACCGGCATCACGGTCATCGATGATCAGCACAAGCGCATCGTTGCGATGATCAATCAGCTGGATGCCGCTCAGCGTGCCGCCAGCAAGGTGCAGGCGGGGGAGGTGATCGACGAACTGATCGACTACACCGTTTCGCACTTCGCCTTCGAGGAGGCGATGATCGAAGAGGCAGGCTACATCTTCACCAAGGCGCACAAGCGGGTGCACGCGTTGTTCATCAAGCGTGTTGAGGATTACCGCGAGCGCTTCAATCGTGGTGAGGACATTGCCGACGAGCTCAAGGGGATGCTGGGACGCTGGTTGTTCAGCCATATCCGCAGCGACGACCGCAATTATGTCGAGGCGGTCAATCAGAACCTGCGCCGGCTGAGCGCCGATGTTTCCGAGGGCGGCTGGTTGCGCCGCGCCGGGCGCCGCTTCTTTCGCGGCGCAGCCTGAGCCGGTTCAGAGTGGGAAAATCAGTGGTACCAGCAGCACGCTGACGATCATCACCAGAATGGTGAAGGGCACGCCGACCCGCACGAAATCGCCAAAGCGGTACTGGCCTGGCCCCAGCACCAGGGTGTTCACCGGCGAGGAAATCGGTGTCATGAAGGCTGCCGAAGCGGCCAGCGCAACCGTCAAGGCGAAGGGGTAGGGCGACACGCCCAGCGTCTGCGCCGTGGCGATGGCCACCGGCCCCATCAGCACGGCGGTCGCGGTATTGGAAATGAACAGACCGATCAGCGCGGTGGCGGCGAACAGGCTGGCGAGAATGGCGTAAGGGCCGGCATCGCCGAGCAGCGCGACCAGGCCGTGCACGGCCAGATCGATGCCGCCAGTCTGCTGCAGCGCCTGAGCGAAGGGCAGCATGCCGACGATGAGAATCAGCGTTGGCCAATGGATCGAGCGATAGGCACTGTCCAGATCGATGCAGCGGAAGGCGCCCATCAGCAGGCAGGCGATCAGCGCGGCGAGCACGTTGGAAACCAGGCCGCTGACCATCAGCACGATCATCACAGCCAGACTGAGCAGGGCATAAGGCGCCTTGCGCGCGGCCGGTGCCACTTCATCCACTTCGGCTGGCAGGCTGAGCACCAGGAAGTCGCGACTCAGTCCTTGCAAGCGACGAATGGCCTTCCACTCACCGGCCACCAGCAGGGTGTCCGAGGCTTTCAGGCGTTCGTCCACCAGCACCCCTTCCAGCGCCTGGCCATGGCGACGCAGGCCGACCACGTTGAGCTTGTGCTGGCTGCGAAAACCCAGTTCCTGGATGGTCTTGCCGATCAGTTGCGACTCCGGCGGCATCGCCACTTCGGCCAGACCCAGCTCATGGGCGTGCACGCTGTAATAGGAGTGCGGCAGCGGCATGGGCTCCAGGCCCAGGGTCTGGTAGATGCCCAGCAGGGCGATGGACGGGCTGATCAGATCCACCAGCAACACGTCGCCGGGCTGCAGTTGGGTATTGCCGGTGGCCATCAGCAGCAGGGTGCGGAACTTGCCCTGGCGCTCCACGGCGATCACGTTGATGCCGTACTGGCGGCGCAGTTCCAGCTCGTTCAGCGGCTGGTTGGCCAGAGGGGAACTGATCTGCAGGCGCAGGCGTCGCTCGCGCTCTTCGAGGTTGTAGGCCTGGGCCAGATCGGTGAGGGTCAGGCGCGGCGCAGCGGCATCACCCTGCGCATCGCCATGCTGCAGCCAGCGGCGGGTGAGCAGCATGTAGCCGATACCCAGCACGAGGATCGCCAGCCCCACTGGCGTCATGCTGAAGAAGCCGAAGCCCTCCAGGCCGGCGCGGCGCAGCTCTGCATGAATCACCAGGTTGGGCGCGGTGGCTACCAGGGTGAGCATGCCGCTGATCAACCCGGCGAAAGCCAGCGGCATCATCAGCCGAGCGGGAGAAATGCGCAGGCGCGCCGCGACGCCGAGCACCACAGGAATGAAGATCGCCACCACGCCGGTGGAGCTCATCACCGAGCCGAGGCCGGCGGCAGCCAGCATCAGCAGGATCAGCAGCCGGGTTTCGCTGCTGCCGGCCTTTTTCACCAACCAGTCGCCAAGGCGGTAGGCGATGCCGGTACGCACCAGCGCGGTACCGATGACGAACAGCGCCGCGATCAGTATCACGTTGGGGTCGCTGAAACCGGACAGCGACTGCTGCACGGTAAGCACGCCGCTCAATGGCAGGGCGACCAGCACCAGCAGGGCCACCACGTCCATGCGTGGTCTGCCGATGATGAAGAGGGTGACGGCGCCGGCGAGTAACGCCAGCGTCCAGAGCAGATCGGGGTTCATGCGGGCTCCTTGAAAGACCGTGCCAAGGATCTCAGGGATAGCCGAGCGTCGTCTTGATCTGCTGCAGGTTGGCGGCAATCCACTGCCTGTCGATCGGGCCCCAGTCGCGAATCAGGTAGTGCCCGGCATTGTTGCGCTCGCCATCGGCCTGCTGGAACGGGCAGTCGATGTCCAGCTCGGCCAGCGCTGTGAGCGTGTCCTGAGCGGTACGCCGCGGCATGCCGGTCGCCTCCATCAGTGCCGGTACGTTGGTGGCCTGGCCGCTGTCGATCAGCCAGGCAACGTAGAGACGGCGGTAGAAGCTGGTCTTGGTCTTGCTCACATCCATTTGGGCGGTATCCGGCTGTGCAGAAGAATCCGGAGAATACCGTCTGCAAACCGGTTGTGTCATGAGCCGGGCTTGTCGGATGACAAGCTCGTCAGGTTCTCAGGCCAGTTCGCGTAGCGCCAGGTAGCGCTCAGGGGCGCGCCCCTTCAGAAGCAGGGCCGAGATGCTGCCAAGTGCAAAAGCGCAGGCGACACCCAGGCCCATGAGCTTGGCGATATCGTCGGCATCGTCGCCACCGATCAGCATGGGCAGGTTGGCGATGGCAATGGCCAGACAGGCGAGGATGCCGATCAGGCCGCCCAGCGGGGCGATGCGTGTATGCCACAGTCGGGTATCGCTGCCACTGCGCTTGAAGTAGACCAGAACGGCCAGGCTGGTCAGGGCGAGAATCACCATGTAACCGATGGTACCGGCGGTGGCGCCCCAGGCGTAGATCTGCGTGACCGGATCGAGGCCGGCCAGGGTCAGCAGCAGGATGCCGACCAGGGCAAAGGCGCTCTGCAGCAGCGAGGCGATGTAGGGCGAGCCGTGTTGCTCGTGGATGCGTGAGCAGCGCGCCGGCAGTACCGAGTACTTGCCAAGAATGTACTGGTAGCGAACGACGATGTTGTGCAGCGACAGCATGCAGGCGAACAGGCTGGTGATCAGCAGCACCTGGATTACATCGCTGAAGGCCTTGCCGAGGTGCTGTTCGGCCAGGAGCAGGTACATGTCGCCGGGGTGTTCGTTGGCGAAGGCGACGATCTGTTCGACACCGATACCGGCGACTGCGCACCACATCGACAGAACATAGAAGATGCCGACACTGAACACGGCGGTGTAGGTGGCGATGGGAATGGTGCGCTCCGGATTTCGTGCTTCCTCGCGGTAGATCACTGTGGATTCGAAACCGATGAACGAATAGATCGCGAACAGAATCCCCAGGCCCGGCGAGCCGGAGAGAATGTGCTCGGGCTGGAAGGACTCCAGCGGCAGGCCGGCGATGCCCTTGTCAGCCACGACCAGCAGGTCGATCACCAGCACCACGGCGATTTCCAGGATCAGGGCGACACCGAGGAACTTCGAACTCATTTCGATACGCCGATAGCCCAGTACACCGATCACGACGATCGCAGCCAGGGTCAGTTGCCACCAGGGAGGCGCAATGCCGAACAGACTGTCGAGCAGTTCGCTTGAGGCGTAGCCGACGTAGGTGCCGATGGCGAGCATGAACAGCGAGTAGGAAATCATCGCCAGGGTCGCCGCACCGAGGCCGACCACGCGGCCCAGGCCTTTCTGGATGCAGGCATAGAAGGCCCCGGCATTGCCGATATGGCGTGACAGGGCGACGAAGCCGACGGCGAACATGAACATGATCAGCATCGCGGCGAGGGCGTCGAAAGGTGCGGCGGCACCGTTTCCCAGGCCGATCATCAGCGGTGTGTTGGCCACCATCACGGTCAGTGGGGCGGCGGTGGCAACGACCATCATGACGATGGGCACGATGCCCAGGTTGCCACTGAGGGCATGGGGTTTCGCTGCGCTCTGCGCAACGGTCGAGTCATTCATGCTTGCTAGTCCCGTTGTCTGTTCTGTTGTCCCCGCGGCAGGGCGCGCGTGGGCGGGAGAGGTTCGCGCCAATGGCGCGGCACGCAAGGGGTCACGGCTCAAGGCGTGGCCATGGCGATTGCGGTGACCTCGAGCTGTTGGGCGGGGTGGATCATTCCCTGAATTTCCAGGGTCGTGCTGCTGGGGCGATGCGCACCGACCCAGGGCCCGAGACGGGCGGGGATGACCGCCGAGAGCGCCTGGATATCGGTGGTGTAGAACGTCCATGTCACCAGATGGCGGCGTTCCAGGCCTTCTGCCTGCAGGCAGCGGTCGAGAATGTCCAGCACGAAGTCCAGTTGCGCGCCGATGTCGCCTTCACCTACCAGTTCCAGGCCATCCAGGTTGCCACGCAGGGGGGCGATGCCGGACAGGTAGAGCGTATCGCCGGCCCGTACCGACTGGTGGAAGGCAAAGGCCTCGAAGACGTCCTGGCCCAGGTAGCCGATCTCGGGTGTGTTACGCGTGATCATGGCGTGCTCTCCTCAGGCGCTTTCGCTTTGCAGGTTATGGCGGAAGCTGCCGCCGTTGTCCGCGCGCTGCGCATCGACCAGTTCGATGCTCATGGCCACGGGAGCGACGTCGTCACGCAGGGCGGTCAGCGGATCCTCGAAGTCGCGGGTGTAGCCAAGGGCGAAGCAGCCGTACTGGTAGCCCATGACCTTGAGCAGGTCATCGGGCAGGGTCTGGGCGATTTCGCGCGGACAGGACAGGTACTGGTTTTCCTCCTGACGTACCCAGCCCACGGCATAGGTGATGTTGATGGCCTGGCGGATGGCGTCGGAGCGGTTGCTGCCAGCGCCGTGATAGATCTTGCCGGTGTAGAACAGGGCCGAGCCGCGTTTCATCACGGCCGCAATGCTCTGCTCCTCAGTGTATTTCTGCTTGCGTCCGACGAACTGGCTGCCGGGGACGATGCGAGTGGCGCCGTTTTCCTCGGTGTAGTCGGTCATGGCCCAGAGCAGGTTGCATTGCACCTGATAGTCGTCAGGGAAGGGGAAGAAGTCCCAGGCCAGTTCGTCCTGGTGCAGCATTTGCGCGGGCGATCCGGGGAAGACGCTGATGATCTGCGTCAGGTGCAGCTGGAAGGTCGAGGCATGTGCCAGGAACAGTTCGGTGGCGCCCAGCACGGAAGGGTGCATGACCAGCTCGCGGGCCGCCGGTGAACGGGCGATGAGCGAGCCGGTGCGCTTGGTCTGATGGCCGATGAAGTTGTCCTTGCCGTAGGCCGTGTCCTGGATATAGGGCGCCATTTCGGCGGCAATGCGATCCATCTGCTCGGCGCTGGCCAACTCGTCGACGATCACGTAGCCGTGCTCGCGCAGTGACTGGCTGATCTGCTCGGCGGTGGCGGTATTGGGCAGGCGGTTGAGTGTCATCAGGGTTACCTCGACGGTCGTGGCTAACAGGTCGAGGCGAGAGTAGGCAGCCCGTGAAAACGCAACAATCCATCCGAAGATGGACAAAATTTCGCGATTTCGGTGTTTTTCACGCTCTTGGTGCAATTGCCGTGGCGAAGCTCTGTTGTGGTGCTTGCAGGCTGCCCCACAGGCTTCTGGAGCACCTTTCGGACGCGGCATGTCGATTGCTTGCAGAGGCATGGCATCCACGCCTGTGTTCAACAATCCCGAGAGTGCCTGTCATGAGTACGATGCAAACGGCCAAGGGTGATCTACTGGTCAGGGAGGCCATGCACTTCAGTCGCGATTTTCTTGGCGTCAGTGGCGCCCTGTTCTATTGGGTGGATCGCCGGCGCCAGGAGATGCAGGTGCTCGAGACGCTGGATGTGCCTCCCGGATTTCTCGAACAGTACCGTCGTGGCATGCAGCCGTTCGACCCGATGTGCGTCAGCCGCATGCTGGCGCGACACGACAGCGTTGGCGTACTGAGCATTGCTCGCGAATCGCAGAACCGCGCCGAGATGCGTCACTATCAGGGCTATCTCGATACCTATGGCGTGCTCGATACCGTCGATCTGATGTTCTGGGGTGAACATGCGGCTTTTGGCGGCATCGGTTTTTTGCGAACGCTGGGCGACCCCCCGATCAAGGTCGATACGACAGGCCTGGTGGCATTGCAGCGTCTGCTGCAGGCCAGCTTCAGCGCCCATCCACATGTTCGTCAGCTGCAACTGGAGCAGCGTCTGGATGCCTGCGGCCTGAGCGTGCGTGAAAGGCAGGTCGCCGCGTTGATCGGGGCTGGAGCCTCCAATCGCGAGATCGCCGAGGCGATGAACATCACCCTGGCGACGGCCAAGACCTATGTGGTGCGTATCTTCGAGAAGCTCAACATCGACAGCCGTACCGCGCTGGTGGCGTTCATGGGGCAGCTCAACTGAGCGTTCAGTGAGCCTGGCGTGCCGCGCGGCGACGCAGGGTGCGATGGCGGCTGCCGAAGAAGAGTTGCAGAAAGGGCTCTACCAGCACGGCCGGCAGGATCGGATCGATGGTCAGGTCGTCGACCACCCGAGTGCCGCCATCGACGACTTCGATGCGTCGGGCGTGGCGCCAGCGGCGCATGCCGGTCATCGGTGATTGCTCGACGAAGCCGCTGCCGGGTGTCAGCGACTGCAGGGTCAGGCGCGAGATGCCGATGGGCAGGATGCCGAACAGCCACAACCAACTGGTGAACAGCGGCTTGCCGGCTTCCACGGGCAGGTCTTCGAGGTTGCGCACCCCTTTGGGTACGCTCATCCACAGCCAGGGATGCATCTCGGCGCGCAGGCTGCGCACGTCAGTGATCCAGCGCCAGACGCATTCCGGTTCGGCGGGCAGAGTAGAGGTGAAGCTCAGGTGCAGGGTCATGGGCGCGGTGAGCGCTGGTGGCTCCGGTTACACCGCCTGCGGGCGGCTGGCAGGGGGTAATCCTGCCAGCCTATGCATCCGAGGTGAAGAGGCGATGTGTTCGGAAGGCTTTCGCAGTCGTTTCCCGGCGTTTAACGCAGTGTGCGTTGAGGGCGAGGATCGGCATGCGTAGGGTGCGCCGTGCGCACCGGGAAGGTGCCGCGGACGTTTCGGTGCGCATGGCGCACCCTACAAGGGATCAGCTCAGCAGCAGGGCGTCGTCGGCCAGCTTCTCGCCACGCACCTTCTCGAACATTTGCAGCAGATCCGGCACATCCAGGCCCTTGCGCTGCTCGCCGGATACGTCCAGCACCACCTGGCCCTGGTGCAGCATCACCGTACGGTCACCCACATCCAGCGCCTGGCGCATGCTGTGGGTAACCATCATTGTGGTCAGCTGCTTCTCGGCAACGATGCGTGCGGTCAGTTGCAGGACAAAATCGGCGGTGCGCGGGTCGAGCGCTGCAGTGTGTTCGTCGAGCAGCAGGATGCGCGAGGGCTGCAGCGCCGCCATCAGCAGGCTGACGGCCTGGCGCTGGCCGCCGGAAAGCAGGCCGATACGGTCGCTCAGGCGGTTTTCCAGGCCCAGGCCAAGGGTCGCCAGGCTTTCGCGGAAGCCCTCGCGCATGGAGGCACGCACCGCCCGGCCGAGGCCACGACGCTGGCCGCGTTGCTGCGCCAGGGCCATGTTTTCTTCGATGGTCAGGTCTTCGCAGGTGCCTGCCATGGGATCCTGGAACACGCGGGCAACACGCTGGGCGCGGCTCCAGACGGGCAAGCGGGTGACGTCCTGCTCGTCGATCATGATCGTGCCGCTGTCCACCGGCAGGTCACCGGACACGGCGTTGAGGAAGGTGGACTTGCCGGCGCCGTTGGTGCCGATCACGGTGACGAACTGGCCGCTCGGGATGTCCAGCGACAGGCCTTGCAGTGCGCGGGTCTCAATCGGCGTGCCGGGGTTGAAGGTGATCTTGAGGTTCTGTGCACTGAGCATCAGATGTGCCTCCTGCGAGCCAGGCGTTTCTTCGCCAGCGGGATGACCAGGGCGATGACCACCAGCACGGCGGTGACCAGGTTCAGATCCTGCGCCTGCAGACCGATGAAGTCGCTGTTCAGCGCCAGGGCGATGAAGAAGCGGTAGACGATGGCGCCGAGTATCACCGCCAGGGTGAGGTAGAACAGGCGGCGTGCCGGCAGGATGCTTTCGCCGACGATCACGGCAGCCAGGCCGATGACGATGGTGCCGATACCCATGGAGATGTCCGCGCCGCCCTGGGTCTGCGCGAACAGCGAACCGGCCAGCGCCACCAGGGCGTTGGAGATGGCCATGCCGAGGATGACCATGGCGCCGGTGTTGACGCCTTGCGAGCGCGCCATGCGCGGGTTGGAGCCGGTGGCGCGGATGGCCAGGCCTTGCTGCGTGGCGAAGTAGCTATCCAGTGCCAGCTTGGCGCCGATCACCACCACCAGCAGGATCAGCGGCCGGGCGATGTAGTCGATCAGCCACTCGGGTTGCAGCACGGTGAAGATGGTTGGCTCCATGATCAGCGGGATGTTCGGCCGACCCATGATGCGCAGGTTGATCGAATACAGGGCGATCATCATCAGGATGCTGGCCAGCAGATCCATGATCTTCAGGTGCACGTTGAGCACCGCAGTGACCACGCCCGCCAGGGCGCCGGCGGCAGTGGCGATCAGCGTGGCCAGGAACGGGTCGGTGCCATTGGCGATGAGTACGGCGCAGACCGCGCCGCCCAGGGGAAAACTGCCGTCCACGGTAAGGTCGGGAAAGCGCAGCAGACGGAAGGAGATGAATACGCCAAGCGCCACCAGACTGAAGATCAGGCCGATCTCGAGGGCGCCGAACAGGGAAAACAGGGACATAGGATTGACCTGGTGGGTGGGTGGAAACCGAGCGGCCGTGATATTGGCAGCAGCCACCGTCTATCACGGTGAGCGCTTTGCCGCGGCACGCTCAGTTACACCAGTACAGCTTACTCGATGATTTCAGCCGCCGAGTCCAGCAGCTCCTGGCTCAGGGTGACGCCCTGACGCTCGGCTGCGGCCGGGTTGAGGAACAGGCTGAGGTTTTCGCTGGTTTCCGGCTTGATGTCGCCGGGTTTCTCGCCATTCAGCACGCGCAGCACCATGCGGCCGGTCTGCTTGCCATGTTCGAAGTAGTCCAGGCCCAGCGCCGCGATGGCGCCGCGCTTGACACTGTCGGTGTCGGAGGCGATCAGCGGGGTGCGGGTGTCGTTACCGACCTTGACCAGCGACTCGTAGGCCGAGACCACGTTGTTGTCTGTGTTGGTGTAGATCACGTCGATCTTGCCGACCAGGCTGCGGGCTGCGGAGCCAACGTCGACCGAGCGCGGTGCGGCGGCTTCGACCAGGGTCATGCCCATGCTCGGCAGCAGTTCCTTGAGACGGCGAACCACGACAGCCGAGTTGGCCTCGCCGGGGTTGTAGACCATGCCGACGCGTTTGGCGTCCGGCAGTACGCGCTTGATCAGCGCCATCTGCTTGTCCAGTTCGAGCAGATCGGAAACACCGCTGACATTGCTGCCGGAGGCTTCCCAGTTGCGCACCAGCTGCGCTTCGACCGGATCGGTGACGGCGCTGAACAGGATCGGCGTGCTCTTGGTCGAGGCGACCAGTGCCTGGGCCGACGGCGTGGCAATGCCGACGATCACGTCCGGACGGTCACCGATGAACTTGCGGGCGATCTGCGCAGCGGTACCGGTGTTGCCCTGGGCACTCTGGTACTGCCACTTGAGGTTCTCGCCTTCGCGGTAGCCGCCTTCTTCGAGGGCGGCCTTGATGCCGTCGCGCACCGAGTCCAGCGCCGGGTGTTCGACGATGGCGGTGACGGCCACGGACTTCTGTTCAGCGGCGATGCCGGCGCCGGGAGCACCCAGGGCCAGTGCCAGGGCAGCCAGGGGCAGCCAGCGATGTTTGGCGATCTGCAGCATTGCTATCTCCTGCCGGGAGGTATGCCCGGGTATGTTGCGAATATGCGGCGGCGCGCCTTCGTGGGGCGCGCCGTCCGAGTTCTTACAGATTGGCGATCTTCTCGCGTTGTTCCACCAGCTTGGCCAGCGCCTGCTCGGCCTCGGCCAACTTGGCGCGTTCCTTTTCCAGCACTTCGGCCGGAGCCTTGGCGACGAAGCCTTCGTTGGCCAGCTTGCCGCCAACGCGCTGCACTTCGCCTTGCAGGCGGGTGATTTCCTTGTCCAGGCGCGCCAGCTCAGCGTCCTTGTCGATCAGGCCCGCCATCGGCACCAGCACCTGCATCTCGCCGACCAGGGCGGTGGCGGACATCGGCGCTTCTTCGCCCGCGGCCAGCACGCGAACCGATTCCAGCTTGGCCAGCTTGCTGAGCAGCGGCTCGAAGTCGGCCAGGCGGCGCAGATCCGCGTCGTTGGCGTTGGCGACGATGATGTCGATACGCTTGGCCATGGAGATCTTCATCTCGCCACGGATCTGGCGTACGCCGAGCATCAGTTGCTTGACCCACTCGATGTCGCCTTCGGCGGCCGGGTCGATGCGGCTCTCGTTCGCCACTGGCCAGGCTTGCAGCATGATGGTCTCGCCGCTGACGCCAGCCTGGCCCTTGATGCGCTGCCAGATTTCTTCGGTGATGAAGGGCATGAACGGGTGCGCCAGGCGCAGGATCACTTCCAGCACGCGCACCAGGGTACGGCGGGTACCGCGCTGACGCTCGAGCGGTGCGTTCTCGTCCCACAGCACCGGCTTGACCAGCTCCAGGTACCAGGCGCAGTACTCGTCCCAGATGAACTCGTACAGGGCCTGGGCGGCCAGGTCGAAGCGGAAGGCGTCGAGGTGGCGGGTCACGTCCTGCTCGCAGCGCTGCAGGGCGGAGATGATCCAGCGATCGACCGGCGACAGGTCGACGGCTTCGCCATGGATGCCGGTGTCCTGGCCATCGGTGTTCTCGATGACGAAGTTGGCAGCGTTCCACAGCTTGTTGCAGAAGTTGCGGTAACCCTCGACGCGGCCCATGTCGAACTTGATGTCACGGCCGGTGGAGGCCAGCGCCAGGTTGGTGAAGCGCAGCGCGTCGGTACCGTAGGCGGCGATGCCGTCGGGGAACTCGGCGCGGGTCTGCTTGGCGATCTTCTCGGCCAGCTTGGGCTGCATCATGCCACTGGTGCGCTTGGCCACCAGCGATTCGAGATCGATGCCGTCGACGATGTCCAGCGGGTCGAGCACGTTGCCCTTGGACTTGGACATCTTCTGGCCCTGGCCGTCGCGCACCAGGCCGTGCACATAGACGGTCTTGAACGGGATCTGTCCGGTCAGGTGGGTCGACAGCATGATCATCCGGGCGACCCAGAAGAAGATGATGTCGAAGCCGGTGACCAGCACGTCGGTGGGGTGGAAGGTCTTGAGGAAATCGGTCTGCTGCGGCCAGCCGAGGGTGGAGAAGGTCCACAGGCCGGAGCTGAACCAGGTGTCCAGCACGTCTTCGTCCTGGCGCAGGTTGGCATCGCCGAGGTTGTACTTGGCGCGGACTTCCGCTTCGTCGCGACCGACGTAGACGTTGCCGGCATCGTCGTACCACGCCGGAATACGGTGGCCCCACCAGAGTTGACGGCTGATGCACCAGTCCTGGATGTCGCGCATCCAGCTGAAGTACATGTTCTCGTACTGCTTGGGTACGAACTGGATCTCGCCGCTCTCGACCACGGCGATGGCTTTCTCGGCCAGCGGCTTGGTGGAGACGTACCATTGGTCGGTCAGCCACGGCTCGATCACGGTGCCGGAGCGGTCGCCCTTCGGCACTTTCAGGGCGTGATCTTCGATTTTTTCCAGCAGGCCGGCGGCGTCGAAGGCTGCAACGATCTGCTTGCGCGCGACGAAGCGGTCGAGGCCGGCGTACTCGACAGGCAGGCTACCGTCGATCTCGCCGTTGACGCTGCCGTCGATGTTGAACACCTGGGCTTGAGCCAGCACGGCGGCGTTCTTGTCGAAGATGTTGATCAGCGGCAGGTTGTGGCGTTTGCCGACTTCGTAGTCGTTGAAGTCGTGCGCCGGGGTGATCTTCACGCAGCCGGTGCCGAACTCGGGGTCGCAATAGTCGTCGGCGATGATCGGGATGCGGCGGCCCAGCAGCGGCAGTTCGACGAAGGTGCCGATCAGCGCCTTGTAGCGTTCGTCTTCCGGATGCACGGCCACGGCGCTGTCGCCGAGCATGGTTTCCGGACGGGTGGTGGCGACGATCAGGTAGTCCTTGCCGTCAGCGGTCTTGTTGCCGTCGGCCAGCGGGTAGCGCAGGTTCCACAGGCTGCCTTTCTCGTCGTGGTTCTCCACTTCGAGGTCGGAAATGGCGGTGTGGAACTTGGTGTCCCAGTTGACCAGACGCTTGCCGCGGTAGATCAGGCCGTCTTCGTGCAGGCGCACGAACGCTTCCTTGACTGCCTCGGACAGACCTTCGTCCATGGTGAAGCGCTCGCGCGACCAGTCAACCGAACTGCCCAGACGACGAATCTGGCGGGTGATGGTGCCGCCTGACTGCTCTTTCCATTCCCAGACCTTTTCCAGGAATTTCTCGCGGCCCAGGTCATGGCGACCGATGCCGTCGGCGGCCAGCTGGCGCTCGACCACCATCTGCGTGGCGATGCCCGCGTGGTCGGTGCCCGGCTGCCACAGGGTGTTGCGCCCCTGCATGCGGCGGAAGCGGATCAGGCAGTCCATGATCGAGTTGTTGAAGCCGTGGCCCATGTGCAGGCTGCCGGTGACGTTCGGCGGCGGGATCATGATGGTGTAGGGCTCGCCCGAGCCCTGCGGGGCGAAGTAACCCTTGGCTTCCCAGTTCTGGTACAGGGCAGTTTCAATGGCGTGCGGCTGGTAGGTCTTGTCCATGCGCGGCGGGACCCTTTGACGGCTGATCGGAAAAGCCGGCAAGTATAGCGGGGATAGGGCTGACGGCGTAAGGGTGAGGGCGCGGCATTCGTAGGGTGCGCCGCGCGCACCAGCGGTTCGTTGGTTGCCTTGGTGCGCCGTACCCTGCGGTCAGGATTTGCGTGGAGGCAGCAGGCGGGGCAGGCGGGCTTCGAGACGGCGCTTGAGTTCGGCTTCGATCTGCGGCACGAAATCGTCGATCACATCTTGCAATATCAATTGCGCCGCAGCGCGCAGTTCGCCATCGAGTTGTTGCAGCTCGTGGGTGCTGTCATGCAGGCGTGGCTGCAGGTTGGCGCGCACGGGGCTCGGCGTCGGTTGGCTGATTGGCGCTGGAGCCGAGGCGGGGCGTGTTGCCGGTGCCACGTTGAACGGCGGAGGCGGGCCGGGTGGCGCACTGACGATGTCGGAAAGCACGGGGATGCTGTCCGGGTCGAGTGAGTCGATCAGCAATGGTGGCTCGTGGCTGTCGTCGCCCAGCAATTCGCGGATCGATTCCAGGTCGTGCAGCAGCTGAGCAGGTTTTTGCGGAGGTTTGGGGGTGTCCATGGCGGTCGGCACAGCGAGAAGAAGGGCAGGGGTGGCCTGTGTTGTGAGCATCAGCAGACGCTAAAGTTCGACGCGCTTGGGATCATACCCGCGCTGGCGATAGCTGCGGAAATTCTCGCGACAGGCGTTCAGCAGTTCAGGCTGCTGGTTGACGATCTCGATGACGCGGGCAAAACGCTCGACGTTGGGCGACAGGCTGCTGCCCAGGTTGATCAAGACACCCTGTTCGGTGCTGGGCACTTCATCGATGCCCACGACCACGGGCGACAGCGGGGCGTCACGGTGCAGGTCATGAGGCACGAAACGCTCAGCCTTGAATTGCCAGAGCATCTCGTCGAGTTCGTCACACTGCGCCTCGTCGCTGCCGCGCACGAACACCGGCATGCCAGCATTCCAGGCTTTCAGAGCCAGCTGGCAGGCGGCGCGCAGGCGGCCTTGGGCGTCGCTGGAGGAGAGGACGTAGAACTCGATTCTGGGCATTGCGATACCAGGAGTAGGGCGGTGCTGTAGGAGCGAATTCATTCGCGAATGAATTCGCTCCTACAGGTCGGTGGCGTCAGGCCTTGGCGCGATCCAGCAGGTACTGGGTCAGCATCGGGACGGGGCGGCCGGTGCCGCCCTTGTCCTTGCCGCCACTGATCCAGGCGGTACCGGCGATATCCAGGTGCGCCCAGTGGAATTCCTTGGCAAAGCGCGACAGGAAGCAGCCGGCGGTGATGGTGCCGGCCTTGGGCCCGCCAATGTTGGCGATGTCGGCGAATGGGCTGTCCAGTTGTTCCTGGTACTCGTCGTACAGCGGCAGTTGCCAGGCGCGGTCGTCGGCGGTTTCGCCAGCCTTGAGGATCTGCTTGATCAGTGCGTCGTTGTTGCCCATCAGGCCGGAGACATTGCTGCCCAGAGCGACGATGCAGGCACCGGTGAGGGTGGCGATGTCGATCACCGCCTGCGGTTTGAAGCGCTCGGCGTAAGTCAGGGTGTCACACAGCACCAGACGGCCTTCGGCGTCGGTGTTGAGAATTTCCACGGTCTGCCCGCTCATGGTGGTGACGATGTCGCCAGGACGGGTCGCACGGCCGCTGGGCATGTTCTCGGCGCAGGCCAGCAGGCAGACCAGGTTGATCGGCAGTTGCAGCTCCAGCACGGCCTTGAGAGTGCCGAATACGCTGGCAGCACCGCACATGTCGTACTTCATCTCGTCCATGCCGGCCGCCGGCTTGATGCTGATGCCGCCGGTGTCGAAGGTGATGCCTTTACCGACCAGGGCGAAAGGCTTGTCGTCCTTCTTGCCGCCCTGGTAGTGCATGACGATCATGCGTGGCGGCTGCTCGCTGCCCTGGGCCACGGCGAGGAAGGCACCAGCGCCGAGCTCCTTGAGCTTCTTCTCGTCGAGGATCTCGACCTTGAGGTTCTTGTGTGCCTTGCCCAGGGCCTTGGCCTCTTCGGCCAGGTAGCTGGGGTGGCAGAGATTCGGCGGCAGGTTGCCCAGGTCTTTGGTGAAGGCCACGCCGCTGGCGATGGCGCGGGCATGCTGCAGGCCACGCTCGGCATCGGCCAGCTCGGCTTTGTCGACGAACAGGGTGATTTTCTTCAGCGCGCGAGGGTCGGCTTTCTTGCTCTTGAATTGCTCGAACAGGTAAGTGCCATCGGCCAGGGTTTCGACAATCAGGCGGGTCTTGCCGTAGGCGTCGCGGCCCTTGACCTTGAGTTCGCCCAGAGCCAGTAGCGCGTCGCTGCCGCCCAGCCCCTTGAGTACGCCATGCACGCCTGCAACCAATTTGCGCAGTTGACGGTCGGATAGGTCGCCCTTGCCGCTGCCTACCAGCAGCACGCGCTCGGCCTTGAGGCCTGGCAGGCTGTGCAGGAGCAAGGTCTGGCCCGGTTTGCCGGCGATATCGCCGCGCTTGAGAACGGCCGACAAGGCTCCGCCGCTGGCAGCGTCCACGGCCTTGGCCACCTCGCCCAGCTTGCGGCCTTCGCCGATGGCGACGACCAGGGTGGCGGTCTTCAGGGTTTCCGGACGGGTAGTTTTGACGAGGAATTCCATATGAGCTGTCCCCAAGACAAAGAGTCGGGTTTGACGGATAATGGCCGCCATTTTTCGAGGGTCCACCTTAAGGTGGGCCGGCAAGTAGGTGCGGCTAGTTTGAGCGCTCGTGCCTGAGCCTGACAACCCTGGAGCGTCCGGTTTGATCGTCTTCCGTTATCTTTCCCGTGAAGTGCTGGTAACCCTCAGCGCGGTAAGCGCCGTGCTGTTGGTGATCATCATGAGCGGCCGTTTCATCAAGTACCTGGCCCAGGCTGCGCAGGGCGTGCTCGACCCGGGTGTACTGTTCTTGATCATGGGCTACCGGATTCCGGGCTTTCTGCAACTGATTCTGCCGCTCGGACTGTTCCTCGGCTTCCTCCTGGCATATGGCCGGCTTTATCTGGACAGCGAAATGACCGTGCTGTCAGCCACTGGCGTCAGCCAGCAGCGTCTGACCGTTTACAGCATGGCGCCGGCATTGATCGTCGCGCTGCTGGTCGGCTGGCTCAGCCTGGGACTGGCACCGCAAGGCGTGGCCAGCGTGGCGCGCATTCTCAATGAGCAGGATGCCCTGACTGAGCTCGACACCCTGGTGCCAGGGCGCTTCCAGTCGATGAGAGACGGCTCGCGAGTCACCTATTCCCAGGAATTGTCGGCAGATCGCAGTGAGCTGCGTGGTGTGTTCATGTCCGAGAAGCGCCTTGCCGCCAGCAGCGGCGCCGAGCGCGGCATCACCGTGCTGGTGGCCGAAAGTGGACGCCAGGAAATCCAGGCCGATGGCAGTCGCTATCTGATTCTCGAGAACGGCTACCGCTATGACGGCGAGCCGGGCGAGGCTGATTACCGCGCCATTCGTTACGACACCTATGGCGTCCTGCTGCCCAAGCCGGAAGTGGCCGTCGAAGCCAGCGAGCGCGAAGCAATGCCAACTCGCGAACTGTTCGGCAGCGACGACCCGCGCATGCAGGCCGAGTTGCAATGGCGTCTGTCGATTCCGCTGTTGGTGTTCGTGGTCACCCTGCTGGCTGTACCCCTGTCCAAGGTCAATCCGCGGCAGGGGCGCTTCCTCAAGCTGTTGCCGGCAATCTTCCTCTATATGGCCTATCTGGGCCTGCTGATCGCGGCCCGTGGTGCGCTCGACAAAGGACGGTTATCCCCTGCGCTTGGCCTGTGGTGGGTGCATGGCATCTTCCTGAGCATAGGTTTGCTGCTGTTGTACTGGGAGCGCCTGAGCCTGTGGTGGGCTAGCCGTCGTGTGTCGGAGGTGGCCCATGGCTAAGTTGGATCGCTACATCGGCACCCAGGTGTTCTTTGCCATTCTCGCGGTGCTGGGCATCATCCTCGGCCTGGCGCTGCTGTTTGCCTTCATCGACGAACTGGGTGATCTGAATAAGGGCGATTACGGTCTGGCTCAGGCGCTCTGGTACATCCTGCTGACCGCGCCACGCCGCGCCTACGAGATGCTGCCGATGGCGGCGCTGATCGGCTGTCTGATCGGTCTCGGCACCCTGGCCAGCAACAGCGAGCTGACCATCATGCGCGCGGCAGGCGTCTCCATCGGGCGCATCGTCTGGGCGGTGATGAAACCCATGCTGGTGCTGATGCTGGCGGGTATCCTGATCGGCGAATACGTCGCCCCCCTCACCGAGAATCAGGCTCAGGCCGACCGTGCTCTGGCGCAGGGTGGCGGTGCCGCGCAGAGCTCCAAGCGCGGGATGTGGCATCGCCAGGGGCAGGAATACGTGCACATCAACGCCGTGCAGCCCAATGGCGTGCTGCTCGGGGTGACGCGCTACCGTTTCGATGATGAACGCCGCCTGCAAGTTGCCAGTTTTGCGCGTCGAGCCGAATTCCGTGACGGGCAGTGGATGCTGCGTAACGTGCAGACCACCTTTCTGCATGAAGACCACTCCGAAGTGGTCAAGCAGCCTGAAGAGCGTTGGGATATCGAACTCAATCCAGAACTGCTCGGCACCGTGGTGATGGAGCCCGAGGCGCTCTCGGTTACCGGGTTGTGGCAGTACATCCACTACCTGAGCGAGCAGGGATTGAACAATGCGCGCTATTGGCTGGCCTTCTGGACAAAACTGCTGCAGCCGTTGGTGACGGCCGCCCTGGTGTTGATGGCGATTTCCTTCATCTTCGGCCCGTTGCGCTCGGTTACCTTGGGGCAGCGGGTGTTCACTGGCGTGCTGGTGGGCTTCGTGTTCCGCATCGCCCAGGATCTGCTCGGGCCCTCCAGCCTGGTATTCGGCTTCTCGCCGTTGCTTGCGGTGCTGGTGCCGGCAGGCATCTGTGCGCTGGCCGGGGTCTGGTTACTGCGTCGAGCGGGCTGACATCGAAGCAATGAAAAAGCCGGCTCTGCAGCCGGCTTTTTGTTGTCCGCGATTCTGAAGGTGAGTGTCAGGGCTCACTTCTTGTGGACATTCTTCGGCAACTGCACCACTCGGCTATCGGAATAGATGTCGTGCCAGGTGCGGTGCTGTTTGTCCCAGAGCATCCAGATGAAACCCAGCCCGGCGAACAGCCATGAGCCGATGGATACGACGAAGCGGAGCAGGGCCTGCCATAGATCGATGGCACTGCCGTCGGCATTCTGGATGCGTAGCCCCCACGCCTGCATGCCCAGCGTCTGGCCGTTGTGCGTCCAGAACTTGGCGAAGAAGCCGAAGAGGCTCAGCAGAACCAGGCTGGCCAATACCGGATCATTGTCCAGCGCGCCGGCCTCGGCCATTGTCCGTAACGTATCGCCGCCATGGATCAGGCGCAGAATGCCTTGCTGGTAGATCAGGGTGACCACCATGATCAAGGCTACGCCGAGCAGAAAATCATAGAAGATTGCCGCTAGGCGACGGATCAGCCCTGCCGTGGGAAAGTCTCCCTGCGGGCGTAGCGTGTGTCTTGGCATGACGGGCTCGCTGTGACGATAGAGCGGGCCATTCTAACCGCGACTTTTCTGCATGCATAAAAAAACCCCTGATAGTGATCAGGGGTTCTTCAAAGCAGCGGCGATTAGCCCAGGACTTGAACCTGGTCAGCCTGCATGCCTTTTTGACCTTGCACAGCTACGAAGCTGACTTTCTGGCCTTCTTTCAGGCTCTTGAAGCCGTTGCCTTCGATCGCGCGGAAGTGCACGAACAGATCCGGACCGCTCTCGGGAGTGATAAAACCAAAACCTTTCTCGTCGTTAAACCACTTGACGGTACCGTTCTGACGATTCGACATGTCTTTTTCCTTGAAACTAGAGTTGATGACAGCCTCTATCGCTTATTGTTAGAGGGCTGAGACTGGTTGCAAAGAGTAATAGAAGTCGAGCGGGATGTAGCGGATCTAAATGATCTGCCGCACCTGAGTCACGATTCACAGCGACCCATGCAAACAGTTGGATAACTCTACGCTAACTTTTACGCAATTGCCAACCCCTGCCCGCACCGTCGCCGGCCAGGTATTACGGGGCTTACCGAGGCGCCGAGAACCCGCTTCGGCCATAAAGTTGCAACAATCGATCAAGTGGTTCTCGCCGATACGAAAAAAGCCCGCAAGACCAATGTCTTGCGGGCTTTTAATTGTGGTGCCCCGGGGGAGACTCGAACTCCCACTCCTTTCGAAAACGGATTTTGAATCCGCCGCGTCTACCGATTCCGCCACCGGGGCACGATGGCGGCGCAGTATAGGGATCGACCTCGCGTCGGTCAATCGGCGTTATCTGTTAATGAATCCATATACCAAGTGCCAATGGCGCAACTGGCCGTATCCCGCTTTTATTGCCTTGGCGCTCGGGCGGTTGGCGCTAGAATCGCGTCTGTCATCAGCAGTGCCGAGTCCGGTGTTTATATCGGTGTATCGGAGCCGTCATGGAAGGGGAGAGGGTGTGTTCAACGTCTTTTGCCGGGCGATCATCACGGTTTTGCTGCTGGTCCCTGCCTCCCAGGCCGGCACCCTGACCTATGCCGTGACTAACGAAAGCTGGGCGCCTTACTGGATCGTCGAGGATGAGCGAGTCAGCGGCATTCTGCATGAGTTCATGCTTGCTCTGGACGAGCGATTGCCAGAGGCGTTGCAGGCCAGTCACCCGCTGCCACCGCTGCGTACCCAGAAGCTCTTTCGTGAAGGCCTGCTGCAGATTGAATGTTGCGTGAGCAAGAGCTGGCGCAGTTCCGCCGAGCAAGCTGAGAGTTCGCTGTGGACGGTGCCCGTGCTGGAAGCGGAGGAGATACTGATTTTCGCACCCGGTAGGCGCTTTCCTTATCGTCATCTCGAGGATTTGCGTGGCCGTTCCATTGCCACGGTGCGGGGTTATGGGTATGCCGGCAGTGAGTATTTTCAGCGTAACGATGGTGCCGATGTCCGTGCCTTGATCTACCGGGTTGCTCAGGGGCATAGCGAGGCTGGCATTCTGGATCGCTTGGAATGGCGCTACCTGCAGCACGAGGGCGCGCAAGTGCAGGCGTCACGCTGGCGCGTGGAGGAGGGGCCGGTAATCAATCGCTCGCAACTGCGGTTGCGTTTGCATCCATCATTGGCTGAGCGATTGGCGGCGTTCAATGCCGCTGTAGTGGCCTTGCAGCTCGATGGCACCCTGGCGCGTATCGTTGCCCGGCACGCACCGCAGGCTCACGTGGCCGGGGAAGGGGAAATCCGGTAAGCTTTGCCACCCTGCAGAAATACCCCCTCCGAATCATGCGTGTTGCCGATTTCCACTTCGATCTTCCCGAGCAGTTGATCGCCCGTCATCCCCTGGCCGAGCGCCGTGCCAGTCGCCTGTTGCAATTGGAAGGGCCGAGCGGCGAGCTTCGCCATGGCCAGTTCACCGATCTGCTCGGGCAATTGCGTGCCGGCGACCTGATGGTGTTCAACAATACGCGGGTGATTCCGGCGCGCTTGTTCGGGCAAAAGGCATCGGGCGGTAAGCTGGAAGTGCTGGTCGAGCGCGTGCTCGATCAATATCGCGTGCTGGCCCACGTGCGCTCCAGCAAATCCCCCAAGCCTGGTTCGCAGATTCTTATCGAGGGCGGTGGCGAGGCCGAGATGGTCGCGCGTCACGATGCGCTATTCGAGCTGCGCTTTGCCGAGCCGGTATTGGCATTGCTCGAACGTGTCGGCCATATGCCGTTGCCTCCTTATATAGATCGCCCCGACGACGAGGCGGATCGTGAGCGCTATCAGACCGTCTATGCCGAGAAAGCCGGTGCGGTGGCTGCCCCTACTGCCGGGCTGCACTTCGATGATGAATTGCTGGCAGCGATTCGTGCCAAGGGTGTGGACACCACATTCGTGACCCTGCATGTCGGTGCCGGTACCTTCCAGCCTGTGCGTGTCGAGCGGATCGAAGATCACCACATGCACAGCGAGTGGCTGGAGGTCGGCCAGGACGTCGTCGACGCTGTGGCTGCTTGCCGGGCGCGTGGTGGGCGAGTGGTGGCGGTGGGAACCACCAGTGTGCGTTCGCTGGAAACGGCTGCGCGCGATGGCGAGTTGAAGCCGTTCAGTGGCGATACCGACATCTTCATCTATCCGGGGCGGCCGTTTCATGTGGTCGATGCCCTGGTGACCAACTTTCACCTGCCCGAGTCGACCCTGCTGATGCTGGTGTCAGCCTTTG
>Ga0206116_1000466_pt1 | contig 42647 bp, 46 predicted proteins | sample 3A1Ametagenome_FD_178000 | JGI IMG/M metagenome (GOLD analysis project Ga0206116, IMG submission 178000) | Enriched microbial communities from leaf-cutter ant dump, University of Wisconsin, Madison, United States - 3A1A | ecosystem: Environmental > Terrestrial > Nest > Insects nest > Nest dump...
CCCTTGGGAACGTAGGCCAGCGCATTGCGTGTCGCATGAACGCGGCAGCGCTGCCATGTCGCGCTGAGTATGCGGGTAATCGCCGCTTTCAGCCCTTCATGAGCATCGGAGATCACCAGCTTGATGCCGGTGAGGCCTCGGCGGACCAGATCACGCAGGAAGCTCGTCCAGAACGGCTCGGCTTCGGAGGGGCCGATGTGCAGGCCGACGATCTCCCTTTTTCCATCCGTGTTGACGGCCACCGCGATTATCGCCGCCACCGACACGATACGGCCGCCCTCCCGGACCTTCAGGTAGGTCGCATCCAGCCATAAATATGGCCAGCTACCGGAAAGGGGGCGCTTGAGGAAGGCATTCACCCGCTCGTCGATATCCTTGCACAGCTTGGAAACGGAGGATTTGGAAATGCCGGTCATGCCCGTGGCCTGCACCAGCTCATCGACCTTGCGCGTCGAGACGCCGTTGATCCCGTTCGGCGGGAAAACGATTCACTGGATCGTTTCCTTATCCGCCTCACCCTGGATCACGGCGACCAGCGCCTTCTCCACCATCTTCCTCGGCTCCAGGAAGCCGGGAAAGTAGGCTCCCTGTCGCATCTTCGGTATCTTCAGGTTCAGCGTGCCGAGCCGGGTGTCGAGCGAGCGGTCGCGGTAGCCGTTGCGCCAGGTCTGGCGGCCGTCGCCACGTTCATAACGCCCAGCGCCGATCAGGCCGTCAACATCGGCCTCCATGATCAGTTGCAGCACGCTTTCGGCAATCGTTCGCAGGAAATCGCTGTCGCCGCTCTTCGCGGCAAGCTCGGAAAGAGCTAATCTGTCGTCGGTCATCGGGGTTCCTTTCGGCTGGTTGAAGTCTTGCAACTCCACCTTCTCCGACAGGCCCGGTGCCCACCTTGCGCTCAACGGATACGGCAGCGTATTCTCCACCGCCGTTTCCACCTCAATGCGCCCCCGAAATTACACCACGTGCGCGGACGCTACCGAAATCGCCGTTCAACAAAGGCATTCTGCCCGTCGAGATCGAGGTCTGCCCAGAATCCGTCGGTCGCGATAATCAACGTCTGATCCCGCAGGTCGATCTTCGTCAGATCGGGAGCGATGAAGCTCCGAGATCGGAAACTTCATGCGAGAACATGCCGAGCGTCCGACTTCGCGAGAACGTCGTGCGGAATAGCCGCGAGCGCATTTGCGAGCGCATGAGGCTGCAAGAGCCATGATATCCGTCCATGGGCATCACGATGGCCAAGCAGGCAATCGCCTGCGTGCAGCACGATAGCAGGCAGCGCGGCCGCCGCGTAAACCAGGACATAGCTTGCGGAGTCTCTCCCGAAGTCCGCGGCAAGAGCCGCATGGGTCGTGCGAAGCTGTTCAGTCAGATTCCCGGGGCGGTGTACGACTGTGCCGGCTGCGCTTCTGGGAGCAATCAAACGCTTAGGCGAGGCATGACGCAGATCAAGGACGCGTTGGCCCAACACGACACGACGGGACGGGCCATCGGTCGTCCATCGGTCAGATAGGTGCTTTTTGCCGGCACCTGGATAGAGAGCCCGAGCGCATTCGCCCCGAGCGCGCCTGCAATCTGGACCTGGGAACCTGTCTCGCGCGCCGGTGCCTGCGCGACATCGTCTGGGGACGGCGCAAGCAGCCCGAACTGCGGTTGAACCTTCGGCAAATTGTAGAGGCCTCGCGCCAGCCGAAGCGGGCGCGCTTCATGATCTGATTGCGCCGCCTCCATCTCGATCACGGCTGCGCAATCCCTTGAACTGCGACCGCAAGGAGTGGTTTCAGGCGAAGAGAACCAGGCAAGCCCCCCGTGATATCAAGGCGCTGTTTCAACAATGCTGGGCTGCTGCCAACTCCGGCGAAGCGTTCAAACACGCCATGGCAGAGCGCGGCTATTATCTTGCGCGCGGGGATCTTGTCTGCGCGCTGCCCCCAGCTATGACGACAATACGGCGACCTTTTCCTCGAATTCCGGATCTCTATAGCCTGAAAGATCGTTCTGCATCGTGCATCTCCTTATTGGTTACGAGCTGGTGATGCCGTGAGGCGGCCCCGAACGAAAGCGGAAGAAACCGATGGTTCATTCCGAATTTCCGTTGGTCAATTGTCCGTACCGTCGTGCAGACGAAGAAGCTCCTGCTGGACCTCTTCCTGGAAGGCGAAGACGGCAGCGCGTGCCTGGCTCTCGTCCGAGCCGAACTTGCGCAGCTCCGCCGCCAGTTCCCGGCAGACCCTCAGCCAGTAGAGGCGAGCATCCTCGCCGTGAAGACCGTCCAGCTCGCCGGCGCAGCGTCGCACATGCGCCGTGCGGCGCTCGGCGGGGAAGGGGACGACCGGGCTGGTCATCGCAGAGGTCGTACGGCGGCGCTGATGCGCCGAGGCATGTGACGGCATTGATTCGGTCTTCCTTGTCTTCCACCCATGATTAGGAAGCTCATGGTTAACGTGCGGTTTCCAAAGCCGAATTCGTTGCCTTCTCCATCCTTATCCGGCACGCTTTGCCGGTGTACCGTTCGCCCGTGCCAGCGCCATCAGCATGGGACCGAGGGTGAATTCACCGCGTTCGGCCCGGCGCGTCAGATCCCTCAGGTATCCGCCGGCCGAGTTGATGTGCCCGGCCCGCTCGAGGATGCAGGCGATAACCGTCGCAGCATTCTCCGGCCCGAGCACCTCGCACGCTGCCTCATAGGCCGACGGGCTGATCGCAAGCATCGAACGCACGACCACCGCGGCCGTCATCAGGTCCCGCCAGCCCGAAATGGCCCCTCCGGGTCCGAACGCCACGATTTCCGGGCAGGCCTGAAGGACGAGGCCCAGCGGATAGGGTTTGTGCGGCTCGACCGGCGCCGCGTTTGTCTGGCTGCCCCGTCCTCCTTCCGCCGATACCCTGCTACCCGTCCGGCCCACCGGGGTAGACGGCAGATCGTCGGGTTCGGCATCGCGGCCCTGCTTCGGTTCGAAGCGAGGTTCAAAGTCAGAAGGGGAGTCGGGTTTTGAATTCTGTTTGTGCCGCTCAGTTTGGCCGGCATTGCCCGCCATATTTTCAAAAATAACCTGCTGTTCCATGCTGTTGAGGATATCGTTCCGGAGTGCTTCGAGTTCGGCGAGGATCGGTGTCAGATTTTCCAACGTCACGACCCGCGGAAGGGAAAGAACGAGCCGGCGATAGGCGGCCTCACAACCCGTCCAGTCACCGGCAAGGCCATCCTCCAGGCCGGTCTCGATCAGCTTGGCGATGTCGCGGCGAACGAGCGTCACGCGCTCGCGCAGGCGCCGCAGCAGCAGGCGCCCGGCCGTCACCTCGGCCGCCATCTGCTCGATCTCCCCTGCCCGGGCGAGAAGGGGCGCAAGAGAGAAGCCGAAAGCCTCGCCGACGGCGCCGTCACCGTCCCGCCGCACATAACGCTTACCGTTCGGGCTGTCGCGCCGCGTGAGCAGCCCCGCCTCGACGAGCGCGGCAAGATGCCGACGCAGCGTGGTTTCCGCCATGCCGTGCGTGCGCAGGGAAAGCTGGGCGTTGGAGGGAAACACCACCAGGCCTTCCTTGCCGGAAAGCTCGGTCTTCGGATGAAAGCTCAGTAGCGCATTCAGCACGGAGAGCGCCCGGTCGCTGATGCCGAGCTTCGGCCGTGCCTCGCAGAGCCAGCGATAGAGCTTCCACTTGTCGATGCTCGCTTCCGGCGCGATCGTCCTCGCCAGCGCCTGGCTTGCCAGCATGCCAAGCGTCATCGACCGCCGCCCGAAGGGCGTCGTTATGCCGTCCGTTTCCATGTCTCTTCACCTTTCAACAGGCAAAAGAGACCCCATCACCGAAACCGGTGCCGAAAAGGCTTGACTGCGATTCGGGGAAGTGCGATTCTCAGGCTGCTAAACGATGAGAAGGGCTTCCGCGGCGGTAACGTTGAGGGGGCCTTTTTCTTTTGCGGATCAATCTCCTGATTTGTCTTTGCTTTCCGCCCTGTACGCCTCGTAGAGGCGGTCGAGGTTACGGGTGATGTAGGCGCCGAAGGAGGCCGCTTCCGCCGCCTTCAGCGCAATCGTGTACTGGCGGCCATTGGCCTTGATGCTGGCCTTCACGTTCCTGCGCTCCCATATGACGGGCACGACAGGCCGGCGGACGGCCATTGGCACGTCGCTCTTCGAGAGGAAACTGCTGACGAGGTTGAACCGCTCTTCCGGCGAACGCGCCTTGATGCGATCACGGGCGAGGAATTCGACGGCCCGATCCTCGTTGGCCGGTTCGTCGAAGCGTGTCGCCAGCTCGTGCCAGCGGTCGCGGCCGATGGCGAGCGCCGGCCCGATGCCCGCACGCACCGCTTTCGGAATGCGGTTTACCACGGAAAGCATCTTGGAAACGGTGGTCTTGTCGGCGCTTAGCGCCGCCATGATCGTTTCGCGGTCGAAGCCCCGCGCCTCCAGTTCCCCGGCGAAGGTCGCGCGTTCGAGGAAGGAGAGATCGGCGCGGGCGCTGTTCTCCTGGCCCTGCGCGATGACGTGGTCACGGTCGGAAAGCGCCCTTACCACGGCACGGACGGGCCGGCCGAGCAGGCGCGCCGCCTTGGCGCGGCGATGGCCGAAGGCGATCTGGTAGACGCCCTGCCTGGTGGGATGCGGGCGAACGAGGATCGGCGAATCCTGCCCGCGCACGCGCATCGCCTCGACGAGCTCCTGGAACTGCTGGTCGGAGTGGGCGAGGCGGTCCGAGATGAAGGAATCCTCGATCTGGTCGGCCTCCAGCTCGATGACCACCTCGCCGGCCGTCAGCTTCGCCTCGATCTCCTTGGCCGCATCCGCCTTGGCGGCGAGCGCATCGATGCTGCGGGTCACCGCGCCGAGCGCGCCAATACCCTTGTAGGTCACGTGCTGCCGGTGGTCCTCGGCGGGGTTTACCGGCGTCAACTTCTCCGCCGGTGCCATCAGGTTTGAAAGAACGTTCTTGCGCGCCATGATCAACGCCCCCATGCCTTGTGAATGAGCTCGACGATCTCCGTGTTGACCGCCTCCATGGATTCCAGCGCCCGGTCATAGGTGGCGCGGGTAAACTGGCTGCGCTCGACCTCGTAAAGCGTCTGGTTGGTGAGCGCCGCATCGGCGATGGCGACGCTGCGCACCATCGGGCTGGTCAACACATGCTGCTTGAAGAGCGAGCGCATGAAGGCGACCATCTGCGTCTGCGGCCCGTCGGCCGGGTCGTAGCGGGTGACGAGATAGCGCAACCAGTCGAGGTTCATGTTGCCACCCGCGCTTTTCAGCGTGTTCAGCACCTCGCCGAGCATCTGCAGGAACTGGCACATGGACATGACGTCGAGCATCTGCGGATGCACAGTGATCAGCGCCGCCGTCGCGCCGCAGATCGCGCTCATCGTCAGGAAGCCGAGCTGCGGCGGGCAGTCGATCACCACGACGTCGTAGTCCTCGGCGACCGAGGACAGGGCCTCGTCGAGCCGCGCGAAGAAGATGCGGCCGTAATCGCCGCTATTGCCCTGCGCCAGGATGCGCGGCGTATCGTGCTCGAACTCCATCAGTTCGAGATTGCCGGGCACGATGTCGAGGCCGGGGAAATTCGTCTTGCGGATGATCTCCTTCAGCGGACGGCGCTGGTCGTCGTAGCGGATCGCGCCGTAGAGCGTCTCGTTCTCGTCGACGTCGAACTCCGGCTGGAAGCCGTGGATCGCCGAAAGGCTCGCCTGCGGGTCGAGGTCGACGGCGAGCACCCGGTGGCCGGTGAGCGCCAGGTGTTGCGCCAGATGCGCCGTCGTTGTTGTCTTGCCGGAGCCGCCCTTGAAGTTGACGACCGCGATGACCTGCAGATGCTCGCCATTGCGCCTGCGCGGCACGTAGCGCTGGCCGCGGCTGTTCTGCTCGAGATAGGCGCGCATCTCCTGCAACTGCTCGGCCGTATAGGAGCGGCGGCCGGACGGCGTCACCTGCGGCAGGGGCCCCTTGGATTCCAGCGACAGGTTGCGCAGATACCCGCTGGTGACACCGAGGAACCGCGCCGCCTCGCTGAGCTGGAATTGGCGCAGGCTCTTCTGCGCGACCGGCGGAAACATCTCCAGCCGATGCTGCTTCAGCTTGTCGGAAAGTTCGTGCGCCTGGCCGATGATCAGTTGATCGACCTCGGAAATTGCCTGCCCGAACGTTGTAGCCATATTCATGCCAAGAATCTCAAAGTGCGATTTCAAACCCATTTTGCGGTTTAAAACGCATTTAGAAACTGATTCTGACCGGGGAGCAAGGCAATAATGGTTACGCGCGAGCGCGAAAGCGCTGGCCCATCAGTAATTTGGAGAAATTAATCCATTGACGCCGGCCTGCCTATCGGCTCGTCCGAATCAACTGGGGAAAACGGCGGGCTTCCTCATGCCTCGACATAGCCGCGTCGGCGGTAGTGCGCGATCTGCCGCGCCAGGACCTTTTCGGCCTCCGCGAGCGTCGGATCGAGGTTAGGTCACGACCTCCCGTCGGTCCCGCCATGAAGGTCCCCGCCAGTGGCAGGCCATGCGACGCGCAATAGGCCTCATCCTGTCGCTTCTGGTCGGGACTGGAAACGTCATGCTCGCCCTACTTCGTGCGCGCAGGCGACGTTGTGTTCCGATCGTGCGGCGAGCGAAATACAGCTACCGCTCCGGACGAGCAGCTAGCCGTCATCGTTCCCCATGGCGCGCTGTTCAGGGGCGGGGCCGAGGGGCGTAAGCGCAAGCATCGGCTTGAATAAAGGATGGCATAAGCGAAATCGGTCTCTTTCCTTAAACTTATCTGGACATAGCAATCGCATGAGAGCGCCTGGGTGCTGCCTCCTGAGGCGGCGCGGTGGAGGCCCGTGCGTGTCGCACGGATATCCGTGGCCGTTCTCCTGCAGGCCGCCAAAGCACGACCTCAGCACATGGACCGTCACCGACGACTGGCCCGACCTCGTTCCGGTCGCGGAAGCCGAGATCGAGGTGTTCGAGCGATGGTTCGGCGACCTGTTCGATGAACTATTCGGCCCGGACACCGGATGATCCAGACATTGAAAATCAGCGTTGAGATTCGTCCTTCAATGGACTATATGTAGTCACATATGGCTACATATGGAGGCGCAACATGCTGACCATCAATCTCAGAGACGCCAAGGCTGGATTTTCCGGCCTGGTCGATGAAGCCGTCAAGGGAGAGATCGTTACCATCACCCGTCATGGCAAGCCCGTTGCGGCCCTGGTTTCGGTCGAGGCGGCTGAGATCGCGCGCAAGGCGCTTGATCGCAAACGGGCGGGTCTTGTCAGCTATCTCAGGACGTTCCCCGGCGGAGAGTTCCCGCGCAACCGCAAACCATCGCGGGATGTCGAGTTTTGAGCGGCTTCCTTCTCGACACCAATGTCGTCTCCATGCTGGCACCGTCGAAGTCGGAAGCATCCGCTGACTTCCTCAACTGGTTGGACCGCATGGATGCCGATGGACGGCTATTTCTGTCGGTCGTATCCATTCATGAGATCGAGAAGGGAATCGCGCTCCTCGACCACAAAGGGGCAACAGTAAAAGCCGCGAGCCTGAAAGCATGGCTCAGCGGCCTTGTCTCCGCATACGATGACAAGATCATTGGCTTCGATGCGCAGGCCGCCGCAATCGGCGGGCGGCTGGAAGCAAAGGCGCTTGCCGCCGGTCACGACCCCGGCATGGCGGACGCCGTGATTGCCGGGACCGCCGCAGCGCAAGAACTCGTCATCGTCACCCGCAACACGAAGCATTTCCTGCCATTCGGTATCGCTGTGTTATCACCCGACGAGGCCGCCGCACAAGGAGACCCGACGTGAGCGCTTCCACCGTGCCACTACGCGCCGCCCGTTACCTGCGTGTCTCGACGGCGCGGCAAGCCGAGCATGACGTTTCCATCCCCGATCAGAAGCGGCAGGGCGAAGCCTATTGCAAGGCGCGCAACCTGCAACTGGTCGAGACCTTTATCGAACCCAGCGCATCGGCGACCAACGACCGCCGCCCCGAGTTCCAGCGCACGATCGAAGCGGGAACATCAAGGCCCACACCGTTCGACGTGGTGGTGGTCCATTCGTTACGTGTCCATCCGCTACTCCGAGCGGTTGGCAGAATCTGGCATAGAGCCTTCGGTCGGAAGTGTCGCCGACAGTTATGACAATGCCCTCGCCGAAACGATCAAGGGTCTCTACAAGGCCGAGGTCATTCATCGGCGCGGACCATGGAGGAATTTCGAAGCGGTGGAATTCGCCACTCTGGAATGGATCGACTGGTTCAACCACCGACGACTTCTGGAGCCCATTGGAAACATACCCTCAGCCGAGGCTGAAGAACGCTACTACGCCATGCCGGACAAACCAGCCATGACCGCATAACTCAAACCAAATGGCCTCCGGGAAACCCGGTGCGGTTCACATCGGTTCAAGACAGAGCTTGTGAAGCGCGCCATGTCGAGGTTGACGCGATGGTAAAGCCGCGGAGGGAGCCGAAAGCGTAATGCATTCTCAGTCGGTGGGCCTGCTCCGTGCGGCCGCTGACGGCAACTCGGATTCGATGGCGGCAAGGCCCGCCTCAAGCCGGGCAAGGTCGTCCTCGCCCAGAAGGCGCGCCAGCTCCACCTCATAGGCCCGGGCAAGTTCGATCATCTCGTCGTAGATGCGCCGGCCGGCCGCGGTCAGTTCCAGGTGCTCGATGCGGCGGTCGTCCGCATTCTCGCTGCGCTTCAGCCAGCGCTTTTCCTCCAGTGCCCGCACCGCACGCGACACCTTCGTCTTGTGCATGCTGGAATTGACACCGATCTCCGTCGCCGTCATGCGGCCATAGGTGCCGAGCGCGGCGAGCGTTCGCCATTCCGGCCGCGTCATGCGGTAGCGCGTGCGGTATTGCGCGGCAAAGCGCTGGCTGACGCGCTCAGCCGCCTGGTTGAGCCGATAGGGAAGGAAAGTCTCTAGCCGGAAATCCATGGGCCGCCTTGATGGTTACAAAATCAACGGTTACATCTGCAACGATCTGACGATAGACAGCCTTGCAGAGGAGGGCAAGCCATGCCAGATCATGTGACGGAGAATGCCAACAGCCTGAAATACATGTCGGGCTTCGGCAACGACTTCGAGACGGAATCCCTGCCCGGCGCCCTGCCACAGGGCCAGAACAGCCCGCAGAAATGCGAATACGGCCTCTATGCCGAGCAGCTTTCCGGCTCGCCCTTCACCGCCCCGCGCGGCACCAACGAGCGTTCCTGGCTCTACCGCATCCGCCCGAGCGTACGCCACACGCGGCGCTTCGCGAACGCCAGCTATCCGCACTGGAAGACCGCGCCCTGCCTCGACGACCATTCCCTGTCGCTCGGGCAGCTGCGCTGGAGCCCGCTGCCGACCCCGGAGGAAAGCCTGAATTTCCTTCAAGGCATCCGCACGATGACGACGGCGGGCGACGTCCTCACCCAGGTCGGCATGGCCGCGCACGCCTATACGTTCAACGCCGACATGGTGGACGACTATTTCTTCGATGCAGACGGCGAACTGCTCGTCGTGCCGCAGCTCGGCGCCATCCGCGTCTTCACCGAAACGGGCATCATGGACGTGGAGCCGCTGGAAATCTGCCTCATCCCGCGCGGCATGATGTTCAAGGTTTCGCGCATCGGCGAGGGCGATACCTGGCGCGGCTATATCTGCGAGAACTACGGCGCGAAATTCACCCTGCCGGACCGCGGGCCGATCGGCGCGAACTGCCTTGCCAATCCGCGCGATTTCAAGACGCCCGTCGCCGCCTACGAGGACAAGGAAACGCCCTGCCGGCTGCACGTCAAATGGTGCGGCAGGTTCTACGTCACGGAGATCGGCCATTCCCCGCTCGACGTCGTCGCCTGGCACGGCAATTACGCGCCGTTCAAATACGACCTTCGCACCTATTCACCGGTCGGCGCGATCCTCTTCGATCATCCCGACCCGTCGATCTTCACGGTCCTGACGGCGCCGACAGAAGAGGCGGGCACCGCCAATATCGACTTCGTCATCTTCCCGCCGCGCTGGCTGGTCGCCGAGCATACGTTCCGCCCGCCCTGGTATCACCGCAACATCATGAGCGAGTTCATGGGCCTCATCCACGGCCAGTACGACGCCAAGGAGGAAGGCTTCGTGCCCGGCGGCATGAGTCTGCACAACATGATGCTGCCGCACGGCCCGGATGCGACAGGCTTCGAGAAGGCATCGAACGGCGCGTTGAAGCCCGTGAAGCTCGACCACACCATGGCCTTCATGTTCGAAACGCGCTTTCCCCAGCAGCTAACGAAATTCGCCGCCGAACTGGAGACGCTGCAGGACGACTATCTCGAATGCTGGGACGGGCTGGAACGCAAGTTCGACGGCACGCCGGGCATCAAATGAGGCTAGCCGCCCTGCCAGGCCTTCACCGCCTCGAGCGGCCAGACGAGCATCAGGATATTGAGCGTCAGCCCGTCGCGGATAAGCCAGGTGGTCAGCGCCTCGAAGAAGACGACGAGCGCGACGCTCGCCCACACGGGAAGGCGCGAGGCGAGGAAGAAGCCGACCACCATCGCCAGGATATCCGCGCTCGAATTGATGACGCTGTCGCCGAAATAATCGAGCGAGATGGTCGATTCGCGGTAGCGGTTGATGACCATGTCGGTGTTTTCGAGGATTTCCCAGCCGCATTCCACGACGAGCGCCAGCGCAAGACGCACCGTCACGCTCGCTTTCGGCAGGAGAAGGAAGAAGAGACCAAAGAACAGGATGCCGTGGATGATGTGGCTCGGCGTGTACCAGTCGGAGATATGTTGCGAATTTTCCGAGGAAACAACGACGCCATGCCAGAGTTTGACATATCCGCACTTGCAGATGAGCGGCTGACCCATCGTATAAAGGATGATGGCCGTCACGGCGACAAAGCCGGCGACGACCAGCAGGGAATTTCGGACCGTTGGGTTCAAGCGGAATTTCCTCGCATGAGGGTGGAGACAGGCGGCCGGCAGATGACACCATCTTGCGGCCGGAAACAAGATCGGGAGTAGGGCATGAAACTTGCGACACTGAAGGATTCCACCCGCGACGGCCGCCTGGTCGTTGTCTCGCGCGACCTCACGCGCTGCTCGGAGGTGGGGCATATCGCCCGCACCTTGCAGGCCGCGCTCGACGACTGGGCCCATGTCGCCCCGCGGCTGGAGCGCGTGGCCGAAGGGCTGGAGACCGGCTCGCAGCCGACGGTGCGCTTCCACGAGCACAATACCGCCTCGCCGCTGCCGCGCGCCTACCAGTGGGCGGACGGCTCGGCCTATGTCAACCATGTCGAATTGGTGCGGCGGGCCCGCAACGCCGAGATGCCGGAGAGCTTCTGGACAGACCCCTTGATGTACCAGGGCGGCTCCGACAGCTTCCTTAGCCCGCGCGACCCGATCCTTGCGGCCGACGAGGCTTTCGGCATCGACATGGAGGGCGAGGTCGCCGTCGTCGTCGACGACGTGCCGATGGGCGCGGACGTTGAGGAGGCGCGCGCGGCGATCCGGCTCGTCATGCTCGTCAACGACGTTTCGCTGCGCGGCCTCATTCCCGGCGAACTTTCCAAGGGATTCGGCTTCTTCCAGTCGAAACCCTCCTCTGCCTTCTCGCCCGTCACCGTCACGCCGGATGAGCTTGGCGACGCCTGGGACGGCGGCAAGCTACATCTGCCACTCCTCGTCTCGCTCAACGGCAAGCCTTTCGGCCGCGCCGATGCCGGCGTCGACATGACGTTCGATTTCGGCCAGCTCGTCGCCCATGCGGCAAGGACCCGTCCGCTCGTCGCCGGCTCGATCATTGGCTCCGGCACCGTTTCCAACAAGCTGGACGGCGGACCCGGCAAGCCGGTTTCGGAGGGCGGGGCCGGCTATTCCTGCATCGCGGAGATCCGCACCATCGAGACCATCGCCACCGGCGGTCCGAAAACGCCCTTCCTGAAATTCGGCGACACCGTGCGCATCGAGATGAAGGACAGGGCCGGCCATTCCATCTTCGGCGCGATCGAGCAGACCGTGCAGCGCGCCGAGAAAGGCTGAACGATGACCGGCGACATCGTGCTCTTCGACTACTGGCGCTCGTCGGCCAGCTATCGCGTGCGCATCGCGCTCGAAAGCCTCGGCCTTTCCTACACCCGCGAGGCGGTCGATCTTCTCGCCGGCGAGCAGCGCACACCGGAACACCGCGCCCGCAACCCGCAAGGATTGGTGCCGGCGCTCCTGGTCGATGGGCACATGCTGACGCAGTCGCTGGCGATCATCGAATATCTTGCAGAAACGCGCCCGCAGGCGCGTTTTCTGTCTGCCGACCCGCTCGGCCGGCAGCGCGTGCGCACGCTCTCCTACGCCATCGCCATGGAGATTCATCCCGTCTGCAACTCCGGTGTTGCCGCCCATGTCCTGGAGATCACCGGAGGAGGGGAGGAGATGCGCGCCGGCTGGATGAGGAAATTCATCGGCGAAGGCCTTGCCGCGGTCGAGGTCCTCCTCGACGACCCGGCCACCGGCGTCTTCTGCCACGGCGACACCCCGACCATGGCCGACTTCTGCCTCGTCCCGCAGGTCTACAACGCCGAACGCTGGGGTGTCGACCTCTCCGCCCTCGGCCGCGTGCGCCGCATCGCCGGAACCTGCCGCGCACTACCGGCCTTCCAGGTGGCCCATCCGGAGGCGGTGAAGGCAGGCTGAGTTTTGAGATTTGCGTGGAAGCATGTGATATATACCTACAGCCAGGGAAGGATATACCATGCCGCTCTACGTCAAGGACCAGGAAGTCGACCGGCTTGCCGACCGGCTATCCGCGTTGCGCAAGGTCAGCAAGACCGAGGCGGTGCGGCAGGCGTTGACGCATGAACTGGAACGTGCGGAAAGCGAGCCGACGCTGGTGGAGAAGGCGCATGCCTTCATCCGTGAGCTCGACGCCAGGTATCCCAAGAATGGCCCTCGCGCGGACAAGGCCTTCATCGACAGCCTCTATGAGAAGTGATCGATGTTCGTCGATGCTTCGGCCCTCGTCGCTATTCTGGATTCTGAAGATGGAGCCGATACACTTCTGCAACGCCTTCAACAGGCAGAATTCCGTCATACGTCCCCCATGGCCATCTGGGAGACGTCGCTTGCGCTCGCTCGTCAGCGGCAGCTTGCGCCAACGGATGGGCTGAAGCTCGTCACGGATTTCCTGAAGCTGCTCTCCATCGCCATCGAGCCGGTCAATCGGGAGATCGGGGAAATGGCGGTCGTTGCCCATCAGCGGTTCGGCAAGGGACGCCATTCCGCCGGGCTCAATTTTGGTGACTGTTTTGCCTATGCCTGCGCGCGCCACCTCGATATGCCGCTGCTCTACAAGGGCGACGATTTTTCCCGGACAGATATCGAATCCCTATGAAAACCGCTCCGCCGAAGCGGAGCGGGTTCGCGCTTGTCAGGCCACATCGCCCATGCAGATGTATTTCATCTCCAGGTAGTCGTCCGCGCCGTGGGCGGAGCCTTCGCGGCCGAGGCCGGATTGCTTGATGCCGCCGAAGGGGGCGGCCTCGGAGGAGATGAGGCCGGTGTTGACGCCGACCATGCCGTATTCCAGGGCTTCCGCCACCTTCCAGACCTTCTTGAGGTCGCCGGCAAAGAAATAGGCGGCAAGGCCGAATTCGGTGTCGTTGGCCTGCCGGATGACATCCTCGACCGTATCGAAGCGGAAGAGCGGGGCGACGGGGCCGAAGGTCTCTTCGCGTGCAACCGTCATATCGCGCGTGACGCCCTTCAGAACGGTCGGCTCGAAGAAGGTGCCCTTGCCGGTAATACGCTTGCCGCCGGCGACCACGCTCGCGCCCTTGGAGAGAGCATCGGCGATATGGGTCTCGACCTTGTCGATGGCGGCTTCCTCGATCAGCGGGCCGATGGTCGTGCCCTTGTCGAAGCCGTCGCCGACGGAAAGTTCTGCGACCTTCTTCGCCAGCTTCTCGGCGAAGGCGTCATAGACGCTGGACTGCACATAGAGCCGGTTGGCGCACACGCAGGTCTGGCCGGCATTGCGGTATTTGGAGGCCATGGCGCCTTCCACGGCCGCGTCGAGGTCCGCGTCGTCGAAGACGATGAAGGGCGCGTTGCCACCGAGCTCCAGGCTCACCTTCTTGATCTGGTCGGAGCACTGGCGCATCAGGATGCGGCCGACCTCCGTGGAGCCGGTGAACGAGATCTTCCGCACCTTCGCATTGGAGCAGAGTTCCTTGCCGATGGCCGGGCCGTCCGTGCCGAGGATGATGTTGAAGACGCCCGCCGGAATGCCCGCCTTCTCGGCGAGAATGGCAAGGGCGATGGCCGAAAGCGGCGTCTGCTCGGCGGGCTTGGAGACGACCGTGCAGCCGACGGCGAGCGCCGGAGCGACCTTGCGGGCGATCATCGCGGCCGGGAAGTTCCACGGCGTGATGGTGCCGACGACGCCGACCGGCTGCTTGATGACGAGCATGCGCCTGTCGGCGGACGGGGCGGGGATCGTCTCGCCGTTGATGCGCTTGGCCTCTTCCGCATACCACTCGACGTAGGACGCGGCGTAGAGAATCTCGCCGCGCGCCTCGGGCAGGGGCTTGCCCATCTCGGCGGTGAGGATCGCGGCCAGTTCGTCGGCATGGGCGACGATCAGGTCGTTCCACTTGCGCAGGAGCGCGCTGCGGTCCTTGGCAGGGCGTGCGGCCCACAGGACCTGCGCGCTATGGGCGGCATCGATGGCGGCCGCCGTCTCGCTCGCGCCCATTTCCGGCAGCGTCGCGAGCTTTTCACCTGTCGCCGGATTGAAGACATCGAAGGTCGCCGCACCGTTGCCGCCGATCCAGTTGCCGTTGACGTAGCCGGCATCGCGCAGGAAATCGGTCGAGTTCAGGTGCCGGGTCAGGGCATCGTAGAAAGCCATGGTTTCGTTCCTTTGGGACAGGAAAGAGCGTTCACCCGGAGCGGTGCCCCGGGTGTTGCCCTTGAAGGATGGGGTTCAGCTATCGATCAGGCCGCGCGGGCTTCGACCATCGCCGCTTCGAGGATATCGAGCGCTTCGGCGAAGACCTCGTCCTGGATGGTGATCGGCGCAAGGAAGCGGATGACGTTGCCGTGGACGCCGCAGGTGAGCAGGATCAGGCCTTTTTCGAGGGCCTTGAGGCGCACCTTGTTGGCGAAGTCGGCGCTCGGCTGCTTCGTCGTGACGTCGTTGAACTCGACGGCGTTCATGAAGCCCGGACCGCGGATATCGACGATCTCGGGAACCTTGTCGCGCAGCGAGGCAAGGCGCTGCTTGAGGCGCGCACCGAGATTTTCCGCGCGGTTGCACAGGTCCTCGTCCTTGATGACGTCGAGCACGGCATGGGCCGCCGCAACGCCGATCGGGCTGCCGGCATAGGTGCCGCCGAGGCCGCCCGGGCCGGGCGCGTCCATGATCTCCGCGCGGCCGGTGACGGCAGCGATCGGGAAGCCGCCGCCGAGGCCCTTGGCCATGGTCATGATGTCAGCGGCGATGCCGTAGTGCTCCATGGCGAAGAGCTTGCCGGTGCGGGCAAAGCCGGTCTGCACCTCGTCGGCGATGAGGAGGATGCCGTGCTGGTCGCAGATCTCGCGCAGCGCCTTCATGAAGGGAACCGGCACCGGATAGAAGCCGCCTTCACCCTGCACCGGCTCGACGATGATCGCGGCGACCCGGTTCGGGTCGACATCGGCGGCGAAGAGCTTCTTGAGGACGGCAAGCGACTGCTCGGTGGTCGTGCCATGCATCTCGACCGGGAAGGGCGCGTGGAAGACGTCGCCCGGCATAGCGCCGAAGCCGACCTTGTAGGGCACGACCTTGCCGGTCAGCGCCATGCCCATGAAGGTACGGCCGTGGAAGCCGCCGGAAAAGGCGATGACGGCCTGACGGCCGGTAGCGGCACGGGCGATCTTCACGGCATTCTCGACGGCCTCCGCGCCCGTCGTGACGAAGATCGTCTTCTTGGCGAAGTTGCCGGGGGTAATGGCGTTCAGCCGCTCGGCAAGCTCCACATAGTTCTCGTAGGGCACCACCTGATGGCAGGTGTGGGTGAAACGGTCGAGCTGGTTCTTGACGGCCTCGATGACGCGCGGATGGCGATGGCCGGTGTTCACGACGGCGATACCGGCGGCGAAATCGATGTAGCGATTGCCCTCCTTGTCCCAGATTTCCGCATTCTCCGCACGGTCGGCGTAGATCTGCGTGGTCATGCCGACACCGCGGGAAATCGCGGCGTTCTTGCGGTCTGTAAGGGGTGCTGCGGTCATGGCGCTATCCTGAATCTGGAGGGCTTTATCCAATAACTTGCATTTTTTCTGCAAGTCTCACGTGGAACTCCTACATTTTTTCTGCAAGAATGCAACGGAGATTTTCGAGATCCCGGTGCACTCTTCAAGAGATGCTATAAGCGGACGATACGACAGAATCGGGGATTTGGCATGATGGGTGTGGACGAGCCAGTTCACTACAAGGTGGCGGAGGCCGCGCGGCTTGCCGGCGTCTCGGCCTCGACGCTGCGTTTGTGGGAAACGCAGGGCCTCGTCGTGCCGGGACGCTCGCAGACAGGCCATCGCCAGTACAGCGCCGAGGACGTCGCGCGGCTGAAGCGGATTGCCTGGTATCGCACCGAACGCGGCCTCAACCCCGCCGCCATCCGCGAGGCGCTGGAAGCGGAAGACCCGGCTGGCGAAACGCCCCCGGCGGACGGCGACGCGCCGCAGGGCGTCGGTCGCAAGCTCCGCAGCCTGCGCCATGCCGCCGGCAGGACACTGGAGCAGGTCGCCGGCGACATCGGCATCGCGACTTCCGTGCTATCCACCTTCGAGCGCACCTCGCAGGGTGTCACCTTCCGCGTGCTGCACGACCTTGCCGACTATTACGGCACGACCGTCTCGAAGCTTTCGGGCGAGGAGGAGGCGGCCGAGCGCTCCGTGGTGCGCGCGGGAGAATGGAAGCTCTGGCCGGAAACCTCGCCGGGCGTCACCGTGCAGGTGCTGGCCGACGGGCGCAACATGATGGACTGCCACCGCTTCGTGCTCGCCCCCGGCGCCTCCTCGGACGGCGCCTACCGGCATGAGGGCGAGGAATTCGTGCATGTGCTGTCCGGGCAGGTTGAGATCGTACTGGAGGGGCACGAGTTCCACGACCTCGGCCCCGGCGACAGCCTCTATTTTGAAAGCGCCCGCCGCCACGCCTGGCGCAACCGCCACGACGGCGAGACGGTTCTGATCTGGATCAACACGCCGCCGACTTTCTAGTTGCGACGCTTCAACTGTTGCTCGCGGAAGAAGATGAAGAGCCCGGAGGCGACGATGAAGCCGGCGCCGACGAGCATGGCGGAACGCGGCGCATCGCCGAAGAAGATCCAGCCGAAGATCACCGCCCAGAGCAGAAGCGTATATTGCAGCGGCACGACGGTCGCGGCATCCGCCAGCTTCAGCGAGCGGTTGACCAGCATGTGCGCGCTCATCGCGACGATGCCGAGGAGGCCGAGAAGCCCGAAATCGACGGGCCGCACGGGCGTCCAGCCGACCGGGTCGGCAAGACACCAGACGCCGGAAAAGACGGCCGCGCCCGCCACCTGCCAGAAGACGAGCGTGGTATCGGGCGCCGCCCGCAGCGTGCGGCCCAGCACCATGGCAAGGCCGAAGGCAAGGCTTCCCGCAAGGGCGATGAGCGCAGGCAGCGTGAACGTGTCTTTCGACGGCGACAAGGCGATGAGCACGCCGACAAAGCCTACGACGATGGCGCTCCAGCGCCGCCAGCCGACCTTTTCCCCGAGCAGGAACGGCGAGAGCGCGGCGACATAGATGGGGGCGGCCAGCCAGTAGGTCATGGCGTCGGCAAGCGGCATGTAGGCGACGGCGAAATAGAAGCCGGACGCCTCGAAGGCGAAGAGCGCCGAGCGCAGCAGATGCAGCTTCGGCCGGTCTACCTCGACGAGGCGGCGCCAGCCCACACGCCAGAAGAACGGCGCGAGCACCATCAGCGCGGCGATGCTGCGGATGAGCATGAGCTGCCCCACCGTATAGGTCGAAACCAGCCATTTGCCGAGCACGTCGTTCAGCGAGAACATCAACATGCCCAGCAGCATCAGCAGCACACCGAGGCGCGCGGAGCCGGAAGCGTGGGGCGGGGAAACGGCGATATCGGACATGGTGCACTCGGCTCTTCGATCCACCGCCCTGTTGCATATTCCCGTCAGGCGATCCAGTCAGCAATTTTGATGGCTTCATCAGGAAAGCACCGGTTGATCCTTCCGGGCGGGGGTGAAACACTGGGCACCCATTCACGAGGCTGCCCGATGACGAATGAAAAGACCGGCGGACGCCGGCTGCGATCGCAGGACTGGTTCGACAACCGCGACCATATCGACATGGCCGCGCTCTACCTCGAGCGCTTCATGAACTACGGCATCACGCCCGAGGAACTGCGCGCCGGCAAGCCGGTGATCGGCATCGCGCAGAGCGGCAGCGACCTGACACCCTGCAATCGCCACCATGTCGAGCTCGCCAAGCGCGTGCGTGACGGCATCCGAGATGCCGGCGGCATCCCCATCGAGTTCCCCACCCATCCGATCTTCGAGAACTGCAAGCGGCCGACCGCCGCCCTCGACCGCAACCTTGCCTATCTCGGGCTCGTCGAGATCCTCTACGGCTATCCGCTCGACGGCGTGGTGTTGACGACGGGCTGCGACAAGACCACGCCTTCCGCGCTGATGGCCGCCGCCACCGTCGACATTCCCGCAATCGTGCTTTCCGGCGGGCCCATGCTAGACGGCTGGAACGACGGCGAGCTCGTGGGCTCTGGCACCGTCATCTGGCGCTCGCGCCGCAAGCTCTCCGCCGGTGCCATCGACGAGGCCGAGTTCCTGCAGGCGGCGATGGATTCGGCGCCCTCGATCGGCCATTGCAACACGATGGGCACGGCCTCGACCATGAATGCGCTCGCCGAGGCGCTCGGCATGTCGCTGACCGGCTGCGCAGCCATTCCCGCCGCCTATCGCGAGCGCGGCCAGATGGCCTACCGCACCGGACGGCGCGCCGTGGAACTGGTGCTGGAGGATATTCGCCCCTCGCATATCCTGACGCGGCAGGCCTTCCTCAACGCCATCCGCGTCAATTCCGCCATCGGCGGCTCGACCAACGCCCAGCCGCATCTGATGGCCATGGCAAAGCACGCAGGGGCGGAACTGACGCCGGAGGACTGGCAGCTCCACGGCTACGATATCCCGCTGCTTGCAGACGTGCAGCCGGCCGGCCGCTTCCTCGGCGAGCGCTTCCACCGGGCGGGCGGCGTGCCGGCCATCATGCGCGAACTGCTCGACGCCGGGAAGCTGGATGGATCTTGTCCCACCGTGACGGGGCGCAGCATGGCGGAAAACCTTCAAGGCAGGCAAGCCAGCGATCGCGAGGTCATTCGCCCCTATGGCGCGCCGCTGAAGGAGCGGGCGGGTTTCCTTGCGCTCAGCGGCAATCTCTTCGATTTCGCCATCATGAAGACCTCGGTGATCTCCGAGGAGTTCCGCCAGCGCTATCTGAGCGAGCCGGGACGCGAGGGCGTCTTCGAGGGGCGGGCGGTCGTCTTCGACGGCTCGGAGGATTATCACCGGCGCATCAACGACCCGTCGCTCGGCATCGACGAGCGCACCATCCTCGTCATCCGCGGCGCGGGGCCGCTCGGCTGGCCGGGCTCGGCGGAGGTGGTGAACATGCAGCCGCCGGATCATCTCCTCAAGCGCGGCATCACCAGCCTGCCGACCATCGGCGACGGGCGGCAATCCGGCACGGCGGACAGCCCCTCGATCCTCAACGCCTCGCCGGAAAGCGCGGCCGGCGGCGGCCTTGCCTGGCTGCGCACCGGCGACGCGATCCGCATCGACCTTGAAAAGGGGCGATGCGACATGCTTGTCGACGATACAGAGATCGAACGGCGCAAGGCCGACGGCATTCCGCCGGTGCCGGCGGACGCCACGCCCTGGCAGCGGCTCTACCGCCAGACCGTCACCCAGCTTGCGGACGGCGCCGTCATCGAGGGTGCGGCCGACTTCCGGCAGATTGCAAGGACTCCGCCGCGGCACAACCACTGACGGCGGTCAGCCCCGCCGGGCGACGAGGATGCCGACAAGCACGATCGCGCCGCCGACCGCCTGCATCACGCCGACCGGCTCGGCAAGCAGGATCCAGGCGAGGATGGCGGCGACGACCGGCTGGAGAAGCAGCGTCAGCGAGGAGAAAGCCGTCGGCAGATAAGCGAGCGCATAGGTGACGAGCCCCTGGCCGCCGACATGGCTGATAAGGGCAAGGCCGAGCACCATGGCCCAGCCGAAGAGCGTCACCGGCACCATGTCGCCCTCCACGAAGAAGGCGACCGGCAGGATGCAGACCATCGCGGAGAATGTCGTCCAGACCATGATGCGCAGCGTCGAGAAGCGCGTGCGCACATGGCCGAGCGCCAGCATGTAGAATGCATAGAAGATCGCTGCGACGATAGCCGTCGCGTCGCCCGCCAGTTGCCCGCCGCCGATGGCCGCCGGCCCGCCCTTCAGGACGATGACGCCGACGAGCGCGAGCGCCAGGCCTGCAAGAAAGACCGGCGTGATGCGCGTGCGGAAGAGCAGCCAGGAGCCGAGCGTCACGAAGATCGGCGCAAGGTTGGTGAGCAGCGTCGCATTAGCGACGGATGTCATGTGCAGCGCCTGGTGCCAGGCTGCAAGGTCGGCGGCAAGAAAGACGCCCGGCAGCAGCAGAATGAGGTAGTCCCGCATGCCGGAAGGTGTGTCGTCACCCTGTTCGATCGCACGCGAGGCGATGAAGAACGGCAACAGCGCGAGCGCGACGCGCCAGAATGCGGTCGCCAGCGGCCCCACGTCGGAGAACCGCACGAAGATCGGCGAACCACCGATGGCGACGCCGCCGATCAGGAGGGCGATGAACGCAAGACGGGCTTGCGGCGAGGAAGCGATGGGGGACAAGGGAATGGTCCAGACAAAGGCAATGCGTGCGAGCTATCAGACCGGACCGGTTTCAGCCAGATGGGCGAAGGCGATTTGAAGGAAAACTTTGCGTGGGAAGCAAGCCCACTCTGCCTATCGGCATCTCCCCCGAAAAGAGAGAAAGCAAAACGCTCCTATTTCCTTCCATTCGCACAGCGACATGGAAACGTGAAACTCACCACGGCGGTAGTGGCCATCCAACTACGCCGCCACTTGTAACGGCTGGATAGCATCGAGTTGCGGCCCCAGTTCCTGCGAGGAAGTTTCCAGATCGTACTTCGTCTGCATGTTCATGAACCATGCAGCGTCAACGTTGAAGTACCTGCCAAGGCGCAAAGCAATGGGTGCGGTAATCCGGTGCTCGCCCCTGCAGATTGAGTTCAGCTGGCTTCGCGAAATACCGATTGCTTTCGCGGCCGCATAAACGGAAATGTCCATTGCATCGAGGAACTCCTCCTTGAGGACTTCCCCCGGATGGGGGAGAGGGATTTCTCTAGCCATAGTCGGTCCTTTCTAATGGTAGTCGACGAATTCGACGTCGTACGCGTCGCCGTCATACCAAGTGAAGCAGATACGAAACTGGGCATTCACACGAATTGAGAATTGCCCGGTTCGGTCTCCTGTAAGTGCCTCAGGCGGTTGCCCGGCGGCCCCCTTAAATCCTGAACCCGCTCAACGGTATCGAGCATGAAAAGTTTCTTCACGGCTTGCTTTGCGACATCGGGATGGATGCCTGCCACGCGTTTTCCACGATAGAGGGCTTCCGCAGCCTTGCCTTTGAAACTCAGGATCATGGCAATACGTACTAAATCATAGTACGTATTTCAACAGCGGTACAGGAATATCTGAGGTGAGAACGTCAAGCTCGGATACCGATGTCCGCTAGCCGAGTGCCCGCTGGCGGTGCCGGAGAAAGCCTGACGGATCGTCACGCCCTCATTTGCGGGCGGAGAAAGCGGAGACACCCTCCCCTTTGTGGGGAGGGGCTTCCTTCAAACCGCGTCGGGCCGGTGGACCGTCTTGACCTCCAGAAAATCCTCCAGGCCGAAGATACCGCCTTCGCGGCCGTTGCCGGACTGCTTGAAGCCGCCGAAGGGGCTGCCGTAGCGGTGCGGGCCGCCGTTGATGTGCACCATGCCGGCGCGAAGGCGGGCGGCGACGCGCTCGGCGCGGTCGGGATCGCCCGTCTGGACATAGGCGGCAAGGCCGTAGGCCGTGTCGTTGGCGATCGTGATGGCCTCCTCTTCCGTATCGAAGGGAATGATCGAGAGGACCGGGCCGAACACTTCCTCGCGGGCGATGCGCATGCCGTTGTTGACGTCGGCAAAGATCGTCGGCCTGACGAAATAACCCGTCTCGAAGCCGTCCGGCTTGCCCGGCCCGCCGACAAGGAGACGCGCGCCTTCCGTCACGCCCGCCTCGATCAGCGCCTGCACGCGGCCGAACTGGATATGCGAGACGAGCGGGCCGATATGCTCGCCTTCCTCCTCCGGATTGCCGACCCTCGCCTCCTTGCCGGTGCGCTCGGCGATCTCCAGCACCTTGTCGTAGACAGAGCGCTCGACGAGCATGCGGGTCGGCGCATCGCAGGACTGGCCGGAATTGTTGAAGCATTCGCGGATCGTGCCCGCAACGCGGTCCTCGAGGTCGGCATCGGCGAAGACGAGATTGGGCGACTTGCCGCCGAGCTCCAGCGTCACGCGCTTGACCGTGTCGGCTGCATCCTTGCTGACGGCGATGCCCGCGCGGGTCGAGCCGGTGAAGGACATCATGTCGACGTCCTTGTGGCGCGAGAGGGCCGCACCGCATTCCACGCCGTCGCCGTTGACAAGGTTGAAGGTGCCGGCCGGGAAGCCCGCCTCGTCGACCATTTCGGCATAGAGCATGGCGTTGAGCGGCGTGAATTCGGAGGGTTTGAGCACGCAGGTACAGCCTGTCGCAAGCGCCGGCACCACCTTCAGCGCGATCTGGTTGATCGGCCAGTTCCAGGGTGTGATGAGGCCGCAGACGCCGATGGGCTCGCGGCGCACCACGTCGCCGTTCGGCAGCACCTCGCGGTTCTTCAGGCGCTTCAGCGCGTCGATAAAGCCCTGCAGGTGGCCGACGCCGACATCAGCCTGCTGCTCGGTGCTCATGGTGATCGGCGCGCCGAGCTCCTGCGTGATGGTGCGGGCCATCTCGTCATAGCGGCGCTTGTAGATGGCGAGCAGCTTTTCGAGGAGCGCGATACGCTCCTCCACGCTCGTGCGGCTGTAGCTCGCGAAGGCGTTCCTGGCGGCAGCCACGGCACGGTCGATATCGGCGGCAGTGCCCATGGAGATGACGGCGATGGGCTTTTCCGTCGCCGGATTGAGCACCGGAAGGTCGTGCGGCTTCAGCGGGTCCACCCATTGGCCGTCGATGTAGAACTTGCGCTTGTCGAGCATTCCCGTCTCCCTGTTGTCCTCGTAGCGGCCACCGCGGCGCGCTCCGCGCCTTTGGCCCGGGATGCTAGCCAGCCGGCGGCGAAGGTCAAGCGCAGCTTTCCGATCCGCCGCCGGCAAGCTGTTCGAGGATGGGGCAATCCGGCCGGTCGTCGCCGTGGCAATGGGCGGAGAGATGTTCCAGCGTCTGCACCATTTCCTCAAGAAGCCGCATCTTCGCCTTCATCTCCTCGACATGCGCGCTGGCGATGCGTTTGACGTCCGCCGAGGCGCGGGCGCGGTCCTGCCAGAGCGCGAGCAGGTCGCGGATCTGGGCGATGGAAAAGCCGAGGTCGCGCGCCCGGCGGACGAAGGAGAGCGTCGAAAGATCCTTCGGCCCGTAGATGCGATAACCAGCGCCCGTGCGGCCGGCCGGGCGGATGAGGCCGATCTCCTCGTAATGCCGGATCATCTTGGCCGAAACGCCGGTTGCCGATGCCGCTTCGCCGATATTCATGTCCCGTCCCTCTTGAATTGCGGCTGAAAACGCTTCAGCCGGAGCGCGTTCGACACGACGAACACACTGGAAAGCGCCATGGCGCCGGCCGCAAGTGCCGGCGAGAGCTGGAGGCCGAAGGCGGGATAGAAGAGCCCCGCGGCGACGGGAACCAGCGCGACATTATAGCCGAAGGCCCAGAAGAGGTTCTGGCGAATGTTGCGCATGGTGGCCTTTGAAAGCGAAATGCCGGTGGCGACGCCCCGCATGTCGCCGGCCATCAGCACCACGTCGGCGCTCTCGATGGCGACATCCGTGCCCGTGCCGATGGCAACGCCCGTATCGGCGGCAGCGAGCGCCGGCGCGTCGTTGATGCCGTCGCCGACGAAGGCGACCTTCTTCGCGCCGCCGGCCGCAAGCTCACGCACCGCCGCAACCTTGCCTTCGGGCAGCACCTCCGCGATCACCCGGCCGATGCCGAGGCTTTGCGCGACGGCTTCGGCGGTTCGGCGGTTGTCGCCGGTGATCATCGCCACCTCGACGCCGAGCGCCTTCAGTGCGGCGACCGCCTGCCTGCTCGTCGGCTTGACCGGATCGGTGACGGCGAAGAGCGCGGCGAGCTTTCCGTCCACGCCGGCATAGAGCGGCGAGGCACCCTCGGCGGCAAGCGCCGCGGCGCGGGCGGCGAAAACCGAGACGTCGAGCCCTTTACCCGCCATGAAACCCGCCGAGCCGACCTCCACCTTACGGCCCGCGACCTCAGCGACGATGCCTTCGCCGGAAATGGCGGCAAAGCCGGAGGCGGTAGCAAGGTCGAGGCCTTCCGCCGTCGCGGCAGCCTGGATGGCGGCAGCGATGGGGTGCTCGGAATGGCCTTCGGCGGCGGCGACCAGCGCCAGCACGTCATCCCGCGAAAAACCTTCAGCCGGCACGATCTCCGTCAGCGTCGGGCGGCCGAGGGTGAGCGTGCCCGTCTTGTCGACGGCGACGATGTTGGTCGCCTCCAGCGTCTGGAGCGCCGTTCCCTGGCGGAAGAGCACGCCGAGTTCGGCCGCCCGGCCCGTGCCGGTGATGATGGAGGTGGGCGTCGCAAGCCCCATGGCGCAGGGGCAGGCGATGATCAGCACGGCGACCGCATTGACCAGCGCATGGGCGAGGGCAGAGGAGGGGCCGAGCGCCAGCCAGAGACCGAAGGTCAGGAGCGCGACTGCGATGATCGCCGGCACGAACCATTGCGTGACGCGATCGACCAGCCCTTGGATCGGGAGCTTCGCCGCCTGCGCATCCTCGACCATGCGGATGATCTGCGAGAGCACCGTGTCGGCGCCGACCCGCGTGGCGCGGAAGGTGAGCGAGCCGGTCGTGTTGACCGTGCCGCCCGTCACCTTGTCGCCCGGCCGGCGCGAGACGGGCATGGGCTCGCCGGTGATCATGGATTCGTCGACATAGGAGGCGCCATCGGTCACCTCGCCGTCGACCGGCACCTTCTCGCCCGGCCGCACCAGCACGATATCGCCCGCCACGACGCTTTCCAGCGGCACGTCCTGCGCCTTGCCGCCGCGCAGCACGCGGGCGGAGCGGGCGTTGAGGCCGGCAAGATGGCGGATCGCCTCGCCGGTGCGGCCCTTGGCCCGCGCCTCCAGGTAGCGCCCGGCGAGGATGAGCGTGACGATGACCGCCGCCGCCTCGAAATAGACATTGGCCGCGCCGCCCGGCAGGAGGCCGGGCGCGAAGGTCGCGACGCTTGAAAAGCCCCAGGCGGCGAGCGTGCCGAGGACGACCAGCGCATTCATGTCCGGCGCAAGGCGCAAGAGCCCCGGGATACCCTTGCGGAAGAAGCGCAGGCCCGGCCCCGCCAATACCAGCGTCGCAAGCACGAACTGGAGGATACGGCTCTCCTGCATGCCGAGCGTTTCATGGATGGAATGGCCGAAGGCGGGAAAGGCGTGCGCGCCCATCTCCATGACGAAGAGCGGCGCCGTGAGAACGGCGGCAATAACAAGGTCCCGCCGGAGCGCTTTCGCCTCGGCGGCGCGGCGATCCTCCTCGGGCGCAGCGGCCGTTTCGCGGATGGCCTTGTATCCGGTGCGCTCGACGGCGGCGGCAAAGTCGTCAAAAGAGGCAGCGCCCTTGAGGAAGCGCACGCGGGCACGCTCCTGCGCGAGGTTGGCCGTGGCGTCGAGAACGCCGGGAACGGCCTTCAGCGCCTTCTCGACACGGCCGATGCAGGAGGCACAGGTCATGCCCTCGACTGGAAATTCCAGCACCTCCTCCGAAACGCCGTAGCCGGAATCGCGCACCGCGGCGGCGACCGCCAGAGCGTCCGCCGCGCCGGCGAAGGTGATGTCCGCCCGTTCTGTCGCAAGGTTGACGACCGCACCGGCAACGCCCGGCACCTTGCTTATCGCCCGTTCGACCCGACGAACGCAGGAAGCGCAGGTCATATCCTCGATGGAGAGCTTTATCGTCTGCCGGTCTTGGGGGGTGGTGAGCATGGTGCGCCTTTCATCCGTATCGGACGAAGCCTGCACCTTCCTATCATGTCAAGGTCAAGCCCTTTCAGGCATCAGTCGGCGAATAGCCTTCCGCCTCGATCACGGCGGCGACCGCCGCCCGGTCGCCGGCATTTTCGACGCGCACGCGCTTTGCCGGCAGGTCGATCTCGACCCGGGCGGCAGGATAAGCGGCGAGCACCGCCCCGGTGATCGCCTTGACGCAATGGCCGCAGGACATGTCTGCAACGGTGAAGGCGAGGGTGTTTTGGTCCGTCATGCGAGGTCTCCCGATAGGTTGGCTCAGGCTGAACCCTTCCCCCATGGGAAGGTCAAGCCCTCTCGAAACCGTTTAGCCGGTCCTTCAGGAGGCCGATGGTGGAGACGTCGGCATTGGCGAAGGCGAAGCGGAGATACCCTTCCTGTCCGGCGCCAAAATAGCTTCCCGGCAGGCAGAGAACGCCCGCTTCCTTCGCCAGCTTCTCCGCGACGAAGGCCGAGGGCTTGTCACCGCAGGGGTGCCCGATGAAGGCGAAATAGGCGCCGACGGCGGCGACCCGCCAGCCGGGCACGCCGGCCATCGTCTCTTCGAGGGCCGTGACGCGGCGGGAGATCTCGCGGCGGTTCTCCTCACGCCAGCCGGAAAGGAGAGGCAGGGCGGCCGCGGCGGCAGCCTGTGCGGAACGCGGCGGGCAGATCTGCAGGTTGTCCATGATCTTGGCGATCTGCTCCACCACGGCGGCGCCCGCCGTGATGGCACCGAGGCGATGGCCGGGAATGCAGAAGGATTTCGAGAAGCTGTAGAGGCCGATCAGCGTCTCCTCCCAGCCCTTGCGGGCGAAGAGATCGTGCGGCCGGCCGCATCCTTCCGGCAGGAAATCGCGATAGGTCTCGTCAAGGATCAGCCAGATGCCGCGCGCGGCGCAAAGATCGTAGATCGCCGCCAGCAGGTCCGGCGGATAGACGGCGCCGGTCGGGTTGTTCGGCGAAACGAGGGCGAGCGCCCGCACGTCCGGCGTGATGGCGGCGGCGAGCGTATCGAGGCTCGGCAGGAAACCGTTCTCTGGATCGCAGGCGGCGAACCGGGTGCGGATGCCGAGCATGGCGAGCGTCGTTTCCTGGTTGAAGTAGTAGGGATCGGTCATCAGCACGGCATCCCCCGCGCCGGCCACCGCCATCGCGGCGCAGATGAACGCCTGGTTGCAGCCTGACGTGATGTGCGTGTTGCCGGCGGCAAGCGGCGCGCCGTAGACCTCGGAGAGATGTGCCGCATAGGCCCCGCGCAGCGAGTCCTCGCCCTCGATGGGGCCGTAGCCGGTATAGGCGCGCGAGGCGGCGCATTCGCCGAGGAGGCGCAGCATCTCGGGGTGCGGCGGATAGCCGGGCACGGCCTGAGAGAGGTCGATCATCGGCCCCGAGCGCCCGTCATAGGCCCGGCCCCAGGCGAAGACGGCGGGGATAGGCGGGGCGGCGAGGGTTTCGACGAGCGGGTTGAAGCGGGGCATGGTTGTTTCCGTGAGTGTCAGGCGCGGGTCTTGCGCGGTGGATCGGTGCGGCGCTTGGCGGGCGCCGATTGGGGGCGGGGCGGTTCGGCCGCGCGGCCGGCACGCCCGCGAAGGACGAAGCGGGCAGAGGCCTGCGGCTCAGAGAGGCTCTGCTCCAGCGAGGCGAACAGCCAGTCAATGAACACCTTGACGATGGGCGTCTGCCGCACCGACTGCCGGCAAGCGACGTAAAAGGCGTCGTTCGCCGGCACCGTAAGGTCGAAGGGCACGACCAACTCGCCCCGAGCGATCAGGTTGCTGGCGGTGATCGTGTCGCCGAGGGCGATGCCCTGACCGTGCAGCGCCGCCTCGGTGGAAAGACGGGCGTCGCTCATGAAGTGCTGGCGGCCGTTCACCAGCCCCACGGCATCGGCCGCCGAAAGCCATGTGTTCCATTCGCGCCCGTCGTCGCCGTGGAAGAGCGTATGGTCGGAAAGATCGCGCACCGAGCGCAGCGGCCGGCTGTTGAGGAGGGTGGGGCTTGCAACCGGGAAGAGCGCGAGATTCGACCACAGGCGCGTCCAGCAGTCCGGCCAGTTGCCGTCGCCGTAGAGCACGCTGACATCAGTGTCGAGCGAGCGCAGGTTGCCCGGGTCGTTCGAGGCGACGAGCGTGACGCGCACGCCCGGAAACTGGTCGGTGAAGGTGTTGAGCCGCGGGATCAGCCACAGCGAAAGCAAAGCGGGCACGCAGGTGACGGTGAGGTCACCGCGGGTCTCCGGCTGCCGCATCAGGGCCGTCGCGGCCGCAATCTCGCCAAACGCATTGGTGACCGCCGGCAGCAGAAGGGCTCCCTGCGGCGTCAGCTTCAGCCGCCTGCCGCCGCGCTCGAAGAGCGGCGTGCCAAGCGAAGCCTCCAGCGCCCGAATCTGGTGGCTCACCGCGCCGTGCGTGACGTTCAGTTCGCGCGCAGCGGCCGAGACCGCACCACGGCGGGCCGTCGCCTCGAAGGCGCGCAGGGGATTGAGCGGCGGCAGGCGGGAGGACACGGGACGAAGGCCTTATGTGAGTTTTTCTCACGGCAACTGCTATAACAACGTGCATTGCTTTTCCAGACGGTTTTCAACGATACTATGAAAAACGAGGGCAAGGCCCCGGGGAACACATCGAAATCCTTTTCGCCGGCCCCGGCCTGCCCGCATCCGCGAGGCGAGGTATCCCCATGAGCGGCAGCAAGCTCGATGAACTGAGGGCGAAATACGGCGCGAGCCACGGCGGCGAGATGTTCGACCCCGCCTTCCGCAAGGTCGCCGACAAGATTTTCACCAAGAACGGCACGCGCCTTGCGCCCTATGCCGGCGTGCCGACGTTCCTGTCCGCCCCGCACATGCCCGTCGAGGCGGAGAACCCGGATTTCGGCAACCTCCAGGTCGCCATCACCGGCGTTCCGATGGACCTCGGCGTCACCAACCGGCCAGGCTCGCGCTTCGGGCCGCGGGCGCTGCGCTCCATCGAGCGTATCGGCCCCTACAACCATGTGCTCGACTGCGCGCCGGTGCAGGAGCTGCGCGTGGCGGATATCGGCGACGTGCCGTTCCAGAGCCGCTACCGGCTGGAGCTCAGCCACGACGATATCGAGAAGCGCTTCAACCAGATCGTCGATGCCGGCGTGATCCCGCTCGCCGTCGGCGGCGACCATTCGATCACCCATCCGATCATGAAGGCGGTAGGCAGGAAACAACCGGTCGGCATGATCCATATCGACGCCCACTGCGACACGGGTGGCATGTTCGACCAGACGAAATTCCACCACGGCGGCCCGTTCCGCAATGCGGTACTCGACGGCGTGCTCGATCCCGCCCGCACCATCCAGATCGGCATCCGCGGCTCGTCGGAATATCTATGGGAGTTTTCCTACGAATCCGGCATGACCGTCATCCATGCCGAGGAAGTGCAGGGGATGGGCATTCCGGCGATCATCGAGAAGGCGAAGGCCATCGTCGGCGACGGGCCGACCTACCTGTCCTTCGACATCGACAGTCTCGACCCGGGCTTTGCGCCCGGAACCGGCACGCCGGAGATCGGCGGGCTCACCACCCGCGAGGTGCTGGAGCTCGTCCGCGGTCTCAAGGGCGTCAACCTCGTGGGCGGCGACGTCGTGGAGGTCGCCCCGCAATACGACGCGACGACCAACACCGCCCAGGCCGGCGCGCAGGTGCTCTTTGAAATCCTCAGCCTCATGGTATTCAGCCCTTCCGTCACGCGGACGGCCTGACATAGAATAGAACACAAGGGAACGGACCGGCCGGACGCCGGCCCATAAACAGGAGAAAATGACGATGGGTGATATCCTCAAGACCACTGTCAGCCGCCGCGCTGTGCTCGGTGCCGGCGTCGCCGGCGCTTCGCTGCTCGCCATGCCCGCTATCCTGCGCGCACAGGACAAGTCGCTGAAGGTCGGCGTCTACGGCGGCTACTTCAAGGATTCCTTCGACAAGAACATCTTCGAGGATTTCACCAAGGCGACCGGCATCGCCGTGGAATCCGTCGCCGAGCCGACGGGCGAGGCCTGGCTGGTCCAGCTCGAACAGGCCGCCAAGGCAGGCCAGGCGCCGGCCGACGTCTCGATGATGTCGCAGGTCGCCATGCTGAAGGGCCAGTCAACCGAGCTCTGGGCGCCGCTCGACATGGGCAAGATCCCGAACGGCTCCAACCTCATCGACCATTTCGTCAACAAGTATCCGGACGGCCGCATCGCCGGTATCGGCGCCGTCGCCTGGTACATCACGCTCGTCACCAATACCGATGTCTACAAGGAACCGCCGACCTCCTGGGCCGCGCTCTGGGATCCGGCGAATGCCGACAAGCTGGGCCTCCTTGCCCTCGTCTCCAACTCGTTCCTGCTCGAAGTGACGGCCAAGACCCATTTCGGCGGCACGAATGCGCTCGACACGGAAGAGGGCCTTCTCAAGGCCTTCGAGAAGCTCGCAGAGGTCAAGCCGAACGTGCGCCTGTGGTATCGCGACGAGGCGCAGTTCGAGCAATCGCTGAAGTCCGGCGAAATCCCGATGGGCCAGTATTATCACGACGTGACGGGCCTTGCCGCCGCCGACGGTCAACCGGTCCGCTCCACCTTCCCGAAGGAAGGCGGCATCATGGATTCCGGCTGCTGGGCGCTCTCGCGCGCGTCGAGCAAGACGGAAGAGGCGCATACCTTCATCAACTACATGTGCCAGCCGGCCATCCAGGCGACGCTGTCGCGCAAGGTTGGCACCGCGCCCACCGTCAAGCGCGACCTCATCGACCTTTCGGCTGAGGAGTTCGCCGCGGTCTCGTCCGACATCGAGCCGATCATCCCGCGCTACGACCTCTACACCTCCAAGGCCGACTGGCTGAACCAGAAGTGGACGGAGATGATCGCCGGCTGACGGCGTCGTTCCTTCCGCCCGGCCGTTCCAAGAAAGAGCGGCCGGGCGCCAGCAACCAAGGCCCGAGCGGAGACCCGATGTCCGGACTGACCCTTCAGAACGTCACCAAGCAATTCGGCACGTTCACGGCCGTCAGGAACGTGGCGCTCACCGTGCCACACGGCACTTTTGTGTGCCTCCTCGGCCCCTCCGGCTGCGGTAAGACCACGCTGATGCGCATGGTCGCCGGCCTCGATCTTCCGACAGAAGGCGTAATCCGCCTCGACGGCAAGGACATCACCCATGTGCCGACGCACAAGCGCGACCTCGGCATGGTCTTCCAGTCGCTGGCGCTCTTCCCGCACCTGACGGTCGGCGAGAACATCGCCTATTCGCTGCGCATTCGCGGCGCGGACAGGGACGAGCAGAAGAAGCGCGTCGACGCGCTTCTGTCGATGATTCACCTTTCCGGCTATGCCGACCGGCCGGTCGCAAAGCTCTCCGGCGGCCAACGCCAGCGCGTCGCCATCGCCCGCGCGCTCTCCATCTCGCCGAAACTCTTCCTGCTCGACGAACCGCTCTCTGCGCTCGACGCGAAGCTGCGCGAGGCGATGCAGGTGGAACTGCGCCAACTCCAGCAGCGCCTCGGCATCACCACCATCGTCGTCACCCACGACCAACGCGAGGCCATGACCATGGCCGACACGGTCGTCGTGATGAACGGCGGCGAGATCCGCCAGGCCGCCCCGCCAGTCGATATTTACCGCCGCCCTGCCGACACCTTCGTCGCCGATTTCATCGGCATGACAAACCTCATCGATTTCAAGGCGGACGGCGCCGGCGCGACGGTGCTCGGCGCATCGATCCCCGGCCTTGCCGTTCCGGCCGGCCTTGCCTCCGGCATCGTTTCGGTGCGCCCGGAGGATGTTCATCTCACCGCGGCGGGCAATGCGCCGGTCACCGGCACCGTCACCTTCATCCGCGACCTCGGCGGCACGATCGAGACCTTCGTGGAAGCGTGCGGCAAGCAGATCGTCGCCGTCTCCATGCCGAATGCCCGGCCGGATGTTTCCATCGGCCAGAGCGTCGGCATAAGGCTCGATCCCGCCGATTGCGTGGTGCTGAAGTCATGAGGCGCGAGGCCCCGCAGAAGCTGTCGGACTACGCCCCGCTCGCCTTCCCGGCGGGCATGCTGATCGTCTTTTTCGTCGTGCCCTTCGCCACGATGATCGCCGTTTCGTTCTTCCGGCGCGATCCGGCCGGCTTCTATTCGCCGGATTTCGTCTTCGACAACTATGCCCGCTTCCTCAGCCTGTTCTTCGGCAAGGTGCTCGGCTTCTCCCTGTTCCTCGCCGTCGCGGTCGCAATATGCTGCGTCGTCATCGCTTTGCCCTTCACCTATCTCCTCTCGCGCACGAAGCGCAGGACGCAGGTGCTCTGGCTCGTCGCCCTGCTGTCGGTCCTGTCGCTGTCGGAGGTCATCATCGGCTTTGCCTGGTCGACGCTCTTCTCGCGCACGGCCGGCATCACCAATCTCCTCGTCATGCTCGGCATCATGAGCCAACCGATCGCGCTCAATCCGAGCTTCGGCGCGGTGCTGACCGCCATGGTCTACCAGGCGCTGCCCTATACGGTGCTCGTCCTTTATCCCGCGCTCGTCCGCCTCGACCCGACGCTGACGGAGGCCGCGCGCACGCTCGGCGCCTCGCCGCTCAAGGCGTTCTCCACCGTCGTCGTGCCGGCGCTCAGAAACACCGTCGTCGCGACACTCATCATGGTCTTCATCTTCGCGCTCGGCTCCTATCTCCTGCCGCAGATCCTCGGCCGGCCACAGCACTGGACGCTCTCCGTGCTCATCACCGACCAGGCGATCTACCAGTCGAACATGCCGTTCGCCGCCGCCATGGCCGTCTTCCTCGTACTCGTCACGCTCGGCCTCGTCGCGCTCACCGTCTATGCCGGACGAAAAGGGGAAGCCGCATGAACGCGCTCCTGCAACGGGTCTATTTCGGCCTCGTCGGCCTCTTCCTCGCCCTGCCGATCATCGTCGTGGCGGGCGTCTCGGTCAACGCCAAGCAAGATCTCGCCTTCCCGCCGAAGGGCTTCTCGCTCGGCTGGTACGGCGAGATCTTCGCCAATCCGGAATGGCGGAACGCCCTTTTCGCCTCCATCACGCTTGCGGCGCTTTCGGCCGCGCTGGCGCTCCTCATCGCGCTGCCGCTCGCCTGGTTCCTCTGGCGGCGTCATGCGCCCTGGGCGAACATTTTCCAGCTTCTGGGCATCGCGCCCTTCACGCTGCCGCCGGTCATTACGGCGCTCGGCCTCCTCACCTTCTGGGCGGCGACGGGCTTTTACGGCCAGCCGGCGACCGCCGTCATCAGCCATGCCATCTTCTTCGTGACGCTGCCGCTGGTGACGCTCTCGCTCGGCTTTTCCTCCATCGACCGCTCGCTGGTGGAGGCGGCTGCGACCATGGGCGCCGACGACCGCACGGTCTTCCGCACCGTTGTCCTGCCGCTGATCCTGCCCTATCTCATCTCCGGTTACGCCTTCGCCTTCGTGCTGTCGCTCAACGAATATATCGTCGCCTACATGACGATCGGCTTCACGATGGAGACGCTGCCGATCAAGATCTTCAACGCGCTGCGCTACGGCTACACACCGACCATGGCTTCGGTGACGATCCTGTTCGTCGCGATCGCCGCCACCATCTTCGGCCTCGTCGCACGCTTCGGCGACCTGCCGAAACTGCTCGGCGCCATGTCGTCAAGGGATTAACGCCATGCGAATCGCCGCTCTCCAGATGCATGCCATTGCCGGTGACGACGAGGCCAACCTTCAGCGGATCGCATCGGCGGCCGCCGACGCTTCGGCCGGTGGTGCAAGGCTGTTGATCGTCCCGGAACTTGCCGTCACCGGCTACGGGGCGGGCCGGGCCGCGTTCGCACAGCTCGCTTCGCCCGCCAGCGGCGCGGCCGCCGAACGCCTCAGCGCCATCGCGCGGGAAAACGGCATCGCCATCATCGCCGGCTTTGCCGAGCGGGAGGGCTCCTCGACCTACAACAGCGCGCTTTTCACCGATGGCATCGGTACGAACGCCGTCTACCGCAAGTCCCATCTCTACGGCGACTACGAGCGCGGCGCCTTCACGCCGGCCGTCCCGGATTCGGTGATGGTGGATCTCGGCGGCATCCGGATCGGCATGCTGATCTGCTACGACGTGGAGTTTCCGGAGAACGTGCGCCGCCTCGCGCTTGCCGGCGCCGACCTCGTCGTCGTGCCAACGGCGCTGCCGAAGGGCGCCTCCGGCAGTTTCATCGCCGGCCACATGATACAGGTGCGCGCCTTCGAGAACCAGGTCTTCGTCGCCTATATCAATCACTGCGGCGCCGACGACAATTTCACCTATGCGGGTCTTTCGCGCATTGCCGCACCGGATGGCAGGCTGCTCGCGGAAGCCCCGGCCGAAGGCGAAACCCTGCTCTTCACCGAAATCCGCCCTGAGGACTATGCGCAGTCCCGCGCAGAAAACACCTATCTCCTCGACCTTGGCCGACAGGCTTGAGTAGGACGGATCAAGCCACTCTTAGCCGGATGCTTGCTTCAAGAAAGCGCTAGCCGAAGGCGCCCTTACGGGACGCCGTTTCGGTGCCTAGAATCCGGCGGCCCAGTGGTCGATCACCGGCACGCCACAGCATGGAGCCGGACGTAATATGGGGATATCGAGTCTGGTAAAGGCCAACAAAATGCGAAAACGCCAGGGTTCGCATGTGATTGGGTTCAGATGCCGCCCGCGGCCAGTTGCTCCAGTTCACGAACGATACCGATGAAGGGCCGACCTTGATACTCGTGGTCATCACGAAGCTCGATAGAGGATGATCCGCCCGGTTGGCAGGATCTGGGTTAGGAAATCGAAATCACGCACGTTGCCGGTCAGCACGCTTGCTCCCAACTGACGCGCCTGCAGGAACACGAGCGCATCATTGACGAACCGACGCTCGTGCCCTTCTCCCTTGGGTAGATTGCTCAGTCGAAATAGAAGGCCCGCCAACACACCGGCCTGCCCCCAAACAGCAGCGTCAGGTGCATGAAGCCGGTGCTGTGGTATGTCCTCGATTGTCGCCTCGAGCGTTTCAAGAATAGCCTTCGTCGAACCATGCGTTGGATCGAGTCGACCAAAGGCATGAGTCAGTTCGGACAGGCAGACCGAGGAATGGTGGCACAGACGATAGGTAAGCAACCTATCGACCTCATCCGGCGATCTGCCCTGCAGCACATCGAAGTAGACGCTGGTATCCAGAAACATCGCGCCCCCAATAGCCGGTTCGTCGGCAGCCCACGGGAGATACTCATCAACGCGGCGCTCAAGGGTTCCCGAGTGCTTTTGGGGCTTCAGCGATCGGAGCGTCCCGGAGAGATCAAATCCCAAGATCAACATCCGCCGGAATGCTGCCCTTTCGACCAACCAGACGGACACCGAAGTCATCTTCGATAGCCAGACGCGACAACGCCAGTTCCAACAGCTCCGTATCAGAGGTGACATGGGCGCGCTTCTTGGCCGCCTCAATCAACTCGGAAGAGACACGCCCTGAAAGACGTGTATTCTTGGCGGCGCCGAGGAGCCCAGCAGCTTTCGCCTGATCAAGCACGAGTTTATTGCGCGCCGATGCGACCTTTGCGACACTTTCGGCGGCAGCCCTTGTTTGCGTAGCCATCAGAACCTCCTATGTTGAACATAATATATATAACGTTGAACGTCTGGGCAAGGCTGATAGCCGCCGGCCGAAACGTGGTGACGCCACCAGAGCAACAGGGCCATTCACACGGCGCCGAAAGTCAACTGGCTGTGTCGCCATCATGTTTCTCACGCCATTGGCGCTGAACAGACAGAGGTTTTGGCAACCGACTCGTCCAGCCAGCCGCGCGCCGCAAGAGCCGGCTCCGGCTTCATCGCCTCAGGAACCACATTTTTACCCAGGACGATCATTCAAGCTTACAGGAGCGGAGGGTGTCGGATCACGACTCTGCTCCAGCACCTCGAAATCGGCGTTGGTCAGTCCTGCCTCACGACCCAGCGCCGACAGGGCGGAACCGATGCGAAGGCGGCTGGCGGGACGAACGGAGGTTTCCGACATATCGCGCACTTCGGCCTCCGCACTGCGGCCATTATGGGTGGCCCGCACCTTGAGGACGCGATGCGCCGTTTCGGACAGATTGCGAATGGTCATGGCAGGCATCCGATAGCACCTCTCATGTTGTGATGGTGGTGCTATCAATATCGTCGAAACGATATCACACAACGGGCTTGACCGCGCTCCCTTGTCAGGCGAGCCACGGCATGCGGCGCTAGCGCCCGTCCGTCATGTTTCCCGGCAGGTCCGCAGGTAAGCGAGGATCAGGCCTGGTAGGTAATGCGGCCGTCGCACATGGTCGTAACGGGGCGCACCTTCGCCAGCCTTGCGACATCCGTCGCCTCCACATCGGCGGAGAGCACGACGATGTCGGCGAGATAACCGGGCTTCAGCATGCCTTTGCGGTCCTCCATGAACTCGACCCAGGCGCCGTTTTTCGTGTAGGCGGCCAGCGTTTCGTGCAGCGAAAGCCGCTCGTCCTTCATGCCTTCCTTCCACACGTGCCGCGTCATGGCGCATTCGATGCAGTTCATCGGGTCGAGCGGGGAGACCGGCCAGTCGGTGGCAAAGACGATCGGTGCGCCGGCATCGGTGAGCGTGCGCCAGGCGAAGGCGTAGGGCCAGCGCACTTCGCCGATATAGGAAAGGTAGGGCTCGACCGGCAGGCCGGCGCTGCCCGGCGGATGGGTCGGCTGCATGGAGGCGACCGTGCCCAGTTCTTTGAAGCGCGGAATGTCGTCGGGATGCACCACCTCGATATGTTCGATGCGGTTGCGGCTGTCGCGCTTGCCGTTCGCCTTGATGGCGGCCTCGTAGCCGTTCAGCACCATGCGCACCGCGCCGTCGCCGATGGCATGGACCGCGACCGGCAGGCCGAGCCTGTCGGCGGCGATCGCGATCTTGTCGAACTGTTCCTGCGAGAAGAGCGGGTCGCCCTTCCAGCCCGGCTGCTGGCAATAGTCGTCGACAAAGACGGCCGTGCCCGATTCCGTCACACCGTCCATGAACAGCTTGACGAAATCGCAGCGCAGGCGATCCGAATTGAAGCGCTCGCGCCAAGCGGCCGCTTTCGTCTCGAGGTCCGAGAGCGGCATGAAGTTCTTCATATGGAAGGGCATGCGCACGCGCACCGGCAGGCCGCTGGCCTTCTCGATCTCGTCCAGCATCTCGAGCTGGTAGAGGCTGCCATCCATGTTCTGCAGCGAGGTGATACCGAGCGAGGCGACATAGGCGAGCCCCTCCTTCAGGATTTCGATGTCGCATGCCCGTTCCTCGGCGGTCACATGCTCCGGGTCGCCGCCCGTGCCGACGCCGAGCATTTCGCGCCCGCCCGTCTCGCTGAGCGCCGAGACCGGGCGAATGGCGTTACTCTCGCGCAGCTCGCCATTGGCAAGGCCGTCCTCGCCCATGACGATCTCGTTGCCGATACCGACGTCGCGACCTTCAAGGATACCGCCCGTCTTGAGCGCCAGCGTATTGGCCCAGGCGGTGTGGTGATCGGGCGCAAAGATCAGTACGGCGCGATCCGGCAGGATGCGGTCGAGGTGATGGCGCGTCATGCGCTCGTCGTCGGCCAGGACGGTGTAGTCGGCGTGCTGGGCGACCAGCAGCTTGCGCTCCGGATATTTCGCCGCATAGGCCCTCAGTTCCCGCTCCAGCATCTCGAAGCCCTTCACGCCCATCAGCGAAAGCTCGCGCAGTTCCGCCGAGCCGCCGAAAATGTGCATATGCGCCTCGTTAAAGCCCGGCAGGACGGTGGCGCCCCTGGCGTCGATCACATGGGTGTCGGGCCCGGAATAGGCATCGATCTCCGCTTCCGAGCCGACGGCCAGGATGCGATTGCCGGCAACGGCGATGGCGGCAGCGCGCGGGTTGGCCTCATCCATCGTGAGCACCCGTCCATTGCGGATGATGAAGCTTGCTTCGGTCTGCATGTGCGTTTCCTCGGTTTTCAGATGGCCCGGCGGCAGAGCGCGCGGAAGAAGGCGAACATGTCCTGGTTCTCCTCGTCGCCCAGCGGCTCCGGCTGGGAGGAGAGCTTGACGATGACGGTCTCGGTGCTTGGATCGACATAGAGCCACTGGCCATGGATGCCGATGGCGCAAAAGGCACCGTCCGCCTCCCCGGATTGATACCATTGGCTGCGGTAACGTCCGTTTGGCAGGTCGACGTTGCGCCCCTCCTGCCAGGCCTGCCGGTCGCCGTTCTCCTGCATGTCGCGGATCCAGCCCTCCGGCACGATCTGCCGGCCGTTGCGGACGCCGTGGTTGCGCAGGAGTTCGCCGAGGCGGGCAAGATCGCGTGCCGTCATGGAGACGCCGCCGGCGGTGCGCGGCGTACCGATGGCATCTACGGTGACATCGGCATTGCCCTTCGCGCCCATCGGCTTCCAGAGAAGGTCGGAGACAAGGTCGGCGAAGCGCGCGCCCGTCACGCGCTCGATGACGACGCCGAGAAGGTCGGCATTGGGCGAGGCATAGTAGAATGGTCCGCCATGTGGCCGCTCGGCCTTCGTGAGCGTGAGCAGGAAAGAGGCCAGCGTTTCCGGCTCCGCGTCCGGCAGGGGCGGGTTCCAGAGCATGGCCCGGCGATAGCGGGCAAAGGCGCCGTAAGGATCGAGATAGGCTTCCTCGAAATCGAGGCTGACGCGCATGTCCAGCACGTCGCGATAGGTGCAGTCGCCATAGACGCTGCCCCTTGCCTCGGGAAGATAGTCGGTAACGGGACGATCGGGATCGATAAGACCCCCGGCCTCAAAGATGCCGGATAGCACCGCCGTCAGCGACTTGGAGATGGAAAATACGAGATGGGGCGCATTGGGATCGGCGTGCGCGGCATAGTATTCCGCGGCGATCTCGCCCTTGCGCATCAGCACGAAGGCATCGGTATGCGCGAAATCGAGGAAGGCGCGAGCGGTCGGGCTGCCGGCAAGCCCCGTCTCCATCGCCGCGTCAAGGAAGGCCTCGCTCGCAAGCGGTACTTCCGCGGCGGGCACTTCCGCAGCGATCACTGCGGTCGGCACGAAGTCGCGGACGTTCTGGAACGTCCAGCGGCTATAGGGGGCGGTGCGCCAGTTGGCGAGGGTGACGTCGGCACGGGCAAAGCCGTGCCTGTCCTTGAAGGTCTTGATCATGGCCATTCCGGTCTTGTGGGCGGGAAAGCATCTGCCTCCCGCCCACAAGGCGCCGTCCTCTTCCTGGCGAACCTTACTGCTTACTTCTGCAGTTCGGTCCAGATTCGGGTGTAAAGCTGCTGCGTTTCCGGCTCACAGCTCTGCAGGAACTCGCCCGCGGCCTCGTATTCGGCCGGAACGACAAGTTCCGGAGCCGTCTTCATGTCGTCGGGAAGAAAGTTTTCAGAGCCCTTGATGCCGTTGGCGTATTTCGCGAAGGCGGAAATCAGCGCGGCATTTTCCGGGTCCATGATGAAGTTCATGAAGAGCTTTGCATTCTCGATATTCTTCGCATCCTTGATGATCGCAACGCTATCCATGAAGTAGGGGAAGCCTTCCTTCGGATAGCCCATCTTGATGTCCGGGTTCTTCAGGCGCGAGCGCATGATGGCGCCGTTCCAGTAGTAGACCGCAGAATAATCGCCCGCCGGCAGTTTCTCGGTGACGCTGTAATCCATGGCGAGCCAATTCGTCTTGGCTTCCACCAGCTTGTCGCGGACCTTGCGCAGCACGTCCTTATCCGTGGTGCACCAGTCGCCGCCGAAATACTTGATCGTGGCGAAGAGAACGTCGTTCATTTCGGGTGCGACATTGATCTTACCGACGAGTTCCGGCGGCGGATCGAGGAAGATCGCCGAAGTGTTGATGTCGCCCTTGTAGACCGAAGTGTTGACGCCGATGCCGGTCAAACCCCACTGCCACGGAACGGTATAGTGGCGACCCGGATCCCACGGAACGTCCACCCAACGCGGATCGACATTCTTGAAATTCTCCATCTGATCCGGCCGCGCTTCCTCGATGAGGCCCTCCTTGACCCAGATCTGCACGTAGTTGGCCGAGGGCACGACGATATCGAAGCCGTGGCCGCCGGCACGGACCTTGGCAAGCGCCGTGTCGTTCGAATCGTAGTCCGTCACCGTGACCTTGACGTCGTATTTCTGTTCAAACTTCTTGATCAGCTCCGGGTTCGTGTAGTCGCCCCAGTTGTAGATGTTGAGCTCGCCGGCGGCCGATGCGGCATTGGCGAAAGCCATCGCGGCGACTGCCGTCATCGCCGTCGTGGTGATCCATTTCGTTTTCATTATCCGTTCCTCTCTGTCGTTAGCGTCGCGAAGATGACTACTGTTTTTTTCGGTTGATGAAGAAGAAGATCACGACAAGCACCGTCGAGAGCGCAAGAAAGACGGTCGCTATGGCGTTGATTTCCGGCGTCGTCTCGCGCCGGAGCTGACCCAGCATGTAGGTCGGCAGCGTGTCCTGCCCGCCGGATTTGACAAATTCGGTAATCACCACGTCGTCCAGCGATATAACGAAGGCCAGCATGAAGCCGGCGATCACCGCCGGCCGCAGCAGCGGCAGAGTGACATGGCGGAACGTCTTCCAGCGTGTGGCGTAGAGATCGGCTGCGGCCCGCTCCAGTGTGAGATCCATGCTCTCCAGTCGCGCGCGGATCGGCAGATAGGCGAAGGGGATACAGAAAGCCGTGTGCGCGAGAACGAGATATCCAAGCCCAGAATATCCGGTCCAGACCTTGATGCGCGAGAACACGATTAGCAGCGCCACGGCCGTGACGATTTCCGGCACCATGAGCGGCTGGTTGATCAGCGCGTATTTCAGGGTCTGTCCGCGATAGGGCGCCGTGCGGGTCGTTGCCAGGGCTGCCATCAACGCCGCAACCGTTGCGAGGCTTGCCGCCCAGAGCGCAATAACGAGTGATCGTATAGCAGCATCCTGTACGGCCGAATTCTGCCAGGCGGCGACAAACCAACGCGACGAAAATCCGCCCCATTGCGAAAGGGATTCCGCCCCATTGAAGGAATAGACCACCAGCGCCGCGATTGGCAGGTAGAGCGCGAAGAAGGTGAAAAGGGTAATGAAGCCGAAGCCGGGCTGGGCGCGAATGTCGAAACGCGATCTAGACATGGCCCGCCCCTCCGCGTGAGGCGTTGCGCACATAGAAGATCAGCGCGACCATTACGAGAACCATCAGCGTGATCGACATCGCCGCGCCGAGCGGCCAGTTGCGACCCGAGCCGAACTGCATTTCGATCAGGTTGCCGAGCATCATGTTCTTGCCGCCGCCGAGCACGCGCGGGATGACGTAGGCACCCAGCGAGGGGATGAACACGAGGATCGAGCCGGCAACGATACCGGGCCGCACCAGCGGAACCACGATACGCCTGAGCACCTGAAAGCGCGTCGCGTATAGGTCGTAACCGGCCTCGACCAATCGGAAATCAAGTTTTTCGATAGAAGCGTACAGCGGCAGCACCATCAGCGGCAGGTAGACGTAGGTCATGCCGAGCAGGTTGGCGGTGTCTGTGTACATGATCTGTAAGGGGCTCTTGATCACACCCAGCCACATCAGCGCATTGTTGAGCAGGCCTTCGTTGCGGATCACCTGCTGCATCGCGAACGTGCGGATCAGAAGGTTCGTCCAGAACGGGATCGTAACGAGAAAGACCCAGATTTCGCGGGTATGCGGCGGCCGTGTCGCGATGAAATAGGCCGTCGGAAAGCCGAGGACTACGGTCAGGACGGTGGTGAAGAACGACAGCTGGATGGAGCGCCAGATGATAGACAGGTGCGCATCCGCCAGACCCAGCGTGTCATCGAAGATATCGCGCTGGAAGAAGACTGACGTCCAACCCTCCAGCGAGAATTCCCCGGGTTTCACATCCCCGTAGTCCCCCTTCACCATGAAGGAATACAGAAGCATGACGAAGAGGGGGCCGACTGCTGCGACGAAGATGATGAGCAGTGCCGGCATGCTCAGGAGCCAGCGGGAGCGGATGTCCTGTTTTCTGGCCTCGGCCGCCGCCTGTTCTGCGCCATTCATCGTCAGTCCCTCAGAATTTGAGCGACGCCGTCGCTGAAGTCGATGCCGACGGTGTCCCCTTTGGAAAAGCCACAATGGCCGCTGCGGGCATTCTGCTGGCGGACGGTAAAGGTCGTCCCGTCGCCAAGACGCACATGAAGATGCGTATCGGTACCGAGGTAGACGATGTCATGGACCACACCACGCAGGGCCGACATGCTGGTCGGGGCTCCCGCGCGGGCATGCTCGGGCCGGACCACGACCGTGAC
>Ga0206116_1000467_pt1 | contig 42641 bp, 36 predicted proteins | sample 3A1Ametagenome_FD_178000 | JGI IMG/M metagenome (GOLD analysis project Ga0206116, IMG submission 178000) | Enriched microbial communities from leaf-cutter ant dump, University of Wisconsin, Madison, United States - 3A1A | ecosystem: Environmental > Terrestrial > Nest > Insects nest > Nest dump...
GGAACGGATCCCAGATCACCCAGGCATCGACGCTGCCACGCTCGAATGCGGCGCGGGCATCGGCCGGCGGCAGGTAGACCGGGGTGATGTCGCCATACTTGAGGCCGGCATCTTCCAGTGCACGCACCAGCAGGTAATGCACGTTGGAACCCTTGTTCAGGGCGACCTTCTTGCCCTTGAGCTCGGCCACCGATTTGATCGGCGAGTCTTTCGCAACGAGGATCGCCTCACCGGTCGGTGCCGGCGGCTCATTGGCGACGTAGAGCAGGTCGGCGCCAGCCGCCTGAGCGAATACCGGTGGGGTTTCACCGGTGACGCCAAAATCCACGGAGCCAACGTTGAGACCTTCGAGCAGTTGCGGGCCGCCCGGAAACTCCGTCCACTTGACCTCAACGCCCTGCTCGGCCAGGCGTTTTTCCAGGGTGCCCTTGGCCTTGAGCAGCACCAGGGTGCCGTATTTCTGATAGCCGATACGCAATGTCTCGGCTTGAGCTTGAGTGATGGCGCCGAAGGAGATGGCCGCGGCAAACAGGGCGACCAGGCTTCGACGCAAAGTAATGGTGCGCATGGCGCTCTCCCTTTACGGTGATGTCTTGGTTGGCTACCTGCTTGCCCGTTGGCGGGCGAGTAAGGCGGGGCATTACGGGTGGATCAGATGCTCCAGCGGGCGTTCACCAGCCGGTCGTTCAATACGTTCGGATCGATCGGCCTCGGCCGTCGCGCCAGGGCTGCGCCCAGTTGTTCCAGTGCCTCGTCGAGGCGTTCGCGCAACTCGTCGTCGATCTGCGCGGGCCTGTCCCCTTCCGGGTAGGCGATCTGTTTGTCCACGGCGAACACGCCAGAGAGCATTTCCTGCGCCTTCAGCGCGGCCAGCACCGGCTTGAGCGCGTAGTCCACCGCCAGCAGATGCGCCGGGCTGCCGCCACTGGCCAGGGGCAGTACCACCTTGTGCGCCAGAGCGCGCTCGGGCAGCAGATCCAGCAGCACCTTCAAGGCACCCGTGAACGACGCCTTGTACACCGGCGTACCGACCACCAGACCATCGGCGCTGGCCACTACGGCCTGCAGCTGCTGGACAGCTGGGCTGTCGAAGCGCGCATGCAGCAGATCCTCAGCCGGAAAATCCCGCACCCGCAGCAGACTCACTTCCACGTGCTGCGCCTCGAGGCGTTGGCGCACGTAGTCCAGCAACACTTCGGTGCGCGAACGCGCCGCAGGGCTGCCGGATAGCAACACGACATGCATGTTCGATCCTTAGCGATTGGGTTGCGGGGTCAGGCGCAGGTAGGGTTTGACGGCGCGATAGCCTTTCGGGAAGCGCTGAGCGATCTCGGCTTCGTCCTTCAGCGACGGCACGATCACCACCTCCTCACCGTCCTGCCAGTTGGCCGGCGTGGCCACCTTGTAGTTGTCGGTCAGTTGCAGCGAATCGACGACGCGCAGGATTTCGTTGAAGTTGCGCCCGGTACTGGCCGGATAGGTGATGGTCAGGCGCACCTTCTTGTTCGGGTCGATGACGAACAGCGAACGCACGGTCAGGGTGTCGTTGGCGTTCGGATGGATCAGGTCGTAGAGGTCGGACACCTTGCGGTCGGCATCGGCGATGATCGGGAAGTTGACTGCGGTGTTCTGCGTCTCGTTGATGTCGTCGATCCACTTCAGGTGCGAATCCACCGGGTCGACGGACAGGGCGATGGCCTTGACGCCGCGCTTGGCGAATTCGTCCTTGAGCTTGGCGGTAAAGCCCAGTTCGGTGGTGCACACCGGGGTGAAGTCAGCCGGGTGGGAGAAGAGGATGCCCCAGCTGTCGCCCAGCCATTCGTGGAAACGAATGCGGCCTTCGCTGGAGTCCTGCTCGAAGTCGGGGGCGATGTCGCCCAGACGGATGGTCATGATCGTGCTCCTTGGCAGTAGCTTGCGTGGTGCTCACTATGCTCAGGAACAAAGAGAAACAAAAAGAATAAATAATGATTTATTTATTCTTTTAAGAAATAAAAAAATTTTCCCGCCTCAAAGCTCATGCACTTGGCCCACGGCTTGCTGAGTACACAGCCATGAGGGAAACAGCGCCTTGTTTCCCCCGACAAAACACCACGGCTATCCACGACCTGCAGCGGTTATCCGAATACTGCAGCGTTCTGGAAGACCGTCGGTGCACAGATGCCTTGTAATTGTGCAGGAGACCGTGATGAGTCCGAGTCCGAGCGTGCCCGAAGGAGGCGAGCGTTTCCAAAGTACCCGCATTTTTTCGCCCGAGAACCAGCTGTTCCTCTTGAGCGATACCGAACAGGTACGCGAAAACGTCGGGCGCATATTCAAACCTCACGACTTGAAACCAAGCCAGTCGGGAGGCAGTGTCAGCGCGTGCATGCACCATCTCAGCCGGGGCCGGCTGTCGCTCAATCGGTTGGAATATTCCACCGACGTGATCATCGACCCGGGCCGCCTGGAGCGTTTCTACCTGATCCAGATCCCGGTTTCCGGTAACGCTCAGGTGCGTTGCGGTAACCATCAGTTCGACTCGACGCCACAGGTTGCCTCGCTGTTGTCCCCGCAACTGCCCGCACAGATGCGCTGGCAAGGCGGCGCGGCGCAACTGGCGATTCGCATCGACAGCGACGACATGGCCCACCATTGCCGCCAGCACCTGGCGCAGAACCCCGAGCACCTGCCATCCTTCGACCCACGCCTGGATCTGGGCAGCACCGGTGGCGCCTATTTCCTGCAACTCCTTGGGGTTCTGCTGGAGGCCATGGCCGACGACAACCACCCCATCCACCAGCCGCTGGTGCTGCGCCAGTTCGAGTCGGCGCTGCTCAACGCCCTGCTCTATGGCGTGCAGCACGATGTCCAGCAGCAACTGCGCGAGTGCAACGAGAAGAGCGTTTCGCCCTACTTCGTCAAACGCACCGAGGAGTACATCCGCAACCACCTGCACGAGCCACTGAGCATCGAGTGCCTGGCCGAGCAGGCTGGCGTCAGCGTACGCACGCTCTACGCCGGCTTTCGCAACTTCCGCAATACCAGCCCGATGGTCTATCTGCGTGACCTGCGCCTGGAACGGGTGCACCAGGAGCTGACCCAGGAGCCGCAAGGGTCGGTCACCGAAGTCGCCTTCAAATGGGGCTTCGCCCATCTCGGCCGCTTCGCTCAGGAATACAAGCGGCGTTACGGCGAACTGCCCTCCGCCACCCTGCGTTACCGCAATGGCTGATGAGCACTGAGGCCGTCGATACGGCCTCATGCAGGGGCGAATTCATTCGCGGTGTTTGCGGCATCGCTGCCCACTCTTTCGCGGATAAATCCGCTCCTACCCACCGGGCCCCAGGTCACCACGGTGCGCCACCCCGGCTAACGCGGCTGACGAGCGTTCTCCAGCGTCTGCGAGGGCGCCTCGCCGAAAGCCTTGCGGTAGTCGGCAGCGAAACGTCCAAGGTGGGAGAACCCCCACTCCATCGCGACTGCCGATACGCTGGCAGCAGGCTGGGGTGCCAGCAACGCAGCACGCACGGCCAGCAGACGTTGCTGGCGCAGGTAGCCCATGGGCGTGCAGCTCAGATATCGATGAAAGGCATCATAGAGGCGCTGACGCGCCACCCCGGCGGCAGCCTCCAGATCGCGCAGGCCGATCTCTTCTCGCGCATGCTCGGCGATGAAGCGGCAAGTGCGCTGCAAGTAGGCAGGAAGGTCAGGTGATGCCTGCGCGGTGAGCAACGGCGTCAGGTCGCTGGGCTGCGCCAGCAACAGACCACGGATCAGCAGGGTCTCCAGCTCACGGGCCAACGCCCCCTCGGCGAACAGCAGGCGCCCGGCGGCGAAATCGCGGCAGAGCTGTGCCACCAACTGCCACCAGGCAGCGACCCGGGGATCGCTCAAATCCATGCGCGGTGCGAACGCGACCGGGCCCGGCAGCGGCCGCTGCAACCACTGCTCGGCTACTTGCTGCACAGCCTCGCGGCGGATCACCACCTGCCATTTGCGACAGTTGCCGGTCAGTTCCAGTATCTGAGGCTCGCTCGGCGAGACGATCAGGCCCTGGCGACGGTCTGAACGCAAGCTGCCCTGCGGCCCATGCAGCAGTTGTCGGCCACTGATCGGCAGGCTGATGCTGTAGCCATCCAGGCAACTGAGTGTCCCCACCGCGATGGTCACGTCGGTGCCGTAGGCCACGCGCCCCAACACCGTACCCAGGCCTGACAAACGCAGGCCGTCATGCTCGAAGCACAGCCGCGCCGGGCGCCGCACCTCCAGTTGATGAGGCCCGCAGATCGCCGCCATCCAGGACTGCGCAGCGTCGGGATCGCAATGACTGGCGTGCAGGGCAGCAGCCATAGTGGTCATGACAAGGCTCCTCGGACAAGGCGTTCAAGCGCCAGTCTGGTGATAGGCCACAACCGTCACTATCCACTTCCTGCAGCTTTTCCCCGTTACCGGCAACTATCACCGGCGATACGGAAAAAACGGATAGCACTGCCCGTCTCAGCGGATAGTGGGCGTCTCGGCCAGGGGCTTCAATCGGGGTGAGTTTCCCTTGCAGAGGACACCCCTGATGAGCATGCGCAGTGTTTCACAATGGCAGGACTACATTCGTGGCTGCCTCGATTTCCGCCCTGCCGAGGGCGTCTACCGGGTCGCCCGCGACCTGTTCACCGAACCCGAACTGTTCGACCTGGAGATGGAACTGATCTTCGAAAAGGTCTGGATCTATGCCTGCCACGAAAGCGAGATCGCTCAACCGAACGATTTCATCACCCTGCGCGCCGGTCGCCAGCCGCTGATCATCACCCGTGGCGGCAATGGCGAGCTGCACGCGCTGATCAATGCCTGCCAGCACCGCGGCGCTACCCTCACCCGCGTCAGCAAGGGCAACCAGTCGACCTTCACCTGCCCCTTCCATGCCTGGTGCTACAAGAGCGACGGGCGCCTGGTGAAGGTCAAGGCGCCGGGCGAATACCCGGAAGGCTTCGACAAGGCCACACGCGGCCTGAAGAAGGCCCGCATCGAGAGCTACAAGGGCTTCGTCTTCGTCAGCCTGGACACCCTGGGCAGCGACTCGCTGGAAGACTACCTGGGCGACGCCAAGGTGTTCTTCGACATGATGGTGGCGCAGTCGCCCACCGGCGAGCTGGAAGTGCTGCCCGGCAAGTCCACCTACACCTACGACGGCAACTGGAAGCTGCAGAACGAGAATGGCCTGGACGGTTATCACGTCAGCACCGTGCACTACAACTACGTGTCCACCGTGCAGCATCGCCAGCAGGTCAACGCCGAGAAAGGTGGCGCCAGCAGCACCCTGGACTACAGCAAGCTGGGCGCCGGCGACGCGGATACCGATGACGGCTGGTTCTCCTTCAATAACGGCCACAGCGTGTTGTTCAGCGACATGCCCAACCCCACCGTGCGCCCGGGTTACGCCAGCGTCATGCCGCGCCTGGTGGCGGAACACGGCCAGGCCCGCGCCGAGTGGATGATGCATCGCCTGCGCAACCTGAACATCTACCCAAGCCTGTTCTTCATGGATCAGATCAGCTCGCAATTGCGCATCGTGCGCCCGCTGGCCTGGAACAAGACCGAGATCATCAGCCAGTGCATCGGCGTGAAGGGCGAGTCCGCCGCCGACCGCACCAGTCGCATCCGCCAGTTCGAGGACTTCTTCAACGTCTCGGGCCTGGGTACACCCGATGACCTGGTGGAATTCCGCGAGCAGCAGCGCGGCTTTCAGGGGCGTCTGGAGCGCTGGAGCGACATCTCCCGCGGCCATCACCGCTGGGTCGAAGGGTCGACCCCGAACAGTGAAGCCTTAGGAATCCAGCCGGTACTCACCGGCACCGAATTCACCCACGAAGGGCTGTACGTCAACCAGCACGGCGCCTGGCAGAAACGCCTGCTCGACGGCCTGGCGCACAAAGCCCTGCAACATGCCGAGGTGTCCGCATGAACCCGAACCTGCACTACGCGGTGGAGCAATTCCTCTACCGCAAAGCCGCCCTCTGCGATGCCCAGGACTGGGACGCCTACGTCGCCCTGTTCGATGAGGACAGCGTGTTCCATCTGCCGCAGTGGGTCAGCGAGCACGAGTACGTGCAGAACCCGCAACAGGGCCTGTCGTACATCTACTACGCCGACCGCTCGGGCCTGGAAGATCGCGTGTTCCGCCTGCGCACCGGCAAGTCGGCGGCCTCCACCCCGCTGCCGCGCACCCTGCACCAGATCAGCAACCTGCGCCTGCGCCGGCTCGACGATGGCCAACTGGAAGCGAAGGTCGGCTGGCACACGCTGTACAGCCGCCACGGCGTGTCCGAGCAGTTCTACGGCCATGCCACCTACCACCTGCGCGAGCAGGGCGAAGGCGACTTCCGCATCAGCCGCAAGCACGTGGTGCTGCTCAACGACACCATCAATTCCGTGCTCGACTTCTACCACCTCTAGGAGCCATGCCATGAGCCATAACGTCGCGCTCAGCTTCGCCGACGGCAAGACACTGTTCATCGGGGTCAAACCCGGTGAGCTGCTGCTCGACGCCGCGCTGCGCCAGGGGATCAGCCTGCCACTGGACTGCCGTGAAGGCGTCTGTGGCACCTGCCAGGGCCGCTGCGAAGCGGGCCGTTACCAGCAGGACTACGTCGACGAGGAAGCCCTCTGCGAACGTGACCTGGCGCAGCGCAAGATGCTCGCCTGCCAGACCCGCGTGCAATCGGATGCCGCCTTCTACTTCGACCTCGATTCCAGCCTGTGCCACGCCAATTCGCTGGAGCGGGTCGGGGCCGTGGTCAGAGCCGTCGAACACGTCTCGCCGACCACCGCCATATTGCATCTCGATGCCTCTACGGACGGCGGCACCCTGCGCTTTCTGCCCGGCCAGTATGCGCGCCTGAACATTCCTGATACCGAGGAATGGCGCGCCTACTCCTTCGCCAATCGCCCCAATGCGCAGAACCACCTGCAGTTCCTCATTCGCCTGCTGCCCGACGGAGTGATGAGCAACTACTTGCGCGAGCGCTGCCAGCCCGGTCAGCGACTGGAGCTGGAGCTGCCGCTGGGCAGCTTCTACCTGCGCCAGATCGAGCGGCCGCTGATGCTGGTGGCCGGCGGCACGGGCCTGTCGGCGTTCCTCGGCATGCTCGACGAGATGGCCGAACGCGGCGGCTGTGGTCAGCCCGTGCGGCTGTTCTACGGCGTGAACCAGGATGCCGACCTCTGCGAGCGTGAGCGCCTGGAGAGCTACCGCGAGCGCATTGCCGATTTCGACTTCATGCCCGTGGTCAGCCAGCCTTCGCCTGCCTGGAGCGGCCTGCGCGGCTACATCCCCGAGCACTTCGACCGCAGCGAGCTGAGCGCACAACCCTTCGACATGTACCTGTGCGGACCGCCACCAATGGTCGAGGCGGTGCGTAGCTGGCTCGACGAGGCCGGCCTGGGCGATACCCGTCTGTACAGCGAGAAGTTCCTGCAAAGCGCCGGCGCCCGGCGCTGATCAGGAGCCCTATCGCGGATAAATCCGCTCCTACCGACCGTGCCTCCCAGCCACCCAAGGTGCAAAGCACACCACTCGTAGGAGCGGCTTCAGCCGCGATGTTTTCTGGCTCGGTGCCACCAGCTATCACGGATAAATCCGCTCCACCGACCATGCGCAACCTCAATGCCGAGGTGAACTTCAGGGCACCTCGGCCTCCCCTGCCTCAGCGATCGAAATAGCGCGCCAGCTGGATCAACGCTGCCGCCTGCTCGTGCAGGCTGGCGCCCAGTCGCTCGACTTCGCGAGCCTTGTCCGCACTCTGCGCGACGTCGGCGACGGCACCCTGTACCTGCTCGTCGAGCAGGCCAATGACCTGTTCCTGCTCCTGCATGGCCACGGCGATCTGCTGCCCCAGGGCATTGACCCCTTGCAGCCGCGTATCGACGTCTTCCAGACCATGCAACATCTCGCGCAACTGACCGTCGGTGTCCTGGGCCAGCACCTGGCAGCGCCCGGCCTGCTCACCATTGCGCTCGGCCGCCTGTTGCAGGCGCTCCAGCAACGGGCGAATCTGCCCCGTCGCCACCTGGGTGCGTGACGCCAGTTGGCGCACCTCGTCGGCCACCACGCCGAAGCCACGCCCGGCCTCGCCGGCGCGTGCCGCCTCGATGGCGGCATTGAGCGCGAGCAGATTGGTCTGCTCGGCGATCTCGGCAATCAGGCGGGTGAAACCGGCGATATCGCCGACCGCCGCGCCCACCTGCTGGGCTGCCGTGGCGGCCTCGGTCACGGCCACGTCGAGCTGGCCCAGGGCCGCCTGCGCACGCTGGGCGAGCTGGCGGCTGTGGCTCGTCTGCGCGCTGGCATCGGCGGTGCCCTGGCTGGCACCATGCACGTTTCCGGTCACCTGCTGGATGGTAGCCGCCAGTTCGTGCAGGGCGGTGGCCACCTGGTGGTTGCTGTCGCGCTGAACATCGAGGCGCGCCGCCTCGTGACGGATCAGGCTGGCGACCTCGGCGGCACGCTGTTCGAGCTGGGCACCCGCGGCGCCAATGCGCATCAGCGCCGTCTGCAAGCGCCGCGCCTCGCTGCGCAAGGCCAGGGCCAGGCGCCCGGCCAAGAGCTCATCATCGAGAAAACCGGCCAGCCAGGGGTCGCTGCACAAGGCTCGTCCACTCTCCAGCAGGTGCCGCACACGCCGCGCCTGGCGCCGCTGCGAGGCCAACCCCGCGCCCAATACGCAGCCCAACGCCAGGCTCTGCTCGGCCCAGCCCATGGACAACAGCGGCGCGCCTGCCAGCAGCACAGCACCTGCCGCCAGCCAGGGCCAGGCACCCTGCAGCCCGCCACGTAGGGCGCGACCTGGCGCCCGCCCACGGCGCACCCGGGCGAATGCCCGTTCGGCGTGCAGCCGCGTAGCCTCATCGAGCGGTTGGTACAGCGCACCATAGCCGCTGACACCCTGCTCGCCATGCACCGGCTTGATGTACAGCTCCAGCCACAGCGCCTGCCCGTCACGATGGCGGTTGCACAGCGGGCCGAGCCAGGTGCGTTGCTGACCGAGGGTGCGCCAGAGGTGAGCGAACAGGGCCGAAGGCATGTTCGGGTGACGTAGCTGGGCGAAGGGCTGCTTGAGCAACTCATCGACCCGATAGCCGTGGTATTCGGCGAATGCCGGTGTGCAGAAGGTGATCCGCCCCTGCAGATCGGTGCGGCAAATCAGCGGATGGTCGTCCATCGAGGCTCTCCGGCTCGGGCCACCGGCCAACCTCGTCACGCCCAAGTCGGGGCCGGTAGCGGGAAGTTACAGGCGCCAGCACGGCGCGCCAGAAAAAGGCCTGCCGGAGGGGGCCGGCAGGCAAGCGATGCAAACTCAGTCAGAAGTGATGGATGTAGCGCACCTGCAGGCGACTGCCGTCCGGGCGGTTCTCCACGTCCTGCTCGAAGTAGGCGTTGACCACCAGATGGTCGTCCTGGGAGAAGCTGTACATCGCCCCGGGGCCGATGGCCCAGACCTTCTCGCGGCGGCCGGAAACCTCGTGGCCGTCGACCTTGGTGTCGCTGATCTGCTTGAGCCAGTAGCCGTTGATGCCCAGGCGCAATTGCGGGGTGACCGCGTACTCGGTGGCGAAGTTGGCGTGCAGCGCCTGGCCGGCCTGGATGTCCGAAACATCGCCGAAGGCATAGCCCGGGTCGTCGTTGCGGAAGTTGTACAGGTAGTGCGCGCGCACCGAGGCTGACCACTTGGGGTTGAACCAGTAGGTCGCCGCCCAGTAGGGGTTGAACGACACCGCGTTGTTGCCCGGATTGATGTCACGCTTGTCACTGTACTCGCCGGTCGGCAGGTTCACCTGCAGTTCGATGCGGTGCACGAAGCGCGGCCCGTCCGGGCCCATGATCGGGTCGAACTGGATGAATGGCCCGATCAGCACGTCGCCCACGCCATCCTGTGCCTTCAGTGCCGCATTGTTCAGGCCGTCATCCACATCCATCTTGGTGACGATCGGTAAGAGGGCATTGAGGCCGAGACTGGCGTTGCCCAGGCGCAGGTTGGACAGGTAGCTCACCTGCGTCACCGCCACCTGGTAATCGAGTTCGGTCTTCGGCAGGCCGATACGGTCGCCGTTTTCATCGCGCAGACGGTCGGCACTGTAGTTCTGGAAATACTGCTGCAGGTACCAGCCGGGGCCGGCCGGCAAACCACCATCGAGAAAGCTGGTCAGCCCGAGGTTGACGACCGGCAGGTCGTAGGCCTGGGCCCCGCTGGCAGCGATTGCCAATGCCAGCGGCAGGTAGCGGATCTGAGACATGCAAGGCTCCTATCATTGTCGTATTGGCGGCAGCTCAGAGGGCGAGGGCCGGGTGCGCGACGGCGACCCGGTACTGCCCGGCATGGAAGACCAGCGGTTCTCCGCCGCTGTGTCGGTAGTGCTCGATCTCACCAAGGAAGATCAGGTGGTCGCCGCCCTCGTACTGCGTGCCGTTACGGCACACCAGGGTGGCGATGGCACCGTTCAGCAAGGGCACGCCAGCAGGCCCTTCGGCGTATTCGATACCGGCGAACTTGTCCGCCGCCGGGCGGGCGAAGTGCCCGGACAGGCCATGCTGGTCGCTGCCCAGCACGTTGATGACGAAGTGGCTGGCGGCGAGGAAATCCGGCAGGCTCGGCGCGCTGCGTGCCAGGCTCCAGAGCACCAGTGGCGGGTCGAGGGACACCGAGGAGAAGGAGTTGGCGGTCATGCCCACCCGGCGTCCATCGGCGGTGCGGGTGGTGATCACTGTCACCCCGGTGGCGAACTGGCCGAGCAGGTTGCGCAGGCTGCGCGGCTCGACGCCGTCGACTGCGATAAGCGTGGAATCGGTCATGGCTGTCTCCCGGTCAGGCCGCGCGGCTCATATGGCCCTGGATAAAGTCCTGGCACTGCGCGGCGTCGAACCACCAGGGCGCGAAGCGGCGCGGGTCGTCGAAGGCGTTGGCGATCTGCGCGGCGATGGCCTGCGACTGGCCGGCGGCGCCGAGCAATTCGAGGATGTGCGGCGGCGGTGGGGTGAGCAGGCTGTTGGTCCACTTGACCACCTGACCGGCGTAGTCCCAGTAGCGCTCGAAGGTCTGCTGCATCCACTCCGGGGTGAAAGCGGCGCTGCCCTGGGCGAGGATGGCGTCGAGGTAGACCTTGCTGCACTTGGCGGCGTTGTTGGAGCCCTGCCCGGTGATCGGGTCGTTGACCACCAGGGCATCGGCCATGCCAAACACCGTGCGCCCGGACGGCAGGCGCAGCACCGGCTTGCGCACCATCGGGGTGAAGCGCCCGGCGAGCACGCCACCGGCGTCGGTCAGCTCCAGGTTGCGGCAGCGTTCTGCTTCCCAGGGGGCGTAGCGCTGGACGATCTCCAGGCTGCGTTGCAGATGCTGCTCGGGCGAGGTGACGTCCTGCCAGCAGTCCATCGGGCCACCGGGCACCCCCTCGAAGACCATGATCTCGCACGGGCCGCTGAGGGTCAGGGCGGGGAACACAAAGTACTCGCCGACGCCGGGAATGAGGTTGAAGGCCACCCGCGAATAGGGCGACTTGGGCGTCATGCCCTTCACGTAGGTGAGCGCCAGGGCGCGTTGCGGCTGCTGGAACACGGTGCGCTCGGTGTCGCGGGCGAACAAGTTGACCACCTCGCCCTTGCCGGCGGCCAGCAGGGTCAGGTCATGGCTCTGGGTCAGTTGCTCCAGCTCGGGCAGGCCGACGTCCTGGATGATCAGTTCGCCGCCACGGCGCTCGAACTCGTCCATCCAGACCGGCATCTTCAGGCGCTGGTCGACGGCCTGGGCATACCGATCCAGGCGCGCGCTCCAGTCGATCAGCTTCTCGCCCGGGCGCTCGGGGTTGGGCACGCTCAGGCCGATGCCTTCTACCGCTGGGCATTGCTCCTCCCAGAAGTTCAGGCCGAGGTCGCGCTCGGTCTGCAGGGCGTTGTTGAACATACATTGGCTGGACATCACCTTGCCGCTGCGCACCTGCTCTCCGGTGCGGTTGGTGGTGAGGGTGACGTGGTAGCCCTGGGCGAGCAGGCCGATGCCCAGTTGCAGGCCGGCCTGGCCGGCCCCGACGATGGCGATTCGACGCATGGAAGTCCTCCGGGGAGTCGAGTGACGGGTTGGGGTGAAACCGTTGAAAAGGCGCCAGAAGGGATTGCTCATGAGGCTCACTCCCGTTCGGCGAGACGCGGGATGGCCGGCTGGTTGCGCTCTGGGCCCATCACCGAGTAACCACCGTCCACCGCGTAGTCGGCGCCGGTGACGAAGCTGGCCGCCGGCGAGCAAAGGAAGGCGACTACCTGGGCCACCTCCGCCGGCTCGCCCAGGCGTCCGAGCAGGTGGAAGTCGGCGGCGACACGGTCGGCATGGGCGCGGTCGCCGCCACTGACCTCGGCGATCACCCGCGACCAGGTCCAGCCCGGCGACACCGAGTTGACGCGGATGCCCAGCGGCGCCAGATCCATCGCCATGCTGCGTGTCAGTTGCAGCATGGCGGCCTTGGACACCGGGTAGATCCAGCGACCGGTCTGCGCACACTGCGCCGAAATCGAGGTGAAGTTGACCACCGCGCCGCGCTGCGCCTGCAGATCGGCGCACAGCGCCTGGGTCAGCATCACCGCCGACACCAGATTGATGTCCAGAGCCCGCAGCCAGTCGCCACGTGACGAGGCAATACCTTCGTCGAGATAGGTGCAGGCCAGGTTGACCAGCAGATCGACCGTGCCGAACTGCCCGTGGATGGTTTCCAGGGCTGCCGTCACGGCGCGGTCATCGGTCAGATCCAGAGCGATGAACAACGCACCGCTGCCCAACTCATCCGCCACGGCGGCGCCCTGCGGGTCGATGTCGAGAATGGCCACGCGGGCACCGGCGGCAAGCAGCGCCTCGGCCACCGCGCGGCCGATCAGGGTGGCGCCGCCGCTGATCACGGCGACCTTGCCGTCGAGACTGTGCAGGTTCATGGCTCAGCCCTCGATCGGCTTGCCGGCGCTGGTCGGCCAGCTCGACATCAAGGTGTTGGAGGGCAGGCTCTCGTCGAGCAGCTTGTGCGCGGTTTCGGCACCGGCCACCGGCAGGCCTTCGGGGTCGAGCAGGCCGATCTGCACCAGCACGCTGGCCTGATCCCAGTAGATATGCTCGTGGTACAGCTTTGGCCCACGGAACTTGACCACCCCGAGCATGGGTATCTCGACGAAGCGACCGGTGGGCGCGACGCCGGGCAGCAGCCAGTCGATCTCCTGATCATGGGTGAAGCTCATGATGAATTCATCGACGATCTGCGAGGCGCCGATGGTGCGCGAGATCGGCGTCAGCGCCATGTCCTTGGGGTTGCCATGGACGAAGTGGTAGCGGTAGAAACGCGCCAGCTCGCGGTAACCCACGCCGCCGGTCATGGTGGGGATATGGTTGACGTAGGGCTCGGGCACCATGGTGGCCATGGTCGCCGGTACGTCACGGGTGTCGAACTCGTGGCGGATGTGTTCCTCCCACAGGTCGGACAGGTTGTAGTCCGGACCGATGATGCGGCGCAGCGCGGCGATGCTGCGCTCGTGAGCAAGCAGCGCCGAAGGCTTGTGGTAGTGGTGCCCGGCCGGGCGAGCGAAGGCGTGATCGACACCCGGATAGACGTAGGCTTCGGTGCCCGGGCGCTGCGCCAGCGCCGCGACGATGGCCTCGCGGGCCGGCGCCGGGCAGAAGCCATCGAGCTCGGCGAGGTGCAGCACCAGGCGGCCCTGCAGCCCCTCCAGCTCATGCAGGGCATTCTCGATGCCGACCCCGTAGTAGCCCACGGCGCAGGCCACCTGCGGCAGGCGACAGCCCGCCAGGTAGGCGAGCTTGCCACCGAGGCAGTAGCCGACCACACCGAGCCCGGCCGTGCTGCATTCAGGCAGGGTCTTGAGGAAGCTCAGGCTGGCGTCGATATCGGCCACGCCAAGGTTCTCGTCGAAGGCCTGGTACAGCGCCAGGGCCTTGTCGAAATCTTCCGGGGTGTAGCCCAATTCGACGCCCGGCTGCTGGCGCCAGTACAGATCCGGCACCAGTACGGTGTAGCCTTCCTCGGCCAGGTGATCGGCCAGGACGCGCATGGCCTCGTTGACCCCGAAGATCTCCTGGCAGAGCACGACACCCGGCCCTTTGCCGTCGACCGAAACGGCCAGGTAGGCGGCGAACTGGCCATCCTTCGCGGGAACTTGAATGTAACGACCTTGCATGGCGGCGACTCCAACGATTGCTTGCGTTGGATCGATCTTCCGCCGGACGAGCCCGCCGCTCTATCCGCTCACTGCCAGGGATATCCGCCAGGCGCGTGGTTTCATCACGAGGCTATACAGATGGCGCGAGGCGTCTTTGAAGGTGGTATGGACGAAAAACAGGGCGCGCAGCGAGGCTTTTACAGCGACTTCGGCGCTTGAAACCGTGCGCTGCCGACCCTCGCTCAAGAAAAAAGCTGCAGCCCCAATCCGACCGCTGCACAGGCCAGCAGCGTCTCGATCACCCCACGCTTGAAGCCCAGCAACGCCACACCGGCGCCGAGGGTAATCAATGCCGACACCCAATCGAACGCCCCGGCAAAACCCTGCGGCCAGAGCACGTGATAACCGAAGAACAGCGCCAGGTTGAGGATCACCCCGACCACGGCGGCGGTGATGCCGGTCAGCGGCGCGGTGAACTTCAACTGCCCGTGGGTCGATTCCACCAGCGGCCCGCCAGCGAGGATGAACAGAAACGACGGCAGGAAGGTGAACCAGGTAACCAGCACCGCCGCCAGCGCACCGCTGGCGAAGGCCGAATCGCCACCGAACACCGGCTGGCCGTAAGCGCCGACGAACGCGACGAAAGCCACCACCATGATCAACGGCCCCGGTGTGGTCTCGCCGAGGGCCAGGCCATCGATCATCTGCCGGGGCGTCAGCCAGCCGTAGTGCTCGATGGCGCCCTGGTACACGTAAGGCAGCACCGCGTAGGCACCACCGAAGGTGAGCAACGCCGCCTTGGTGAAGAACCAGCTCATCTGCGTCAACGTGCCCTGCCAGCCGAACGCCAGGGTCAGCAGGCCCATGGGCAGCAGCCAGAGCACCACACCGGCCAGCAGAATCAACGCCAGGCGGCTGGAACGGAAATAGGTATGTGCCAGACGCGTCTCATCATCGATCAGCGCCGGCGCATGCGCCCCGCCCGCCTCGCCATGCCCGGCGCCGACCGCGAAGTGCTGCGGCGCCAGTCGCCCGCCGATGTACCCCACCAGCGCGGCGCCCAGCACGATCAGCGGGAACGGTAGCTGCAGCGCGAAAATGGCCACGAATGCCGCCGCCGCGATGGCCCACAGCCAGGCGTTCTTCAACACCCGCCCGCCGATGCGCCAGGCCGCCTGCACCACGATGGCCGTCACCGCCGGTTTGATGCCATAGAAGATCCCGGCCACTAGCGGCACATCGCCAAAAACCAGATAAACCCAGGACAGCGCGATCAGGATCAGCAACGACGGCAACACGAACAGCGCCCCGGCGATCACCCCTCCCCAGGTGCGGTGCATCAGCCAGCCGATATAAGTCGCCAACTGCTGCGCCTCCGGCCCGGGCAGCAACATGCAGTAGTTCAACGCATGCAGAAAGCGCCGCTCGGACAACCAGCGGCGCTTCTCCACCAACTCCTGATGCATGATCGAAATCTGCCCGGCTGGCCCACCGAAGCTGATCAACCCCAGCTTCAACCAGAACCAGAAAGCCTGCAGCAAACTGACCGGGGCAGGACGTTCAGACGAGTCGGACATCGAAGGGCTCCAGCGGCTGCAAATCGACCCTCCACTATAGCCACGAAACATGACAGCTGCGCGACACCGAACGAAAAATCACCAGCCCCGCGCAGCCCTTGCCTCACCTGGCCTGGAAGCGTTTTCCCGCATCTTATCCACAACGCTTTCCCCAGATTCTGTGCACGACACCCGGCAACACGCCCCCACCCAGCCCCGCTGTTGAAAACCCGAGCCAAGCCATTGATTAAAATTGATATTCCGTCTGGCGATAACGCCAGCACAGCGTCATTGGACAAAAATTGAACGGCCTGGGAATACCCGCTTGAATGCTAGGTGCGAAACGCTTTTGCAAAGGTTATCCACAGGGCTACCAACAGATTGTGTGGGCAGAGTGAACCACAAACGATGCGGCCCACCCTGCAAGGCAAGCAACTACTTCAAACGCGGCTGAACGATGATCTTTACTGCCGATTCATTGTTGTGAATCAGGGTGTCGAAGCCCTTGGCAATCAGGTCGTCTAGCTGGATACGTTGAGTGATGAAGGGCTCAAGGTTGATCTTACCTTCCTCGACCAGCTTGATGGTTTCCGCATGGTCGTTGCAGTAGGCAATGGTGCCGCGCACGTCCAGTTCCTTCATGACAACGCTGTGCACATTGATGGTGGCCGGGTGGCTCCAGATCGATACGATCACCACCACGCCTGTGGGCTTGGTCGCAGCTACCAGGGCATCCATCACCTTGTTCACGCTGGTGCACTCGAAGGCCACATCCACCCCTTTGCCGCCAGTGAGCGCCATCACCTGCTCGACCACATCCACTTGCGACGGATCGAGGATGTGATCGGCAACACCGGATTCGCGGGCCTTCTCTTTGCGCTTGGCACTCAGCTCGGTGATGATCACGCGAAGGCCCTTGGCCTTCAGGATCGCCGCCAACAGCAGGCCAATCGGCCCAGCACCGCCGACCAGCGCCACGTCACCAGCCTTCGCGCCACTGCGCACAAAAGCGTGATGGCCCACCGACAGCGGCTCGATCAGAGCGGCCTGATCCAGCGGGATCTTGTCGGAAATCGGGTGAACCCATCGACGTTTGACCGCGATCTTTTCCGACAGGCCGCCACCATGGCCCCCAAGGCCGATGAAGTTCATGTCCTTGGACAGGTGATAGCGCTCACCCGGCCCGGTGGGTACGTCGTCGGCGATGATGTAGGGTTCGACCACTACATGCTGACCGACCTGGATGTCGTCGATGCCCTCGCCAACCGCATAAACCACACCAGAAAACTCATGGCCCATGGTGATGGGCGCTGACTCGCCGGAAATCGGGTGAGGATGGCCGCAAGGGGGGATGAAGATCGGCCCTTCCATGAACTCATGCAGGTCGGTGCCGCAAATGCCACACCAGGCCACTTCGATACCCACAGTACCAGGCTTGACGACAGGCTCAGGGATGTCCTCGATACGAATATCGCCTCGGTCGTAAAAACGTGCTGCTTTCATGCTTCAACCTCCGTGGTCACTTTGAGTTGACTCATACATCCTGCAGAAAATATGCAAGACCTGGCTGAAGCTTACGCGTGCAACGTTTACAGCGAGTTGCGCTATATCAGTCTGCGCCCCTTACGCCCTCCACAGGCAAAGCTCCCGGATTTCATCCGGGCTACGCCAAATCGATGCACGCGATATGGACAAAAAATCGGGCCTTACGGCCCGAAAAAGTACTCCACCTTGAAGAGTTCAGTTACAGCACGTGCGACTGGTACAGCTCGGTCAGCGCCTCGCCACGCAGATAGGCCAGCTCGGCCGAGCGGCGGTCGCGGGGGCGGGACAGGGGGACGGCCAGTTCGCGTTGCAGGCGGCTTGGCGTGCCGCCGAGGATCAGCACGCGGTCGCTGAGGTAGAAGGCTTCGTCGAGGTCATGGGTGACCAGCAGCACGGCGATCTCGTAGCGGGCGGCCAGCTCCACCACCAGATCCTGCAGTTTCATGCGGGTGAAGGCGTCCACCGCGCTGAAGGGCTCATCCAGCAGCAGCACCTGCGGCTTGCCGTACAGCGCACGGGCGATGGCCACACGTTGGGCCTGGCCGCCGGAGAGATGCTTGGGTAACGCCTCGCCACGCCCGTGCAAGCCGACGTCACGGAGCAATTGTTCCACCCACTGGTCGTCGGCTACCCAGCCATCGGCGAAGCCGACGTTCTGCGCCACGCTGAGCCAAGGCATCAGCCGGGGTTCCTGGAACACCACGCCGATGCCGCTGCCACGACCGAAGTTGAGCAGCGGGTTGAGCTCCAGCCCGCCCTGATAATCCTGATCCAGTCCGGCGGCGATGCGCAGCAGGGTGCTCTTGCCGCAGCCGGAGGGGCCGAGCAGGCTGACCACTTCGCCAGCGGCCAGGCTCAGGCTGACGTCTTCGAGCACACGTACGTCAGCGAAGGCCTTGTGGATATTCTGCAGTTTCAGCAGCGCACTCATGCTTCGTCCTCCCCGCCCTGATAACTGTCGCGCCAGCGCAGGGCGCGGGCTTCCCAGGCCTTGAGCAAGCTGTCGCTGAGTTTGCCGAGCAGCGCCAGCAGCAGGATCGCGGCGATCACCAGATCTGGCCGCGAGGTTTCCCGACCGTCGCTGAGCAGGTAGCCGAGGCCACGGGTGGCAGCGATCAGTTCGGCGGCGACGAGGAACATCCAGCTCAGGCTGAGCGCGCCGCGCAGGCCGGTGAACAGGCTCGGCAGCGCAGCGGGCAAGAGGATGCGGCGCACCAGCGCCAGGGGCGACAGCCCGTAAAGCCTGCCCACTTCCACCAGTTTGCGGTCGATGTTGCGGATGCCGGCAAGCAGCGCCAGGTACACCGGGAAGAAGGCACCGAGGGCGATCAGCACGATCTTCGGCGTTTCGTCGATGCCCAGCCAGAGCAGCAGCAACGGCACCCAGGCCAGGCTGGGAATGGCCCGTAGCGCCTGGAAGGTCGGCTCCAGATAGGCTTCGGCGCGGCGGCTAAGACCCACCCAGGTGCCGATGAGGATGGCCAGCGCGGCGCCTATGGCAAAACCGGCGCCGACGCGCAGCAAGCTGGCGTTCAGATGCCGCCACAGTTCGCCGCTCTGCGCCAGTAGGTACAACGTTTGCGCCACCTGGCTCGGCGCAGGCATCTGGTGCGCGGGCAATACGCCGCTGCGCACCAGGGTTTCCAGCAGAGCCAGAATCAGCAAGGGCACCACCCAACCACGCAGGTCGGTCAGTGCCGGCCGCCAGCCTGGAAGCCGTTCGGCCCAGCGACCGATAACGAGGTTGAGTGCGCCCATCGGTCAGTTCCCCGCCTTGGCAACGTTCTGGCCGATCACCTGGGCGGCCAGTTGCGGCTGGATCAATTGGTCGACCACCTGGGCCACATCGGTGCCCGGACGCACCAGCTGCTCGTCGAGCAGGATGGGCGCGGCGGCTTTCAGTGCCTTGATGTGTTCGGCGCCCGGCTGCGGGTTGCTGAAATCGGTGCGCGACAGTTGCAGCTTGGCCACTTCCAGCGGCAGCTTGGCTTCGTCGGCGAGCAACTGGGCCAGGGCATCGGGGTTGGCGATGGCCCACTGGCGCGCTTGCTCGTAGGCCGCGATCACCTGCTTGATCAGCTCGGGCTGCTGCTTGGCGAAGGTCTCGGTGACGCTGAGCACGCTGTAGCTGTTGAAGTCGCGGTTGCGGTACAGCAGGCGCGATCCGGCCTGCAGCTCGCTGGCCGCCATCAGCGGATCGAGCCCGGCCCAGGCCTGCACGTCACCGCGCTCCAGGGCGACGCGACCGTCGGGGTGTTGCAGGTGGACGATTTCCACGTCGTTCTTGTCCAGCCCGGCCTTCTGCAGGCTTTGCAGGAGGAACAGGAAGGGGTCGGTGCCCTTGGTGGCGGCGACCTTCTTGCCCTTGAGGTCGGCCAGCGACTGGATGGGCGAGTCCTTGGGCACCACCAGCGCAGTCCATTCCGGGCGACTGGCGACGTAGACAGTGTTGATCGGTGCGCCGTTGGCGCGGCTGAGTACGGCGGCCAGACCGGCAGTGGAGGCGAAATCGGTGCTGCCACCGTTGAGGTATTCCAGCGAGCGGTTGCTGCCCTGGCTGAATACCCATTTGACGGCGATGCCCTGCGGCGCGAGGGCTTTTTCCAGCAAGCCCTGCTGCTTGAGCACCAGGCTGGTGGGGGCGTAGTAGGCGTAGTCCAGGCGGACTTCTTTCGGTGGCGCGGCATGTACGGCGGCTGGCAACCAGGCGGCGAACAGAGCCGCCAGGCCAACGCGCAAGGCATTCTTTTTCATGGTCATCTCCTCGTGGAAGAACAGCCTTCCGGCCCGTTGACGGGCCGGTCAGGAGATGGCGAAACGGTGTTACAGCAGAGTCAGGGTGTAACTCAGAATCAGGCGGTTCTCGTCAGTGTCGGTGGTGAAGTTGCCGCGCTGGGTCGCGTTGCGCCAGGACACGCCCAGGCCTTTCAGCGGGCCATCCTGCAGGGTGTAGTCGAGGCGGAAGTCACGTTCCCATTCCTTCAGGTCACCGTTAGCAGAATCGATATTGTCGCCCTTGAGGTAAGCGATACTGGCTTTCAGACCCGGTACGCCGAGCTTGGCGAAGTCATAGCCATACTCGGCCAGCCAGGTACGCTCGCCGGCGTTCTGGAACTTGCCGATCTGACGGTCGGTAATCAGGTAGGACGAGGAGCCGCCGCCCTGGTTGAGGAAGGGGAAGGCGCTGTCGCCTTCGACCTGCTGGTAGCCCAGGCTGGCGAAGTGGCTGCCCAGGGTGTAGGTGAACAGGGCGCTCCAGGTCTGGTTGTCGACCTCGCCGGCGCTACTGTCGCCGGCACGCCAGTAGCCGGCGCTGCGGTAGCCATCGGCACGGCCGGAGGCGCTGCCGTTCTTGCCGTCGGAGCCGCTGTCGAAGTAACGCAGGTCGGTCTTCAGCGAGCCCGGGCCGATGGCCCAGTTGTGCACCAGGCCGAGAAAGTGCTGTTTGTAGAAGTCTTCCAGGTTGCCGTAGTAGTACTGCAGCGTCAGATCCTTGGTCAGCTTGTAGTCACCACCGGCGAAGTAGAACTTGTTGGTGTCGGCGTCACCGGTAGCGCCGGCGATACGCAGAGAGATGTCGTCGGTGGAGCTGCGGGTCTTGGTGCTTTCCAGCTGGCCGGCAGTCAGAGTCAGGCCGTCGATCTCGTTGGAAGTGATCTGCCCACCTTCGAAGGTCTGCGGCAGCAGACGGCCGTCATTGAAAGTCACAACCGGCAGCTTCGGCAGCAGGGTGCCGATGCGCGCCTCGGTCTTGGACAGGCGCACCTTGGCGGTCACGCCGGCCTTGCTGTAGTCGTCAACGGCACTGCCGTCGCTATCGAGCGGGAACAGCTGGCCAGGGGTGCGATCTTGCCCGGCCTTAGCTGGCGTTACGTTACGACCACCAGCATCCAGCTTCACACCCAACAGGCCAATGGCGTCGATACCAAAACCGACGGTGCCTTCGGTGAAACCGGAGCTGTAGTTGAAGATGAAGCCCTGACCCCACTCCCGCGCCTCACCGTTGTTGTTGCCAGTGTTCTTGGTGTTCAGGTCGTAATAGAAATTGCGCAGGCCGATGCTGGCCTTGCTGTCTTCGATGAAACCAGCGGCGGTCGCTTCGGTGGCCAGAGCGGCCAGGGCGACGGCCAGCGCCAGATTGGACTTGTTCATGCTCGATGCTCCAGGTGCTGTATGTGCTGTTTTAGGTTTGGCACTGCACAGGGGCTCGGCAGGACAGCGGACATGGCGCTGGTCTCGGCGGATTGGCATAAGAGCCCCTGATTCGGGCCCGATGCGGTGGTCCGCTGTCGGCTGGTGGCTAATCTACGAAATACGCACTAATCCCTAAAAAGAATTATTTTTCACTTTGTAGTAACAAAAAAGAATATAAGTCCGATCCCGGTGCAACTCGGTTCGTAGGAGCGGATTCATCCGCGAATCCTGCGAGCCACTCCTGACGGCTTGCTCGGTCAGCCCGAACACGGCCCCCCCCTGCGGCGTCGTAGGGCGTACCGGGACACCGACCGCTCGGAAGCAGTACGCCGTCAGATATGAGCAGCACCGCAAAGCGGCGGACTGTTCGCTTCGCTCCTGAGTCCGCCCTACGTTCGCTCGAATGGCCGATGTTTCGGGCCGATATGCGCCTAAGCTAATTCCTAAAAATTATTTGTTGGCTATTTTTTAGATCGTCTAGCTTCTCTTCACCGGATCACCGGACTTCTTTCCCTCAACACTGAAGTACGCGTGATCTGCCGCACCCCATGGCCGGCACGTGTTCGTATCGAGAGCCGCCATGTCCAAGACCCACTCCAAGCGCAGCACACTGATCGCCGCCTCTCTTGCCATCGGCCTGCTCGTCGCTCCGTTCACCGAGGCTGCCGAGCAACTGCGCATCGGCTACCAGAAGTCCTCCACGCTGATCAGCCTGCTGAAGAGCCAGGGTACGCTGGAAAAAGCCCTGGCCGATCAGGACATCACCGTCAGCTGGCACGAATTCCCCAACGGCCAGCCGCTGCTGGAGGCACTCAACGTCGGCAACATCGACCTGTCCGCCGATGTCGCCGACACCGTGCCGGTGTTCGCCCAGGCCGCCGGCGCCGACCTCGCCTATTTCGCCCAAGAAGCGCCCTCCCCCAGCGCCCAGGCGATCATCGTGCGCGAGGATTCGCCGATCAAAACCCTGGCCGACCTCAAGGGCAAGAAAGTCGCAGTGACCAAAGCAGCCGGTGTGCACTACCTGCTGATCGCCGCGCTGAACAAAGCTGGCCTGAAGTTCAGCGACATCGAACCCGCCTACCTGACTCCAGCCGACGGCCGCGCCGCCTTCGAAAACCGCAAGGTCGACGCCTGGGTCACCTGGGAGCCCTTCCTCAGCGGCGCCCAGCAACAGTTGCCGACCCGCATCCTTGCCGACGGCAAGGGCCTGGCCGACTACCAGCGTTACTACCTGACAAGCGCCACCTTCGCCAAGAGCCACCCGCAAGTGCTGCAGACCGTGTTCGCCGAGCTGGTGAAGACCGGCGACTGGCTGCGCGCCAACCCGCGCCAGGCCGCTGAAATCCTCGGCCCGCTGTGGGGCAATCTCGACCCGGCCATCGTCGAGAAGGCCAACGCCAAACGCAGCTATCAGGTGCGCCTGGTACAACCGGACAGCCTCGCCGAGCAGCAGAAGATCGCCGATGCCTTCTACGGCGCCAGCCTGCTGCCAACCTCGGTGGATGCACGCGAAGTGAGCATCTGGAGCCCGCAATGAGCCTTGAGGCCCGCCTGCATCCCAGCCTGCGCGACGAACCGCTGTTCGCCGCGCACCTGTTCCCCGTGGACTTCGGCAGCCGCACGGCCAAGGTCGAGCGCCTGGCCAGGCGCCTGGCGGCCAGCGCGGTGGAACGGGACAGGACAGGCGGCAGCCCGCAGGCCGAACGTGAATTGTTGCGCGACAGCGGCCTGCTGACCCTGGCCGTGCCGCAGCAGTACGGTGGCCAGGGCGTGGCCTGGCCGGAGATCTACCGCATCACCCGTTACCTGGCGGCGGTGGACAGCTCGCTGGCCCACCTTTTCGCCTTTCAGCACCTGCAAGTGGCCACCCTCCTGCTGTTCGGCAACCCCGATCAGCAGCGCCACTGGTTGACGCGCACGGTGCAGGAGCGCTGGTTCTGGGGCAACGCCACCAACGGTCGCGACAGCGGCCTGACGCTCGCCCCGCGCGAGGAACATTACGAGCTCAACGGCAGCAAATCGTTCTGCTCCGGCGCACTCGGCGCCGACGCACTGGTGATCGGCGTGCAACGCAGCAAGAAGCCGGAAGACCGTGTATTCATCGTCCTGCCCAGCCAACGCGAAGGGCTGGCGGTGAACAGCGACTGGGATGGTTTCGGCCAACGCCAGACCGACAGCGGCACGGTGCAGTTCGAGCAGGTATTCGTCGACGCCAGCGAGCTGCTCGGCCCGGTCGGCCCCAGTCCTCGCACCACCCTGCGTGCCTGCCTGTCGCAACTGATCCTCACCCAGCTCTACCTGGGCAACGCCCAGGGCGCGCTGGATGCAGCGCTGCGTTACACCCGCGAACAGAGCCGCGCCTGGCCAGCATCGGGCGTGGCCAATGCCAGCGACGATCCATTCATCCAGCAGCGTTACGGCGAGCTGTGGCTGCGCTACCGCAGCGCCCTGCCCCTGGCCGAACACGCCGGCCAGCGCCTGCAAGCAGCCTGGGAAAAACCGGCACTGACCGCCGCCGAACGCGCCGAAGTGGCGCTGGCCATCAGCGAGGCCAAGGTGGTGGCGGTGCGCGCCGCCCTCGATATCACCAGCCAGATCTTCGAAACCATGGGCGCCCGCGCCACCAGCTCGCGCTACGGCTTCGACCGTTTCTGGCGCAACGTGCGCGTGCACAGCCTGCACGATCCCATCGATTACAAGGTGCGCGACCTCGGGCACTGGCTGCTCAGCGGCCAGGGCCCGCAACCGTCGCTCTACAGCTGACAAGGAGGTTAACGCCACAGGAACCATGCAAGGACATCACGACGTTCCATAGCGATGAAGGCGGCCCCGCCGCACAACTGCCAACTCTCAAGAGGTCGCAACCATGACGATCAAGACCCTTCTCGGCGCCAGCCTGCTGGCCGCCGCCACTCTGCTGCAAACGGTCACGGCGCATGCCGCCAGCGAATATCTGGTCAGCACCGACTGGCTGGAAAAGAACCTGAAAGACCCCAAGGTACGCATCATCGAAGTCAGTGTGGTGCCCGGCGTCTATGAACGCGGGCATATCCCCGGTGCGGTGAATTTCGCCTGGCACAGCGATCTGGTCGACCCGGTACGCCGTGACATCGCCAGCCAGGAAGCCTTCCAGCAACTGCTGCGCAAGGCCGGGGTGAATGACGACAGCACCACCATTCTCTACGGCGACAACAACAACTGGTTCGCCGCCTGGGGCGCCTGGGTGTTCGACGTGTACGGCGTCGACAACGTCAAGCTGCTCGATGGCGGTCGCGCCAAGTGGGAAGCCGAAGGCCGCACCCTGGACAGCCGCGCCAGCACACCGAAAGCCGGTAACGTAACGGTGCAGGCCGCCAACAAGGATCTGCGTGCCTTCCTCCCGGACGTACTCGCCGCCGCCGAGAAACGCAGCGACGTGCAGTTGGTGGATATCCGTTCGCCGGACGAATACAACGGCAAGGTCTTCGCCCCGCAGGGCGTGCAGGAGCTGGCCGTGCGTGCCGGCCACGTACCCGGCGCGGTGAACGTGCCCTGGGGCCAGGCGGTAGCCGCCGACGGCACCTTCAAATCGGCTGAGGAGCTGAAGAAGGTCTACGGCGCAGTAGGTATCGATGGCAGCAAGCCGATCATCACCTATTGCCGCATCGGCGAGCGCTCCAGCCACACCTGGTTCGCCCTGAAGAAAATCCTCGGCTACGACGTGCGCAACTACGACGGCTCCTGGACCGAGTACGGCAATGCCGTAGGCGTGCCGGTGGTGAACGTGGCCGGTACCGTCTGGGGTGGCAAGTAAGCCCTTGCCGCCTTGCACGGATGGCTTTTGTAGGGTGGCGCGGGGCTGCCTAGGCCGCGCGCACCAATGACGGCAGCGCTGGCACTGCGGTGCGCACGGCGCACCCTATCTCGAGGCTGTTCTGTAGGAGCGGATTTATCCGCGAATTTCGCGGCTGAAGCCGCTCCTACCGAGCAAGCGTCAGTCACGCAAAACACGGCCCTGGCCTGACGCCCAGGGCCGCTTTCGTCATCACGGTCGGAAAGGACAACCCATGACCGCCGGTATTTCTTCCAATCGCGCAGCGCTGCCTATCACTTTGGCCGGCCTTCTTGCCCTCGCCCTGCTCGCCGTCATCTGGCAGTTGGCCGACGGCAGCAACCAGGGCCGCGCCTTCAGCTATTCGCTGGCCAGCGGCGCACTGTTCGGCCTGCTGCTGCAGCGCTCGCGCTTCTGTTTCTTCTGCATCACCCGTGACTTCATCGAACGCCGCGTACCGGACGGCCTGCTCGGTCTGCTCGCCGCCCTGGCGGTAGGCACCATTGGTTATCACGCGGTGTTCGGCGCCTTCCTGCCCGATCCCAGCGGTGGGCGCCTGCCACCGGACGCCCATATCGGCCCACTGAGCTGGGTGTTGGCGCTGGCCGCCACGGTGTTCGGCCTCGGTATGGCGATCTCCGGCTCGTGCATCAGCGCGCACCTGTACCGCCTCGGCGAAGGCCACTTCGCCTCACTGGCAACGCTGGCCGGTGCACTGCTCGGTTTCGCTCTCGGTTTTCTCAGCTGGAACCCGATGTACCTGGCCGCCCTGCAGGAAGCCCCCGTGCTCTGGCTGCCGGGCACGCTCGGTTACGGCGGTTCGCTGCTCTTGCAACTGATTCTGCTTGGCGCGCTTGCCGCCTGGCTGCTGCGCTATCGCCAGGCGGGCACAGCAGCCGAGCCCCAAGGACTGTGGTCGCTGCTGTTTGGCGCGCGTTGGCCGACCTGGGTCGGCGGCGTGCTGATCGGCGGGTTGGCGGTGCTGGCCTATTTTCGCGTCGCGCCGCTGGGGGTGACGGCCGAGCTGGGCAGCCTGGCACGCACCAGCGCCGATAGCCTGGGCTGGCTACCCGAACGCCTGGAAGGACTCGACGGTTTTTCCGGCTGTGCCACGGTGGTCAAGGAAACCCTGCTGTCGAACAACGGATTGTTCGTGATTGGCCTGGTGATCGCGGCCTGGGCCAGCGCCCTGGCCGCAGGCGATTTCCGCCCCAGCGGCGGTGCGCCACGTGACTGGCTACGCGGCCTGCTCGGCGGCGTGCTGCTGGGTTGGGGCAGCCTGCTGGCCCTGGGCTGCACCGTAGGCACGCTGCTGTCCGGGGTGATGGCCGGCGCAGCGTCGGGCTGGGTATTCGGCCTGTTCTGCCTGGTCGGCACCGTGCTTGGTTTGAAGCTCAGGCCGCTGTTGCGGTTGGGGTAGTCAGGATCATCACCCGGCGCGGTGCGCACGGCGCACCCTACGGAACAAGGCAGGTTCCGTAGGAGCGGCTTCAGCCGCGAAACCTGACACCCGCGTTAGTGACCAAACCACTCCTGCCCCGGTGCCTACTCTCGCTAGCCCACCTTGCTCGGCGAAGCATCCTCGAAACGGTCGACCTTGCGCAGGCTCTTGAAGCCAAGCATCCAGCCACCGGTCACCAGCAGCGTACAGGCGCAACCCAGCAGCGCCGCCGGCACCACGCCGAACCAGGCGGCGCTGGTACCGGCGCGGAATTCGCCCAGCTCGTTGGAAGAACCGATGAACAGCATGTTCACCGCATTGACCCGGCCACGCATGGCGTCCGGCGTGGAGAACTGCACCAAGGATGAGCGGATGTACATACTCACCATGTCCGCGCCGCCCGCCACCATCAGCGCAGCGAACGACAGCCAGAACAGGCTGGACAAGGCGAACACCAGGTTGGCCACACCGAACAGCGCCACCGCGCCGAACATCACCAGGCCGACATGGCGGTTGAACGGTTTCATGCTCAGGTACAGGCCGACGGACACCTCGCCGATAGCCATGGCGCTGCGCAACAGGCCGAGGCCAGTCGGTCCGACTTCCAGCACTTCCTGGGCGTAGATCGGCAGCAGCGCCACTACGCCGCCGAGCAGCACGGCGAACAGATCCAGCGAGATGGTGCCCAGGATGATCGGACGCGAACGAATGAAGCTGATCCCGGCGGTAAAACGTGCCCAGGCGGTGGACTCCAGCGCCTGCATTTTCTCGGCGTAGCGCACCGGCACCAGCGGCAACAGCGCGGCACCGGCGAGAAAGCCAACCAGGCAGGCCGAGTAGGTCAGCCCACCACCGCCGATGGCATACAGGCCGCCACCGATTACCGGCCCGGAAATGGTCGCGCCACGCATGATCATGCTGTTGGCGGCAATCGCTGCTGCCAGGCGCTCGCGCGGCACGATCTGCGGCAGCAGGCTCGACAGCGCCGGTCCGGTGAAGGCCCGTGCACTGCCGTAGAGAACCAGCACGCCGTAGTACCAAGTCACTGGCGCCTCGCTCAGCGATAGCCATAGCAAGGCCCCGGCACAGACAGCCTCCACCAGCCAGCTGAGCATCAGGATCAGCTTGCGGTCGAAGCGGTCGATCAAGTCGCCGGCTGGCATCAGCAGCACCAGCATCGGGATGAACTGGGCCAGGCCGACATAAGCCAGCGACAGCGGATCGCGGGTGATGTCATAGACCTGCCAGGCGACGACGATGGCCTGGATCTGCATGGCGAACACCGCCATCAGACGTGCAGCGAGGAACGGCAGGAAACCGGGAAGGCGGTAGACGGAGACAGGGGCAGCGGACACGGCAGAAACCTCGAGGCATGACCGGCCAGTGCCGGTCGAGGTGAGCCGGCCAATCTACGACATAGCGCTGCTGCGGGGCAAACGCCTGAACAGCCTGTTGCGCAGATCGAACCCCAGAACGTGTGGAGAAATCTTAGAGCCTGTTCAAAGTCTGCTGCGCGTCGGCCATGCAGCGTTGAAATCAAGCTGGAACGCCAGCCCGGTCAGAATGCTCATTTACAGCTCGTAAACTGCGCTTCTTCGCTCGATTTCGCCTTGCCTGGCTCTAGCTCGCGAGACTTTGAACAGGCTCTTAGAAGCGAATCGTGGGAGGCGCTTCAGCGGCGACCAGGGCAACTCAGGGACGCGGCTGAGGTTCCTCCCACGATCATCACCAAACTAGACGAATGCCTGGTCGCCGAAACCACGTGGCAGGCGCTGGCGGCCTGGCAAGGCGGTCAGGCGCGCCTCCCAGGAGGTACGCCAGTCGTTGACGGCGCGCGCGGCCTTCTCGCGGCGGGCGGCACGCCGAGCGGCATTACGGGCATTGCGGCGGGCTTCGGTGAAGACCTCGGTCTTGCGGCAATTGCGGCATTTGACCTTGCCCAGTTCGGTAGTGGCAGGCAGCTTTTCACCATGAGAGCCACAGGCGAGGTGGCCAGAGACTTTGTAGTGCGTAACCATCGCGTTATCTCCTTGATTGTGGGCGCCCGACTACAGCCAGCCGGTCTACGCCCCTCAGGAAATGGGACTGTACAAGCGGTACGCGGGTTCATTGGCTGCCGACCAAATGGCATGTCGCCCCTGGCCGTGCACATAACCAAGCGGTTTTAATGCGCTCTTTTACCGGAACCCCACCATGCCCCTGAGCCCCGACGAACTCGCGCAGATCAGCGCCCTCACCCTGGCCCACTACCAGAGCAGCGCCGAGGACTTTCGCGAGGGCACGCGCGACCATGACGTGAGCCAGAACATCGCCGCGCTGCTGCGCCACATCGAGGGTGAGAAGCCCTGGCGCATCCTCGATTTCGGCTGCGGGCCGGGGCGAGACCTGCGCACTTTCAGCGGCCTTGGCCACGAGGCCATCGGCCTGGATGGCTGCGCCGAGTTCGTCGCCATGGCGCGCGCCGACAGCGGCTGCGAGGTGTGGCAACAGAGCTTTCTCGAACTGGATCTGCCGCCTGGACATTTCGACGGCATCTTCGCCAACGCCAGCCTGTTCCATGTGCCGGATCAGGAGCTACCGCGCGTGCTCGGCCAATTGCATGCGGCGCTCAAGGCAGGCGGCGTGCTGTTCAGCTCCAACCCTCGCGGCGACAACCAGGAGGGCTGGAACGGCCCGCGCTACGGCAGCTACCACGACCTCGAACGCTGGCGCGCACGGCTCACCGCAGCCGGTTTCGTCGAACTGGAACACTACTACCGCCCCACCGGCCTGCCACGTGACCAGCAGCCCTGGCTGGCCAGCGTGTGGCGCAAGCCCTGACCGCCCAAGTCCAGCAGATGAGTTTCAGCCAGAAAATGCGATGAACAGATGCTCACCAACAGCGTGATGGCGAAGAAATAAGGCCCCGACACCAAGATCACTGATAGCCAGCGCATAGATGTGTTCGGCGCGCACCTGCACGAGTTGCCGGGAATCAAGCATGCTTTTTGGTCGCGGCTACAACTGCATGGATGCAGGAGGTAGAGCGAAGCAGGATGCCAGAGCCGCCCCCCCCTCCCACAGGGATCAGACGGCAACTCCCGCCGTAGGGTGCGCCGTGTGCACTCGAAAAATATCAGTACTCACGTGCACCACGTATTTACCCAACCGCCAGACACTCAAGAAGTGAGTCGCAGCGTGTTCCAGCGCTGAGTGACGTAATCATTCTTGTGCTGCCCTACGGCAAACAACCACGCCATTCACAAGGAGTAAAAAAGCGGGAGTAGCGCATAAAGCTAGAAGAAACGCACTATCCCAACTCACTTCTGGGAAGTGTGAGGAAAAAGAAGGTGGGCTAATAAAACGCCCCACTAGAAGCAAAACCATGACCAGGCCGGCAATATTTCCCCAGAACACATGCCGGGGCAGCATCCCCCCAGAATGCGGATAAAAAAACCATACCCACAACAGGGAGTACCAGCCCCACCAGCCAAGCATGAGAAGAGAGCCGGAGAGCACTATAGCCGCAAGAACATTCGCGAATTGATAAACCGAATCAGCAGTCAGCAGCACGCCAAAAAGTACAGGCAAATAAAACATCGCCATCACAGTCAAGGCCAGCCAGGCCAGCAGTGCGGGAATTGAAAGAAAAGCCAAAGCAGTCTGAAGATAACTCAACTTTCGCATACCCTTCCTTCCGAAAGCCCCCGCAAAGAACAACTACCCAATCATTTTACCAAGCGCTGAAAGTTCACTCACCTTGCGCCGCCTCGCCATAGAAACAGGTTTTTGACACGCATGCGATCAGAGCATGGCCTTCACAAGTCAAGACAGCACACTGATGACTGAATAGGGCCAGGAACACCACCCACATCGTGGTGACGTTGCCTGACCTTAGTTCCATATGAAGTCTAGCTGGCCTTCAGCGACGGCAGCAGCGCGGTGAGGATGCCCAGCAGCGGCAGGAAGGAGCACAGCAGGAACACCTCCTCGATGCCGTGGATGTCCGCCAGATAGCCCAACAGTGCCCCGCCGATACCACCGAAACCGAACATCAGGCCGAAGAACAGCCCGGCGATCATGCCGACGTTGCCCGGCATCAGCTCCTGGGCGAAGACCACGATGGCGGAGAACGCCGAGGCGAGGATGAAGCCGATCACCATGCTCAGCACGCCCGTCCAGAACAGGCCGACGTGCGGCAGCAGCAGGGAGAACGGTGCCACACCGAGGATGGAGAACCAGATCACCTGCTTGCGCCCGATGCGGTCGCCGATCGGTCCGCCGAAGAAGGTGCCGGCGGCCACTGCACCGAGGAACAGGAACAGGTAGAGCTGCGAGCTGGCCACCGACAGGTCGAACTTCTCGATCAGGAAGAAGGTGAAATAGCTGGTGAAGCTGGCCATGTAGAAGTACTTGGAGAACACCAGCAGTGCCAGAATCAGCAGGGCGAACTTCACCCGCCCGGCCGACAGGCCGTGGGTGGCCACGCCGCCCTGCTTGAGCTTGAACAGCGTCAGGTGGTGGCGATACCAGCGGCTCAGGCCGTACAGCACGACGATGGCGAAGGCCGCGAACAGGCCGAACCAGGCGACGTTGCCCTGGCCGTAGGGAATGATGATGGCCGCCGCCAGCAGCGGGCCGAACGCGGTACCGGCGTTGCCGCCGACCTGGAAGGTGGACTGCGCCAGGCCGTAGCGCCCGCCCGAGGCCAGGCGGGCGATACGCGACGCCTCGGGGTGGAAGGTCGAGGAGCCGATGCCCACCAGCGCCGAGGCCAGCAAGATCGCCGGGAAGCTGCCGACGAAGGCCAGCATGAGGATGCCGACCAGGGTGCACAGCGAGCCGGCCGGCAGCAGCCAGGGCTTGGGATGGCGGTCGGTGTGGTAGCCCACCCAGGGCTGCAGCAGCGAGGCGGTGAGCTGGAAGGTCAGGGTGATCAGGCCGATCTGGGCGAAGCTCAGCCCGTAGTTGAGCTTGAGCATCGGGTAGATGGCGGGCAACACCGCCTGGATCAGGTCGTTGATCAGGTGCGCCAGGGCGCAGGCGCCGATCACGCGCATTACCAAGGGGCTGGCCTGGCTGACGGGCGAGGCTCCGGCCAGGGAGGTAGCGGCAGGACTGCTGGACATGCTTGAAGCTTCCGGACGAGGTGAGGAACGGCGCTATGCTAGGCTCCGCCCAATCGCCTGTCTCACGAAGATAGGGCAACAACCCTCGCAAAAAAGGCATAGGCAATGCGATTACCCGAGAAGCTGCTGGCCGAGATCGATGCATCGCCCTGGCTGGTCAGCAGCAGCGCCACCGATTACCCGGTCAATGCCAGCATCGAACCGCACTCGCACCGCAACAAGCACCAGTTGATCTATGCCATCTCCGGGGTGATGGTGGTGACCTCGGCGATGAACCAGTGGACGGTGCCACCGAGCCGCGGCATCTGGATGCCGAGCGGCCAGGTGCATGCGATCCGCTGCGTTGGCAGCGTGAAGATGCGCAGCCTGTTCGTGCGCCCCGACAGCCTGCCGGACATGCCCACCGAGTGCCGTGCCGTGGCCATTTCGCCGCTGCTGGGCGAGCTGATCCGCGCCGCCGTGGGCATCACTCAGCCCTATGCCGAGGACTCGCGCGAGGCGCGGGTGATGCGCCTGATCCTCGATGAGCTGCGCATCCTGCCAACCCTGCCACTGCACCTGCCGCAGCCGGCCGATCCGCGCCTGCAGCCGATCTGCACGACGCTGCAGGACGATCCTGGCGACGCCTCCACCCTGGCCGACTGGAGCGCCCACCTGGGCCTGGACGAGAAGACCATCCAGCGCCTGTTCCAGAAAGGCACCGGTATGACCTTCGGCCAGTGGCGCCAGCAGGCGCGCCTGTTGCTGGCCCTGGAGCGCATCGCGCTGGGCGAGAAGATCATCGACATCGCCGGAGAGCTGGGCTACGACAGCCCCAGCGCCTTCACAACCATGTTCAAGAAGCAGTTCGGCCTGACGCCCAGCCAGTTCTTCAAGTGAGGGGACGAATAGGCGCCTGCTGCCAGATGGATTGCAGGTGCAACCGCACTCAAGCTACGATTAAGAACAAATCTCATTTCGATGTTATGTGAACCCTATGTCGTCGACGCCCGTCCAGGCTCTCTACCTCCGCCACTCGCCGTGGCTGCTGCTGTTCCTGCGACGCCGCCTGGGCCACCACTGGGATGCCGCCGACCTGCTGCACGATACCTTCCTGCGCGTGCTGCGTCGCCCGTTCACTCTCGATAGCCAGAGCGCCGAGCGCGCCTACCTGGCCAACATCGCCAAAGGCCTGTGCATCGATCACTGGCGTCATCAGCAGATCGAACACGCCTGGCTCGAAAGCCTCGCCGCCCAGCCGATGCGCCTGCAGCCCTCGGCCGAACACAGCGTGCTGATAGTCGAAACCCTGGTGGAAATCGACGCCATGCTGCAGCGCCTGCCCAATAAGGTTCGCGATGCCTTTCTCATGGCCCAGGTCGATGGCCTGACCTACGCACGAATCGCCGAACGTCTGGCAGTCAGCGAGCGCATGGTGAAGAAGTATATGGCCCAGGCCCTGCTCCACTGCGCCATGCTCGAGGCCGAACTCGATGGCGTACTGATCGAGTGATTCCATGACAACCAGCCATGACCGACTCAGCCACGCCACGCTAGAGCAAGCCGCCCAATGGTACGTGCTGCTGCACGATGAGCTTGGGTCAGGAGCCGTGCGCGAACAATGGCAGCAGTGGCTAGAGCAGCATGTCGAGCATCGTGCCGCCTGGCTGTACGTGGAACGAGTCAGCGCACGCTTCGCCCCTTTGCGTTCGGAGGGTGCGCAGGCCGGGCCGCTGTTGCGCAAGCGAGGTCAGGCCGCCTTCAATCGCCGCCAGGCCGTAAAGGCGCTCTTGCTACTCGGTGGAGTCTCGCTCGGCACGCTTGGCGGCTGGAATCTGGCCGCACGCAATGGCTGGATGGCCGAGCTGCGCACCGGCACCGCAGAGCAACGCAAGATTCTCCTGGCGGACGGCAGCACGCTCTGGCTGGGTGCCTGTAGCGCGGTGGACACGGACTTCAGCGGCCCCCAGCGACGCCTGACCCTGCTGTTCGGCGAGGCGCTGCTGGAGTCCAGCGCCAACGACTCCAGGCCACTGCGGCTGGAAACCGACTGCGGCCACCTGCAAGTGCAATCCCTGCCGCTGCGCCTGGCCGTGCACCACCAACCCGGCCTGACCCGCCTGAATCTCTATCAGGGCACTGTCGCAGTACAGCCGCGCCTGGCCACGACCCAGCGCCTGCTGCATGGCGGCCAGGGCCTGGACTTCAGCGCGACCACCCTGCACGCCACGCAGCCGGCGCAAAGCGCCGCGGACGCCTGGCTACACGAACGCCTGATAGCCGAGGCAATGCCACTGGGCTACCTGCTCGAACAACTGCGGCGCTATCGCCACGGCCACCTTGGTTATCACCCCGCCATTGCCGAATTGCCAGTGATGGGCACCTTCCCGCTCGATGACACCGATCAGGCTCTGCGCTTGCTGGAGGCAGCCCTGCCGGTGCGAGTCGAACGCCTGACCGACTGGTGGATTACGGTCAAACCCGCGTGAGCAGGTAAAAATTTTCCGCCGCCGGTTCCCTTTTGCGCGGCTCGCCCGGTTTACCTGTTGCATCACCCCACTCACCAGAGAACAACAGGGATCGCCATGTCGTCGCCACGCGCCTGCGTACTGGGCCTCGCCCTCGCCCCAATGACTGTATTCACCTTCGCCCCCCTGGCCACCTTGCCCCTGCTCGCGCAAGCCGAACAGAACGCCTCGACCAGCCACTCCCTGCAGATTGCAGCAGGCTCACTGAGCAGTGCACTCAACGCCCTCAGCGCCCAGACGGGCATCTATCTGGCCGCCAGCGACAACCTGACCGCCGGCCGGCAAAGCCCCGGGCTCAGCGGCCAGTACCAGACGGAGCAGGCGCTGGCCCTGCTACTCCAGGGCAGCGGCCTGATAGCCGTGCCCCTGGGCAACGCCAGTTATGTACTGCAACCTGCCGCGACTGACGACATTCTGGTGCTGGACGCCACCGCCATTACCGGCAAGGCGTTCAACGACAGCCTGGGGCAGAACGACACAGGTTATCGCGCCATCAACAGCAGCACGGCAAGCAAGACCAGCACCGCTCTGGCTGACACCCCCCGCTCGGTCTCCGTCGTGACACGTCAACGCATGGAAGATCAGAAAGTCCAGAGTCTGACCGACGTGCTCGGCTACGTGCCTGGCATCTTCGCCCCACCCTTTGCCGCTGGCGATGGCCAGGCAGGCGATCTGTTCTTCATCCGAGGCTTCAACGCTACCGACTATGGCTATGGCCTGCTACGCGACGGGTTGCGTGTGCAGAGCAACCGCTACGATTCGAGCAGCGAGCCCTACGGACTGGAGCGCGTGGAGGTATTCCGCGGCCCGACCTCGATCCTCTATGGCGAGAATGCCCCAGGCGGTGTGGTCAACCTGGTCAGCAAGCGCCCGACCAGCGAACGCCAGGGCGAAGTTCAACTGAGCTATGGCTCGCACAATCGCAAACAGTTGGGAGTCGATATCTCCGGTGCGCTGAGCGACAACGACAATGTGCTTGGGCGCCTGGTAATGCTGGGGCGCAACTCGGGCACACAGGTCGATAAACAACCGGATGACCGCCTGTACATTGCCCCGTCGCTGACCCTCAACTTCGACGAAAGCAACAGCCTGACCCTGCTCGCCACCTACCAGCGCGACCGTACGCTGATGGAATTGGGTTATCCGGCTGCCGGTACACTGCTGCACAACCCCAACGGCAAGATCGACCAGGACACCCTGCTGGGCAACCCTGACTGGGATGACTTCAAACGCGAGATCTGGACCCTGGGTTACGAGTTTTCCCATCAGCTCAACGACAACTGGCAGTACCGGCAGAACTCGCGCTACATGCAGTCGCGCATAGACCGCCAGGAAATCTGGCCGGGCACGCTCAACGACAACGGTTTCGGCAGGACCCTGTCGACCACTGCCTACGACCGCTACAACAAGTCGATCACCTACTCGCTGGACAACCAGATCGAAGGCCATTTCAGCACCGGCAAACTGGACAACACCCTGCTGTTCGGCGCCAGCTTCGAGCGCACCTCGTTCAACCAGGACTGGAACGCCGGCAACGGCGGCACCATCGATGTCTTCGACCCGATCTACAACGGCGTGCCAAGCACTCCACTGGCCGTGCAGAATGCCCAGCTCGAACAGAGCATGTACGGCGTCTACAGCCAGATCCAGAGCCGCTACGACAACTGGATTCTGCTCCTGGGCGGGCGCTACGACCGCGTCAACAGTTCGTACCGCAACAAGCCCGGTACGCTCAACGCCGCTGCCGATCTGGACTACTGGGATGGCCAGTTCACCTGGCAAAGCGGGCTGATGTACCAGTTCGATAACGGCCTCTCGCCATATGTCAGCTACTCGACCGCCTACAACCCGACCCAGCAGGTTTCCAATGCCGCGCAACCCCTGGAGCCGACCCTCAGCCAGCAGTACGAACTGGGTCTGAAGTACGAACCGCCAGGCTGGAACACCTCGATCTCGGCATCGGTCTACGACCTGCGCAAGAAGAACGATGCGATTCAGGACAACGTCAGCGGCACCTACTACAACGTCGGCCAGAGCCGCTCCAAGGGCGTCGAGCTGGAACTGAGCAGCGACATCAATGATCAGCTCAACCTCAGTGCGGCCTACACCTATACCGACTCACGCATCACCGAGGATGTCGAAGGCTCGCTCTACGAGGGCCATCAGATCACCGGCGTACCGCGTAACCAGGCCTCACTCTGGGCTACCTACCGCTTGCGCGACGGTCTGTTCAAAGGCCTGCGCCTGGGAGGTGGCGTGCGTCATTTCGACAGCACCTTCGCCTACACCAACCCGGCCCTCTACGGGCGTCTGGACAGCGGCGACGTCACCCTGCTCGACGCCAGCATCGGCTATGCGCTGGACGAAAACTGGTCGGCGGAAATCAACGCGCGCAACCTGCTCGACAAGGAATACGTAGCCGGTTGCAACAACGCCGGGCGTTGTTACTGGGGCGAAGGGCGCAGCCTGCTCGGCACGGTCAGCTACAACTGGTAACGCTCAGGGCGCAGCGGCTGATGGATCGGCAGCCGCTCGCTCCTGAGTCAGGTAGCTGACCAGTTGCCGCGCATGGGAACTCAGGCCATCCCAACTGCGTATGCAGATGCGCAGCTCACGCGTCGCCCAGGTGTCCTCCAGCATCACCACCGCCACCGGCAGCTCCTGGGCGAAGCGGGTCGCGGCCACCTCGGGCAGCATGGACACACCGACGCCCTGCGCCACCAGTTGGGCAATGGCATCGAAGCTCGGTGCGCGTACCCGCACCTTCAGCGGCTGCGCATTGCGCACGGCCATGTACTCGACGAAACGCTGCATCGCGCGCTCGGCCGGCAGGCAAACGAAGGGAAAGTTGAACGCGCTGCGCAGCGAGGCCGGGCGTTGGCCAATCAGCGCGTGGCCGTGGGGTACCAGCAGCACCAGGCGGTCGTTGCGAAACGGCAACGACAATAAGCCCTCGGTGGCCAGGTTGCCGTCGTACACGCCGATGTCGATGCTGCCCTCACTGACCCCGCGCAGCACGTCCTTGCTGTTGTGCTCGGCCAGTTGCAGATCCACTTCCGGGTAGTCGGCCAGAAAGGGGCCGAGCGCCGCAGGCAGGAAGGTGCTGTTGGCCACCGTAGAGGCCGCCAGACGCAGGGTGATGCGCCGCTCACCGTTGAGCTCCTGCAGGGTGTCGTTGAGCTGGCGGGCCTCCTTCAGCACGCCCTGGCAGGCCTCCAGCACCAGGCGGCCGGCCGGGGTCAGGCTCATGCCGTCGCTGCTGCGCACGAACAGCGTCAGCCCGCAGCGCTCCTCGAACAGGCGCAGGCGGGTACTGGCCGCCGACACGGCAACGGGAAAGGTCGCCGCCGCCTTGCTCAGGCTGCCGGTGGCGGCAATCGCTGCGATCAGGCGCAGGTCAGGCAGGTCGAAATGCATGAGGCTTTCTCCAAATCAGAACGCCATCTTCGTGAAATTGCGATTCTTGCCGCGTAGCTTTCCGCTCAGAATAACAGCTCACTCTCCTGCCGCAGCTCCGCTCATGAATGCTCTGACCGCCTCGTACCGCCGCAGCCTGGATAACGGCGTGCTGTTCGCCGTGCTCTCGGCCACCGGCTTCAGCCTGAAAGCCGTCTTCGTCAAACTCGCCTATGCCGCCGCGCCGGTGGATGCCATCACCGTGCTGAGCCTGCGCATGGGCCTGGCACTGCCGCTGTTCGCCTGGCTGCTGTGGCTGAGCCGGGGCACCGGGCAAACGCGCTTATCGGCGAAAGACTGGGCGCATGTCCTGCTGCTGGGGATGTTCGGTTACTACCTGTCGAGCCTGTTCGATTTCTATGGCCTGCAGTACATCAGCGCCGGATTGGAGCGGCTGATCCTGTTCACCTACCCGACGCTGGTGCTGCTGTTGCAGATGCTGGCGCTGGGCGAGCGGCCGGGGCCGCGCACCTTCCTGGCCATGGGGCTGTGCTACCTGGGCCTGGGCATCGCCCTGGTGCATGACATCCGCGTGGAAGGCGACAGCGAGCAGATCCTGCTGGGCGCCGCCTGGGTGTTCGCCAGCGCGGTGACCTATGCCCTGTACTACCTGGGCACCGGCGTGGTGATCCACCGGGTCGGCTCGATGCGCCTGGCGGGCCTGGCCGGCGGCGCCTCGGCGATCATGGTGCTGATCCACTACGGCATCACCAGTGACCCGACACAACTGGCGAGCCTGCCGGGTGAGGTGTGGTTGTACGGCACGCTGATGGCGTTGCTGTCGACGGTGCTGCCGATCTACTGGATGGCCCTGGCCGTGCAACGCATGGGCGCCAGTCATGCCGCCGTGTTCGGCAACCTGGGCCCGGTGCTAACCCTGTTCGCCGCCTGGGTACTGCTCGACGAAGCCATCACCCTGTACCAGATCGCCGGCCTGGCGCTGGTGCTGTTGGGCGTCTCGCGCCTGTCTTCGGGCAAGCGCAAGACGGGCTGAGCCGGGCTCAGCCCTGACGGATCAGATCGGCCGCCTTCTCGCCGATCATGATGCACGGCGCGTTGGTGTTACCGCTGATCAGCGTCGGCATGATCGAGGCGTCGGCCACACGCAGGTTGGCCACGCCACGCACCTTCAGCTCGGGCGTCACCACCGCCGCGTCGTCACTGCCCATCTTGCAGGTGCCCACTGGGTGGAACACGGTGGCGGCCTTCTCGCGCAGGTGCGCCAGCAGCTGCTCGTCGCTCTGCACCTGCGGCCCCGGTAGCATTTCCTCGCCACGAATATCGGCGAACTGCGGTTGAGCGAGGATGCTGCGCGCCAGCTTGACCCCTTCCACCAGCACGCGGGCGTCCTGCTCGTCGCTGAAGAAGTTGAAGTCGATGCTCAAGCTGCGGCCCTCGCCCAAGCGCACCTCACCGATGCTCTTCGGGCGCAGCACACAGGTGTGGATGGCATAGCCGTGGCCCCACTCGAACAGGCGACCGCGATGGCTACGGTAGCCGGGCACGAAATGCATCTGCACGTCGGGCAGGTCGCCCGCCAATGGCGTGCGGGCGAAGCCGCCAGCCTCGACGTAGTTGGTGGTCAGCCAGCCCATCTTCTGCGCCAGGTACTTGAACGGCGAGGCGATGATCTTCGGCAGCGCGCCGATGGAGAAGCCCAGCGACAGCGGGCTCTTCGAGCGCACGGTGAGGGTGCCGTCGATATGATCCTGCAGGTTCTTGCCGACGCCCGGCAGGTCGACCTTGCAGGCCACGCCAGCCTCCTCCAGCTCGGCTTTGGGGCCAATGCCGGATTTCAGCAGGATATGCGGCGAACCCAGCGCGCCGGCGCAGAGGATGGTTTCACGGGTGCACTGCAGGGTGCGCCACTGGCCATCCTGGCGCAGCTCCAGGCCAGTGACGCGCTCGCCATCGAGCAGCAGACGCTCCACTTCGCAGCCGGTGAGCACGACGAGGTTGTCGCGTTTACGCACCGGAGCGACGAAGGCGCGGTAGCTGGACAGCCGCCGGGCGTTCTTCTGGGTAAGGTTGTAAAGGCCGACGCCTTCCAGGCTGCCGCCGTTGAAGTCGTCGTTGCGCTTGAGGCCGATCTGCTCGGCGGCGCGGATGTAGCGCTCGGACAGCGGATTGGGGTCGCGCGGTCTGTCCACCAGCAACTCGCCCTGAGTGCCGTGGTAGTGCAGCGACTGGCCCAGGCAGTTGCCTTCGGATTTCTTGAAGTACGGCAGCACGTCGTTCCAGCCCCAGCCGGGGCAGCCGGCGGCTTCCCAGCGGTCGTAGTCGCTGGCATCGCCACGGATGTAGATCATGCTGTTCATCGAGCTGGAGCCGCCGAGGGCCTTGCCACGCGGGGTGTGCAGGCGACGCCCGGCGAGGTGCTTCTGCGGCGCGGAGAAGTAGTTCCAGCTGAACACCTTGCTCTTGTACAGGGTGATGGTGCCGGCTGGTATCTGCACACGCGGGCTGGCGTCGCTGCCGCCGGCCTCGATCAGGCACACGCGCACGGCTGGGTCGGCACTCAGGCGGTTGGCCAGCACGCAACCAGCCGAGCCGGCACCGACGATCAGGTAGTCGAAGCTGCCTTCCATCTCAATGCACCTCTTCCATGTCGTCATGCAGCAGGCCGAGGATGTGTCGCTTCATGCGGATGAACTCGGGCTCCATGACCACGTCGAGGGTGCGCGGGCGCTCGATGGGCACATCGAGGATTTCCTTGATCCGCCCCGGGCGCGCGCCCATCACGTAGATGCGGTCGGCGAGGAGGATGGCTTCGTCGATGTCGTGGGTGACGAACACCACGGTCTTCTTGCTGTTGCCCCATACCTGCAGCAGCAGTTGCTGCATTTGCAGGCGGGTCTGGCTGTCGAGGGCGCCGAAGGGTTCGTCCATCAGCAAGATCTGCGGGTCGTTGGCCAGCGCACGGGCAATGGCCACGCGCTGCATCATGCCGCCGGAAAGCTGCTTGGGGTAATGCTCGGCGAACTTGGCCAGGCCCACTTCATTGAGGTAGAACTCGACGATGGTGCGGATCTCGCTGGCCGGCAGCTTGCGCCGCTTGAGACCGAACTCGATGTTCTGCCGCACGGTGAGCCAGGGGAACAGGGTGTAGCCCTGGAACACCATGCCACGGTCGGCGCCAGGGCCTTCGACCTTCTGCCCGCCGACGTAGATCTCGCCCTCGGTGGGTTCGTTGAGGCCGGCAGTAAGGTAGAGCAGGCTCGACTTGCCGCAGCCGGACGGGCCGACGATCACCGCGAACTGCTGATCCGGCACCTCGAAGGAGACACGATCCAGCGCGGTGAAGGTGTCGCCCTTGGGCGACTGGTAGCGCAGGCTGACGTTGTCCACCTTGAGCCGCGCGGCGACCTCGGCGTACTCGCTGAGCGGCGGCATGATGTAGGGTTTCTTGGCTACTGCGCCCATGCGGCAATCCTCAGTCGAAGCAGACGGAACAGTTGGTCGGTGATCAGCCCGAGCAGGCCGATGATGGCGATGGCGAGGAAGATCACGTCGACCTGGAAGCCGCGCATGGCCTTGAGGCTGATGTAACCCAGGCCACTGGATGCGGCGACCAGCTCGGCCACTACCAGATACGTCCAGGCCCAGCCCATGGTCACCCGCAGGGTGTCGAGGATGCCCGGCAAGGAAGCCGGGCCGAGTACGTGCAGCACCACATCGCGGCGGCTGGCGCCGAGGGTGTAGCTGGCGTTGAGCAGGTCACGCGAGACGCCCTTGGAGACGTCGGCGACCATCACCAGTTGCTGGAAGAACACACCGAAGATGATCACCGCCACGCGCTGTTCCAGGCCGATGCCGATCCACAGGATGAACAGCGGCACGAAGCTGGTCACCGGCAGGTAGCGGATGAAGTTCACCAGCGGCTCGAGAAAGGCCTGGACGATGCGAAAGCTGCCCATCAACAGGCCCAGCGGCACCGACACCAGCGACGACACGGCGAAGCCGATCAGCACCACTTCCAGGCTCGCCAGCACGTGCTTGCTCAGGGTGCCGTCACCGGCCAGGCGCACGCCGGCGGCGATCACGTCGCCCGGCGTCGGCAGGAACATCGACGGCACCACGCCGCCGTAGGACAGCAGCGCCCACAGGCCCAGCACCAGCAGCCAGCAGAGGGCGCTGACGCCCAGCACCAGGCCGCCGGGCAGGTCGACTTTCGGGGTCAGGCAGCGCTGCACCCAGGATTTTTGCGTGGCCATTAACCACCTCGTGTTGCGGGTATTGAATAAGCTGAACGCGCAGTCGGCCCCTCTACCTCTGGGGCGGGCACCGTGGGAGGCGCTTCAGCGGCGACGGTCGCGGCTGAAGCCCCTCCCACAGGGCACGTTCTGCGCAGAAGGGTTACGGTGTAACGAAAGAGGTATCCACCAGATCCTCGTAGCTCACCGCGTAGGGCTTGCCCTGCAGGGTGCTCCAGGTCTCGTTGGCCAGCTTGATGATCTCGGCGATGTCGCCGGCCTTGCCGGGGGTGCCGAGTAGCTTCTCGCTCATGGCCTGGTCGTAGAACTTCACGCCCTTGGCTGCTTCGGCCAGATCCTTGGGATTGGACAGGTAGCCGCCAACGCCCTTGGCCATGATTTCGTAGGCCTTCTCCGGGTTCTGCTTGGTGTACTCGACCGCCTTGTACAGGCCGGCAACCAGCGCCTTGACGTCTTCCGGCTGCTTCTCGATGACGTCGCAGTCCAGCGCTACCACGTCGACGATCACGCCGGGCGTGGCGCTGCTGTCGACCAGCACCTTGCCGCTGCCCTTCTGCTTGACCATGGTCAGGTTCGGCTCCCAGGTCACCGCCGCCGGTACGTGGCCGGCGATGAAGGCCGAGGCGG